>Ga0302324_100018684_pt1 | contig 13645 bp, 13 predicted proteins | sample Palsa_T0_1_FD_201949 | JGI IMG/M metagenome (GOLD analysis project Ga0302324, IMG submission 201949) | Peat permafrost microbial communities from Stordalen Mire near Abisko, Sweden - Palsa_T0_1 | ecosystem: Environmental > Terrestrial > Soil > Palsa > Peat permafrost | place: Sweden: Abisko...
GGGTCCAGCGCCACTGGAAGCAAGGTGATGGAGCGTGCCGCTCGCCGGTTGACGCCGGTCAGCCTGGAACTCGGCGGTAAGGACCCGATGATCGTGCTCGAGGACGCCGACGTCGATCTCGCCGCCCACGCCGCGGTGTGGGGAGCGATGTTCAACGCGGGGCAGACCTGCGTCTCGGTGGAGCGGGTCTACGTGCTCGAGCAGATATACGACCAGTTCGTCCAGGCCGTGGTTCGCGACGTCAAGGAACTGCAGGTCGGTGCTGGCGAGGGACACGATTTCGGGGCGCTGATCGACGAGCAGCAGCTGTCGGTGACCGAACGCCACGTCCGCGAGGCGGTGGCCGCCGGTGCGAAGGCCTTGACCGGTGGCCAGCGCACCAACACGTCGGGCAGCTTCTACCCGGCCACGGTGCTCGTCGACGTGGACCACTCGATGGCCTGTATGACCGAGGAGACCTTCGGCCCCACGCTGCCGATCATGAAGGTCGGCTCGGTAGAGGAAGCGATCCGGCTGGCCAACGACAGCGAATACGGCCTGAGTGGATCGGTGTTCTCCCGTGACTTCGATCGCGCCAAGGAGGTTGCACTGCAGCTTGATTGCGGCGCGGTCAACATCAACGACGTGATCACCAACCTGATGTGCACGACCGCGCCGATGGGCGGCTGGAAGACGTCGGGCATCGGGGCGCGGTTCGGCGGTGCCGACGGGTTACGCAAGTTCTGTCGCGTCGAAACCGTAGTCGGCCCCCGCACCAATGTCGGTGCGGGCCAGAACTATTACCACAATTCACGCAAGGCGCTGAAGCGGGTCAACAAAATGATGACCAGGATGGCGCTGTCGCGTCCTCGTCGCGTTGCCAAGTAAGACCACTTCGTGCGATTCGCGCTGACGGCGCTGTTGTGGCTGTGCGCCACGGTCGCGCTGGCGATTGCCGTGCCGACGGTGTGGATGCAGGCCCATGTCGTCGACGTCAACGGCTACACCACAATGGCCCGCAAAGCGGCGGGCAATAAGGCGCTGCAGGCTGCAGTGGCAGCCGAACTCGCCACTAAGGCAACGGTTCTGATCAACCAGCACAGTCACCACGTCGACTCGGCGCAAGTGCACGCCGTCGCGGCCGGCTACACCGCCGGGCCCGACTTTCCGGCGCAGTTCGCCGATGCAAACCGGCTGGCGCACGACTGGATGTTCACCGGGGCCCACGCGCAGTCCGAGGGTGACCAGTGGGTCGTCGACCTGGCCGGCATGCTCAAAGACACCGCGTTCGAACAGCTGTTGGCGACCTACAACGTGCAGGTGCCCGAGACGGTCCGGGTTCCGGTGACGGTATCGACACCGAAGGTGTTGCAGCCAGGCCAGTTACGGCCGCTGGCCACCTGGGGTCCCCGGGCTTCCATCGGAGTGGTGGTGCTGGCCGCCTTGTGCGCACTGCTGACCCTGGCCGCCGCACGCAGCCGTGGCCGGGCGCTGGCCAGCCTCGGAATCTCCGCTCTGCTGGTCGGTGCCGCTGGATGGGCCGCCATCGAACTCGCTCGTTACCCGATCAACGACACGCTGAACAACACGACGGGCGGTATCCGCGGGATCGCCGACGTGATGGTCGGCCAGGCCGAGAGCAGCCTGCATAACTGGCTTGACCTGACGTTGGCCGGGGGCGGCGCGCTGGTGGTGCTCGGCGTGTTAGCGGCTGGCCTCGGCAGCTGGCGGAAGAGTTGAAAGATGTTCGCTCAGTAGGGCGTCCAGCTTCTCGTTGGCCGATCGCAGGCCCGCGGTGATCAGGCCGAACACTTTGTCGCGCACCTCCTGCGACTTGCCGATCAGCGGGGCATACATGTGCCGCATCAGGTCCAGCCGCGCCGCGCCCATCCAGTCCATCAGGTCGGGATCCTCGAACCAACTGATCTGGTTGCGCTGCTCGGCGAGCGTCGTGGTCAACCAGTCCAGGTCGGTGTTGGGATGAGGCACCGGTTGGCACAGCCGGTTTCGCGTCGCGTCGTCGCCGTACCCCGCTTCGACGTGGGCGATCAGGCCGGAGCTGAACACCTGCTGACAGCCGCGCACGCTCTGCAGCGTGATCCGGTCCCCATCGAAAACGGTTGCTGCCGACCGTTTTTCCAGCCCGTCGGCACTGCAATCGACGTAGAGCGCTGAACCCTCGACTCTGACCTCGCCGTCGGCCAGAAACACCTTGCCAGGCTCGATGCGCTCGACGCGTCCCATCCGCACGATGTCGCGGATGCGTTGCAACTGTTCTAGTTCAGTCTTTGTCACGTTCGCGCAGCGATACATGGTCGGCTGCACCGACGAATCCAGCCGCAGCAGATTGCCGCAGGCTTCCAACCGTTCGAACAGGTCGGCCACCGATGTGGCGGCGTCGATCGCGACCAGCCGCTGAGCGAAGCCGGCCTGGAATCGCTCTAGGAATTGCGGACCGGGCTGGATGTTGGCGCGATCCATCAACCACGAATCGCGCGGCATGATCCAGGTCAGCCGCTCGGGCGGGATTCCGTTGCGCAGCAACCACAAACAGGCGTCGATGCCGGTCTTGCCGGCGCCGACGATGACGAAGCGTTCGCGGTCGGCCGCGAAGGTCGGCATGTCGTTGGGCGGCACGCAGTCGACGCCGTCGGCGACGTCGTAGGCGGGCGGGCGCATCGAGGGCACTGTGGTCTGCAGATACGTCGCGTCCACGACTCGTTTGCGGACCTGGACGGTGTGGTCGCCGCCGGCCAGCGTGCGAAATCGCCCGTCGCCCAGATACTCGGCCATCGGAAAGTAGGACACCTGCCCACTGGGCAGCAGGTCCTGATGCATCACCCGCTCGAAGTACGCGCAAATCTCGCCGACGGTGGCCAGCTCGTAGAGCCCCTGGTTCCAGCCGAGCTGGTCGATGCTGTCGCTGCCCAGCCCGCGGGAGTTCACGCCGTAGTACGCCGACGGCTGATGCAGCCGAACAAACGGGTATGCCCGGTTCCAGTGCCCACCGGGCGCATGGGCCCGGTCGACGATCACCACCTGCGCGTCGGTCTCGGTCACCAGGGTGTCGGTGAACGCCATGCCCATCGCGCCCGCGCCGACGACCAGGTAATCCGTCTCAAGTGTTGTCACACCAGTTCCTCCCCGTCGCGCCGACGTTATCGGATTCCCCAATCCGGCAGCGATGTCTAGGTCAGGGACAGCTTGGCGAAGATCTTCCCGGTCGGCTGCGGTGAGCCGTTGCCGGGTTCGACGGTGAACGCCAGCACGCTGGAGTGCCCGAGGTCGGTGAACATGTGCGTGGTCGACGGCGTGACGGCCGCGGTGTCCATCGTGCCCGCCGAAACCGGGCCCTTGTCGCCGACCAGCCACATTTCATACACGGTCCCCAGCGAGGGTGGCGGCACGTTATTCAGCAACAGCATGCCGGCATTCTTGTCCCGGGAGAACACTACCGTCGCCTTCCCGCCGGCCACATCGGCCGAGACCGATCGCACGTCGGGTGCCGCCATGATCTGCTCGGCCGTGGCCGGCGTGGGCGGTGGTCGCAGCGCGACTCCTGCGCCAAAGGCGGCCAACGCCACCACGATCGCTGCGGCCGCAGCCAATACGGCTGTCCGCCAACGAGGTCGGCGGGCCGTATCGGCCTGTATGCCGGCCAGCACAGCGGCGCGCACCTGGTCCGGTGGTTCGGTAGCCGTCGCCGCCGAGATCACGGCCATCGTCTCGCGCACGACGCGCACCTCGTCACCGAAGGCATCGGCGACCGTGGTCGGCGCCGCGGCGAGTTGCCGGTCAATGGCCGCGCGCTCGCTGTCGGAGATGGCGTTCAGCGCGTAAGGCGTGGCCAGCTCGAGCAGTTCGAATGGGTTCGGCTCGGTCATGTCACCCCCAGGCAGCCGCGGAGACCGCGCAATGCGTCACGCATCCGCGACTTGATCGTCGACAGATTGGCCGACAGCCGCTGTGAGACTTCGGCGTACGTCAATCCGCCGTAGTAGGCCAGTTCGATGCACTGCCGCTGCACGTCGGTCAACGAGTCCAGGCAGGCCGTCACGCGGCGGCGCTCGTCAGCGGCGAGCGCCGAGTCGGCGACCACATCGCCGGGCCGCTCGACGGTGGCCGCGCCGTACCGCGACTCCCGCTGGCCGGCGGATTGCTCGGAACGCACTCGGTCGATGGCGCGGCGGTGCGCCATCGTCATCAGCCAGGACATCGCGGAGCCCTTGGCGGAGTCATACGCCTGGGCGGTTCGCCACACCTCCAGGTAGACCTCCTGAGTGGTCTCCTCGCTGTAGCCGGAGTCGCGCAGCACGCGGGTGATCAACCCGAAGACCCGGGCCCTGGTGCGGTCGTAGAGCGCAGCGAACGCGTCGGCATCCTGGCGCGCCACCCGACGCAGCAATGAGTCCAGTTCGCTACCGTGGCTTGCTTCGGTCATCGGTCGGTAGCTTATCCGCTCAGCAACGGCGGTCGTCATGATCGCGCCGATCGGGGCGGGCGCGGAATGAAAAACGATGTCCGTTGCTGGTATTCGCTGAAGCCCGGACGGCCCCGCATGTACTTCTCGGTGAGCCGGGCTCCGGTGACGCGAACCAGGAAATACGTCATCAGCGCGGGGGAGAGCACCGTGGCCAGCGACCACCACCCGGTGATCGTGATCAGCCACAGTCCCCACCACACGGAAGCGTCGCCGAAGTAGTTGGGGTGACGCGTCCAGGCCCACAGGCCGCGATCCATCAGCAGACCCCGATGGCTCGGGTCGGCCTTGAATACCCGCAGTTGATGGTCGCCGACGGCTTCGAAGAAGACACCCGTCAACCACACCAGCACGCCGGCCACCGTGACGGCCAGCCAACGCCGTGGGGTGGGCCCGGCGACCGCGGAGAGTTGCAGCGGCAGCGAGATGAACCAGGTGGCTAAGCCCTGCAGCACGAACACCTTGCCCAGGATCTGGCCCACGCTGGCGTCGCGCAGCAGGTCGGCGTAGCGCGGATCCTCGCCCTGCCCGGCTGACCGTCGGTAGATGTATCCGCTCAGTCGCAGACCCCAGATCGCGACCAGTGCCAGCAACAGCCACCGGCGGGACTTGTCGCCGGTGCCAAGGACGGCGGCGACGGCCGCGACGGCGATGAAGCCCAGTCCCCAGGCGACGTCGACGACGTTGTAGCGGCCGATGCGGTGGCCGATGGCGAAGGTGATCGTGTGCACCACAAGCAGCGCCGCAACCGACGCGCCCGAGACGACGGCGAAGTCGACGATCATGGCCCGGCTTGGTTGACGAACGTCCACTGATAGACGTTGAGGTGGCCCGACCGAAATCCGGCCTCCCGGTCCGCCAGGTACAGTTCCCACATCCGCGCGAAGATCTCATCGAAGCCGATGTGCGACAGCGTCTTTCGGCGTTGCATAAATCGCTCCCGCCAGAGTCGCAGTGTTTCCGCGTAGTGGTCGCCCAGCGAGACCATGTTGAACAAGCGTAATGTGCTGTCCCGCTGCGTGATTGCGAGCAGAGCTTTGGTTGACGGAATCTGTCCGCCGGGGAAGATGTACTTCTGGATCCAGGTCTGGCTGTTGCGGGTCGCGAGCATGTGCGCGTGTGGCATGGTGATCGCCTGGATCACCACGTGCCCGCCGGGTTTGACCAGTCGGCCGAGGGTGCGCAGGAAATCCGGCCATGAGCGATGCCCCACGGTCTCGACCATCTCCACCGAAATCACGGCGTCGTAGTGTCCGTCGATGTCGCGATAATCGCACACATCGATGCGCGCCCGATCTGATTTGCCGGCAGCGGCGATTCGTTGGCGGGCCAGCCACATCTGTCGATCCGACGGGGTGACGGAGCGGACGTAGGCGCCGCGGGCGGCCGCGCGGATGCACAATTCGCCCCATCCGGTGCCGACCTCCAGCAGTCGGGTGCCGGGTCCGACGCCGGCCGCATCCAGCAGTAGGTCGATCTTGCGTCGCTGCGCTTGAGCCAGGTCGGGCCAGGACGCGGGCAGGCTATCGAAAAGCGCGCTCGAATACGTCATCGTCTCGTCGAGGAACTCGATGAACAGATCGCTGGACACATCGTCGTAGTGCGCGGCGATGTTTCGCTGCATCTGTTCCCGGCTGAATCGCGGCACGCCCGGCTGAGCGGCGATCCCGAGCGATTTGAGCCAGCGGAGTCCGCGCGGGACGAGATGGTTCAGCGCCGGCGCCAAGATGGTCAGCACCGCGACCAGATCTGTCGACTTCCATTCGCCGGCCATGTACGACTCGCCGAAGCCGACGAGTCCATGGCGTCCCATCCGGCGCGCCAGCCGGTCCGGATCGTTGACGGTCAGCGTCGGTGACGATGCGTCGCCTGCGCCGATCACCGTGCCGTCGGGGTAGGCCACCCGCATCGGCAGGCCGGCGACGGCGCGGCGAAGCAGCCGGTCGGCGAACACCGCCGATGCGGCGGCCACCGGCCCGGACGGCGCTGCCAAAACCTCCGGCCAGCAGTCTGAATCGGTTGCTGTCGGGGTGCTTTGGCTGCTGACGAGCACCAGGGGAGCGTCGGGCTCAATCTCCGGGACGTCGTCCACAACGTAGAGGTGACATGGTTGTTGCACACCACGTATTCGGAGCGGACGGCACTGCGGATGAGGGACAGCCGTCACAACGATTGATGCGTGTGACCCATCCCTGCCGCGGACTGCTCCGAATGCCTTGCACCAGTGACAAAAGTAGCGGCGTAGGCCGCGATGACAAAGGAGTTAAGCGGGATGAAGGACGGTCAGAGGAAGACACTTGCGGTGGGCTTCGCGGCGCTAGCGGCGCTGGGGTTCTCGGCGTGTTCGAGCAACAAAACCGACTCCGGGCAACAGTCCAGCGCGCAGCCGACCAGCAGCTCGGCGGCTCCGGCCATGACCGGCCCCGCGGCGGCCCCGGCCAGTGATCTGATCGGTTCCGGGTGCGCGGATTACGCTGCGATGCATCCGAATGGTCCGGCTTCGGTGGCCGGAATGGCGCAAGACCCGGTCGCGACGGCAGCGTCGAACAACCCGCTGCTGTCGACCTTGACGGCGGCGCTGTCGGGCAAGTTGAACCCGAACGTCAACCTCGTCGACACCCTCAACAACGGCCAGTACACGGTGTTCGCGCCTACCAACGCCGCGTTCGACAAATTGCCGGCGGCCACGCTTGACGATCTCAAGACGAACACCGACAAGTTGAAGAGCATCCTGACTTTCCATGTGGTGCAAGGGCAGGCAAGCCCGGCCAAGGTCGACGGCATGCACAAGACGCTGCAGGGCGCCGAGGTGAACGTGGCCGGCCAGGGGAACGACCTCAAAGTCAACGACGCGGGTTTGGTGTGCGGAGGCGTGCACACCGCTAACGCGACGGTGTACATGATCGACACTGTGCTGGTGCCGCCCAGTCAGTAGCGGTTCGCGGATCGTCGTGAAGATAGGGCAGCCCGGTCCCCCGGGCTGCCCTATCGCATTTCAGGTGCCCGACCAATCCGAAAGGGCGCTGGTGGCGAATAATGATCATGGTGTCGCTCGCATTGATCGGTCTGGTCGGAGGCCTCATTACCGGCATCTCGCCGTGCATCCTGCCGGTGTTGCCGGTGATCTTCTTCTCCGGAACCACCGGCACGGCCGACGGGGCGGTGGCCGTCGAAGCCAAACGCGATGTGTCGCGGCCGTATCGGGTGATCGCCGGCCTGGTGCTGAGCTTCAGTCTGGTCACCCTGGTCGGCTCCGCACTGCTGTCGTTGCTGCATCTTCCGCAGGACGCGATCCGTTGGGTGGCGCTGGTCGCGTTGGTCGCGATCGGGCTCGGCCTGATCTTCCCGCGCTTTGAAGAACTGCTGGAGCGGCCGTTCGCCCGCCTGCCGCAGAAGCAAATTGCATCCCGCACCAACGGCTTTGGCCTTGGTCTAACGCTGGGTGTGCTGTATGTGCCGTGCGCGGGCCCGGTACTGGCCGCGATCGTGGTGGCCGGTGCGACGGCGCAGATCGGCCTGCCCATCGTCGTGCTCACCCTGGCGTTTGCGGTCGGCGCGGCGATACCGCTGTTGATCTTCGCGCTGGCCGGCCAGCGAGTCGCCAAGCGGGTCAGTGCCTTTCGACGCCGTCAGCGCGCGATCCGCGTCGTTGCCGGGGTGGTGACCATCCTGCTGGCGGTGGCGCTGGTGTTCGATCTGCCGGCGGCGCTGCAGCGGGCGATTCCGGACTACACCGGGTCGTTGCAGAACAAGCTGGCCGCCGACCATCAGGTCCAGCAACAGCTCGGCGGCATCGTCAACGACCAGAACGCAGGATTATCGAAATGCGACAACGCATCCCCGCAGCTGCAGAACTGCGGCCAGGCGCCTGACATCAAGGGCATCACCGCGTGGCTGAACACCACCGGTGACAAGCCGGTCGATCTGCGCGCGCTGCACGGCAAGGTGGTACTGATCGACTTCTGGGCTTACTCATGCATCAATTGCCAACGCGCCATCCCACACGTCGAAGGCTGGTACAAGGCCTATCACGACAGCGGTTTCGAGGTCATCGGCGTCCACACTCCCGAGTACGCGTTCGAAAAGGTCACGGACAACGTGAAAAAGGGCGCTGCCGACCTGGGCATCACCTATCCCGTCGCCCTGGACAACAGCTACTCGACATGGACGAACTACCGAAATCGTTATTGGCCTGCGGAATACCTGATCGACGCCAGCGGCACGGTACGGCATATCAAATTCGGCGAGGGCGACTACGACGGCACCGAGAAACTGATCCGCGAGCTGCTCACCGCCGCCCATCCCGGGGTTTCGCTGCCGGCGTCGGTCGACGCCCCCGACACCACCCCGAAACTGGATCTGACGCGCGAGACGTACTTCGGGGTGGGCAAGGTGTCCAACTACGCCGGAAACGGTGTGTACGACGAGGGCAGCGCGACGTTCGCGTATCCGCCGGCACTGCCCGCCGACTCCTTTGCCCTACAGGGACCGTGGGCACTGGACTACCAGGGTGCGACGGCCGACAGCGATTCCTCGAGCATCAAACTGAACTTTCACGCCAAGAATGTCTACATCGTCGTCGGCGGAACCGGCAGCCTCACCGTCACCCGCGACGGCAAGACGACAACGGTACAGGTCAGTGGGCCACCGACGTCTCACCAGATCGTCGCGGCCGACGACGTGACCCGCGGATCCATCGATGTGCGCGCCAGCAAAGGGCTGCAGGTCTTTTCCTTCACCTACGGCTGATTCGCGCCGCAAACCAATCCACGGCGCGCACGGCTCCGAACCACCTGTGTAGCTAACGACATTGAGGAGCCCGAAAAGTGATGAACATCCAAACCAAGGCGATCCCGGCAACGGGTCTCGCGGCAGCCGCCGCAGTGGGTATTGCCCTCGCCACGTGCGCACCCGCCATGGCCGCTCCGAATCTCGTCGGTATGGGTTGTGCGGACTACGCATCGTTACATCCGGACGGCCCCGCCTCGGTCTCCGGGATGTCGCAAGACCCGGTCGCGGTGGCGGCATCGAACAACCCCGAGCTGACGACGCTGACCGCGGCGGTCTCTGGTCAACTCAACCCGCAAGTGAACCTGGTCGACACGCTAAACAGCGGTCAGTACACGGTTTTCGCACCGACCGACGCTGCCTTCAGCAAGCTGCCGGCCGCGACTATCAATGAGCTGAAAACCAATTCGGACATGTTGAAGAGCATCCTGACGTATCACGTGGTGCCCGGCCAGCTGAGCCCCGCACAGGTCGATGGCTCACACCCGACAGTCCAGGGCGCGCCGGTGAACGTGACTGGCAACGGCAACGGGCTCAAGGTCAACAACGCCGGCCTGGTCTGTGGCGGAGTGCCCACAGCCAACGCGCAGGTGTACATGATCGACACGGTGTTGATGCCACCCGCGCATTGAGTTTTCCCGACGACTCAGGCGTGAGCGCCGCGAAACGCTGGTCCATGCTGGCGATTTCGCTGACAGCGACGTTGTCCGCGAATGTCTTCATCAACGCGATCGCTTTTCTGATTCCGGCGATGAACGCACAGCGCGGCACGGGTCTTGCGACGGCCGGTTTGCTCGCGTCGATGCCGAATTTCGGCACGATGGTCACGCTGATCGGTTGGGGCTATCTGCTCGACGTCATCGGCGAACGAATCGTTCTCGCGGTCGGTTTGGCGTTGACGGCCGCGGCAGCCCTGGCCGCGGCGTCATCGCATTCGATGGTGCTGATGGGGATCTTTCTGTTCCTCGGCGGCATGGCCGCCGCCAGTACCATCACAGCCAGCGGCCGCCTGGTGACCGGATGGTTTGCGCCGCAACAGCGTGGACTGGCGATGGGAATCCGGCAGACCGCGCAGCCGCTGGGGATCGCGGTGGGTGCGATCGTGCTTCCCGAGCTTGGCAAGCACAACTTCTCAGTCGCCTTGGTGTTTCCCGCGGTGGCCTGCGCGCTGTCGGCGGTTGCCTGCGTGGTGGGTGTGCACGATCCGCCGCGCCCACCGCGAGCTGAGGCCGGCGAAGAAGAGTTGGAGAATCCGTATCGAAAGACGGCCGCGCTGTGGCGAATTCATCTGGCCTCGGCGCTGCTGATGGTGCCGCAGCCGGTGGTGCTGACGTTCATGTTGGTCTGGGCGACGCGTCAGCACGGCTTCTCAATCGCGTGGGCGGGCGCGCTGATGGGTTTCTCGCAGGTGTTGGGTGCGTTGGCTCGTACCGCGGCGGGCCGCTGGGCCGATCGGACCGGCTCGCGGATGCGTCCGCTGCGGCAGATCGCCGTCGTCACCTCGGTGGTCCTAATGGTGCTGGCGCTCGCCGACCAACGTCATTCGCCAATTGCCCTGGCGGCCATGATCGTTGCGCTGGCGATCACCGGCGACAACGGCCTGCCGTTCACCAGCGTGCCCGAGATCGCCGGACGGTACTGGAGCGGGCGCGCCCTGGGCACCCAGAACACCGTCGAGCGGCTGACCGTCGCGGTCGGGCCGCCAGTATTCGGTGCGCTGATCACCGCGACCGGCTATCCGCTCGCCTTCGCGGTGTGTGGACTGTTTCCGTTGGCCGCGTTGCCCTTCTTCCCAGTGGTCGCCAACCGAACCGCGTCGGAGTCCACTCCGTCGCCGCTGTGAACGCGCCGTGCCTTATGGCGTGATGACGTGTGATGGATCGGGGCGCAGCTCCGGCGGTGCCTGGCTGTAGTCACCGAACGGCCCGTCGCGGCGCTCGACCGCGGCCCGTGCACCCTGGGTTTGTGCGATGCGGATGAAGTCGAGCGCCTCGGGGGTGTTGCGCATCAGGCCGTCGATGATGCCGCCCAGCATCTGGGTGGAGGCCAGGCCCATGTTCTCGTAGGTCTGGTTGACGATCAGCTTCTGTGCCCGCAGCTGCGACAACGGGATCCGCGCCAGTTCGGCGGCGATCTCGGCGACCCGCGCCTCGAGCCGCTCGAACGGCACCGCCTCGTTGATCAGCTCGATCTCAGCGGCCTGCACGCCGTTCAGCGGCCGGCCGGTCAGGGCGTGCCACTTCGCCTTGGCGAGGCTCAGCCGGTACATCCACATCCCGGTCAGGTACGCGCCCCACATCCGGCTGTACGGGGTGCCGATGACGGCGTCGTTGCTGGCGATGACGATGTCGGCGCACAGCGCGTAGTCACTGCCCCCGCCGACGCACCAGCCGTGCAACTGGGCGATCACCGGTTTGGTGGCCCGCCAGATCGCCATGAACTTCTGATGCGGTCCGGTCGGGGCGGTAACCATCGCGAAATCCTTGCCCGGGTCCCACTGCCCGTCGGTGTTCATGTAGTCGTCCCAGCCCTGGAAGCCCTCACCGAAGTCGTAGCCGGCGCAGAACGCCCGGCCGGCGCCGCGCAGCACGATGACCTTGATGTCCAGGTCTCGCTCGGCCAGGCCGACGGCGGCCTCGATTTCGTCGGGCATCGGCGGGACGATGGTGTTGAGCTGGTCCGGGCGGTTCAGCGTGATGGTTGCGACGGCCCCCGCCGTGGAGTACAGCAGTGTCTCAAAATCCGTTGTCGGCATAGCCGAAGCGAAGCGGCTTCGGACTCAGGGGTCAAGACCCTCGGCGCCACCCGGGGACGGCTGACGTCAGTCCTCGGCGTGCCGTTGGGCATCCCACCGTTCGAGGTGCGCCTGCAGCCGGTAAATCCCTACCGCAAATAGGGGGCTGACCAACGACAATGCGCCTATCAACACCGGGTTCATCGCGACCCTCCCTCGGTTTCCCTACTGCCGCGTCTCAGTGAAAATTAAGGTACTCCTCAGGCTAATCACACCAAAGAACATCCGCGGCGTTTCGCCGAATCTGGACGAAAAAGTGAGCAGATGAGTGTCGCGCCGTATTGAGCGAGGACGCTTCACTAGCCGCCGTCGGGCGGCAGCATCTGAAACCCGGTCAGGACGGTCTCGGTGTCGCGGGTGTACGGGGGGTTGTCCGGATCGGTGGACTGGACCGTGACGGTCGCGACGTAGGTGTTGGTGTCGAAGGTAGCTGCCACCATCAGTGTCCTGATCTTGCGCGGCGGAATACGACCCATGCTCGGGGCGTCGTAGTCGACGAGCTCAGCCCTGTCGCCGCAGAGGGTGGTCTCCGTCGTGTGCAACCCGGTGGCGCCGAGCCGGTCGACCAGTGCAGCTCGTTCCTGGTCGAAAATCGTTTGGTCATCGGTGGCCGCACCGGGCACGGATTCCAGGGTTACCACCGCGGTGGGCATGAAGTTGTTGGCCACCAGGTCCTTGTTTCTCATCGTGAAGCGGATGACGTCCGAGTCGAGCATCGACGCGCGCTCCCAGCCCCGCGGCTGCGGGATCCGCAGCCGCGGCTCACCGTCGGCACGTGGATCGATCTGCGTCAGGGGCGCTGAAACCTGTTCGCACGGACTACTTTTGGCTACCGGATCGTGAGGACCCGGGACGGCGGCACCGGTGACGACCTTGGAGCAACCCGGCACGGTCAGCAATGCCGTGGCGGCGATCGTCGCGCACAGCTTGGACGGCAATCGCATTGCACCACACCACACCCTCGTATCTTGCACTGTCAAGTACCCAGCATCCGCCATAGAAACGCGAAGGCCAGTGCCGTCTTGAACGCGCTCTGCGCGTTGTCGGCCGCACCGGCGTGGCCGCCTTCGATGTTCTCGTAGTACCAGACCCGGTGGCCGGTGGCTTCCAACGCCGCCGTCATCTTTCTGGCATGTCCGGGATGCACGCGGTCGTCGCGGGTGGACGTGGTGATCAGCACCGGCGGGTAGTCGGCGTCAGCCGAAACATTCTGGTAGGGCGAGTATTCAGCCATGAATTCCCAGTCGGCCGGGTCGTCGGGGTTGCCGTACTCGGCGACCCAGGATGCGCCGGCCAGCAGCAGATGGAAGCGGCGCATGTCCAGCAGCGGTACTTGGCACACCAACGCGCCGAACAGCTCTGGATATTTGGTCAGCATGATGCCCATCAACAGGCCGCCGTTGCTGCCGCCCTGCGCGCCGAGTTGCGGCACCGTGGTGATGCCGCGATCGACCAAATCGGTTGCCACCGCGGCGAAGTCTTCGGCGACCAAATGTCGCCCGGCACGCATCGCCTGGGTGTGCCAGCGCGGCCCGTACTCACCGCCGCCGCGGATGTTGGCCAGCGCGTAGGTGCCGCCGCGGGCCAGCCAGAGTCGGCCCATC
>Ga0302324_100018685_pt1 | contig 13645 bp, 7 predicted proteins | sample Palsa_T0_1_FD_201949 | JGI IMG/M metagenome (GOLD analysis project Ga0302324, IMG submission 201949) | Peat permafrost microbial communities from Stordalen Mire near Abisko, Sweden - Palsa_T0_1 | ecosystem: Environmental > Terrestrial > Soil > Palsa > Peat permafrost | place: Sweden: Abisko...
TGGGTCTGAGTCTGCAGCTTCAGGCGGAGGGCCCGGCCAGGTCAGCAACTGCGCATAAGCAACAAACGTCAGTATAGCAATCACCTCGCCCTGCGCAAACCGGGCGGCTGCAAATCCTGGTGCCGGCTCCGGGGTGCCAGCAACCCATCCTGTCGTACACTGGACCCTCGCAGTCCACAATTTGAAGAGGCCGCTCGCCCCTATGTCCACACCCTCATTCCGCTGGGCCCGCCTCGGTGTTGCCGCGTCCACCCTGTCCTGCCTCGTGTCGGCCGCCGCCGCGCAGCCTCAACCCGTCGCACAAAACAGCGCAACCCGCGCCGCTCGCGCCTTCGAGCGCGCCCGCCAGCAGGGGCCGCTGGCCCTTTACGCCTTCTTTTACGGCATGCCCAAGGGAGCCGATCTGCACACCCACCTGGCAGGCGCCGTGTACGCGGAAAGCTTTATCCGCGAGGCTGCGGAAAGCAATCTCTGTGTCAACACCAAGAATCTCGTGCTTTACAAGACCATGGCCATGACACGCAGTCTGCCCCCGCAACCGGTTTGCGGCGAACAAGGCGAGCCGGCGTCCAACGCTCTTACCAACCAAACCCTCTATGACCAGCTGATCAACATATTTTCCATGCGAACCTTCGTTCCCACGACCGAACAGTCGGGGCACGACCACTTCTTCGCATCTTTCGATCAATTTAGAGCGGTCGAGGAGCCCAGACTCGTGGGTGAGTGGGTGGATGAGTTGGCCAGCCGCGCTGCGTCGCAAAACGAGCAATACCTTGAAATCATGCACACCCCCGCCTTCGGGCCGGCCGCAGCTCTGGCCGATAACCTGGGGCCGGTCGACATGCAAACGGATTTCCCACGTCTGCGCCAGCAATTGCTCGATGCAGGCTTGCAAAAATACCTTCCCGCCATGCGTGCGGAGTTTGATGATGGCGAGCGGCAACGCCGCGAGCTGGAGCATTGCGGTACAGGCGCAGCCACGCCGGCTTGCAAACTGCAGGTGCGCTTCCTCTATCAGGTGCTGCGCGGCTTGCCTTCGCCCTCGGTTTTTGCCCAACTGGTCTGCGCTTTCGAGCTCGCCTCTGCCGACCCGCTGATCGTAGGCATCAACATGGTGCAGCCGGAGGACCATCGCGTCCCCCTGGCTAATTACCGGCTGCAAATGCAAATGGTGCATGCGCTCCACATCCTTTATCCCAAAGTTCATATCACCCTGCACGCCGGCGAACTGGGCCCGGGGATGGTGCAGCCGGACGATTTGCGCTTTCACATCCGCTCCGCGGTTGAAGTGGGGGATGCCGAACGCATCGGCCACGGCGTCGACGTGATGCAGGAGGATCATCCTTACGACCTGCTCAAGGAAATGGCCACGAGGCGGGTGATGGTGGAAATCAACCTCACCAGCAACGACGTGATCTTAAACGTCAAAGGCCCGGACCATCCGTTGCCTATGTACCGCCTCTATCACGTGCCGGTAGCGCTTTCTACCGATGATGAGGGGGTCTCCCGCATCAACCTTACCCACGAGTATGTGCGCGCCGCGATGGCCTACCCGCTCACCTACAGCGACTTTAAGCAGATGGTGCGGACCGGGCTCGAGCATAGTTTCCTGCCGGGCGATAGCCTTTGGGAGCAGTCTGGCCCATGGGAAAACGATGCCCACCCGCGTGCCGCCTGCGCCACCCAGCTTGGCCGCGAACAGGCGTCGGGTGCATGCGCGTCGCTGCTCGAAGCCAGCGAAAAGGCGCGGCAGCAATTCGAGCTGGAACGGCGATTCCATGTTTTCGAGAACGCGTTCTAGAGCATTTTCACTTTTATTCGATGTCCCGCGGCCGAGATTCACCGCTGGACGACGGTCACGGTCACCGGATCGGATTTGCTGCCTCCGTAAGTAGTGTTGCCGCCGTAGACCGCCGTAATCTTGTAAACACCGGCTGTGGCGAAGGATATTTTGAGCGTTGCCTGCCCCTTAGCATCCAGGTTTGCCGTACCCAGGCGCGCCGCCGCTGGAGATTTTGGAAACCACGGCGGCAGCCCGCGTAGGGTTTCGTAAGGATGGCGAACCCAGCCTGTTTTCCCTCACCGCCCGCGGCTTGACCATAATCTTCCTCGGAATAGCGGCGGTGGTGGCGACGCTGCTGGAATTCATCTTGCGCATTTACACTGCGGAAGCAGCGTATGCGTATTGTTCTCTCTAGCTTCGGCACCCTTGGCGATATCCATCCCCTCATAGCCCTGGCGCTCGAGCTGCGCCAGCGAGGCCATGTTCCGGTTCTGGCCGTTCCCGAACTCTTTCGTTCCAGGATTGCCTCGTTGGGCCTAGAGTTCGCCGCAGTTGGCCCCATCCTCGATCCCGAAGACAACCAGCTGGTCGCCATGTTGATGGACATTCGCAAGGGAACGGAGCGCACCCTGCGCGAGATACTGTTTCCCGCCATTCGCCAGAGCTATCGGGAGCTGCTCGCAGTGGTGGAGGCGAACGGCGGCGCAGATCTGCTGCTCGCCGGAGAACTGGTCTACCAGGCGCCGATCGTCGCCGAGGTCACGGGGATTCCATGGGCCTCGCATGTGCTTGCGCCGCTGTCCTTCTTCTCCCGCTACGATGCCCCCGTGCTGCCGCCCTATCCCATGCTGGCGCGCCTGCAACCTGCCTTGCCCGGAATGGGACGGGTGATCGCACGATTCGCGCGTTGGGTAACGCGCAGCTGGCCGGAGCCGATCTACCAGCTGCGTTCCGAGCTGGGGTTGAGCCGGGGTCCGGATCCCATCTTCGAAGCCAAGCATTCTCCTTACCTGGTCTTAGCCATGTTTTCGCCTCTGCTGGGCGAGCCTCAGCCAGACTGGCCGGCTTCCACCAAGGTGACCGGCTTCGTTTTCTACGACGGCGACGCGGGTCAGCGCGATTTGCCGCCGGCGGTTGAGCGCTTCCTGCAACAGGGGCCTCCGCCGCTGGTCTTTACCCTGGGCTCGGCAGCCGTTTTGGATGCCGGCGACTTTTACCAGCAGAGCGCGCTGGCAGCCGGGTTGGTTGGCCAGCGCGCCGTGCTTCTGGTGGGGAGCGACCCGCGTAATGTGCCTGCGGAGACTCCGCCCAACGTGTGCATCGCCAGCTACGCTCCCTATTCGCGACTTTTTCCGCGAGCCTCGGTCATCATCCATCAGGGTGGCGTGGGCACCACAGCGCATGCGCTGAGCTCTGGCAAGCCCATGCTGGTGATGCCCTACAGCCACGATCAGCCGGATAATGCGCGCCGGGTGCGCCGCCTCGGGGTGGCGCGTGTGATCCGTCGCCCGCGCTATACCGCGGAGCTTGCCGCGCGCAAGATCACGTGGTTGCTGGAGAACGGCGCCATGCGCCAGCGCGCTGCCACGATCGGCGAGCGGTTGCGCGCCGAGGATGGATTGAAGGCCGCCTGCGACGCGCTCGAAGCACTGGGTAAGTCTTGAAGCGGACGGCCTTCAGAGTCTGCGTGAAAACTGGGATTTGCAAATCCAGCCCCGAAGGGGCGGCCTGAGCTTAGCCCAGGACGCTAGTCCTGGGTTTCGCCTATCCAGGGAAGTCCCGTAAGGGACGGCTGAATTAGGCCGCAAACCCGCCTGATGATTTAGCCCCAAGAGCCAACAGGAAACCCTCTAAAATGCCAGAGCGATGCCAGAAGATATAGCACTCCAGCTTCTCGCCGGAGCCCTGCCCCAGCTGGAAGCGTCCTTTCGCCATCTCCCGGGACCGGTGAACACTGCCCAAGCACCCGCCACCGCGGCCATGGCCGCCGTGATGAGCCAGGTGGCGGAGAGAATGGCGGACAACTATCCCTACTTTCATCCGCTCTACGCCGGGCAGATGCTCAAGCCGCCGCACCCCCTGGCTCGGGCTGCCTATGCGCTTGCCATGGGGATTAACCCCAATAATCATGCCCTCGATGGCGGCCGCGCCAGCTCGCGCATGGAGGTGGAAGCGGTACGCGACATCGCACGGATGTTTGGCTGGACCGACTATCTGGGGCATCTCACCAGCGGCGGGACCTTTGCCAACCTGGAGGCCCTCTGGATCGCGGGCCAGCTCGCTCCCGGTAAGCGCATCGTCGCATCCGAGCAGGCGCACTACACCCACGGCAGAATCAGCGCCGTCCTTGGCCTGCCCTTCACTGCTGTGTCCGCCGGCCCTGCAGGCCGTATGGACGTGGCCGCGCTCGAGTCGGCACTCCAGGAGGGGGACGTCGGCACGGTCGTGGTAACCTTGGGTACCACCGCAACCGGCGCCGTCGATCCCCTGCATAAAGTGCTTGCGTTGCGCAGTGTCTATGGATTTCGCGTTCACGTCGATGCGGCCTACGGCGGATATTTCGTGCTGGCGTCGAACCTGAGCGAGGAGACAACGCTTGCCTTTGCTTGCCTGGCCCAGGCTGACTCCATCGTCGTCGACCCGCATAAGCATGGGTTGCAACCGTATGGCTGTGGCTGCATTCTCTTTCGCGAGCCGGCGATTGGCCGCTTCTATAAACACGACTCGCCCTACACTTATTTCACCTCAGACAGTCTCCATCTCGGCGAAATCAGCCTGGAGTGTTCGCGGGCCGGCGCTTCAGCGGTCGCGCTGTGGGCAACGCAGCAGCTGCTGCCACTCATCAAAGAAGGTGAATTTGCCAAAGGGCTCGATTCCAATCGCGAGGCGGCGATGCTCTTGCAAGAAAAAATCAACGCTGACCAAAGATTTCTTTCCCCTTTTGCCCCCGAGCTCGACATCCTGGTGTGGGCGGTGCGCGGCGACAGCGTTGCCGCATCTTCCCGCCGGGCGCAAGCCATCTTCGCCGCCGCCGCCCGCAAGGATCTTCATCTCGCCCTCGCACAAGTACCCTGCCGGTTTTTTCCTGCCGGCTCGTGGCCCGACCAGTCACAGCAGCCCAGCGTTACCTGCCTGCGTTCCGTGCTCATGAAGCCGGAACATCTTGAGTGGTTGGGAGCAATCTGGAGCAGGCTGAGTCAAGTGGCAAGTGAGGTGCTGCTGTAACGCAACAACCGTCCCCCCCGGGTGTTTACCAGTTCAACAGAATTATCGGTTCGACTCTGCTCCCACGGAAGCATCAGAGCATTCGACGGAAGTGTCAGTTCGATTCGTGATTAAAGCCGGGCAGTCGATGGTTAGAATAAGAGCACTGGGGTTATACAGAAAATTTGACGCGCTTCGACGGGTAAGAGTTGGGGATCCATACTCTGCGGTTGAGTGTAGGTCTCAGCAACTCTGAGCCTATGGTGTAGCTGGAGAATTACCGGGTCGCCTGCGGGCACCTCGCTACCTTGGAGATAGGCAGGATGCATTTTTCGAATCAGCAACGCGACTTTTCTTTGCTAGGCCTCTCTGAGCGAGGCATGGTTGCTTATTTCTCAATGGAAATCGCTATCGCGCCCGAGATGCCCACGTACAGCGGCGGACTTGGTGTGCTTGCCGGAGACACCATGCGCTCCGCTGCCGACCTCGGCCTGGGACTATGCGCCGTCACGCTGCTCCATCGCAAAGGATATTTCGAGCAGCATCTTGATGCAAAGGGCGTGCAGAGCGCTGAGGACCAGCCCTGGCCAATCGAAGAGCTCCTGGTGGCGGAGGACGCGGTCGTCGAGGTGACGATTGAAGGCCGGCAGGTGATGGTCCGCGCCTGGCGGTACGATCTTGAGGGTGTCACCGGGCACACCATCCCGATCTACCTGCTCGATACCGATCTGCCCCAGAACGACAAGCGCGATCGCGGCCTTACCGATCACCTCTACGGTGGAGATACCGATTACCGCCTGCGCCAGGAAGCAGTACTGGGCATCGGAGGCGTGCGCATCCTCGAAGCCCTGAATTACGACATCCACGTCTACCACATGAATGAGGGCCATGCCGCGCTGTTGACCGTCGGTTTGATGGAACAACAATTGGGCGGTCACCTGAACCGGGTCCCGAACCCGGTGATGGAAGAGAGGGATAAGCAGGCCGTCCGCAGTCGTTGTGTTTTCACCACGCACACCCCGGTACCCGCCGGCCATGACCGCTTCACCATGGAGCAGACCTACAGGATTCTCGGCAAGGAAGTCACAAGCCTGTTGGAGCGCATGGGTGGCTGCCACGATGGGATGCTGAATATGACCTATGTGGCCCTGGCTTCGTCGCGCTTTGTGAACGGCGTGGCCATGCAGCATGGCAAGATCTCCCGTGAGATGTTCCCCGAGTATTCGATCGATGCCATCACCAATGGAGTGCACGCGGCCACCTGGACCGCCCCGCCCGTTCAGGCGGTCTTCGATCGCAGCATTCCGCGCTGGCGCAAAGATAATTTCCAATTCCGCTACGTGATCGACATTCCGCTGCGTGAGATTGAGAAGGCGCATGCCCAGTCCAAGCGCGCGCTCATCGATACCATTGCACAGAGGACTGGGATCACGCTGCGCAGCAACGTCTTCACCATTGGCTTTGCCCGCCGTGTGGCCACTTATAAACGAGCCGACCTGCTTTTGACCGATCCTGAGCGCCTGGTCCGCATTGCCGAGAAATTCCGCGGCTTGCAGATTATCTTCAGCGGCAAGGCTCATCCTCATGACGAGCCCGGCAAGAAGCTGATCCAGCAGATCTATGAAGTTGCCGCCAGGCTTGACTCGGACACGCTGGAAATCGTTTTCCTGGAAAACTATGAGTGGAAGCTGGCGGCGATGCTCACTGCCGGTGTCGATCTCTGGTTGAACACGCCGCGCCGGCCCTTCGAGGCATCCGGCACCAGCGGGATGAAGGCCGCGCTCAACGGCGTCCCTAGTCTTAGCGTTCTTGACGGCTGGTGGGTCGAAGGTTGCATCGACGGGGTCACGGGTTGGGCCATACCCGACAGCGACATTCAGGAAGACGAGGTCGCGAGTCTTTATCAGCGGTTGGAGTCAACCATCCTTCCGCTTTATTACGGCAATCCCGACCAATGGCGCGCCGTCATGCGTTCCACCATTGCCCTCAATGGTTCATTTTTCAACACCCATCGCATGCTCCAGGAGTACATCTCCAACGCCTACTACCCGGATAACCGGGTGAGCGTGTCTAGTGCCGCGCTCGAGTCCGCCCTCGCCAAATAGCTGCCCCTCTTAGGTAGGCCGGGGATTTATCCCCGGCGAAGCCGGACAGGCGAACTTGTCCGGCCTTTGGCTTTGTTCCGACAGTTCTGAATCAAAAGGGCGTCGGCCAACGTCAAAAATTAGTAATGACACGCACCCGGCTTCCCAGGCTCAGGGCTCCGATCTGGCATTGGCTGCCGGATTGATGCCGCAAACGTATAATTTGTGTAGAAACGTTTTGCCCAAACCCCACTCCTTCAGAGGGTTAAGCAAACAGCCAGGACCTTAGGGAAGCTTGCATAACTTTCGCCTGTTCTTCCACCTGGGCCTGGCAGGCTCGTCTGCACAGATATTCACCCCTCTTCCCGGTTTAGTGGCAAGAGAGTGTCTTGAGGAGTGAGCTAGCAAATGTGGATTGTTCGTCTTGCGTTGCGGCGCCCCTACACCTTCGCCGTCTTCGCGCTCCTGTTGTTGATCCTCGGCCCGCTGTCCATTCTGAATACCCCGACCGATATTTTCCCCGACATCAATATTCCGGTCGTTAGCATCGTTTGGCAATACCAGGGCCTTTCCGCGGTGGATATGGCCAATCGCATCATCACCCTGACTGAGCGCACGCTCACCACCACGGTCGACAATATCGACCACATTGAGTCGCAGTCCCTCGACGGCATCGGGGTAGTCAAGGTGTACTTCCAGCCCAAAGTCACGGTGGCCACGGCGATTGCCCAAATCACGGCAGTATCGCAAACCCAGCTGCGCCAGTTGCCCCCAGGGACAACCCCACCCCTCGTCATCACCTACACCGCGTCGAGTGTGCCCATTCTGCAGCTTGGTCTCTCCGGCCAGGGCCTGTCCGAACAGCAGCTGAATGACTTCGGGCTCAATTTTATCCGCACCCAGTTTGCCACCGTCGAGGGTGCTGAGAGTCCTTATCCATACGGTGGCAAGCAGCGCCAGGTGCAGGTGGATCTGGATCTCAAGGCGCTCCAGGCGAGAGGACTTTCACCCAACGATGTGGTGAACACAATCAGCGCTCAGAACCTCATCCTGCCTTCCGGGACGGTGAAGGTGGGTGCGGTGGAATACCAGCTGGCCACCAATAGCGCCCCGACCACCATTGCAGGTCTGAACGATCTCCCCATCAAGAGCGTGAACGGAGCGATTGTCTACATCCATGACGTTGCTCATGTGCGCGACGGCTTCCCCCCTCAAACCAACATCGTTCGCGTCGATGGGCAGCGCGCCAGCCTCATGACCGTGCTCAAGAACGGCAATGTTTCGACCCTCGACATCATCGCCAGAATCCGCGCATTGCTGCCCATCATTGCCCAGTCTCTGCCGCCGCAATTGCGCATCACACCGTTGTCTGATCAGTCTATTTTTGTGCGCGGCGCCATTGACGGCGTGGTCCGCGAGGGCATCATCGCCGGCTGCCTGACCGCCGTTATGATCCTGGTGTTTCTGGGTAGCTGGCGCAGCACGCTCATCATCGCAGTATCCATTCCTCTTTCCATCCTGGTTTCGCTCATTATGCTGAGCGCTTTGGGTGAAACCATCAACATCATGACGCTGGGTGGCTTGGCTTTGGCCGTCGGTATCCTGGTCGACGACGCCACCGTAGAAATCGAAAATATCAATCGCAACCTGGAAGAAGGAAAAGAGGTCGAGCAGGCGATTCTGGATGGCGCCGCGCAGATTGCTATTCCCGCCTTTGTCTCGACCTTGTCCATCTGCATCGTCTTTGTGCCCATGTTCTTTATGGGAGGCGTGGCCAAATATCTCTTTGTGCCGCTGGCCGAAGCCGTCATCTTTGCCATGCTGGCTTCTTATTTCCTTTCGCGCACCGTGGTCCCAACCATGGCCAAGTACCTGCTTCAGGAGCATGATCCGGCAGGCGAGAAGCAAAAACTAAAGAGCCGTAACCCGCTGGTTCGCGCGCAACTCGCTTTCGAACGGCGATTTGAACAGCTGCGCACCTTCTATTTTCGCTTGTTGCAGCTAGCCATCGCCCACAGCACTGTCTTCCTCATCCTCTTCTTCGTTTTCACCATTGGGTCTTTTGCCCTGCTCTACCCGTGGCTGGGCCAGGATTTCTTTCCCTCCGTAGACTCAGGGCAGTTCAAGCTGCACGTGCGCGCCCCCAGCGGGACGCGTATCGAAGAAACAGCGCGCTTGTGCGACGAAATCGACAATGCCATCCGGGAAGAGATCCCGAAACAGGAAGTCGTCAGCATTATCGACAACATCGGGATTCCCTATTCCGGCTTGAATCTCTCCTACAGCAGCACCGGTGTGGTCGGCTCCTGGGATGCAGACATCACGGTGGCGCTAACCGAAAAGCACCATCCAACCGACCTCTACGTGCAGCACCTCCGCGCCAAGCTCAACAACGAGTTTCCGGGAGTTACGTTCTACACCTTGCCCGTTGATATGGTCACCCAGATTCTCAATTTTGGTTTGCCCGCTCCTATCGATGTCCAGGTCATCGGCAACAACATACAGGGCAACCGCGTATTTATCGACAGTTTGTTGAAGGATATAAGTTACGTGCCCGGCACCGCCGATCTGCATATCCAGCAGCCTTTCGACAACCCGCATTTTTTTGTCGATGTAGATCGTTCCAAGTCGCAGGATCTCGGGTTGACCCAGCGCGATGTGGCCGGCAGCCTTTTGGCCTCGACCAGTGGCAGTTACCAGACCAGCCCGACTTATTGGCTCGATCCAAGAAATGGTGTCAGTTACAGTATCTCGGCACAGACGCCGCAGTACGATTTGCAGTCTCTCATCGATCTTGAAAACATTCCGATTACCGCGACCAGTGCCGCGGCCACCATAACCCCTAGCCCGTTTTTATCCGTAGGCGCCGCCAGCCTAACTCCGGTGGGGACCGGGGCTGCTCCTTCCACTGCGTCGGGGGTCAAGCCGATCCAGATTCTGGGAAATGTCGCCACCCTCATTCGCGGAACGGAGCCGGCTACCGTAAGCCACTACAATATTGCTCCGGTGCTCGATATTTACGGCAATGTCGTGAATAGCGACTTGCGCAGCGTTTCCGACAAGATTGAGCAGATCGTTGCCCAGCGGCGTAAGGATCTGCCCCGTGGGTCGCAAATCGTGATTCGCGGCCAGGTGCAGACCATGAACTCCTCGTTCATCGGTTTGACCAGTGGTTTGGCCTTCTCCATCCTTTTGGTTTACCTGCTCATCGTAGTGAATTTCCAATCGTGGCTCGATCCCTTCATGATCATCGCCGCGCTGCCCGCGGCGCTATGCGGCATCGTATGGATGTTGTTCATTACTGGAACGCACATTAGTGTGCCTGCGCTGACCGGTTCCATCATGACCATGGGCGTCGCTACCGCCAACTCCATCCTGGTCATCAGTTTTGCCCGGGAACAAATGGAAGAAAATGCCGGAGACGCCCATGCAGCCGCGCTCAAAGCGGGTTACACCCGTTTTCGTCCCGTGCTGATGACCGCGCTGGCCATGATCATCGGGATGGTGCCGATGGCACTCGGTTTGGGCGATGGAGGAGAACAGAATGCGCCCCTGGGCAGGTCGGTGATCGGCGGATTACTCTTTGCTACCGCAGCTACCTTATTTTTCGTGCCGACCTTCTTCAGCGTAATCCACGGATGGCTTGGACGTCGAAGACAGCGTGTCGCTGCCGCTGCGGGCGTCACAGATTTGGAAGACTAGAAATGAACACGGAGAGAGCGTCGAAATGAATCACGAAGAAAAAGACGAGAAACCGCAACCGGCGAATGAGGAACACGGCGCGCCTCCCGATGCCCCGCCTCTCTCCGGCCGGGTCGCCGTCATCACCATCGTGATTCTTCTGATCCTGGCGGTGGTGGTGGCGATTGCCGGCATCGTGCCCCGGGTGCGCGCCCGCACCAGGCTGAGGCAGCAGACCAATGCGCTGGCTGCTCCCGCCGTGATCGCCAAACCGCCGCAGCAAGGCAAGGTGGGGCAAGAGGTCATTCTGCCGGGCAACTCGTATGCCTATAGCGACGCATCGCTCTACGCCCGCACGGACGGCTATCTCAGCAAGTGGTATTTCGACATAGGCGCCCACGTCCGGCAGGGTCAATTATTAGCCATCATCAGCTCGCCTGAAGTGGACAAGCAACTGCTTCAGGCCCGCGCGGATTTGTCCACCGCGGAGTCCACTGCCGGCTTAGCCAAGACGAACTCAACCCGTTATCAGGGCCTGCTTACGCAAAACGCCGTCTCCAAGCAAGACACCGATACCTTCGTCACTCAGGAAGCGTCCACTAGCTCGGCGGTAAAGTCTGCCCAGGCAAATGTCCAGCGGTTGGAGGAGCTGCAATCCTTCGAGAAGATATACGCCCCCTTCAGCGGAGTCATCACTGCCCGCGGTGTCGACGTAGGACAGCTGATTAACGCCGGCGCGGGTACGCAGATGTTTCGCATCTCGGACCTCAGGGTTTTGCGCATCTATGTGAATGTTCCGCAGATTTACTCCCAGGTAGCGGTTCCCGGCACAACCGCGCGGCTCACCCTTTCCGAATTCCCCGGCCAGACATTTACCGGCAAGTTGGTGCGCACGGCTCGGGCGATCGATCCGGCCTCACGCACACTGCTGGTCGAAATCGATCTCGACAACCGCGATGGCAAGCTCATGCCCGGAGCCTATACCGAAGTCCACATGGATGTACAAAACGCGACCGTCCCCTTCATCATTCCTGTCTCAGCCCTTATCTTCCGCGGGCAAGGCCTGCAGGTAAGCACGGTGGTGAAAGGGCCGAACGGAGATCAGGCTAAGCTCGTCCAGGTCAAGCTTGGCCAGGATGATGGCACCACGGTGCAGGTCATCGACGGCCTCAACGCCGGCTCGCAGGTAATCCAGAATCCGCCCGACTCCTTGATCGATGGGGAGCCGGTGCGCGTATTGGAACCGGGCAAACCAGGGGAAGAGAACGGGAGCACGCCGGAATGACACGCTCTCCCATTAGAGCCGGGATACTTGTCTTCTCCACGGCAGCAATGATGATTTCCGGTTGCACCGTAGGGCCCAACTATCACCGGCCCACTGCGCCTTCCGCGCCGGCCTTCAAGGAGAGCGCTGTCCCTGTGCCTCCTCCCAACCCGCCCAATGGCGGATGGAAGCAGGTGACTCCGAACGACAGCGCGATCCGCCCGAATTGGTGGGAGATGTATCAAGACCCGCAGCTGAACAAGCTTGAGGAGCAGGTTGCGGTCTCCAACCAGACGCTCAAGGCTTCCTATGAGCAGTACATGCAAGCCCGGGCTGCCATTCAGGTTTATCGTTCGCAGTACTTTCCCACGCTCACGGTTGCTCCGGCCGCCTCCCGCGACCGCGTCTCGGCCAACCGTCCTTTGCATGTTGCCGGGACACAGACGACCTACAACGATCTTGTTCTGCAGGGGCAAGCAACCTGGGAACCGGATCTCTGGGGCAGCATCCGCAGATCGGTGGAATCGCAGCGCGCTACTACCCAGGCCACCGCCGCTGATTTGGCGAATGTCGATTTGAGCCTCCGTTCCGAGCTGGCGATGGATTACTTCGAACTGCGTGGCCTTGACACGCAGCAGCGCTTGCTCGACAACACCGTGCTGCAGTATCAGCAATACCTGGACTTGACCCAGGCTCGATTTAAGGGCGGTGTGGCCACCGATTCCGATGTCGCCCTGGCGCAAACGCAGCTCGACCAGACCCGCGCCCAGGCCATCGATGTTGGCGTCGCGCGGGCCCAGTACGAACACGCGATCGCGACTCTCACCGGTACGCCCGCATCCAGTTTTGGGCTGGCGCCGGCGCCGCTCGATCTGCAACTGCCGCAGGTACCGCTGGGAGTGCCTTCGCAATTGCTCGAACGCCGCCCGGATGTGGCCGCCGCCGAGCGGCGCACGGACGCCGCCAACGCGCAGATCGGGATTGCGATCGCAGCCTATTACCCCACCATTACGATTGGTGGTGGAGGCGGTTTTGAGAGCCAGTCTTTCGGTAACTTGATCCAGGGGCCGAGCTCACTCTGGTCGCTCGGCGGCTCGGCGGTCGAGTTGCTCTTCGATGCCGGCCGTCGTCATGCCCTGACCGAGGAGGCGCGGCACGCTTATGAGCTAAACGTGGCCAACTATAGGCAGACGGTGCTGCAGGCTTTTCAGGACGTTGAGGACAATCTATCCGGCCTGGACATCCTGAACAGCGAATCGGCGGCGCAGCAGCGCGCCGTCGATTCCGCGCGGCGGTCGCTTCTCATCTCCACCAACCGCTACAAGGGCGGCGTCACGACCTACCTTGAAGTGATCACCGCGCAGACCACGCAACTGGCGAATGAGCGCACGGCCGCGGATATCACCACCCGGCAGTTCGCCGCCAGTGTGCAGCTCATCAAAGCATTGGGCGGCGGCTGGGACACCACCAAACTCCCCACCACCCCTTAAGCAAGACGGAGCTTCTTGGGTTCCGCGAGTTTCATATTCGGGGGCGAGTTGGATGATATTACCGCGGTGAGAACCGGAAAACTCGCGCGTTTTTCGCGAGATGTGGGGAACGCAACTTTTCGTTCTAAGTCTGCGAACT
>Ga0302324_100018687_pt1 | contig 13642 bp, 9 predicted proteins | sample Palsa_T0_1_FD_201949 | JGI IMG/M metagenome (GOLD analysis project Ga0302324, IMG submission 201949) | Peat permafrost microbial communities from Stordalen Mire near Abisko, Sweden - Palsa_T0_1 | ecosystem: Environmental > Terrestrial > Soil > Palsa > Peat permafrost | place: Sweden: Abisko...
ACCTTGCCGGCAATTTCCGGTGTGGCGACTCCAAACCCAGCCGCCGGCGCGAGCACCACCTGCGGGGGCGTCGGTGGCGCAGGTGTCAGCCCGTGCGTGGGCGCCGGGAGATTCTGAAAAACTTCTTCCAGTGGAATGGGAACTTTCACCCCGACTTTGGCCACGAAGTACTTGTGGTACGCTTCCGGGAGGGAAGCGATAAAGCGCAACGCGCTCACTTCCACCTGCCCCTTCACCAGTTGCCGGTCAATGGGCGCAAACGGCAGAGTGATGCGCACGCTATCGTCCACCTGCGGCAAGTGGCCGACGATGATCTCCGGCGGGCAATGGCGCAAAATCGCCGCGAGGCTGAGCTGAATCTTCTCTTCGCCGGGATCGATTTCCGGCGATTCGAGCGGAGCGAGCTTCCGACTCTCCGGACCCGATTCACGGCGGACAGGTTCGACGACGGCCTCGGGCGCTTTTGGTTCCCCCTCCGCGGCGGTCCGCGCTCCCGCCGTCCAGTCGATGACGATCCCAGGTCCACCTGCGGCGGCTGCTGGTGCGCTTGCCGGAATCTCGGAAATCGCCGGTGCGGCTGGCGGGCTTGACGACGTCCGCGCTGATTCCTCGGGTAACGGTGGGGACTCGGCGCTAACGGGAGCTGCCGTGGCCGGGAGCGATTCAGGTGCGGGTGCGGGCGCCAGCGCTTCCGCAACAGGTACGGCAGCCGCTGGTTCACCCGTGGGCGATGGCCCAAGGATGACCGGCGCTCCTGTCTGCTCGGCGGCTGGCTTCAATTCGAAAGGCTTTTGTCCCGCCAGTGCCTGTTCCCCGAGGATGATCGCCGGCACCTGCGGCGGGCTGATCACCGGGCGGTACGGCTCTTCCGCGGCTGGCGGAGGCGCGCTCGTCCCCGCGGGCGTCGGCAGCACTTCTTTCTTCGCCTCGATATCCACGACGCGGGGCGGCGGAGCCACCTCCGCCGGGGCCGCTGGCCGAGCCGCCTTTTCGACGACGGCGGACTTGGGCCGTGAACGCAATAGGCCGATCTGTTCGACCAACTTTTGCAACGGCAACCGGACCTCCGTGTCCTCCTCGCGTCCGATCTCCTTCACAAAAATATCCGGCACCAATTGCGCAATACGCGATAAAGGCACGGCCGCCCGGCCACGCGCGATATCGGAAGAAAGGTCGTTGATCTTAAAGCGGAGTTCCCGCTTCGCATCGTGCGCACCCGCCTTGAGGTAGTGCGTAGGAATCCGCGACAAGACGTCGCCCAGGGTGAGCACAATCTCCTCTGTGGCGGGGGTCGGCCCGCTGGAACCAGTTCGCCGTTCGGGCGGTCTGCCGGCGGAGCTCGCACCGGGCCGGGGCGCCGGCGTCAGCGAAGGCGCACCCCGCGGAACGAAATTCTTGGGGTGCAGAAATGCCGAGGGATCGGCCCGCTGGGGAAGCGGGGTGCGCGCCGGTGCCTCAGGGTGTTTGGCCGCACCGCCCGCCTCGTGCGGAGCCTCCACGAGCTTCTCCTCTCCGGGCGATGATTTGGTTTTAAAAAGATGGTCGAATAACCCCATGGGGACGTTAGTGGTCTTCCGCGGTGACCCGCAGAACTTCCTCCAACGTCGTAATGCCCTCTCGGGCTTTGTCAATCCCGACCATGCGCAGAGTCTTCATTCCTTCACTCACCGCCTGGTTCTTGATGACCGCGGCGGAGGCGCGCTTAATGATCAAACGCCGAATGGTTTCCGAGACGGGGAGGACCTCGATAATGGCGGCCCGGCCGACGTAGCCACGCCGCTTGCACCGGTCGCAACCGGCTCCGTGATAGAACGTAGCGCCCTCGTCCTGAATATCGAGTTTGCCCAGTAATTCGGGTTCGGGAACGAATTCCTCGCGACAGTTTGGGCAGACGCGGCGCACGAGACGTTGCGCGCAGGCGAGCAGGACCGAGGACGAAATCAGGAACGGCTCGATGCCCATGTCGTCAAGACGCGAAATGGCGCCCGCGGCGTCGTTGGTGTGGAGCGTCGAGAGCACCTGGTGGCCGGTAAGGGCGGCCTTCACGGCAATGTCGGCGGTTTCGTTGTCACGAATTTCACCGATCATGACAATGTCCGGGTCCTGGCGGAGGATGGAACGCAGCGCGTCGGCGAAGCTCAGCCCGATCTCCGCCTTGACCGCCACCTGGTTGATGCCCGCGAGCTGATATTCAATGGGGTCCTCGACGGTGACGATGTTGTATTCGGGACTGTTCAGCTCGCTGAGCACCGAATAGAGCGTGGTCGTCTTGCCGGAACCAGTCGGGCCCGTGACCAGGATCATCCCGTGCGGCGCATCGACCGCCTTCTTGAAAACGCCGAGCGTGTATTCATCCATGCCGAGTTGGTCGACCGAACCGGAGAGGGCGCCTTTGTCGAGCAAACGGATGACGATCTTTTCTCCGTAGGTTGTCGGCAGCACGGAAATACGGAGGTCGACTTCCTTGCCGGAGACCCGAATGCGGAAGCGTCCGTCCTGCGGCAGGCGCCGCTCGGCGATATCCAGCCCGGCGAGAATCTTGATGCGCGAAGCGATCGGCAGTTGCAGCGCCTTGGGCGGCGAACTGGCTTCGATGAGCGAACCATCCACGCGGTAGCGCAACTTGAGCTGTTTCTCGAAGGGTTCGATGTGAATATCCGAGGCCTTTTCCTTCAGTGCCTGCACCAGGATCAGGTTGACGATCTTCACGACGGGCGCGTCTTCGCTTTCCACGGCGAGCCGATCGAGGTCGATATCCTCCCGCCTCTGCTTGACTTCCTCGACGCTGTCCGCCTGGCTGGCCGCATCCTTCAGCACTTGCTCCATGGCCGCGCCGGCGCTGGAGACGCCGCTCAGCGCCTCGGTGACGCTGCGCTCCGTGGTGATCATCGGAATGATCTCGAGCTTCGTGCGCTGGCGCAGGTCGTCGAGCGCCAGCACATTCAGCGGGTCCGCCATCGCCACGAAGAGCTTGTTCCCGAGGCGGCATACCGGGGCGAGTTTGTACTGCCGCGCCATGTCCTTCGGCACGAGATTCTGGACGTCCTCGGGCACGCGCACCTTCGAGAGATTGATGGGCGGAACATCCAGGCAGCGCCCCATCGAGATGACCATGTCCTGCTCTGTGACGTACTGCTTGTCGGTCAGCAGCTTGAGCAGCCGGCCGCCCTGCTTCTTCTGCAAGTCCATCGCTTCGGCGAGCTGGCTGGGCAGCAGCAGCCCATCTTCGATCAGCACGTCCGCGATGCGTTCGCCAAAGGATTTGATGCTCATTTTTCGATCCGGAACGTATCGCCCAGAATCTTGATGATGGCCTGCGGCGCGGCCAGGTGCCACTGGACGCTGTAGTCGAGCAGTTGCTGCACGGCTTCCTTGCCGAGCGCATCGAGCGGGTTCGCCATCGCCACCATCACCGTGCGGCTGATGATGTCGAAGGGCACAATCAACCGCCCGATGCTCAAGCTCTCGGGCAGCATTTTGATGATGGAACGGTCAACGTCGTAATATTCGAGCGGAATGTAAGCAAATTTTGACCGGTCCACGATCCCCGCGAGCAGTATCTCCTGCTCGATCGCGCCGCGGCGGCAAATCTCATCGACCAGGGAAGTCGCCAGGACGTTCTGCCCGAGGTCCTTGTTCTTTTTCTGCACCCGTTCGAGGGCCGAACTGACCACTTCTTCCGTGACCAGCCGATGCTGGATGAGGAACTTGGCCAGGGCCTCATTGCCGTCGTCCGCGAGATTGAGGTTGAGTTGTTCGGTCTGCAACGCCAGCCGCATGCCGCTGCTCCCGTCCGGCCGCATGGTCGCGGCCGTCGTCATGAGCGTTCCGCCATCGGAGGCGATCGTCCGGAAATCGAGGTTGATCGAACTGGGCGCGGGAATCGACGCGGGGGCAGGCGCGGGCGCGTTCATCGCCGTGCCATTGGTCGACGGCTTCAACTGGCCGCTCTTTTGCAGCTTGTCCTCGACATCGCCGAGCGCCGCAATCACTTCCGCATTGTCGGGGTCTTTTTGCAGAATGCCTTCGTACTCCAGCATCGCGGCCGAATATTGCCCGAGTTCCACGTAGGTGTCCGCCAGCCGCCGCGCCACCGATAGCGCCTCCTTCTGCTCGCCAACGCGCTGATACGCATCCTTGAGAATGTCCATCGACTGGCAATCCTGAGGATTTGCCTGAGTGATCACCTCAAACATCTCGATGGTTTGCAGGATTTGCTCCTGTTCTTCAGAGGATAAGGTGGGCGGACTGACACTGAGCATAGGCTGGCCACAGAGTAGCTAATTGTGTGCCTTTCGCCAGTATCTCCGAAGAATGAGAATCCGCGGCGTGGAAAAAACCGTTGCGTGGCTCCGCGACCGCGTTTATACGAAGCGTGTGAACTCCTCCCCGCATTGGTGGCATCTCTAGACGGGCCCACGGCTCGCGCACATCGCGCGAACCGGGTCGTCGCCACCTCCGCGCGCCGAACTTTCGCCCGATGATTCAGCCCGAATCGTCGGGCTTTTTGTTTCCCTTTCCCCGTTCATCTCTCAGATTTCGCCCACTTCGACCATGACTCTCCCAAAACTCAATTACACCGCTGACGGCCTCATTCCCGCCATTGTCCAGGACGCTCGATCGCGCCGCGTCTTGATGATGGCGTGGATGAATGAAACCTCGATCCAGCGCACCTTGGAAACCGGTCTGATGCACTTCTGGAGCCGTTCCCGGCAAAAATACTGGCTCAAAGGCGAAACCAGCGGACACACCCAAAAAGTCCTGCGCTGGTCCGCGGATTGCGACGCGGACACCCTCCTTTTCGAGGTCGAGCAGACCGGCGGCGCCTGCCACACCGGCTACGAAAGCTGCTTCTTCCAGACGTTTGCCCTGGACGGAGCCCCGCGGGAAATCGCCGAACCCAAAGTTTTCGACCCGGAAAAAACCTACGGAGGCAATTAGCATCCAACATTTGGTCGGGTCCCGCCCCGCAGACCACCCGTCTCCCACTCGCGCCGCAGGCGCCGCGCATCTAAATGTTTAATCTTAAATCCTAAATGCGCCCCACCCCCCTCCACCCCTCCCTCGCCGAATTCCGCGCACTGGCACAGCGCGGGAACCTCATCCCGGTTTTCACCGAGCTGATCGCCGATGCGGAATCGCCGGTTTCCGCCTTTCAGAAGATCGATGACGGTGGCTACTCATTCCTCTTTGAGTCGGTCGAAAAGAGCGATCAGGCGGGCCGCTATTCCTTCGTCGGGTCCCAGCCCCGCATCACCTTTGAGAGTCGGGGCCTGACGATTCGCATTACTGACCAGGGCCAGGTTTGTGAATTCCAAACCACGCGAGACCCCTTGCACGAACTGGAAACCCTCATGCAGCGTTACCGCTACGTCCCCTCGCCCGCGCTTGAGGACTCGCGGTTCGCAGGTGGCGCCGTCGGCTACCTCGGCTACGACATGGTCCGCTTTTTCGAGCCCACCATTCCCGCGCCGCCGAAGGACGAGCTGAATCTGCCCGAGAGCTCTTTCTTCCTTGCCGAAACCCTCCTCATCTTCGACCACCGCACCCGGCGCCTGCGCATTGTCGCCAACGCCTTCGTCGAGAACGGCGAGATCGACGCCGCCTACTCCCGGGCGGCGGAGAAGATCGCGACGCTCGCGGCCCGGCTCAATCAGCCCATCCATCTGCCGCCCATTTTCGTCGATTCCGAGGCGCAACCGCTCACGCCGACTGCGAACACCACGCGCGAGGAATACATGCAGATGGTCCGCGACGGCATGGAGTACATCCGCGCGGGTGACATCTTTCAATTTGTTCCGTCGCAGCGCTTCGAGACGGACTACACCGGCGACCCCCTCACCCTCTATCGTGCGCTGCGTTTTGTGAATCCCTCGCCCTACATGTTCTGCCTGAAGTTTGGTGGCGCCGCTTCGACCCATTCTCCCGCGACCGCGGGATCCAGACAGGCTTTTTCGCTCGTGGGCAGTTCTCCGGAGGTCCACGTCCGAGCCATCAACGGCCGCATCGACATTCGACCCATCGCCGGCACCCGGCGCCGCGGGGCGAATGCCGCCGAGGACGATAAAAACGCCGCCGAGTTGCTCGCCGATCCCAAGGAACGCGCGGAGCATCTCATGCTCGTGGATCTCGCCCGCAACGACGTGGGCCGCGCCGCGCAGTTTGGCACGGTGAAGGTGAGCGACTTCATGACGATCGAGAAATACAGCCACGTCATGCACATCGTCTCGAACGTCCACGGCACGCTGCGCCCCGATCGCAATGCCTACGATGTCATGCGGGCCACTTTTCCGGCGGGCACCGTCAGCGGCTCGCCCAAAGTCCGGGCCATGCAGATCATCAACCAGTTCGAGAAAAGCAAGCGCGGCGTCTATGCCGGCGCGGTCGGCTACTTTGGCTTCGACGGCAACAGCGACTCCTGCATCGCCCTGCGCACCGTCGTCCTCAAGGATGGCAAGGCTTACGTCCAGGCCGGCGCCGGCATTGTCGCCGACTCCTCCCCCGAATCCGAACACCAGGAATGCGTGAACAAAGCCATGGGCATGATGGCGGCGATCGCCAAAGCGATGCGCATTTAGAATGTATGTTACTTGTTATAGATAATTACGACAGTTTCACTTACAACCTCGTGCAGTACTTTGGCGAGTTGGGCGCGGAATTGCTGGTGAAACGCCACGATGAAATCACCCCGGACGAAATCGCCGCTCTCAAGCCGGAGCGCATCTGCATCTCCCCCGGTCCCTGCACACCCAACGAAGCCGGCATCAGCAACGAGGTCATCCGGCGTTTCGGCCCGAACACGCCGCTGCTCGGTGTCTGCCTCGGCCATCAGTGTATCGGCCAGGTTTATGGCGGCGATGTCGTCCGCGCGGGCCGGCTCATGCACGGCAAAACCTCGCCGATCCTGCACCACGGTGCCGGGGTCTTCGCCGGCCTGCCGAATCCCTTCGAAGCCACGCGCTATCACTCGCTGTTGGTGAAACGCGAGACTTTTCCCGACACCCTGGAAATCACCGCCGAGACCGCCGAGGGTGAGATCATGGGTCTGTGTCATCGCGAATTCCCCATTCACGGCGTCCAGTTTCATCCCGAATCGATCCTCACCCTCGAAGGCAAGAAGCTCTTGCAGAATTTTCTCAACCTTTAGCCGCTGGATCCGCCGCGCACCATCGCCGCCAGGGCGCGCGGCCGGTAGGCCGGGAAATCTTCCTTCCAAAATCTCTCGCGATTTTTAATGCGGAGACTTTCGCGGCAAAAACTCCTGAATGATCTGTTTCGTTCCCTGGGGAAGGTCTTGGTGGCGAGCTTGAGTTGCCAGCTCCCCTGCGTCATTCTGTGCCCCTCAACGATCCATGCGCTTCCCCGTCTGGCCACTCGCCGTCTTCCTTTGCTTAGGCGCCTGCAAGAGCAAACCGACCTCGTCGACCTCGACCGCACCGCCGGACTCGACACCGGCCGCTGCGCCGGCGGACAAACCACCAGCCGCCGCTCCGCCAGACAAAGCACCCGTGTGGCCGAAAGTGACGCCCGAACAGGCTTCCTCGACCGTCGTCGTGCGGGTGGTCGCCGGCGGAATACCTCCCAAAAGTTACATCGGAGCGATCCTGCACCGGGATGAACTGGCCGACAGCCCAAGCCTCCAGGGCAACAACCGCTGCGTCCTGACCGTCCTTTCCGGCTGGGAAGACGCGCAACTGCGCAATCCAGCCTGCCACTTCTTCGTCACCCGTAATCGCACGGACAACGCCGGAGACATGCAATCGTCCGCACATGCGGCTCGATTACTGCAATTCGACACGCAGACCGGTCTGGCGACCTTGCGTTATGCGGAGAGCTTCGATTCGACTCTCGAAGCCGGATATCATCTCGAACGATCTCCCCAAGCGACGGATCGCACCGTCGCGCTGCGTTCCATCACCGACGATACCGCCCCGGTCAACCCGGCATCGGCCGCCGGCGTCCGTCGCGGGGCGCCACTGGTGTTCCAGACCGGGAGCTATTCCGCCGTGGGCGACGGCGACGGCAATGTCCAGTTCCCATCTTCGCAAAACGGCGAGCAACCCGACGAGGGACCGGCTTTGATCGCTTCGAACGACAAGCTCATCGCCTTCGTGCCCAAAACGATTTCAGGACGAGGCAAGCTGGTGACTTTTGGAACCTTCAAGCTCGATGTCAAAGTGCCCATGCTGAATCCGGTCAGCATTGCCTTTGGAAAGAGATTCACGCACGGCGTTCCGTTCGTCATCTCCACCGAAGCCTCCGGCCCCCGAGTGATCGCGCCTCAGGTGCGTTTGCGATATTTGCAGCCCGGGGAGTCGCCCACCACCGTGCCGAACTCGACTGGCGTGCCTGTCGGAAATGACCCGCACAAGTTCCAAACCTTGAACTCCATCGACGGAATCAAATGGACCGGCTCCCTGCCCTTCCCGGATCAATCCGGCGCCGAGGCCGCGTTTCTTCTGGAGCTTGCCTGGTCACCGTTTCCGGAGCAAATGACGCCATCGCTCTTCAGCCGGACCTTCACCGTCAAACTGAAAACCGATGCGCAGCAGAACGTCGTGGCGGAAGTGGAGGGAATCGAGAATCTCAACAGCGCGCACCAGCCCACCCAGGGCGCGTCGACGAGCTTCGCGGTCGAGGCGAAGATCCGCGATCTCTACGAGATGGCGGGCGGGCGCGAAGTGCTTTTTCGTCTCGAGGGACCACCCTTTTGGAAGCGCTTTTCGCTCACCCGCCAGGCGTGGCTGCCTTTGCCCGCGGTCAACCTTTCAAACGTCTTCGTCACGGGCAATCTAAACGCCCTCTTCATTCTCGACCGGGGCGCGGCCGAAGTGCGCAAATACAGTCTCGCCGATTTACACCCGTTGGGCGCCATTAAGCTTCCCGCAGGTACTGAGTACCCCGCCATCCTCGCCGGCGGAAACAGCGAGCACGGGCCGTTGCACGTCCTCACGAAAGACCGGACTTTTGCCCTCTCCGCGGAGACACTCCGACCGCGGGATTACACCTTCGCCATGGATCGGCTCTTCCATCCAAACAACCAGCGATTCAGCACGGACAGCGCCTATCAAGCGACGGGCGACGGGCTCAGCATCATCCAATATCGGCTCGCGGGCGGAGAATATCTGCACTACACCGACGACGCCACGGGAACTCATCGCGAATATTTCGGCGGTGGATTCGGGTCCACCGGGAATTGCGGCGTGCCGGTCTCGGCGGCCTTCGTCATGGAGCGCGAAGGCTGGCTCACGACGATCGCAAATCCGACGGGCGCCGTCGTCCACATGACCCCGCCGCCGGGACCAAACCAGCGTTGTGTCCATTGGATGTGTCCGGTGGCGCCGGTCATTTTTCGCCGGATTCCTGCCGACGAAACGGCGATTCCGCCGCACCCCTGCAGCATCCAGTGCTTTTCCTACTACGATTCGTCCCCATTTGCCGAAGTCCCGACGCCGGAGTTCAACGATCAGGCCGGATCCATCGGCTTGGAACAAAATCGCTGGCTCGCTTTCGATCCGTACTCGCTCCGACTCGGGGTGCTGTCGATGGACCGCAAGTCCTGGGTCGTACACCAGATCGCCGCCGCTGAAGGGCGCACCCAACCAATACTCCTCAACTGGCCCGATCCGACGCTGCAACGCGGCACGGAATGGCGCTTCAAGCCATTGCTGCTCGGCGGCACTGACTTCACTGCCGAACTGCTCGGAGCCAGCCAATCGTCCGTCAGAATTCAGAATGGCGAAATCGTCGCGAACGTTTCCCCGCAAGAATTCGCGTCGCTCCAGTTGCTCAACATCAAGGTGCCCGGCAAGGACGATGCGCTGACCTATGGCATTCCGCTCCACGTTTTCGGTCCCCAGTTGCCGGTCGTGGCGCCGGTGGGCTCCTCCGCACCCAATTTCGCCCGGCTGGGAGCGAGCTTCGATGCGCTCTACCAACGAGGGGATTTCGCGCGCACCTTGCCCACCTCCGTGCAGGCCTTCGCCGAACCCGTCCACGATATCCTCGGACCTGCCGCCGGGCATTTGATCTTCGTCACCGACTCCCAGCAGGTGGAGTTTTTCTCGCTCGAATCCAAAAAGATCGTCAAGGCCATCACCGGATCGACCAAGGCCACTTATTTCGCCGGAGCAGAAGCCCTGTTCGAGTACGACACCAGTTCGCGAAACCTCACCCGCATTAGCGTTCCCGATGGCCGTCGCGAACGCACCATCACTTTGCCCAACGGGCTGCGATTACATGGCTTCGCCGTTGGCCGCGCCGCGGGCAGCCCTCTGACCCTCCTTCTCGAGCAAATCCAGGGAGAATCTTCCGGACAACTGGGCGACCTTACCCTCACCTTGACCTATTTCGATCGCGACGTCGTGGTCGTCGACAGCCGGACCCTCGCCGCCACCGGTTGGGCCCAACCCAGGATCTGGACCGACGACGGCAAGCTGCCGATTGCCGGCAATCCCTACAATTTCGGCGCCCTCTCCACGGCTCCTCGGCCTCTGGCAGTTTCCCACAACGGCCTCTTTATCACCTTACCCCAAATCTTCCTCTCCCTCGGCCGTGCCCAATCCTTGTCCGTCCTGTTTCCCCCGAGGGCCGGCCCGCTGGGATTGGAGGCCGGTTTGCCTCCGCCCACGGGATCGATTTCCGGGGCCATCGTCGCCAATTCCCTCGGGACGGTCTTCAACGGCGGTATCAGCGACAACTACACTTCCCAAGGCTTGTCCAAAACCTATGTCACTCCCTGCGGCCGATATCGCCTCGTGACCCATCCCCCGACCCAAGGCTCCAACGAGTCGATCACCGTTCAAACGGTCGAAAACAATCACGCGCTTTTCGACCTTGGCCGTTTGGATTTCAACGATCGCAATTTCGACACCATCGATAATCACGCACCCAGGCGCCTTTTCCTCGCGGGCGATTCCGGCCCCTTGCTCCTGCTGGGCGGCGCGGGAAAAGTCATCCAGTTGGTCGATTTCGACATACCCCGCCTTGCCCGGGAGTTGTTGCCCAAGGCCTTCCATGTCACGTCCCAAGGCCCTCCTTCGGTCATGGCCGGCGGCAGCTTCGACTATCAAATCGAAGTCAACAACCCAGCCGCCGTCGCCTCGTGCCGCCTGCGGAGCGAAACGCCGGGCGCCACCCTCACGGCCCAGGGCCAACTCCATTATCTCGCCCCGCAAGTCACCCAACCGACCCGCGTGCAAATCTCCACCGAGATCGAAGGAAAAGATGGTCAGACCGTGATTCATGAAATCCCGGTCTTTGTCCTCCCCCTGCCACGGGCCGCGCCCGCTCCCGCACCCACCCCATTCCTGCCCCGAAGATCCGTGTAGCATTTTTTGAGGGTCGCGGCTGCCGCGGAAATGAGACGCCCAAGGCGCAACGGGGGCAATTGGTGTCTTCGTCATTGCATAAGCGCGCCCGGCGCGCTTATGTCCCGTGCTCGCACTCCCGCCGTCCAGTTTTTCCCACATGACCCCACTGATCCGAAAACTCCTTGGCATGAACTGGCTGTTGCTGGCGGCGGCGTTCACGCTTTGTGGCCTCGGGGTGGTTGCGGTGTACAGTGCGACGGCGTTTCGCACCGACGATTACTGGCACAAGCAGGCGGTGTGGGCCGGGGCCGGCGTGGTGGTGTTCATCGTGACGAGCCTCATCGATTATCGCTGGGTGAAATGGGCCGCTCTGCCGTTGTATATCGCCAGCATCTTTTTCCTGATCCTCACCTACACCCATATGGGTGAGGAGCACGGCGGCGCGAAATGCTGGCTGCGGGTGCCGGGCGTGGGCACGTTCCAGCCGGCGCAAATGGCGGTCATCGCCGGTGTGCTCACCGTGGGGCTTTTCCTGAGCCAGTTCCGGAAGATGCATCCGATGATGAAGCTGGTGTTCACCGGGGCGATCGTCGGCGGACCCATGCTGCTCATCCTCAAGCAGCCCGACCTCGGGATGACGCTGGTGTGGATCCCGACGATCATGTCGATGCTCGTGCTCAACGGACTGCCCAAGCGTTACATCATCTCGCTGATCTTGATGGCGCTCTGCCTCATTCCCCTGGAGATCAATTTTGGGCTCAAGGAGTACCAGCGCAAGCGCATCGTGGCCTTTATTGATCCCGATATCGACAAGCTCGGCGCGGGCTGGGCAATCAACCAGGCGCTGATTGCGATCGGCTCGGGCGGTTTCAACGGAAAAGGCTTCATGGCCGCGAATACGCAGGTCGAGCAGGGTTTCATTCCCGGAACGACCGTGCACACCGACTACATCAACACCGCCATTGGCGAGCAGTTCGGCTTTGTGGGCGAAACCGTGCTCATCTCGATCTTCGGCACGTTACTCATTACCTGTCTGCTCACCGCCCACGTGGCGGCGGATGAACTCGGGTTGCTCCTGACCGTCGGATTTACCGGCCAGATTTTCTTCCACGTCTATCAAAATATCGGCATGACCATTGCCCTCATGCCGATCACGGGCATCCCCATGCCCTTGATCAGCTACGGCGGCACCTTCGTGGTGATGGTCATGTTCGGCCTCGGGCTGGTGAACAGCGTTTGGGTCCACCGCAAGGCGCTGGCGTAATCTGCGGTTTCTGGTTTGCCCCTCCCGCGGTCGCGGGACCTTGGGCGTCTCGGGGACTCGGCTCTGGTTTCTGGTTTCTAGTTTGCCCCATCGCACCTTGGACGCTTCGCAAAGCCGCGGCTCGGGTTTCGAGTTTCGGGTTTCGAGTTTTCCGAGATGAAGGCGCTGCTTTGGCGGAACCTGAAACCGAATTGCCTACCGCCCGTCCGCCCGGATCTTCAGATACTCCGTCGGCGAAATCTTGAGGAAATAAACAGCCCAAAGCTGCCGGTCATCGATATCCTTGGGGAGTTCGTGCGCTCGATAAATCACACACCCGGTCCGATCGTCCACGCCGGCCCGGGTCATGTCGTCCGGGGGAGACTCATGCCGCCGAAAATCGGTCGGATACAGCGGTTCGCCATGCAGGGAAGCAATGGCCTGATAGGGGAGCGGGGGCGGGGTCCGGGGCATCGGAAAATAATGCGTGTCCCCTACCGCGGTGAATTCCGCCGTCGTCTCGAGAGTGGCGCGCCGGCCGTTGTCGCGCGCGGCGACCGCCAGCGCGACGAAGAGCGCGACGAGCAATCCGGCCCCTAGCCAGACTGCAGCCTGGCGGCCGGGAAATGCAGCCTCCTTCTCCGCGGTCGGGGTTTCACTCATGGGTCACTCCGGAATGTTGCCGCACTGAACCGCAAAGCGCCAAGCCCGCGTTTCATTCATCCCGCCTGGAAGGCCAGCCACAGGACGCCGCACACGATGATGGCGATGGTCAGCAACAGCAGCACCCAGGAACCCCAAACGTAGTCACGTTTTTCCACGCCGCTCTGTTCGATGGAAGCCGCAATTTTTGCTTCGTGCGCGGCGATTCTACTCCGTTGCGCGAGCACGGCGGCCAGCGCCTCGGGCTGATTCAGGGGTTCAATTCGGTGATCGGCGAGCGCTTTGCCGATTTCACGATAGGGGCGCGACTTGGCTTTCTCCAATTCGTTGATCTGCCGCTCCAGTTTTTGTTTCTCCCGCTTTTCCACGGCGATTTCCGCGGCGAGCGCTCCGTCGCTCTCCGCGAAGGATTTCTCGAGGGACC
>Ga0302324_100018688_pt1 | contig 13642 bp, 14 predicted proteins | sample Palsa_T0_1_FD_201949 | JGI IMG/M metagenome (GOLD analysis project Ga0302324, IMG submission 201949) | Peat permafrost microbial communities from Stordalen Mire near Abisko, Sweden - Palsa_T0_1 | ecosystem: Environmental > Terrestrial > Soil > Palsa > Peat permafrost | place: Sweden: Abisko...
AGTGTCGAGCTGATGGCGTAGGGTGTAGCTCCAAAAGCATGAAAGTAGGATTGAACATTGGGAGCCGCGAACGCCAGGAACTGAGCGGTAGGAATCAATTCCGATTCAATCGCGGCACTCCGGACGCAGGTCCACTCCGCGGTCATGGAAGCGAAGAGCTTGTTCTTGATGAGCGGACCCCCAACATTGAACCCGAACATGTTCCGGGTGTATGTGCCCTTCGGTTGACCGAGCGCGACGTTATCGTACGTATTGGCGGTATAGGCTGACAGGCGGTTGAACTCCCAAGCCGAACCATGGAAACTGTTGGAGCCTGGTTTCGTGGTCACATTGACTACTCCGCCCGAGGCCCGGCCGTACTCGGCTGCGAAATTGCTCGTGATTATGCTATATTCCTGCACCGCATCGACCGGGCCCTGCACGCCAACGTTGGCGGCAAACACTTCTGTGTTCTCGACGCCGTCCAACAAAATCTCGGTGCCGGCTTCCCGTTGTCCATTGATGGCGTAGCCTACACCCTGATTCCCGGTATTCTGGCCACTATTGCTATTCATACTGTTGCCCATGTTGGTGCTGTTATCCCCGCCGCTGACGTTGCCAGAAAGCGCAACAAAGTCGTAGATGTTGCGCGTCAGGCTGGGCAGTTGCGCGACTTGCTGCGTGTTGATGAGTTGGGAAAGTTCCTGCGTCTCCGTATTTACCTGCGTGGTCGTTGAGCCCAGAACGTCAATCACGACTGATCTGGACCTTACGGTCAGTAGTGCATCAACCGTCGAAATGCCACCGACGGTGACCACCGTGGTCGTGCGAGAGGTTTGAAACTTTTCGCCGCTGATCACGACCTCATAATTTCCTGGCGTCAGCGCGGTGATCGTATATTGACCAAGTGTTCCAGTCGTCGTGGTTCGTTCGGCTCCTGTCGCCATACTCTTTGCCCTTACCGTGACGCGAGCGACCACGGCGCCGGAAGCGTCCTTTACCGTTCCGGAAATCGAACCGTCCTCGACCTGGACGAAGACAGGAATTGCAGTCACGAACAAGCCGAGTAAAACGTTGATGAACGTCTTCGCTACTTTAGTCATGAGCGACCTCCTGTTAACCAACAACGCAGGCCGGAGGCCGTCTTTGGAGGGAAGTACGTGGGGTTCCAACGCTCAGGTGCGTGTTTCCGGAACAGAGAGTGACGAGGTGGCCAGTTATAGAAACAAGGTAAAATAAGCTCACCGGTCAATGCATACGGATATCTGTAGAGATCGACGGCGATGTTATGAGATTCGGGAGTCCGGCCTCGACAATTGCAGTCGTAACATAAATACTGGTTGGTATGTTAACTGCTAGAAACAGATCGAGACGGAGTGGAGCTAGACCGCGCGATCCGGAGCGCACGCGAGGGCGCTTGTTGCGGTCCGCCTTCGAGGAGATGCTTCGCTCAGGATTTCGAAACGCTGACCTGGATGCCATTCTGGCCAGAGCGGGCGTGACCAAGGGCGCGTTGTACTACCACTTTCATAACAAAGAAGCCCTCGGGTTTGCGGTCGTGGACGAGGTCATCGCGAGTAATGTTCACCGGAAGTGGGTGCAGCCTTTACGGAACGCCAAGAACCCGATCGACGTTCTGATACGTATTATTCGGTCCGAGTCGCTGAAAAGAGTAGACGTTGAGCGTAGCTGCCCGTTGCTTAACTTGTCTACAGAGATGTCAGGTGTTGATGAGAAATTCCGCAGAAGGACGGCAAACGTTTATAAGGACTGGCACGACGCCATGGCGGCGGCACTGCGCCAGGGGCAGAAGCGCAGGCTGGTGCGGAGTGATATAAACGCGAGTGAAACGGCTACGTTCCTGATCGCCGTGTGGGAGGGGTACGCCGTTCTGGGGAAGAATTCGCAGGATCCCCGGACGATGCAATTAGGCCAAAGAAGAGTGAGCGGCCACCTCGAGTCGCTGCGCCCGGCGCCGGTCCGGGCGCGGGCGGCAGGCCGAGACTAGCTAGCCGTCGTCGTGAGGGTTGTCACATGCTTCCTGAATACCATAGTGCAGCCTCCTGAATACCATAGTGCGTTCCCGCCGGCTTTGCGCGAGCAACGGATGGTAGGTTCGGCTCTAATGTTGCGGTTATGTCGTCCGCTTTCAGCATACCGACCGGTATGTATTACTAGAGTACAACGATCAGTTGGGATTGCGCATCACAGGTTTCAAGGCGTATTTAAGTCCGTATCGCAGGAGAAAATCAAATGAACCGAAGGATAGTCAGGACGATTGCAGCAGGAAGCTTGGCGCTGGTTGTCGTGCTGATCACGGCGCCGCAAGCGCCAGCACAGGACGCCAAAGCGCCGTATCCGAGCATGGCCCCGCTTGACCAATATCTGATGGATCGAAATGCTGAGATCGCGCTGGCGCGCAGTGCGGCGCCGGAGGCCGTCTCACGCGATGCCGAAATCTTGGTTCTGGGACAGCATGGCTATGAAACCGCCGTCAAAGGCAAGAATGGATTCGTGTGCGCTGTGGAGCGAGCGTGGATGGGCCCATTCGAAGGTGATTTTGCTGACCAATTTTGGGACCCTAAAATGCGAGGCCCTCTCTGCTACAATCCGCCGGCTGTCCGCTCTATTCTGCCGATGACGTATGAAAGAACGGAGATGGTGTTGGCCGGTCAATCCAAAGCTCAGATCATGGAGGGCATCAAGACATTCATCAAGCAAAAGCTGCCGCCCCTGGAGCCTGGAGCCATGAGCTACATGATGTCGAAAGAACAGTACCTTACCGAGGGCCGCCGCCACAACTGGATAGCTCACTTGATGATTTACACTCCGCTCATGGACAGTGCCGTTTGGGGTGCAGATCTGCCCCACTCTCCCGTCATGCTGAATCCGCAGTTCCATGGCCACCCGGAACCAATCGACGTATTCATGATTCCTACGGGCACATGGTCGGATGGAACGGCAGCCCCAGTCATGTAACGACGCCACAATGCGAGGGAGTGAGTTTGCTCCTGATGGAATAGGGATGAAATGGTGAGTGGAGACCATGCGAGTGCTGATTGTGGATGATGATCGCCTGTCCCAAACGGCTTTGGCAAATGTCCTGTCGGCAAGGAGCGACGTGGGGCATTTCGATTCGGCCAACGATGCGATCGAAGCGTTCGAGAAATTGGCCACGGACTCTTACGATGTATTGCTTCTCGACATCAACATGCTGGATCTGTCGGGCACTGAAATAGTAGACCGGCTTAGGGAACGCAAACTTCCGTTGCCGTCGATCGTGTTTGTAACGGCAAATGTGGAACCCGCGGTCGCGGCCTTCCAGAGGCATACCGTAGACTACGTGCTGAAGCCTTTCTCGAACGAAAGGATCAACGAAGCCCTGGACCGGGCCTCTCGAAGAGCAAAGGGCGAGCAAGCCGCAAAATTGATCGAAGCTCTGCCGCAGTTGCAGAAAGTGTCTCGTCCGGGTCCTCCGATGATCGCCATCAAAGCTAAAGGAAAGATTCTCTTCATCAATCCTGGCGACGTGGTCGCAGTTCAAGCTGAGGGCAATTATGTGTCACTGCAGCGGGAATCGGACTCCTATCTGCTGCGCGAGTCGATCTCGGTGGTGGCGGAAAAGCTGAGGCCGTACGGCTTCATTCGCATCCATCGATCTGCTCTCGTGAACACCTCGTTTGTGGTAGAGATCAAGCCGTACTCGACGGGACGGTACGGTCTCCGCGTTAAAGGCGGGAAGGAATACGCGATTACTGGTGGTTACAAAAAGAATCTCAAATCTCTCACAGAATTTCGAATCGGTAGCGGTGTGTTCCTTGCCGAGTAGCCTGCTCATAGACACAACGTGGACGTGACTGCCTGCCTGTATTTTGCCCGACTGCGACCCCAAACCATCTCTCCGTAGCGGCCAACTTCGGTCTGCGATTTTTTCGTTTCAGCACAGAGGGTTGTGCCCGGGGGGCGAGGTGCTCCAACAACAGCAAACAACCACGACGGCGAAAGAGGCGAACGATGACTCCAATGACAGTTTGACGAAGCCAAACATGGCGAGCCTATAGCAGATTCAGGTTTTGAGAAAGCCGTTCATTTCACGGCCCGATTTAATTTTGGCGAGGCACAGAGGATCTCGCGCCCGTCTACCTCAACGATTGAATCTGCGTACCACGCAGTCACGTTCGTACGTTGGACAGGTTATCGGCCCTTTGTGCTTTCCATCCCTATCCGTTTCTTGGCATTTACAACAGTCACGGTAAAATGACCCCTTGCTCCCTGCAAGAGCACCAGGTCGTTGACGTTCGGAACGTACTGCTTGCTTCTCTCCATGCGAAACCCCCGCCATTGTGGATAGACACGACCTACGACTTTGACGAGACCGTTGGACGAACACTCCATGCGTGTGGCGTTTCCACGTACGACTGATCTAGCGCCGCCACCGAATGGCACCCCAGAAGCCGAAGGGTTCGCTGAACGTCCCCTCTCAAGATCTCGAGCGCTCGAGTAACTCCCGGTTGCCCTGCCGCGGCAAGTCCATAGGCATAGGCTCGGCCAATCAGGACTGCACGCGCTCCCAAACAGATTGCTTTGACGATGTCACTCCCGCGCCGGATCCCCCCGTCCATCAGGACTTCGGCCTGACCATTTACGGCGGCAACAACTTCAGGCAGTGCCCGCAGCGTTGGAGATACCGAATCCAGTTGCCGACCGCCGTGGTTCGAGACAACGACTGCCGATGCACTTTCATCCACGGCCCGCCGGGCGTCGTCTCCCGTTAGCAGACCCTTCACGACAATTGGGCCGGACCACACGTCGCGGATCCAGCGCAGATCTTCCCAAGTCACCGCTGCATCGGACAACGCGGACGCAACATCAACGAGCTGCATTGGGCCTTTGCCAGGGAGAACAATATTCTCGAGTTTGGGCACACCTCCGTCGAGCAGGAACGACGCCAGCCACCGAGGGTGGGCGAGAAGGTCATAGAGATAGGGAATTTTCGCAAAGAGCGACGTGCCCAAGAGTTCCTTGATGCCATTGCGCGTGTCGCGCTCGCGAATTCCCGCGACCGGCGTATCTACCGTGATCACCAGTGCGGAGAAACCTGCCCGGCGCGCTCGGTCGAGAGCATTTTCCGCCGCTTCCCTACCACCGAGCAGGTAAAGTTGGTACCAGACGGGCCCCTCAGAGGCAGCTTTCACACTCTCCAGTTTGTGTCCGGAAATCGTGGAGAGAATATAAGCAGTGTCCGCGAGGCCGGCGGCGCGAGCCGCGGCCACCTCACCGCCGGGATGCATCAGGCGGCTATATCCTACGGGAGCAAGCATCGCGGGAAAAGAGAGTTCGTGCCCGAGCACGCAAGTCTTGAGATTGCAATCGCCGACGGCAACCGCGCTGCGAGGACGAAAAATCACATCCCGAAAGGCACGACAATTCTCAGCTAATGTGAGCTCTGCTTCCGCCCCGCCATCCAGATAGTCGAATACGGACCTGGGTAGACGAGCATGCGCCATGCGGCGCAGATCCTCGACGTTGACGATCTGTGAGGAATTCAGAGGTCGATTGGCGCGCATGGTCTGATCTTCCTTTGAAAGTCAGTAGGAATACCCGAATCTTCGAGCGCCCCATTGTCTCGTATAAGTAAACGGTTGCACAGCCGAGAAGCGACATTCATGAATTGTTCTGCATGTTCTGCATGTTGTGCATCACGAATCGCACTTGAAAATGTTCAGGGACCCGTTCCACCACTAGTTGTCTTGGTTTTTGAGTCTGCGGCCGGCACGAAATGATGATCCTAGGTTGCAAAGTCTCTCTCGCGTCACTCTCGTTGTCTTTCACCGCCTTTCCCATAGCAAAATTTCCTCTTTTCATAATTCGTGATAACCTGGCCGCGAATTCCGTCAGGTAAAGCCGCCGAGGCACTAATCCGGGAGAGCACTGATGGGGCTTCAAGTGCCCGTCCTCGGCAAGTCGGCTTCTCTTCATCATTGCGCCATTTTGGAGCGCCCCAAAAATGGAGTGATCTTGGGAAGGTCGCGCGAAAAAACGCATGGAAAAGGGCGGAATGTAGTCAGGTCGAATGAAGTACTTCCGCGCCGGATTACACTCTTAGTACGATGAAGACGATCACGCGACGCAGATTCCTTGCCGCAGCAGCGCTTTCCCTTGCTGCGACCCGTCTTCGAGCGAAGCGCGCGGCGGGGCCCCACGTCACTTTGAAGCTTTCGACGGATGCAATGGGTCCTTCCGTGCCTGACGACTACGTGGGTCTTTCGTATGAAGTGCAGCAGCTGATCGATCCGAGTTTCTTCGCGGCCAGCAATATCGGATTGATCGATCAGTTCAAAGCTCTGGCGCCTCGTGGTGTGCTGCGGCTGGGCGGCAATACAAGCGAGTTCGCCTGGTGGAAGGCGACGTCCGATTCTCCTGAACCTGAGCACCCGCAGACCCGGGCGGTCGAAGGTGAGCCGAAACCAGAGTATTACGCCGTAACACCCGAGGCGGTGCGGAATCTGGCGGGCTTTCTGAAAGCGACCGGCTGGACGTGCTTGTATGGCATCGGCATGGGAACCAATACACCTGAACGGGCAGCAGAGGAAGCTGAGTTCGTCGCAAAGACTCTTGGTGCGAGTCTCCAGTATTTCCAGATTGGCAACGAGGCGGATCTGTTCGGCCGCCACCTGCGCGATCCAGGAACCTGGTCCGTGAAAGCATACTTGGAGGAGTGGCTCACTCTTACTCGCGCCGTGAGCTCTCGCGTGCCAGGGGCAAGGTTCGGGATGCCGGATGTTGCGACGGATGTGGGATGGCTGACGGAGATCGCTGACTTGTGGCCTTCGATCGAGAATCCGCCACACGTGACAACGCTGACGCACCACTACTATTATGGCGGGCCGGCGACAAACCCCCAGGTCAATATCCCCAACCTGCTAAAGCGAGCTACGATGGCAGAAGTTCAGAAGACGGCGAACGCCGCGACTGCTGCGGCAAATAAGATGGGTGTACGCGTGCGCATGACGGAAGGCAACACTTGCTATCGCGGAGGCAAGCCAGGTGTATCCGACGTTTTTGCTTCAGCATTGTGGGCCGCCGACTATTCGCTGTTGCTCGCCAGCAACAACTATTCCGGACTCAATTTGCACGGCGGCACCGGCAAATCTGTCGCCAATTCTGTCGGAGGTTTCCTCCCCGGGGACGTGCTCCTCAAAAAAAAAGGAGAAAGCTCGGATCAGATAGCGGCTCATCCTCATCCCTTTTACACTCCCGTTGCGACGTTTGGCACAGAGTACGTAATGGAGCCGGTGGCCTATGGCCTCAAGTTCGCTGGAGAGCTCAGCGGAGGTTCGTTTCTCCAGGGCGACTTCAGCTCACAAGTTCAGGCGACGGGGGTTGACGCAACCGCCTATGCTGCGAAGCTTCCGAGCGGACATGTGGCCGTCATCATCCTGAACAAAGACGCGGATCGGAATCTAGAAGTGAGCTTAGACTTTGGAACGGGGAGAACAGGAGTGCTCGAGACCAAGACCCTGAACGCCCTGACGCTTGATAGCCGGGAAGCTCGCATCACGCGGTCTCGAGAAACCTATCTACAGGGCGGCAAGTACACCTTGACGATTGACCGAGCGACAGGAGTCTGCCTGACCTTCAGGAAATAGTTCGAGCGGAACTTTTCCCGGAAAATTTTGGTCTGCACGTCAACTGCGAATATCGAGTAAAACTGTTGACCGATCCTGAATTTCCAACAACGACCAATTAGGGGACCATGCACTTGAGATCAGGTTTGGCTAGGAGCCGAAAAATGCTCTGGCGTGTGAGCCGCACGATTCTTGCAAACAGCAGTAAACGAGTTGATATCGCTGCGATTTAATTTCTCCGGCTCATTGCAACTTCGCATACTCCGCTTGGGCTTGCTTCAGGATCGGGATATCGGGGTCGGAGTCCTTCCAGAGGGCGAAGAAGTCCTGGTATGAGCTTTTCGCCTTGGTGGTGTCGCTGGAGAGGTAAGCACGGGCTAGGCCCAAGTGCGCCAGTGCGCCAATTGGCTCGTTCACAACGATGCCGGGATGGTCGAGAATTTTCTGGAACTCGGCTGCGGCGGCGCTGCCCTGGTGAGCTGCCACATACGCTACGCCACGCAGGTAAACGGGATACAGAGCAAAACTCAACGACTGCGTAGGGTTACCCAGTTCGTACGGAGCAGCCGGGACGAGGGCCTCGATCGCGTCGCTGGGGGCGCCTTGGAGAGCAATCGCAGCGCGGATTGCAGGCAGATAATTAAACTGCACGACGGTGTCTTCCGGGAAGCGTTTGGCCAGATCGCTCACCAGTCGCGTCGTCCGAGCGGCGTCCCCCGCTAGACCGAGAGCGACGGCCAAAACCGCCTCCACGTCTCTGCCGGTCGAAAGATCGAGCGCCGCCTTGGCAGCCTGCTTGGCCTGAATCATGTTGCCCACCAGCGCCTCGCGTACTGCAGCTTCCGCCTCATAGGCCGCTGCGGTTTCCTTCTCATCTGCCCGCTGGGCCGAGTCGGACGCGCGCCGCGTCAACTCCCGCGCTTTCGCAAGTTGGCCGGCATTAGCCGCGGTATCCGATTCGGTGTAGAGCATAGCGTCTTCAAATCCGGGTTTCCCCATCAGCCCCGCCGCCTCATGCTCCATTCCTGCCGCATCGTGTTGCAGGAAAGCAATGCTGTACATGTAGAAGTGCATAGCGGGACTATCCAGATTGTGGGCTTGCGCCTCCTGCGCGGTGGTTCGGGCTTCATCCAGGCGGTCGACATTCAAATAGCTGTTGACAATGTTGGCGTAGCCAAGCCCACTTCCGGGACTTCGCTTTAGCGCCTCCTGCGCCGCAGCGAGGGCCTTATTGTAGTCGCCGAGACTGCTGTAGATGGCGGTCAAGACGGCGTGCGGAATGGCATCGCGCGGGTAGGTCTGCGCCCACAACTCACAGGTCCTGCGAGCTGCCTCCTGGTTTCCAGTGGCGTTAGTTTCATAGTGCGAGGCGATGTAGAGCTTTTCGCGCTCACCTACCCGTTCCCGCAGTTCATACGCCTTGCGGGTATTCTCGGCCCCGCGGGCGGTTTGGCCCATGTTGCTGTAGGTGTTCCCGAGCCGCGCGTAGGCCATCGCAAAGTTAGGGTCCAGGCTGATGGCCCGCTGGAAAAAGGCAAGGGCGGCAGGGTTGTCGTTGCTCACTACCTCTACCTGGTAGCCGAGGCTGTAGGACCGGAGCGCCTCGAGCGATGACGTGGTCACGCTCTCCGCCGGAGCGTCATACTTTTGCACGGAAGCCAGTGATTCGCCCAGCTTCCCGCGTAATTTTGTTGCCGCCTCGCCCAGCGCTTTCAATACTTGTTCTTTGCCGCTAGCCGTGGCTTGCTCGTTCGCCAGTACATCGCCGCTGCGGCAGTTCACCGCCTTTAGCCCCACGACATACTGGCTGCCCAGACTGGAAATCGATCCTTCAAGACTAGCGGCGCTGGCCGTGCGCTGGCACACCTCGCGGGCCAACTCATGCGTGAGGCGTACGCCTTTAGGCTGTGCCATCAGAGCCACGGTCTGGGCCACGCGCTCATCGGAGAGCAAGTTTAGAAATGGCGACTGCTCCAATTGTGCCGACAGACCCTGACGCAGCGTGCCGTCGAAAATCGGGTCGCCGGTGGTGTTGGTAAACTCGGAGAGGACGATGGTGTCCTTCTCGCTGAGACGGGTCGCGGTCTGGCGCGTTCGCAAGTAGAAGGCACCTGCGATTGCGGCTGCGACAAGTACTATGGCGGCGGGAACCAGAACCTTCCAGAGCTTGCTGCGCGCTTCGGGAGCTTCGCCCATCTTCCGCATGCTCGATGACAGGGATGGAGTAGGCGCAGGGGAGGAATCGGTTTGCGGCGACGGCGGTGGGACGGCCTCAGAACCGCTTTCCTGTGCCACTGCCACTTTGCCGGAACTGGCAGCTATGGCGCGTCCCGTTTCTGAATCGCGCTTCAGCCGCAGCAACTCGGAACGCAGCTCCTTGGCACCCTGATAGCGTAACTCGCGATCCTTCTCCAATGCTCGATTGATGATGTCTTCGAGTTTTGACGGTAGGTCGGGATTTAGCCGCACTGCGGGGAGCGGCACACGGTTCAAGATCGAATCGAAAATAGTTGCTGTACTCTCCCCACGGAAGGGCAATTGCCCGGTGGCCATCTCGTAGAGAACGGCTCCAAACGAGAACAGATCGCTGCGTGCATCGAGTTCCTTCGCCCGTGCCTGTTCGGGCGACATATACGCGACCGTGCCGAGAGCAGAACCGGGACTGGTGAGATGATCCGCGTCTACCGAACCGGTCTCTGTGTTAAGAGACCCAATGCTGGCCGGAGAAATGGCTGTGACCATAACCTTGGCCAGCCCAAAGTCCAAAATCTTTGCATGTCCGCGCTTGGTGACGAAAATGTTCGCGGGCTTGATATCCCGGTGAACAATGCCTTCGGCATGCGCAGCATCGAGTGCGTCCGCAATCTCGATGGCGAGAGACAGAATCAACTCGGTTTCCATCGGTCGCCCGGCGATGCGGTGCTTCAGCGTCATCCCATCGAGGAACTCCATGGCGATGAAGGCTTTGCCGTGCTCGTCGTCAATCTCGTGGATGGTGCAGATGTTCGCATGATTCAGTGCGGAGGCAGCCCTAGCTTCGCGCTGAAACCGGGTGAGTGCCTGCGGATCTTTGGCCACTTCATCCGGCAGGAACTTGAGGGCAACAAATCGTCCGAGCTTTACGTCCTCGGCCTTGTAGACGACGCCCATCCCGCCGCCACCTAATTTTTCTACGATGCGGTAGTGCGAGATAATGTGGCCGATCATGCGTTGCAAATCCTACGTCGCTGAAACGGGCAAGTCAATGAAATGAAGGGCGTGTGAAATGAAAGGCGTGAAATGAAAGGCGTGGAGTTGGCTCTCTCCCGAAAGAGTTGTTGTCATAACAGTGCCCTAGCATTGACCGGGTTGTGATTGTTATGGCAGGGGCGGTTGCGCGGGTTGCTGTTGCGAAGTTCCGACACTGCAGAAGCCTGCCGGATGTTCGCAGCAGGCTTCCCCATCCCAAGCTGCTAAGCCGCCTTCTTCTCCGCTCTAAACTGCTCCCAGCGCGCGCGTGCAGCTGCCGCAATTCGCCTCTTGCCTGCGGCTGAAATGTGGCGTTTGGGTTTCGGTGCAGCCACTTGCCCCTTCAGCTTCGCCCAGCGTGCTTTTTGCACCAAACTGATGTTCCTGCGCGCCGCTGCCGACATGCTGCGCTTGGCAGGAGCAGAGCCAGCCGTTTTCGCTGCTGCCGATACTGACTGCGATCCGTTTCGCACGCTTGCCCATCTTGCTCGCTGCGCCATAGCGATTTTCCTGCGTGAGGCAGCTGACATGATGCGCCTTGGTTGGGTTGACTGGGGGGAGACTCCTATACCATTTAAAGACTCGATCCCAGAAATTACCCGGTTTAACTTTTCAACTTCTGACTGTGCTCGATCACGCTTCTCTCGCAGTTCTCGAAGCGCGTTCTCTAGATTCGACATTATTCCCCCTCGGTTATTTTGACAGCGACTTATTGTAATTGACTCCAACCATCCAGTGAGTACAGTTCTGTGCGTTGCTGTATGCCACTGGGCGGGTGGGAAGGGGTTTGGGTGCTGGGCAAGGGTGAGGGAGACTAGCGGATTTTATGGTGTGCGTGTTTCTGCCGTGAAGTAGGGGTGACGTGCCCAAACCTTCCCTGGTTTTATGAGGGGTCCGAGGACCTTCCCTCGGAAACATCCATGGAGCCAGTCTGAAGCCGTCTCAATTGATCTGAAGAAATTCCATGGAACGAGCCTTTTTTAGGTCGGTTACCGCTATTAGGAGTAAGGGGCCGGAGAAATAGATGGCGGCGATTGGAAAGGCCTTCACATTGCTCGCTCCTATAAGGGGGGATTTATGGCGAAAATCATTGAGTTCTATATACCTGGCAGCTTCAGAAAAAAGGCAACCAGGTGGGTTCTGCCAGAACAACAGGGGAAAGTGATACCGTTTGCGACACCCGAAAAGAAGTCGGCATGACGGAAGGATTCTGCCGCACCGAGCGGGCTGACACGGCTACGTAAATCATTTCGTCAATGGATAGCACCCGACAATCGAGTCCGAGCCGGGGCGATGTCTTGTTTCCCGTTCATCACCAGCAGGCGATCAGTGCGTTGCATCTTTTTCCAATCATATTCATATGCAGTTCCACAAACCAGGCAGATTTGGTAGTGCTGACCATTGCTGCTGAGTCGTGGCCAAGCAAATCGATGGGGACAGAGTTCTCCGACGAGACGCTGCAAAAAAGTCATATCTTTCCTTCGCTTTCGCAAGGGTCCGGACTCGGTGGCGTTTGAACTAATCCGAAAATGGCGAGTGCATTGATTTGACTACCATTGGGGCCCACTTTCAAATTACTAGAGTTCGTTGTGGGGCGCCAGGTTACTGTGTACCTGCTGAGCGTGGGAACGGCTGGCGAGAGGCAAAGAGCGACTATCCGCGCAACGTATCCCGACGGGATCATCCTCCACCCCATCAAGGTCTGCTCAATCACGCAGCCTTCAATTCTTGAGCCTCCTTCGCTGATTCAACAATTCGATTCCGTGGCCCTTCCCAGTCCAATATGGACAGGAGATCGTCCATCGAGGCTATTTCAAGTTCAATAGCCAAATGCAACTGTTGCAACCTTCGCCGCACACCGGCTGGGGGATCAAATAGCTTAAGCTGAATGCCGAGGCCCCGAGCCCACCCCTGCAAGAACACGAGCATCCCCAGCACATCCCCTCCCAGCAAATCCAGTTCCGAGAGGTCCAGTAGAAGAATCTTAGAGTCTCTTTGCCCCCTAGCCTCGTCGCGCAATTTGAATACCGCATCACTGCCAATCATTCTGCCTTCACACCGAATGATAGCCACGTCACCTATCTTTTCGACATGCACGCCAAACATATGTCCCTCCATTGCAAGAACAAACCACTTAGAAGGCACGCAACCTGCCAAATCGAAGCTGTTTTCTTTTCTGGCATTTAAAGATGCGAAGCAAATACCGGCTAGGCAATTCTGGGACGTCCACGGGAAAATCTGATCTACGGGAAGGAGGGTGACCTTTGTGCGGAAGGGTCGAGAATGCAACACACGACAGGACCCGATTTCATCATTTCATCCGATCACTCGCCGTCGATACGCAAAGAACCGATCATATATAAGAGCAGGGTTCCCATCGAAAACGCGGTTACCACTGCCAGTATCCAAAAAACGTGCCGATGCGTGAATGCCTCAACCACCTTTCGCCTGCCCTTGCCATAACAATATTTGCCCATAGTGTCTGAGCCTCGAAGTCTACGTCTTGTGGCCTTGGGTCATCGATTTTCGGTGCGACGATCGTGCGCAATTCAAGCGCAGATCGCGTATTTGTCAGGACAGTGCAGGCCCTAGTCGAGAATCGACTAGAGCCCGCCCATAGAGCCTAGAAGTGGAACCCGAGCTCAGCCGATACGGCGCGCGGCGTCACATAATGCGTCCCGCTGAAGGTTGAAAGGAAGTTGTACAGCGCGAATTTGTTCGCAATGTTGATAGCGGTAAGGGTAAGGCTCCATTTGTAATGGTCACCCCGCAACAGGTTGTCATCCCCCACGGAAACATCGAACAGG
>Ga0302324_100018689_pt1 | contig 13640 bp, 12 predicted proteins | sample Palsa_T0_1_FD_201949 | JGI IMG/M metagenome (GOLD analysis project Ga0302324, IMG submission 201949) | Peat permafrost microbial communities from Stordalen Mire near Abisko, Sweden - Palsa_T0_1 | ecosystem: Environmental > Terrestrial > Soil > Palsa > Peat permafrost | place: Sweden: Abisko...
CGCTGCGGCTGTACGAAATGGCGATGGGCCCGCTGGACGGCGACCGGCCGTGGCACACCGATGACATCGTCGGCATGCACCGGTTCCTGCAGCGCCTGTGGCGGCTGATCATCGACGAGACGACCGGGGAGACCAGGGTCACCAGGGACACCGCCCAGCCCCTGGACACCGCGACCGCGCGCCTGCTGCACCGGACCATCGCGGCGGTGCGCGAGGACTTCGTGGCGCTGCGGTTCAACACCGCGATCGCCCGGCTCATCACGCTGACCGCGCACGCGTCCCGGCTGGCCGGCGTCCCGCGCGCCCTGGCCGAGCCGCTGGTGCTGATGGTGGCGCCGCTGGCCCCGCACGTCGCCGAGGAACTGTGGCAGCGCCTGGGCCATGCCTCCACGCTGGCCTACGAGCCGTTCCCCGAGCCCGACCCCGCGCTGGCTACCGGGGACACCGTCACGCTGCCGGTCCAGGTCAACGGCAAGGTCCGCTTCACCATCGAGGTCCCGGCCGGCGCCAGCCAGGACGAGATCACCGAACTAGCGGCCGGTCATCCCGGCTACCCGAAGGACGAGGTGGCCCGCCTCGTCATCGTCCCCGGCAAGATCGTCAGCATCGTCCTGCGGTAAGCGCGCGTCCCCGCCCCGGAAGAAATCGACAAACCCCTGGGCCGCCGACCGGGCTTCCTTGGCCGCTTGCCGGGCGAAGGCGCCGGCTATCGCGCGGGGCGCGTTGACCGGATCCGGCGGAGCGACGTAGTCAGGATCTTCTTCGACCACCCGCGTGCCGGGTGGAAGGTCGGGCTGGAAATCGCCTGGCTCGCCGGAGTAAGCGGTGATGACGTCCCGCAGCTCGTTCCGCGACACGACCCGCGGTCCTGCACGCGAGATCGTGCACAGCAGGAAGCCGAGCTCGGCGTCCACGACCACCTCGTCCGGCACGAAGATGGTCTGCCACCAGCGCGCGGGATCCGAGACCGGAGGCGGGTCAGCCGAGGCGACGGCAAGACGGTAGCCGCGGCGGCCGCCGATCACGATCTCGGTCCCGCCGGTCAGCCGGGATTCCAGCAGCCAGGACGGGTCGAACAGGTTCGCGATCTGACTCAGCGGCGATACCAGCCGCGGTGCCGTCGGCCCGACCCTCACCTCTTCGTCGAGGATCCTCCAGCACCGCTCTCCGTCGCAGACGACGGCCTTGAGTGTCGCCTTCCCGGCGCGGAGCACATAATCGACCCGGTACCTGTCCGGACCGCTGATGCGCACCCGGGATACCTCGTGCTCGGCGGGTACCCGCAGGTCCGCCACGTCAATGAGAGACCCGAACCCGCCGAATCCCGCTCCGCGGAGCTCGTCCGGGAGCTTCGAGAGCAGCGCGGCGAAGTGAGCCCAGCTGTGCAGCGTGGCCTCGATCCCCGGCGCCTGGCGGCTCTCGCTGTCGTGCAGCAGGTGCAGCACCTCGTCGCTGACCGGCGAAGCGTCGGACGGCATGGGCTCGTCCTGCGGCATCGCCGCCTCGGGTTCCTCCCGCGTCGCCTGCCCGAACGGGTCATAGCGCGACTTGACCAGCGCGCCTATGCCCCTTGAGGCCAGGCCCGTCGCGAGCTTGGTCAGCTCCCAGCCGGGACCACTGGCGGACGGGAGCTTCGCGTTCTTCTCGGCCGCCTCCCAGCCGGACGGCGGCTGGAACTGCGCGTCGTCACCCGCTTCGGCCGGATTGAAGCTCACGCTCACCAGCTCGGTCAGGATGAGCGGCTTGCCCTGGAATATCTCCTCGTGCCGCAGCAAGATGCCCAGCTCGGCATCCACGATGACCTCAACCCGGTCTACCGGCCGACGCCACCGCGCCACGGCGTCCCTGATGCTCCGCCGCGGCGTCGCCACCACCCGCAGCCCTTCTCGCCCGAGGGCTGCCGCCGATCCTCCGATCTCCAGCGTGTAGCCGTTGAGCAGCCATGACGGGCGCAGCAGCGTCGCCAGCGGCGGCCGGGGCCCGCCGGTCATCTCGACCAGGCGGCCCTCTTGTTCGAACTCTTGCCAGCTCCGGTCCCCGTCGCATCCGCTGGCGAACCCGGCGCCCTGATACCGGCAGCGGCCGCCCGGCGCGACCAGCAGCGTGGACCGGCTCGTCTCGGTCCCCTGCAGGTCGGTGGCCGCCTCCCACTCGTTCCCGGTCGGACGCGCTGGCCGGCCGGAGCCGGCCACCGGCCCGTCCGGCCCGCGGGGCCTGGTCGGCGTCCCCGTCAAGGACATGCCCGCCTCGGGTCGCCGCGCCTCCAGGTCATGGTCGATCGTGTGACTTACCTCGGCGGCCAGGCTCAGCCGCGTCCAGTCAGCGCGGTACAGCAGGACCACCAGATCAGGCGTGTCGGTCATGCCGCCCACCTTTCCTCCCGAACGATCCGTTCCTCCCGAACGATCCGTGGCTCACCCGCACCGCCCCGATCATCGCATGAAAGACTCGGAGACGACATGTGCACCGTAGTGGTCAGCCTGGCACCAGAAGACCAGATGCCGTTGCTGCTGCTCGGGATCCGCGACGAGTTCACCGGCCGCCCGTGGCAGCCGCCGGCCCGGCACTGGCCCGGCTCGCCGCTGCTCGGCGGCCTTGACGAGCAGGCGGGCGGGACCTGGCTCGCGGTGCACCCCGATGTGCCGCGCGTGGCCTGCATCCTCAATGGCCGGGGCGAGTTCGCGCCGCCGGACCGCCGCCGGTCCCGCGGCGAACTGCCGCTGCGGGCCGCCGAAGAAGGCCAGCCGGCCCTGCGTAAACTTTACGACGACCCGGAGATGCTGGCCCGCTACGACCCGTTCTACCTGGTGTGCGCCGACCCGGCCGCGGTCCTGCTGCTCGGCTGGGACGGCCAGCGGGCCACGCTCACCGAGCTCGGGCTGGCCACCCACGTGCTGACCAACGCCGGGCACATGTACCCGCCCGACAGTGCTACGGCTGATGCGAAGACCGCCGAACCGGACCCCAAGGCGGTCCGGTTCGGCCCGAAGTTCGCCGCGTCCCGGCCCTCAGGTGACCCAGCCGCCACCCTCGAGCACGCCTGGGGCGACTGGCTCACCCTCGCCGCCGCCGACGATCCGTCCGGCACCGAACCAGGCGCGATCATCGTGCGCCGGGAACTGGCCGACGGCCGGGTGTATGCGAGCACCTCGGTCAGCCTCGTCGCCCTCGCTCAAGACGGTGGCCTGCGCTACGACTTCCAGCCCGTCCCGACCGACCCGGCGACCTGGTACTCCGTCGCCCTGGCCTAGAAGTACCGCTAGAAGAACTCGAAGTACTCGCGCATCTCCCAGTCGCTAACATCCTGGCCCTCCGGGACCGGCTCGACGACCAGCGCGTCCTCGTACCGCCCGATCTCGGACCGCTTCATCATCACCAGGTACGCGATCAGCGCATCACCGAACGCCTTGCGGTAGAACCCGTCCGCGTCCAGCGCGTCCACCGCCGCCGCCAGCGACATCGGCAGCGCGGGCGCCTCGACGGCGTACGGATCGGCCGACACCGGCGGCGGCGGCTCCAGGCCCCGCCTGATCCCGTCCAGGCCCGCCGCGATGTTCGACGCCAGGTAAAGGTAGGGGTTCGCGGCGGGCTCGCCGACCCGCATCTCAACGTGCGAGCTGGTGTCGCCCGCCGAACCCTGGACCCGCACCAGCGCGCCGCGGTTCTCCACCGCCCAGCACACCCGGTCGGGCGCGAAGGAGTAGGGCCGGAACCGCTTGTAGCCGTTGACCGTCGGGACCCCGAACATGGTCATCGGCACCGCGTGCTCGAGCAGCCCGGCCACGTAGTGCCGGCCAAGATCAGATAGCGGCCCGCTCTCGCTGGCGAACGCGTTCGAGCCGTCCGTGCGGGACAGCAGGGACTGGTGCAGGTGCCAGCCGGAGGAGAAGAAGTTCGGCAGCGCGGGCCGGCACATGAACGTGGCCAGCAGCCCGCGCCGCTGGCACACCTGCTTGACCGCCGAACGGAACAGCACGGCGGCGTCGGCGGCGGCCAGCCCCGTGATCGGGCTGAAGCTGAACTCCAGCTGGCCCGGCCCCCACTCGTCCTCCATGGACCGCGGCAGCAGGCCGATCGCGTCGAGCGCGTCGCGCAGCGCCTCCAGCGTGTCGCCCATGCCGTCCAGCCGCACCTCGGACAGGAACTGGTAGCCTCGCTCGAACGCGCTGACCGGCGGCGGGTCCGGGGTGAAGCCGGCGTTCTCCGGGGCCAGCTCCTCTGCGGAGCGCTTGACGATGTAGTACTCGACCTCGATCCCGGCCAGGAAGTCATAGCCCGCGTCGCCGAGCGAGGCGAGCGTGCGGCGGAGCAGGCCCCGGCCGTCCAGCGGCATCGGCTGCCCGTTCCCGAAGTAGACGTCGCACAGCATCCAGCCGGTGCGGTCCGCCCAGGGCAGCACCTCGAAGGTGGCGGGATCGGGTACGACCACCACATCGGGAAACCCGGTGAACTCCTCGATCCCGAAACCGCCGCCGGCCGCGAACGCAGGCACGAACACCTGGTTGCCGGTGTCCAGGCTGTAGATGGCGCCGGAAAAGTCGAGCCCGTCGGACATCGCGGCGATGGCGGCTTCTGGCGACAGCATCTTGCCGCGCGGCACGCCGTGCTGGTCGACGACCGCCAGCCGGACGGTCCGCAGGCCGAGCTTGCGGATCCGGGCCGCGACCTCCTCGGCCACGGCCTGCCGCCCCGGGTCAGCCAGGTCGTACCTGGCCACGAAGCCCGGCTGTCCGACGCCGGAAATATCAGTGCTCATCGCGCTCCCTCGAGGTCAGTCGTCGATGGCTTGATATCAGACCGCGGTCACGGCAGGTGCGGCGCCAGGCCGAATGCCGGGAAGATCCGCTCGGTATCCAGGAAGAACGTCAGGCGGCTGATCCGCCCGCCCGACACCTCGTGCACCTGCAGCCCCCAGGGCATGTACCCGCCGGCCGGATCCGGCTTGTACTGGGCCCACGCCGGGACCCCGTTGACCTGCCCCGCGGGCACCAGGATCGAGCCGCGGCACAGGCTCGGCGACGGCTCGAGCATCCAGCGGCAGACGTTCTCGGCGCCCCTGACCCACATGGCGTACGGCGGCATCGTCATCAGCGCGTCATCGTGCAGCAGCGTGACCAGCTGGTCCATGTCGTAACGCTGGAACGCGTCGACGTACTTGGCCAGCAGATCCGCCTGGTCCGCGTCCACCGCGGCGGGACGCTGCTCCTCGGGCAACGCGGCCAGGGTGGCCCGGGCCCGCTGCAGCGCGCTGTTAACCGCGGCCACGCTGGTGCCCAGGGTGGCGGCGGCCTCGGCCGCGGGCATCCGCAGCACCTCGCACAGGATCAGCGTGGCCCGCTGCCGGGCCGGCAGGTGCTGCAGGGCCGTAACGAACGCCAGCCTGATCGTGTCGCGGGCCACCGCGATGTCGGCCGGGTCGCCGTGCTCGGGCACGACGTTGCTGTCCGCCATCGGGGAGATCCAGATATCGTCCGGATGCCAGTCCCCGAGCATGGCCTCGACCGGCGGCGAGGCCGGCCCGAGGTCGATCGGCAGCGCCCGGCGCTGGCGGCCGCGCAGCATGTCCAGGCAGATGTTGGTGGCGATCCGGTATAGCCATGACCGCACGCTGGACCGCCCCTCGAACCCGTCCGCCGCGCGCCAGGCCCGCAGCATCGTCTCCTGCACGGCGTCGTCGGCTTCGAAGCCCGAGCCCAGCATGCGATAGCAGTAGCCGGTCAGCTCCCGGCGATACTGCTCAAGCGTGTCCGGGGTGAGCTCAGCAGATGCGGTCGGCGTCATAGTCCCCCACCCTACGTCGGTCCTCCGACATTTTGCCGGGGCATTTTAACGGGACATTTGGCCGGGGAACTTACCCCTTAGTTAGGCGGGCTCCATCCCGTACCTGCTCATCAGCTCGCGCTCGGCCTCCCGCGCCGGCGGCTGGCCGCCGGACCAGAGCCGGTGCAGTTCCTCGAAGTAGGCGTCCATGGCCGGTGCGTGCAGCACGAGCAGCCTGGCCGGCTCATCGCCCCGGTTGCCGAACGTATGACCCGCTCCCCGCGGCACCAGCAGGAAATCCCCGGGCCCGCCGGTCAGTTCGGCGCCGTCAAGTGAGAACGTGATCGTCCCGGCCAGCACGAAGAAAGCCTCGGAGCAGTTCACGTGCCGGTGCGGCGGGGGAGTGCGGGCCCCCGGCGGCACGGTCCGCTCCATCAGCGAGAAATCCCCCCCGGTCTGGGCGGCGACGGCCTTGAACGCCATCACGTTCCCGCGCGCGGTCAGCAGGTGCCCCTGCCCTGATGGCACGACATCGCTCATGCCGCCTATTCTGCCAAGGGTGAGTGACCGAAATGCAGGCGAGCGGGCGACGCAGTGACCGATCTGCTGGCCGCCGCGGCGGCCGAGCTGTACGAGGCTGACCCGGACGGATTCACCCAGCGCCGCCAGGACCTCGCCGACCGGGCCCGGGCGGCGGGCGAGCCCGCCGTGGCCAAGCAGATCGCCGGGCTGCGCAAACCGACCCGTTCGGCCTGGGTGGTCAATCGCCTGGTCCGCGCCGACCCGCAGGTCACGTCGCGGCTGGCGGCGCTGGCCGCCGAGCTCCGCGACGAGCGGTCCATGGACGGCACCAGGATCCGCGAGCTGACCGCGGCCCGTAGCCGTCTGGTCGACGACCTCACCCGGCAGGCCCTGCAGGTGTCGGACCTGCCCGCACCGCCCGCGGCGCTGCGCGAGGAGGTGACCGCCACCCTCGACGCCGCGATCGCCGATCCCGACGTGGCCGCCAACCTAGGCACCCTGGTCCGCGCCGCGCACTGGGCCGGCTTCGGCCTGGACCCGATGACCGCGTTCCCCGCAGGCGCCCCGTCCCCTTCGCCCCGCAAGACCCCCACCACCCCAGCCAGCCCTCGAACCTCAAAGCCCGCACAGCCCCCGCCCCCCGAAGCCCCCAAACCCCCCGACCCGGCCGAGGCCGCGGCCGAGCGCGACCGTCGTCGCCAGGAGAAGATCCAGACGGCCGAACGGGCCGTGGCTGAAGCCGATCAGACCGCCGAATCCGCCAACCTGGCCGAACAGGACCTGGAGGACACGGTCCGCCGCCTGGAAGCCGAGCTCGCTGACGCACGTCAGCGGCTCGCCGAGGCGAGACGGCAGTCCTACCGGGCCGAGTCCAGGCAGCGGCGCGCGAACGCCGAACTCGGCCGGCTCGGCGAGTAAACCTTCCTGGCCAGCCAGCGTCTCTTAATACACGTGATAGTGCTGAGCCGGTATGACGGTTTGGAAGGGGTCGACCAGACGGTGGAGGTGTTGCCGGTGGGGGATCGTCTGTCTGAGCCAGACGGGTTCCGTGATTTCGTCGAGGCGCGATCGAACGCCTTGCTACGGTCCGGCTGGCTGCTGACCGGCGACTGGACGAGCGCCGAGGATCTCGTGCAGAGCGCGCTGGCGGCGGCCTGGCCGCGGTGGGACAGCTTGATCAGGCAGGACGCGCCCGAAGTTTACGTGCGGAAGATCATGGTGAACACGTACCTGCGGTGGCGTCGGCGGCGCTGGAACGGCGAGGTGGCGACCGGGCGGCTGCCCGAGCTGCAGGCCTACGGCGACGTGTTCGCCCAGGTTGATGCCCGTCAGGCGCTGATCGCGGCGCTGGACCGGCTGCCGGCCAGGCAGCGCGCCGTGGTGGTGCTGCGATACTTCGCCGACCAGACCGAGTCGCAGACCGCGGAGGCGATGGGCTGCTCGGTCGGCACGGTGAAAGCTCATGCGTCCAAAGCGCTGGCCCGGCTCAGGGACGCGCCGGGACTGGCTGAGCTGATGGCCGGAGGTGTGGCGTCGTGAACACCGAAGAACGGCAGCTCGCGGACATGCTGCGCCGCGTCGCTCCTGAGCCGCCCCGCCGGGTGACGGTCGAGGATGTCGCGTTCCGGCTGGCTAACCAGCCCGGCGAGTCCGGGCACCGCCGCCACCGCGAGCCCCGCGCGCGGCGCGGTGGCTGGGGCCGGGGCTGGGGCCGGGGCCAGGGCCAGGGCCGGGGCGGGGGCTGGGCGCCGGTGCTGGCCGCGGTCAGCGTGTTCGTGGTGGCCGGGGCCAGCGCCGGCATCGCGGCCGTGGCGACCGCACACCGCGGTCCGGCCTCGTCCGCCGGCGGGTCCTCGCCCACGGCCTCCGTCTCGACGTCGGCCTCGTCCCCGGCCACGTCGCAGGTGCCGACGTCGGTGCGCCCGAGCTGGCCGCCTGAGCGCGTGGCCAGCGGGATGTGGGGCGCCGAGCTGATCACCCACGACACGTTCAACCAGGACTCGCTGACCAGCGGCGACGGCTCGCTGTACGCGATCAACGGGGATTACCTGGACCGGATCGACCCGGCCACCGGCGACATCGTAGACGGGGCGCGCGCCAGCACAGCGATTGCGAACCTGCCGATCATCACCGGGAACACCGTGTGGATGGTGTCGTCCTACGCCGGCCGCAGCGTCGTGCTGGACGGCTACGACGGCAAGACCCTGGCCCAGGTGGCGTCGGTCACCGTCCCGGTCAGCGGACAGGTGTCCACCACGGCCGGCGGGGTACTCGCCACCGGTTCCGGCGGCTACTTGTACGTGGCCGCAGGCAGCAGCGTCGTGGTGCTCAATCCCAGCACTCGCCAGGTGGTCAAGCAGATCAGCGTGCCCGCGGGCCCGGTGGGCTCGGTGGCGGTCTCGCCCGACGGAAGCAAGCTCTACGTCAGCGTCGGCGCTGTTGAGCTGCTGACCTACAGCCTGGCCACGGATGCGGAGGTGAGATCCTCGGCGATGACCGATCTCACCAGCTCCGCGGGGAACCTGGTCGCGACCGCGGGCGGTGTCTGGGGCACGGCCGGGGTGGGCATGTCCGAGTGGACCTGGTTCGCTCCAGACGGGGATCTGACCCGGGTGGCCCGCATCGGCGCGGGGGCGGGCGCAGGCCTGAGTTCCATCCCCACCCTCAGCGGCGGCACGGTCTGGATCGGCGGCTCGCATACGCTGGTGTGCGCGAGCCCGGTGACCGGAGAGGTTCGCAACAGCATCATCATTCCCACCGACGGCGGTGTAGTGGAGTACTTCGGCAGCGTCACGGTCAGTGGCGGCCGGACCTACGCCTACTACCAGGACCTGCGGGCGCAGCAGGCAGGCGTGACCACCCTCACCCCGCCCAGCGCCTGCTCCGGCTGACCGGCCAGCGCCTAACCGGGACACCGCCGGACCAGGAACGTGAACCGAGAACCTGCGCGAGCCGAACCCTGCCGGCCCGCGCGGCCTAAACGCCAGGTCCGTCCGTCACTCGTTCCGCGGGCGGCGGCGGACCTGGCGGCGTTCCGTCGCCGAACGGCCGGCCACCGAGTTCGGCGCGCCGGTGCGGTTCGAGCCAGTTCATCAGATCGGGTCCGGCCGGCACGATCTGGGACGGGTTCAGGTTGGTGTGCACCCGGTAGTAGTGCTGCTTGGTCTGCGCGAAGTCGATCGTGTCGCCGAAGCCAGGCGTCTGGTACAGGTCACGGGCGTAGGCCCAGAGCACCGGCATCTCGGACAGCTTGCTCCGGTTGCACTTGAAGTGGCCGTGGTAGACGGCGTCGAACCTGGCCAGCGTGGGCCATAGCCGGATGTCCGCTTCGGTGATCGTCTCGCCCACCAGGTAGCGCTGGGTGGCGAGCCGCTCGGACAGCCAGTCAAGCCGGGCGAACAGCTTGCCGTAGGCCTCCTCGTAGGCCGCCTGCGTGGTCGCGAACCCGCACCGGTACACGCCGTTGTTCAGGTCTTCGTAGACGAGGTCGCTGACCTCCTCGATCTCGTCGCGCAGCTTCTCCGGGTACAGGTCGGGCGCGCCGGGCCGGTGGTACGCCGTCCACTCGTGCTCCAGGTCCAGCGTGATCTGCCGGAAGTCGGCGGTCACCACGGCGCCCGAGGAGATCTCCACGATGGCCGGGACGGTGACGCCCCGGTCGTAACCGGGTACGGCCTTCTCGAAAGCCTCCCGCAGGAAGTGGATGCCAAGCACCGGGTCCACCTCGCCGGGGTCAAGGTCGAACGTCCAGCTCCGCCAGTCATGCTCGGGTCCGCAGATGCCCATGGACAGCACGGGCTCAAGCCCTAGTAGCCGCCGCACGATCATCGTGCGGTTCGCCCACGGACAGGCCCGCGCCACCACCAGCCGGTACCGCCCAGCCTCCACCGGGAAGCCGCCATCCCGCCCGTCCGCCGTGATCCGCCCGTTCAGGTACTCCGTATTGCGAACAAACTCTCCCTTAGTGCTCACCCTCCCGACGCTACCTCACTGCTTACCCGTTCAAATATCCCCGCGCCCGCTTCGCCACCCCAGGCAGGGTGGCAGCCGGCCTCCCGGTGAGCACGCCATGATCATGGCCAGTTTTCGGCAAATAGCGCCCGTTTCTGGCCACGATCATGCGGCTCTCGATGCCGAGTCCCGTTTCACACCGAAAGTCCGGAGCCAACCTTGCGGTGGCCGCAGAATCCGGGCCAGCGGGGTGCTGGCACAACCGCCGCGTCAGCGAATGGCGTCCCAGCGGGCGCGCTCGTCGCCGGCCGGGTCGTCGGCGGCGTGGGTGGCCTCGCTGAGCAGGGCGGTAGTCCGGCTGGCGGTGTCGTAGCGCGCCCAGCCCGGGTCACCGCGGGTAATAAAGTTGACCCACGCCTGGTGGACCTGGTCCGCCACGGCCTGCGAGGGTGCCTCGCCCAGACGGGGACGCAGCTCACCGACGGTAATGGTGTCGAACACGAACGGGATCTCGGCGCCGTGGCAGGCTCCGAGGCGGTGGTTGTCCTGCGGCTCCGGGCGGTCGAAACGGTACATCCAGGTGCCGGGAGCTGCCGAGTTGGCCCGCGCTTCTGCCACCCGGATGGCCGGGATGCGGAAGAACCAGTCGCTGATCACGGCAGCCAGGAGGTCGCCCGGGCTGGCGTCCGGCCGGTTGCCCCGGTAGACCGCGAGGTCGTCCTGTGACAGCCCGTACGCGCCCGCGACGGCGGCGAGCGTCGTGTCGTCGATCAGGTCGATCGTGGCCGCGGCGACCAGGAACAGGCGCGCCTCGTCGCGGTTCGAGCCGATCATCAGCGGGACGCCGCGGCCCTGGCCCGCGGCCAGCGCCGTGATCGGCGCCGCCGGGAGAACCGAACCGTCGACGGCCGGCGCGAACGGCAGCAAGCTCAGCGCTAGCGGGCCCCACCTGGCCGGATCGGGGCTGGTCTGCACCTCCACCACCAGGTCCGACGCGGCCTGCACCAGCGTGGCCAGCGGAACGGCCTTGATCGAGTCGCGGTCCGCGGGCACGCCGAGCGCGGCTGCGAGGTAGCCGCCCACCATCACGGCCTGGTCCCGGGTCAGTGTGTGGGCCGCGGCGCCGCTTTCCGCGATGGCCTGCGCGAACAGGCCTTCGGCGAGCGGCATCGACAGCAGCGTCGTCACGCTCATGGCCCCGGCCGACTCGCCCGCGACGGTGACCCGGGCCGGATCGCCGCCGAACGCGGAGATGTTGCCCTGCACCCAGCGCAGGGCGGCTAGCTGGTCGAGCAGGCCGAGGTTGGCGATGCCGTCGTCGAGGAACAGGAAGCCCTCGGCGGCCAGCCGGTAGTTGATGGTCACGCAGACGACGCCGTCGCGGGCGAACGCCGCGCCGTTGTACTCGGCGACCGAGGATGACCCGTTCATGAACGAGCCGCCGTGGATCCAGACGAGCACGGGAAGCCCGGTGGCATTCGGGTCGGGTGTCCACACGTTGAGGTTCAGGCAGTCCTCGCCCGGGATCACCACCTCGGGGAACAACGGGACATATGGCGGCGGGTAGTCGCCCTTCGGTGCGGTCGGCCCGAACGCGGTCGCGTCACGTTCGCCGTCCCAGGCCGGGACGGGCTGAGGTGGCCGCATCCGGTTCGCGCCGAACGGTGGGGCCGCGTACGGAATGCCGAGAAACGCAGCCGTACCGGCGTCGATCTTGCCGCGGACAGCGCCGTCCTTGAGCTGGACCACCGGGTGCTGCGTCATCTCGGTCATACGTTTCTCCATTGCAACGTTTGCTGGATATGTCGCACACTGTCTCCCAGCACTCTTGATCTGTCAAGGTCCCAAGATCAACAGATATTCGGAACGGCAGGAGTGAATCCCCATGGCCACCCGTGGTCCGCTCCGCGTGGATACGCCGCTGCGACGTCAGCTGTCGGGAAGCGAGAGCGCCCGGCCGTCCGCGCTTGACGCCTTCCGCCAGGCCCGCCGTACCTTCCTCGCGGGCGACCGGGTGGACATGCAAGCACTCGCCCGGACCCTGAACGTCGACCGGGCTACCCTCTACCGCTGGGTCGGCTCCCGCGAGCAACTGCTCGCCGAGGTCCTCTGGTCGCTGATCGACCCCACCATCTCCAGGCTGCGCCAGGCGCACAGCGCCCAGCCGGCCCAGCCAGCCCAGCCCGGCGCGACCGGCCCGCGAGCCGCAACCAGTGACCCCTCGCCGATCAGTCAGTCACCGGCCGCGGCCGTGATCACCGGCACCGTCCGGAGCGTCATCGCCAACGAGGGCATGCAGCGCTTTCTCGACCGCGAAGGTGACCTGGCGCTGCGCCTGCTCACGACCAGGGCGTCCGACTTCGAAACCCGGCTCATCGCCCTGATCGGCGAATTGGTCTCAGCAGAGGCCGCGGCCGGGCGCCTGAGCGCCGCTGTCCCGATGGACGACCTGCCCTACCTGCTGGTCCGCGTTATGGAGTCTTACATCTACCTCGGCCTGATCACCGGCGAACACCCCGATCCCGATCGCGCCGCCCGGGTGATCAACGCGCTCCTGCCCGGTGCGCCCCCCGGCTAGCCGACTGTCTCATGATGGTACTGGCGCGGTTGGTAAGGTTAGCCTAAGCTAAGCTGTCTGCGGCCTGAGGCAAGGTGCTGAGTCATATTGTGCACGTGATCACAAGGAAGGTAGATGACCAACAGAAAGACAGCGGACCTGGGCCGTCTAGCCGGGCACGTGACGTTGATCCTAATGGTCGTGGTGGTATGCGCGTGCAGCTCGTCGGCCCACTTGGCGGCGGCGGGATCGTCCCCGGCGGCAGCTACCTCGACGACAGCTACCGAGAACGCCTGCCAGCAGGTCAGTGCGGTGCTGAGCGACGGCCCAGATTCCGATGCTGATCCGGTCGGCTACGCCGAGGCGCAGATCCTTCCCCTCCGCCAGATCAACGTGTCCAACCAGGCGCTTCACGGTGTAATCAGCCAGCTCGCCGACGCCTACCAGAAGTTCTTCGCCAGCAACGGAAAGAGCGGCAACGCCAAGGAGGATGTCGCGGTGGCCAGCAAGAAGCTCAACTCGATCTGCCCGGGCGCCGCCTCATGACGCGCTGGCGCGTGGCCATCACGGCCGCCGTCGCCTGCGGATCGCTTGCCGCCGGCGCCTTGCTCACGGGCTGCGGTTCATCGGGGTCGTCGGGAGCCTCGGATCCGTCCGGGCAGTCGATCACCCTTTACAGCGGCCAGCATGAGCAGACGGTCGACGGGCTGGTGACCGCGTTCGAGAAGCAGACCGGCATCACGGTCAACGTCCGCAGTGACGACGAGGACACCCTCGCTGACCTGATCGCCGTGCAGGGGTCGCACTCGCCCGCCGATGTCTTCTACACGGAAAACTCGCCTCCGCTTGA
>Ga0302324_100018692_pt1 | contig 13640 bp, 13 predicted proteins | sample Palsa_T0_1_FD_201949 | JGI IMG/M metagenome (GOLD analysis project Ga0302324, IMG submission 201949) | Peat permafrost microbial communities from Stordalen Mire near Abisko, Sweden - Palsa_T0_1 | ecosystem: Environmental > Terrestrial > Soil > Palsa > Peat permafrost | place: Sweden: Abisko...
CGGTATGTAAGGAAGCGTGGCGACAAAATCATAGGAAGGCGAGAGGACGGGCGTGCGGCGGTCGGGATAGAGCAGCGACCAGTTCTTGAGGTGCATGTCGGCGTTGCCGATCAACACGGAAAACACAAGGCGCCGCAAAAAGTCATACGTGCCGGCTTCCCCGGTTTCGGCCCACAGCACGGCCGCAATATTCGCGTAGCTGCGCTCGCGGTATTTGTCGTCGGGAAAGAGTCCGAACACTTGCGCGAAATCCTCCATGTGCACGGATTCGCCGCCGGGGTGCCGGTCGAAGCGCTGCACCGCGAGAGCCTGGCCCTTCATCGCGCCGGCGTCCTGCGGCAGGCCGCTTATGGTGCCGATGTCGATAAGGCGGTTCGCCGGAACCTCGATGCCGACGGCGCGGGCGAGGGCGAGCATGGCGTATTCGTTCTCGGGTACGGCGGCAAAGCGGGCCGAGGGTAGCTTGACGATCCACGAACCACCCATGCCGCCGGCCGGGATGGTGAGCCCCCCTGTTGCTTCCATCACGGCCGAGAATTTGAGCTGGACGCCCGCGAGCGAGAATCTCAGGGCGGTTTCGCCGGCGCGTTGTTCTTCCTTCTGGTCCTCGCCTTCATGGGCGGCTTCGTTTCCTTCCATCGGCTCGACCACGAGCGCACCGGGCAGGTCGGCGCCGAGCACGGCGAGAAGAAAGAATTCGCGCTGTGGCTTGACGCCTGCGCGCGCGGCCAGGTAGTCGCGCAGATGCCCTTCCGGCAGCAGGTTCGAAAAGAACGTGGGCAGGCGCATCGCGACGGCGCGCGTCGGCACGACGAGGCCGCCCGACTGTCCTTTATAGGAAAGGCTGAGGGTGGGCCTATCCGGATCGTCGATATAGCTCTGCTCGAAGGAGAACAGGTGGCGGTCGCCGCCCAGCCTGTTGATGACGCCAATCTGGCGGCCATACAGTTTCACGGCGAGCGCATTCAGGGTTTTGGGATCGAATGTCATCTGGACTCTTTTCCTTCTCCCCCGGCTTCCTCGTCCCCGCTGGCATACAGGGACCGCTCTTCAGATCCTTCCGGCTCCTGCTGCGCTCGGATCAGGGACTGCACGGCGGGCACGAGCGCGCGCGGAACAAGCAGCAGGTCCAGGTTGAGAACGCGGACGAGGTCGAGCAGGGTGTCGAAACGGGGCACGACTTCCCCGGATTCGATCGCGGAGATATGTGGCTGCTGCAGGCCGACCTGCGCGGCGAGTTCCCGCTGCCCCCAGCCCCGCTTTGCCCGCGCATCCTTTATCTGTTGACGCAGATCGGTGGGCAAGCCTTTGAGCCGCAAAGGTTTGATATGCTTTGGCGTATGCACGCTCATTTTTATACGCTATTACATATCATGTGGAATTCCAAGCAATTGCAATCGATATGTTTAACTATATCAAATATTAAAATTATCTAATTAAACATATCAACCTGTATGATTGATGTCCGATGCCGAAGCCAGCCCGGGAGTACATAATGTCTGCGTTTGTCTGGCTGGATTATTCCGAACGAGATCGCCGCAAAATGCTCGATGTCGTCGATGTCTTCGGAGAACACGACATACGCGATGAGCTCGGGATCGGGTCCGTGCGCGATGCATTTGCGGACCTGCTGTTTCCGGGCACAAGCACAATCATGACCCGCGCGCGATACTTTCTCCTCGTCCCCTGGACATATCAGAGACTGGAGCGGCTGCGCATCAGATCAGCAGAAATGGCGGCGCGCGCGCGGGCAGGCGGAACTCAACCTTGTAGAGCCGATAGAGCGCTCCGATGACAACGACGGCAATATCGGCAAGGTGGCGAAGACGACCTTGAAACGTCTTCCCAGCAGCGTTTACTGGCAGGGACTGAATGTTTGGGGAATCCGTTCCTTCAACGGCGCGCAGGTTCAATACCACCGAAGCCTTGACCGATATTATGTTCAACTCGCCCAGCACGGCGGGCGGAAGTCGGAGCGCGACGTTGAGCATGACGATCTCATTGCGCCGAACTGGCATGCCGGGCTCGTCGCGCCGCCGGAGGATTTTCCCAAGGAATGCTCCTTGAGCCTGACGCGCGGCGAAGCCGAGTATCTCGCCGAACGCATCCGCCTGAGCCCGGGCTGTTCAGGCTCATTGCTGGCCGAGATTGTCACGCAGCGGCAACGCCACGACGATGTGCCGTTCGCCTGGCAGCATCCGCACTGCGCCAAATTGCCGCCGCGATTGCGTGAAATGCTCGATCACGCGCAGAATTTCTCCGAAGTCATGCACGGGGCGCCTTTGCTCTACAACCTGATGCTGGCCGAGCAGGCTCGCCGAAAAGAAAGTGTCGTGAAGTATCGGCGAAGCTTCGGAGAGTGGGCGAAATCGATCTCCATGCGCGCCAGCGTTCTGGCGCAATGGGACAGAAAACGATTTTGGGAAATCGTCCGTTCTGTCAATCCGAGAATCACGGGCCCCACTCACGAATTCATCAATAGCTGGTGGGATAGCGCCCTGGCAGGAGATGCCGAGAGGCTGTGCGACAGCCCGGCCGCGCGCTTGCTGATTCGCGACCGCGAGCGCAGGCTGAAAAAGAATCTGGCGCGTCTCGACAATGCCGGCGCGCAGGAATTGTGGACCGGCGATTCCGGGACTTCGCAGCTGGAGTTCAGATGGTTCATAACACAGCGCCTGCTTGGCGATATTTTCGATGGTCTGGAGGCGGCCGATGCTTAGACCGGACGAGCGACAGCATCTGCTGGAGCTGCTCCGGCCGCCGGCGGGAAGCAAGCTCGATATTGCCGTCGGCACGACTTTTTCACTCGATCTCCTCAGCGCGCTCATGCTCCCGCTTTCCTTCGCCTTCTTTGACTGGGAGCATGAAGACGGCGAGCCGGTTGCCGATCCGCTGGCCTGGCTCGAAGCTCTGAGACGCTACGGCGATCGCTTTACGATCTTTTGCCAGAGCGGACAAATCCGGCTGCCGCGCAAGTATCAGCCGCTGGTCACGTTCCTTGAGCCATGCATCTACGCCGAAACCTGCGCCACCGGGCCGAATCCCGCAAGCAGGATTGTCTGAGTGGCCGGTTGTCGATGAGGGTGAGAGTGCCGGTCACCGTGTCAGGCGATTGGGGGGTGAAGTCGATGCTCAGGTTGCAGCTCGCGCCGTTCGGCAGAACGGAGCTGGTGGTGCAACTCGGAGGTATTTCCGAACCTGGTGCCAGGGCAAAGTCCGCCTCCGAGCCCAAGCTCAAACCGGTCAGTGAAAGGGTTGCGTTGCCGACATTCTCGACGCTTGTCGAGTCTACCTGCGCTGTGAAGAAACTCAACTGCGGAGGCTGCGAGCGATGCAACTCTACCGCAGTACCAGCGAAAAAGCGAAACTCTCCAACTCTGCAAGCGCACCCGGGTCCTATGAGAGCATGACTACAACTCGTCCTGGATGCTGCGGGTGCTCGGCAAGCTCATGGGCTCGAACAATCTCCGATAGAGGAATCCGCTCGCCTATCGCGAAGCCCGGCCAGCCAGCCTCCAGCGCAGCGTTTATGTCGCGTGCTGCAACTGCCTTGGCTTCCGGCGTAAAGTCATCGCTGCCAAGAAAAAAGAGCTGGATATTCTTGAACACGAGCTGCCAGAAAGGAATCGTCGAAGCTCCAGCATTCGTTGCATAGCTTGCGATGGATCCACCCATTTTCAGGAGTTCAACATCGCGCTCGACATTCGCCGCAAATGCGACTTCGACAATATGGTCAATCCCCTCGGGAGCGAGGGCTCTTACGTGCTCTGGCAGTTCCGCGTCGTTGACCAGGACCTCGTGGGCGCCTGCCTGTCTCGCAGTCTGTTCCTCCGCCGGCGTCCGGATGGTGCCAATAACACGGGCCCCGGCGTGGCGAGCCAGCTGAACCGCACATAACCCCACGGATCCGGCAGCTCCTTGCACAAGTACCGTGCGTCCGCTGACCGGTCCGGCCACGTGCACGGCGCGATGACCCGTTATGCCAGGGATGCCAAGGCATGCGCCTTGTTCCATGGTCGCGTTCGCGGATAGAGGAACGGTTTGAGCCGCCGGGACGACGGTGAATTCAGCTGCAGTACCAAACGGACGATAGGATTGAGCTCCATAGCACCACACGGATTTCCCCAACCACTCCGAAGAAACACCGTGACCGACCTCATCCACTTGCCCTGCGCCATCGCTATGTGGGATGACGCGAGGATACGGCATCCCATAGCCAAAGTCGTCCTGACGCTTTCTGATATCGCCTGGGTTGATTCCCGAGGCGGAGATGCGAATACGAAGTTCCCCGGGACCTGGAGCGAGGTCCAGCATATCGCCGACGGTTAGAACCTCTCGGGCGGGTCCCTGTTTTTCGTACCAGGCTGCTTTCATGAAGTCCTCCTTTTCACGAACTTCACACCCACAAATATTAATTCAACCGGCGGATGGGCAATCTTAATAATCCTCCTCTTGCCGATTCTGGAGGCTGAGTGCCTCCCAAGCCAGAGACACCCAGGTTCGGTGGAGTCTCGCTCACTGACATGGGTATACCTGAGATCGATCCAATAGGTACTGGGGAACGCGCTACGGTCTCCCATTTTCGAGCCGCTACCGAGCCAAAAGGTCGAGGGAAACTGGCCGACTCCCTCTATGAGAGCATTGCGTTTTATCAACAGCCAGAGTGGCGTTTTTGATTATTCGGCTCGCAGAGCCTGCATGGGATCCAACTGCGAAGCGCGCCAGGCGGGAACGATGCAGGCCAGGGTGGCGACCAGAAGTAGTGTGGATGCAACGGCGATATACACTGTGGGGTCGAGCGGTTTCACCGCAAAGAGCATGGATTGGATCATCCTCGTCACAGCGGCGCTTGCAGCGAGGCCAAGCGCAAGACCGAATAGCGCGGGGCGCAGGCCATCCATGAGCATCAGGCGAAGCACATGGTCTCGCTGTGCACCGAGAGCGATGCGGATGCCAAGCTCTGTGGTGCGTTGAGTCATAAGGTATGAGAGGACTCCGTATAGGCCCACGGAAGCAAGTTTGAGAGACAGGATTGCGAACACAATGACCAGCGTGGCGCTGAAGCGGGCATCGGTGACGGAGTCCCCAAGGATTTGCTGGAGGGTCAAGACGTCAGAGACGGGTAGCTGCGCATCGAGCGCTGCGAATTGCCTCTGTATTGGGACAGAAAAGGAGAGCGGATCGGTGGCTGTATGGATAGCGAGCTTTCCGCCCTGGAAGCTGTTGCCCGTGAACGCGGGTAAATAGATGGTCTCCATGGTTGGCTGGCCTACCTGGTGGACTGTGTCCCCGACTATGCCTACAATCTCATATTCCGTATCGCTCCACAGCGGTACGGCGATGTGCTGGCCCAGTGCTTCTTCGCCGGGGAAGTATTTTCGGGCAAGTTCGCGGCTGATGATGACTTTGTCGGCGCGGTCCAACCGGTCCCGGTCGGTAAAGAATCGGCCACTTAACAGCGGGATTCCGAGCGCGCTGAAATAAGCTGGATCGGCACGGCGCATGAGCGCCCGCGAACGATCTTCTTTTCCGGTCGCGATGGGATGCCCTTGTATCGTGAAAATGTCGTCTTCACCGTTGCCAGCTCCGGGAAGGGTTTCGCCGAGTCCCACGGCGAGCACGCCGGGAATGGCGCGGATCCGGTCAAGGATCGCTTGATGGAACGCGACGATCTTCTCAGGGGTGTCGTATTTTTGTTTGGGCAGGCTGTAGGACGCGGTGAGTATATTGTCGGTGTTGCATCCGATGTCCGTTGAGCGCAGGCGGACGAAGCTTTTCAGCAGCAGGCCGGCGGGGATCAGCAGGGATACGGTCACGGCAATTTCCACCGCGACAAGTGACTTGCGCAAGGTGGTTCGTGATACCTTTCCGCCGGCTGTGCGCGACGAGGTTTGCAGGGACTGCATCGCTCTTCTGCCCGTGGATGCAATGGCCGGCAGCAGCCCGGCCAGGAGCGCGGTTACGAGAACGAGCAGCGAGGCGAACGCCAGCACGATTGCATCGATGTGAATGCTTGCTGCCGTGGGCAGGTCTTTCCACGAGCGAACCATCCATTGCGTCGCGCCCAAAGAGAGCAGTACCCCGAAGACGCCCCCGCCTATGCAGATCAGGACGATCTCCACGAATTGTTCGCGTATCAGCGTCAACCGCCCTGCGCCTAAAGCGCTGCGGATGGCAACCTCATGCTCCCGGGTTGCGCCGCGCGCTACGAGCAGGTTGGCCACATTGAGGCAGCCGATGAAAAGCATGCACAACACTGCGCACAAGAGCAGGATGAGCGGCTGCTTCACGTTTCGGCCGAGATCATCGAGAAGTGATTGCGGAGATACGGCATCGGAGACGGCCTCTGTGGGATGGTCCAAGTACAGCGAATGTTGGATGGCGCTGACTTGGCTGATGGCATTGGCGAGGCTGACGTCCGGGCGGATGCGTGCGACGACCCTGGTCATGTGGCGATTGTGCTGATGGACCGCGTGCGCGGGAGTGACAGCCAGGTATGGAACCCAGACTTGCACCCTTGCGTCGGGGTAGGTGAAGGAGGCTGGAAGCACGCCGATGACTGTGAAGGGCCTGCTGTCGAGATGAATTTGATGGCCGATGATGCTAGGGTCGCCTCCGAAACGGCGTTCGAAGATACTCCATGTGAGCATGACCGTGTCACCGGCTAGGTTGTCTTCGCCTGCTGTGAATGTGCGGCCGAAGGTGGGCCGGACCCCGAGAACGGAAAAGAGATTCCATGTAGCGCCGCCGGCGGTGACTACTTCCGGTAGTTCGCCATGTTCCCCACTGAGATTAAAGCCCCACCACTGCCAGGATGCCATGTCCTGAAAGCCGTGAGTCTGCGCGCGCCAATCAAAGTAATCGCCTGGAGAAACACCGCCGCATGAGGAAAAGGCGTTAGCGGCCTCCGATGTCCGAAAACAATCACGGATCATCACGAGCCCCTCTGGATCGCGGAAAGGAAGAGGCCTCAGCAGCACGGAGCGCACCACCGTGAAGAGCGACGTGGACGCGCCGATGCATAATGCCATGACCGCGATTGCGATGACCGAGAACCCTGGTGTACGCGCCAGCGTCCTGGTTGCGTATTTCAAGTCGCGGCCAAGGTCAGATGCCAGCCCTGAGCCTCGCCATTGCTGTCTAATCAATCTGATCCAGCTCAATCGGACGTTGCTCCTATGGATCCTGGATGCTCGCCGCATCGCTAAATCGAGCATCCACCAATGACCGTATAACGGCTATGGAATTGCAGTGAGCTCCACAATTTCTGCAGGGGAGATGCTAAATTTGGCGGGGAACCGACCCTTTCCGTCGTCGGCCATCACCCGGCGGTGCCAGGCGTCGGCAAGACAACGCAGGCCGCAGATGCCACAGGAAGCCTCGAAGACAGTCTGCATGCATCCATGATGACTGAGGCTGTGTGTTAGCTTAGTCGGTCTACCTTCTTGAAAGCGGACACCATTTGGGATTGCTAAGCCGCCTGGAGGGGGCCCGGAGTAAAACGGGCTTCTTATCACTACCATTTCAACCGATGTAGGTTAGAGCTTTCTCGATTCCGCCAGGAGAACCTGACTGCCAGCACATTATTTAAGCTGGAAGAAGCCGAAGCTTACGAATGAGCCTCATCGCCTGATCAGGAGCTGGTCCCATGATTCTCCGTCCGCTATCACTATTCCTCGCCTGGGGCTTGGCCGCCATCCCGTTCTCCGCTCAGACACCCCAACCCATCTCCTTTGACGCTGCTCAGAAAGACTTCGCGGAGGCGAAAGCCCTCTGCGAGGCAGACGCCGGCAAGCTTTGGGGCGTCTCCCTCTGCGGGCCCATTCTGTTCGTCGATCCCGACACGCGCACCCTCGTCGCCAACCAGCTCGACGCGCAACGGGCGCTCACCCCGCAAGACAGTGTCTATGTGGGCATGCTTCCGAAGAGCGAAAACTTCGCCAACACCGCCACCGATTGGTCCGGCACGCACTGGACGGAAATGATGTGGCCGCTGCCCGATGAACGCTCCCGCCGCGACACGCTCATGCTGCACGAGCTCTTCCACTGCATCCAGGACAAGCTGACCTTCGCACCCATGCGCAACGCCTCGAACGCACATCTGGACACGCTCGACGGCCGCTATACGATGCTGCTCGAATACCGCGCCCTCACCCGCGCCCTCAATGCCAGCGACGACAATGAGCGCCGCGCCGCCATCGCGGACGGGCTGCTCTTCCGCGCCGACCGTTACCGCCTCTTTCCCAAGGCAGCCGGCGATGAAAAGGCCCTCGAAATGAACGAGGGACTGGCCGAGTACACCGGCGTGAGGCTGGGCAATCCACAGCCCACCGAAGCCCAAATCGCTGCGCTACGCGATCTAAGCAACCAGACCAAGGTGCCGAGCCTCGTGCGCTCCTTCGCTTATGCGACCGGCCCCGCTTACGGTCTCCTTCTGGACCGATGCCGACCGGACTGGCGCACCGCTTTACAGACTGGCCAAACCCTCCCCGAGCTTCTTCAGTCTGCCCTCAAGCTATCCCTCCCGGCCGACCTCGAACATGCCACACAGCAACAAGCCGTACGCTATGACGGCGTCGCGCTGCGGGCTACCGAATCCGAGCGGGAGACGAAGCGTCAGACCCGGCTGACGCTCTATCGCGCCCAGTTCATCGACGGCCCTTCTCTGTCCATCCCCCTCCAGAAGATGAGCGTGCAGTTCGACCCGCGAACCCTGCAACCGCTGGACGATCTTGGCACGGTGTACCCGGAGATCCGGATATCGGACGTATGGGGTATCCTCGAGTCTTCGAAGGGTGCGCTGGTCAAGGGGGATTGGGGCGCAGTTGTCATCACCGCCCCCACCGAAACCACCTCCAATCCCATCCAAGGTGATGGCTGGACGCTCGAACTCAGGCCCGGCTGGAAGCTGGTCCCGGCGGCCCGCAGAGGCGACTACCGGCTGCAATTCATGCCATAGCGTGATTCGATCAGGAGAGTCTGCGAGCCGCTACCCCGACATAGCAGGCTACCCAGTACCATACGACTGCAATTTCGCGCAGGGACGAGCGTCCTCCGGCCGGCGCACAACGACAAGCGGGCTAGCTTAGCTATAGCTAAGCTAAGCTAGCCCAACCAGCACTAACTGAGAGCAGGCCGCCGTAGGATCCTTCAAGCCTCGGATCGGAGCGGCGTCCGGTTGTCGATCAGCATGGCCCTCACCGTCAGCTAGTAGTGTCTCGGCTGAGTGTACTTGAACGTTCCTTACACTTTGGAACAAGGACCTCCATTACAACCCCCTTGAGGTCTAAAGGCCTTGGATTCGGTCTCTCATGCTCTTGCACCTTGAAATATGGCAGCAGTCGCGGCTGTGGGAATGTGGTAATCCCGAAGGGATTTCCAAAGAGTGTGGGAAGGGTGGAAAGCCGGCTTCTTGGCTTTCCATACTCTGTCATTTCCATGGCCTTCTTTGGAAATGCGTTTCACAAAGTCACAATCACCGCGAAGGCCCGTTTTGGGAACAGGAACCACTTGTCGAAGATGCCGACCTTTTCGTCCAAATCGAAAGTCCACCACTGGAGATCGGTGAACGCTAAGCGTTTCGAGGTCGAATTCCTTGGAGTCGCTCCTTGGGGCATACAAATCGTACTGGAAGAGGGCGTTGTGCCTGTTCTCATTCGTCCAAAATCGTAGTCGATTCTTGGTCGTCTACCAATTTACTCAACGCCTTACTCAACGCCACCCAAGACCTCCAATTTCCAAATCGAAGACGCTTCTATGCAGATGTGAAATCTACCGGATAATTTCGAAACCAACCGACTGTCGATTGAAAGTAGTAGACATACTACGGCAGCTCTGATAGTAGTAGTTTGTCTACTACTATGACCGAGCCGACACAATATCAAAACCGCATTGAGCTCCTGCAAGGGACGCTGGACCTACTCATTCTGCAAACGCTGGCGCGGGGTGCGCAGCATGGACATGCGATCTCCCAGGCGATCCGCGCTCGTTCAGGCGAGTTGCTTTCCGTGGAAACGGGCTCGCTATACCCGGCTCTGCATCGGCTGGAAAAGAGAGGGTGGCTGGATGCGGAGTGGAAGGTTTCAGAAAACAATCAGCGCGCGAAGTACTATGCCTTGACCAAGGCGGGCAAGAAACAGCTGGTGGCTGAACAGGATCGGTGGCGGTTACTGGTCGAAGCAGTCTCCGGAGTGCTTGATCCGGCGTGAGGTGGCTATGACAAGAAATGCGATGCGGTTTGTTTTCCGTCGTTTCTTCAGAAGACCGCACCTGGAACGCGAGCTGAACGAGGAGTTCGCTTCGCACATCGCCATGGAAACAAGCAGGCGCATCGCGGAGGGCGAATCAGCTGAAACGGCACGGCAAGGCGCGATGCGGGACTTCGGAAACGTCGCGTTGGTGGCCGAGGTGACGCGCGCCAAATGGGGATTTACATGGCTGGAGCAGGCGCTCAGAGATCTTCGTTATGCCGCCCGCTCGTTTGCGCGTTCCCCGCTGTTTTCCGCGATTGTGATTGTGACACTGGCGGCGGGCATAGGCAGTTCCACGGCGATATTCAGTCTGCTGGATGGCATTCTATTGCGCGCTCTGCCGTTTCCGCAGTCAGACCGGCTGATGATGCTGTGGGAAGTTCCGCCGGAGACCCAGAAACCGAATGTCGTGGTGCTAAACAACTTTGTTGCGTGGAAGGAGCGCGGCCATTCGTTTCAATCCATGGCGGCCTTCGAGAGCAAGCCAATGAACCTGCTCGGAGACAAGGAAAACGAACAGGTGCCGGGTCTTGCAGTCACGGCAGAGTTCTTTACGACGTTGGGGACCGCGCCGATGCTAGGGCGGACGCTCCGTCCTGGGGAGTACTGGAAGAACGAGCCGCGCGAAGTGGTGCTGAGCTACGGGGCATGGCAGCGATTGTTCGGGGGCAGGCCTGATGTGATCGGGAAGAATATCTCGATCAACGTCAGCCATCACGAGGTGATTGGTGTTATGCCTCCGGAGTTCGGCATGCCCAATCATAAGGAAGATCTCTACGTTCCGCTCCCGATCGACACGAACGGGGGTAGAAACTATTCGGTGGTCGCGCGCCTGCGGCCCGGGGTGAGCACGGGCGCGGCACAGGCCGAGCTGGCGTCGCTCGCCGCGTTAACAGCGCGTGAGGATGTGGCCCTGAATGCGGGGTGGAGCGCGACGGCTGTACCGCTGCTGGAGCAGGCGGTAGGTTCCGTAAGGCCAATTTTGCTAATTCTGTTTGCCGCAGTCGGGCTTGTATTGCTGCTGGCCTGCGCCAATGTGGCAAACCTGATGATGATGCGGGCGTCAGGACGCGCGCGCGAAATCAGCGTACGGCTGGCGCTGGGTGCGAGCCGGAATTGCATTCTGCGACAACTGACGATCGAGAGCCTGCTGCTGGCTGCGTGCGGCGGACTGCTGGGTTTGGCGCTGGGTGGAGCGGGGGTGCACTTGCTGAAGACTTCGCTTCCGGAGAGCCTGCAGATTCCGAGGCTAAACGAAGTGAGCCTGAACATCCCGGTGCTTCTGTATTCGGCTGCGGCATCGATCGCTTCGGCATTGATCTTCGGGCTGGCACCGGCTTTGCAGTCGTTGAAGCGCAATGTGAGCGAGGATCTTCATGAGTCGACGCGGTCGATCACCTCGGGACGCAAGGTGCGGCGGATGCTGGTGGTGACAGAGATCGCTCTGGCCTTGGTGCTGGTCTCGGGCGCGGGACTGATGGTGCGAAGCTTCCTTCGCCTGGCAAGTGTGAGTACGGGTTTCCACTCAGAGAATGTGCTGACTGTGCGCATGCTTCTGCTGCCGGTGACAAAGGAGGAGTATCACGCCGAGGGCGTGCACGAAATGCTGGATCGCATCCGCGCACTGCCGGGAGTGCAGGCCGCCGGATCGATCGGCGTGCTGCCGATGGAGGGGACAAATTCGGGCTCGTGGTACTACCACGCCCGGGTATTTTGAGGCAATGCGCATTCCGATGATTCGCGGTCGAGCTTTTGATGCGCAGGATCGCGCGGGATCTCCGCCAGTCGCAATCCTGAATCAGACAGCAGCGCACATGTTGTTTCCCGGCGAGGATCCCGTTGGTAAGCGCGTGAGAGTGTGGTGGTCGAAGTCTCCGGTTGTCGAGGTAGTGGGTGTCGTCGCCGATATCCGCCATAGCGGGGTGAGCACGCCGCCCGATCCCTGCCTGTTTATGCCCAATGATCAGAAACCGTTTCCATTTACGGCGCTGGTTGTCCGAACTGCCGGTGCAGTGACTGGTCTGCCGGACGCGATTCGACAGCAGATTCGAATGGTCGATGGCGATCAGGGAATTGCAAAGATCGAGGAGATGTCGCAGATGGTTTCGGATTCGATTGCGAGGCCGCGGCTGGAAGCGACGGTTCGGAGCGATCGCGCTGGGACTGGCTTGCATCGGCCTCTACGGGATCATCGCATTTTCGGTAGCCCAGCGGACACGCGAAATTGGAATTCGCATGGCGCTTGGCGCCACACAAACAGGCGTGTTTCGAATGGTTCTGGGCGAAGGGCTACGGTTAACAGTTATAGGCGGATTCGTAGGACTGGCGGGCATTATCGGCCTGACGCGTTTCTTGCGTAGCCTTCTTTTCGAGATTCATCCACTCGACCCTGCCACTCTGATTTCCGTTGTCTGCATCCTTCTAATTTTGAGTCTTCTTGCCTGTTATGTCCCCGCGCGAAGAGCGATGAAAGCAGATCCGGCAGCAGTTCTGCGCGAAGAATGAATTGCATGTTCCTCTGCGGTGCTCAACTCCGAGTTAGACCTCCAACGCCGTGAAACGTCCTGAACTGAAACATCTGTAGAAGGCGCAATACTCACTTTAAACTCGGCACAGAAGGCGGATGCCCTGCCCATGAAGACCTCCAAACGAACAGTTTCGCAAGCCGATGCGACAGGCGAGCAGCAACTTGCGGCCTTTATCAAGAAATTTGACTCGAAAAACGCAGCGTTGATTCGTTCAGTGCGCACAGTATTACGCAAGCGTCTACCCACAGCCAATGAGTTGGTTTACGACAATTACAACTTCTTCGTGATCGGGTACTGCTCGACGGAGCGACCGTCCGATTGCATCCTCTCGATTGCTGCAGGCGCGAACGGAGTTGGGCTGTCGTTCTATCACGGATCTACACTACCCGATCCGCATAAGTTGCTCCTCGGCAGCGGCAGCCAGAACCGTTTTATCAGGATCGAATCGGCGGCGACGCTGACGCGTCCAGAGGTTGAGGAACTTATTGTTGCCGCCATCGCGCAGGCCGAAGGGCCGTTGCCTGGGAGCGGCAAAGGCAAGCTGGTCATTCGATCGATCTCGAAAAAACAGAAGCCACGGCGTAAAGGCTTGGACTAACAAGATTCCGGGCGAGGCGGCAATCCGGAAGTGATCCGGACCACGCTCTGTGGACATGAAGGATACTTGCCGCGCAGTGCCAGTATTGCGTTCTCGATCGCCTCAGAAGTGGCATGCGAACAGCTGTGAGGCTTACTGCTGAGATTTAGCAGCGCTTCGGGACCATTCTCATTGTAGCGATTGATCCATCGATACGACTCTCTTTCCAGGGCATACCGCATCATCGAGCGTAAGACCAAAGCTCAGGAACCGTAAGGGTCCGAC
>Ga0302324_100018693_pt1 | contig 13640 bp, 11 predicted proteins | sample Palsa_T0_1_FD_201949 | JGI IMG/M metagenome (GOLD analysis project Ga0302324, IMG submission 201949) | Peat permafrost microbial communities from Stordalen Mire near Abisko, Sweden - Palsa_T0_1 | ecosystem: Environmental > Terrestrial > Soil > Palsa > Peat permafrost | place: Sweden: Abisko...
TCAGGCGCAGGCGGCCGTCGCGCACCGGGCCGGGAACGCCGAAGCAGGCGGAAGTAACGGTGCCCGCGCCTAAAAAGATGCGGACAATCTCTTCCAGACCCGAGTAATCTTTGGCCGGATAGCGCTCGTCGCGGCTGTAAGTTAGATTGCCATTGATAAATTCATACAGCGCCAAATGTACCTTAGTGCCGCCTACGTCCCCTGCCAGAATCATCGAGTTCTCTCCAAGTGGCCTTTGCCGTCAGCGCCCACGGGAGGTAGAAGCGCCGCTGCGGCCTGATCCAAAATCAAAGTGAGTATACCGCTTGCGGGCCAGATCAGTTGCGAGGGCAGGCGTTCCACGTCCTTCGGCCCCAGGAAAACCTCTTTGAGCGGCTCGGCTTTGTCTTTTCCGGCGATCAGGAAGAAGACTTCGCGGGCATGATTGATGACCGGCCAGGTGAGCGTAACGCGCCAGGTATCCTTTTGCGGGACAGAGTTGGCGACCACCAGGCGGCCCATCTCCTGGAGGGCTTCCGTGTGCGGAAAGAGCGACGCCGTGTGGCCGTCATCGCCCATGCCCAGCGTGACAATGTCGAAGCGCGGAGCTTCAGCGCCTTCCAGCCGAAAAGACCTGCGCAGATCGAATTCGTACTCGGCCGCAGCCACTTCCGGCTCCAGTTCACCCTGAATGCGATGAATCTGGTCGGGACGCAGCCCAATGTAATCCAGAAGCGCCTCGCGCGTCATGCGGTAGTTGCTCTCAGCGTGATCGGGAGGCACCGTGCGCTCGTCCACCCAGAAGAGCTCAAGCTTCTCCCACGGCATGCGGTTGACGAAGGGTAAAGCCGAATCGGCCAGCAGTTCAAACGTGGCTTTGGGTGTAGACCCGCCAGAGACGGCCAGGCGCACACGGCCGCGAGCAGCCACGGCTTCCTCGGCTAGTTCCACCAGATGCAGCGCAGCCCGATACGCCAGTGCGGATGGGTCGGGCTCAACGACGTAAGTAACTTGAAGCTTGGATGACATGGATTCTCCGAGAATCAGGGAGTAGGGAACAGGGAACAGGGAATAGCCGAAAACTCAGTCTTTCAGCTTTCTCATCATCGACACGAGCATGCGTCCTACTTCGTCTGCAAGACCGCTTGCAGTTGCTCGTTCCTCCGCGTTGCTAAAGTTAAGCCTGTTGGCAATTTCAAGTTGAGTTTGAACTTCGATGTTTGACCCGCGTGCAATGCCCAGAAACTGGACATATTCGCCGGTGCTCGATCTCCCGTACCTTTCGGCGATGTTGCTGGCCACAGAAACGGAAGCTCTTCGCAGTTGATTTGTTAGCCCGAACCGTTCTGCTGGCGGGAAACTCGATGTTAGCTCATAGATGGCGACCGTAGGCTGCACTGCCCGCTGCCAGACCAGGAGTTCCTTGAATGATTCCCCCAAGCATGCCCCCGAATCCTGTTCGCTGCACTTCGGCTGTTCCCTATTCCCTATTCCCTTTTCCCTGTCTTAAAGTTTGCGCCAGCTATGCCCATCTTTCTTGAGCAACTCATCCGAGCAATCCGGGCCCAGCGAACCGGCGGCATAGTTGGGGAAGGTCTGCGGCTTCTTGTCCGCCCAGGCTTCCAGGATCGGCGTATACAGCCCCCAGGTCGTTTCTACGCCGTCGCGGTGGGCAAAGAGCGTCTGGTCGCCGAGCATCGCGTCCAGCAGCAGCCGCTCGTAGCCATTCGCCGATGACTTACCGAAAGCCTTGTCGTAGTCGAAGTCCATCGTCACCGGGCAAACCGACATATTCTGCGTCGACGGCACCTTGGCGCCGAAGCGCAGCGAAATGCCTTCATCCGGCTGAATGCGCATCGTAATCACGTTGGGCTGGATCGGGCCGCAGTTGCCCACCCCCCCGCGGTTGAAAATCATCATCGGCGGCTGCTTGAACTGCACGCTGATCTCGGTGTAGCGCTGCTTGAGCCGCTTGCCCGCGCGCAGGTAAAACGGTACGCCTGCCCAGCGCCAGTTGTCTATCTCAAGCTTCACCGCGGCATAAGTCTCCGTGCCGGACTCCGGATCGACGCGCTCTTCCTGCCGGTAGCCGATGACGTCCTTGCCGTTGATCTGGCCCGGCCCATATTGGCCGCGCACCGCATTGGTGATCGGAATAGTCGGGATGGCCTGCCACACCTTCAGCTTTTCCAGCCGCACCGATTGCGACTCGAACGACATCGGCGGCTCCATGGCGACAAACGAGAGCAGCTCCATCACATGGTTCTGCACCACGTCGCGCAGCGCGCCGGCCTTCTCATAGAACGGCCCACGGCCTTCGACGCCCAGCGTCTCCGCGGCCGTGATCTGCACCTGGTCGATGTAGTTGCGGTTCCATACCGGCTCGAAGATACCGTTGGCGAAGCGGAAGACGAGGATGTTCTGCACCGTCTCCTTGCCCAGGTAGTGGTCGATGCGAAAGACCTGGCGCTCGGCGAATACCGCGTTCACCTGCCGGTTGAGTTCCTTGGCCGAGGCCAGATCGTGGCCGAAGGGCTTTTCGATCACCGCTCGGACCGAGCCCTGCGAAGGCTTGGCGAGGCCGTGGCTGCCCAGGTTTTCAATGATCGGAGTGAAGTATTCCGGCGCGGTGGCGAGATAGAACAGCCGGTTGCCGCCAATGCCGTTTGCCTTGGCGATCCGGTCCAGTTCGGCCTTGAGACCGTCATAGGCCGCGCTGTCGTCGAAGTTCATGGCGAAATAGTTGATCTTCTTGACGAACCCTTCCAGCTTCGCGTCGTCGGCAGTGACTCCGCCAAAGTCCAGAATGCCGGCGCGCATGTCGTCGGCAAACTCGCCGCCCAGCGGTCGCCGCGCCACGCCGACGATGGCGAACTCCTCCGGCAGCAGGCCATTCTGCTCCAGGTGAAAGAGCGCCGGAAGCAGCTTGCGCTTGGTCAGGTCTCCCGAAGCGCCGAAGATGACAAGAATGGTGGGTTCAGGAATGCGCAGGCTGCTCGCAGGAACCTGAGAAAGATCGTCGGGACTGACGGTCATTTGTGCTGTAGCCATAATGTTACCTCGTAAAAGCAGCTTCTAGCTGCCAGCTACCAGCCTCTAGCTTGATGCTGGGGCTCGATTCGATTGTGGAGTCTCACCCCAGCCACGATGATGCTGCAGGGGATGGGTGCCCATGTCGTTTTCAGCTAGAAGCTAGAAGCTGAAAGCTGCAATTCAGTCTTTTTTCACCGCGTGTCCGCCAAAGGCGTTGCGCTGGATGGAGATCATGCGGTCGGTGAAATTGTTCTCCTCGCGGGAACGAATGCGCCGGATCAAGGACTCAGTAATAACGGGCGCGGAGACATTCAGGTCGATCGCTTCAAAGACCGTCCAGCGGCCTTCGCCGGAGTCGGCTACGTACGCTTCCAGGCCTTCCAGCGTGGGATTCTTTTCAAGCGCATCGGCGGTCAGGTCCAGCAGCCAGGAGCGGACCACCGAGCCGTACTGCCAGATCTTCGCAATCTGCGGCAGGTTCAGGTCCAGAACTTCCTTCTTCTCCATGATCGTGAAGCCCTCCGCATAGGCCTGCATCATGCCGTACTCAATGCCGTTGTGAACCATCTTGACGAAGTGCCCGGCGCCGGAGGGTCCGACATGTCCCCAGCCCTTATCGGGCGCGGGCGCAAGAGCTTCCCAGATCGGCCGCAGACGCTCGACCGGCTCCTTGTCGCCGCCGATCATCATGCTGTAGCCCTCTTTCAGCCCCCACACGCCGCCCGAGGTGCCGCAGTCGACATACTGAAAGCCCTTGGCCGTGACTTGGCCGTGGCGGCGAATCGTGTCCTTGTAGTTCGAGTTGCCGCCATCGATGATGATGTCGCCCGGAGAAAGCAGCGTCTCCAGCTTGGCAATGGTCTGGTCGACCGGATCGCCGGAGGGAACCATCATCCAGACGGCGCGCGGCGCTTGGAGCTTCGCAACCATCTCTTCCAGGCTCGACGAACCTACGTTGCCGGTGGCGGCAAGTTTGGCGACTGCTTCCGCGCTGAAATCGAAGCCGACAACCTCATGGCCAGCGTTGTGAATGCGTTCCGCCATAAAACCGCCCATTTTGCCTAAGCCGATAAGTCCTAGTTGCATGTGCTTCTCCTTGTCCGGGGTGTGCTGTGATTTGAGGTTTTGGTCGTTAGTGTGAAGTGTGAAGTGCGAAGATCCCCGGACGCGCCGGATGTTTGAGTAGCTCACGAATTTGTATTTCGCACTCCACACCTCACACTCCACACTCGTAATTCAAAGAATTCCCAGTTGCTGCAGGTCGAAGCGAAGTTGGGCTTCGTTTTGAAATTGAATGGCGTGCATGCCGACCGAGGCTGCGGCGTCGGCGTTTTCTTTGCGGTCGTCGATGAAGATGACGCGCTCTCCCGGCAGGCCGAGAATATCCAAAGCACGCTTATAAATCGCCGGCTCCGGCTTGCGCAGCGCCAGGTAGCAGGAACTGAGTTGCACGTCGAGATGCTGTTTGAGGTTGTACTTTTCCATGCGGTATTCATGCAACAGGCGCGACTCGTTGTTCAGCAATCCGACTATCCAACGATTGGATGCCGCAATCTCGCCGAGGACTCCGATTGCGTTCGAAGGAATCGGAACGGAGACCTCTTTCATAGCCGCAATAAAGTCGTCCGGCGTAAATGAACGCGGCTCGTAAAAGATAGTTGCGTTCAAATAGTTGAGCATGGAGATGGTGTCGCGTTCAAGCGCGTCGTAAGGCTCCGGATGCTTCGCTTCAAACGTGTCTTTATCGAGACCGAACTGAGCGAGGACCACGGCGCGCTCTTTATGATCCCAGCCGTTGGTCAGCATCACGCCGCCCACGTCGAAGAGGACTGCTGAGAATCGCGAGGATGGAATCACGTCTTTGAGCGAAAGTTTCTCCCGCAAAAGCTTTGGGATGGTGACAGTGCCGCGTTTCGAGGTCACGACCACCTCTTCTCCGGCTTCGACCATTTCAAGAATGCGCTTGACGCTGGTCTTGAAATCTTGTGTAGTCGATTCTTTCTCGGCACCAGACATGCGCAGTCACCCTTTCAGCCAAACCTTGAGATTACATTCGCCTTGCTGGAGAATACGCCGCAAATGGAACAAGTTACCGGTTAGTTACAGGAAATTCATCCGGTTTCTTACTTATTCCGCCTTGGCCTTCGAGTACTTGGCCTCAATCGCCATCACCTTGTTGAAGCGGCGCACGAAGCGCGGCTCCTCGGAGATGAAGCGGGCGGCGATGTAAGACTCAATCACGTCGTAGGCCGTCTCCGCGCCGATGATGCGGGCTCCAAGGACGATGACATTCATGTCATCGTGCTCGACGCCCTGATGCGCTGAATAGTGGTCGTGGCACATGCCTGCGCGGATACCGGGAATCTTGTTCGCAGCCACGCACACTCCTACTCCCGAGCCGCAGATGAGAATGCCGCGCTTCGCGACGCCTGCATTGATGGCGTCGCCAACAGCTTCGGCGGCGTCGGGATAATCGGAAGGCTCAGTCGAGTGCACGCCAAGGTCGACAACTTCATGGCCTTTCTTGGCGAGGTAAGAGCGCACCTCTTCTTTCAGAGGAAAGCCCGCGTGATCGGAACCGATGACTAGCTTCATGGCAAATCCTAGTGTGAGTTTGAAAAGTGTGAAGTGCGAAGTGTGAAGTGTAAGAAGCGGAGTGGTTTGGTCTTTCACACTCCGCACTTCACACTCCACACTGTCTTTCTACTTGCCCAGCAAAGCCTTCGCGTGAGCGACGACGTTATCCGCGGTAAAGCCAAGTTCCTTGAGAACAATGGGGCCAGGAGCCGAAGCGCCGAAGCGCTCCATACCGATGACCGCGCCCTTGCCGCCGACCAGATACTTCCACCAGCCGATAGTTGCGCCGGCTTCAATCGCCAGCTTGGGCACGCCCGGCAGCAGGATCGAGTCCTTGTACTCGGCCGACTGCTCGTCGAAGATTTTCGTGCTCGGCATGGAAACCACGCGGGCCGCTATACCGGCATCCGCCAGCAGCTTAGCTCCGTCGATTGCCTGCCATACCTCAGCGCCAGTGCCGATGATCACAATCTCCGGATTCTCCGCTTCGACAACCACGTATCCGCCCTTGCTCACGCCGGCGTAGGTGTCGATCTTGGTAGGGTCGAGCACCGGCAGATCCTGCCGCGAAAGCGCCATGAAGCTGGGGCTGTTGCGTTCCAGAGCCACGCGCCACACCGCAGCGGTTTCATTCGCGTCCGCCGGACGGAAATCCGTGAAGAAGGGCAGCGCGCGCAACGCCAGCAGATGCTCGATCGGCTCATGCGTGGGGCCGTCCTCGCCCACCGCGATCGAGTCGTGCGTAAAGACCCATAGCGAATGCACGCCCATGATGGCCGCCAGCCGCAAGGCCGGTTTGCAATAGTCCGAGAAGACAAAGAAGGTCGAGCCGAAGGGCACCAGGCCGCCGTGAGCCGCCATGCCATTCACCGCGGCCGACATGGCAAACTCGCGCACGCCAAAGAAGACGTTGCGCCCGGTTGCCTCAGCGTGGAAGCTGGGGCTGTCCTTGAAGATCGTCTTAGTAGAAGAGGTCAAATCGGCTGCGCCGCCAAACAGCTCCGGCACCATCTTTTCGAGCGCGTTCATTACCACTTGGCCGGCATTGCGCGTAGCCACCGGCTTGCCCACTGGGAAGCTGGGGATTGCCTTCTCCCAGCCTTCCTTACGGATATTAGCCTGGGTGCGCTCAAACTCCGCCGCCAGCTCGGGATTGGCCTCTTTGTATTTCGCAAAGAGTTCTTTCCAGGCCGCCTCTTCTTTCTCGCCCTTCTCGATGGCTTTGCGCCAGTTGGCGAGAGCCTCCTCGGGTAGATAAAAGCTCTGGTCTTCGGGGAAGCCAAAGAACTTCTTGGTTGCCGCTGTGGCCTCGGGACCCATCGCTTCGCCGTGAACCTTGTTGGTCCCGGCCTTAGGACTGCCGTAGCCAATAATGGTGCGGACGCCGATCAGCGTAGGGCGCTTGGTGTCCTTCTTGGCCTCTTCCACAGCGGCTGCCAACCCGGCCAGATCGTTGCCGTCGGCCACGCGCAGCACCTGCCAGTGATAGGCCTCAAATCGCTTGTAGACATCCTCGGAAAAGCTCAGGCTGGTCGGGCCATCCAGCGAAATCAGGTTGTCGTCGTAGAAGAAGATCAGCTTGCCCAGGCCCAGCGTGCCGGCCAGCGAGGCAGCCTCATGCGAGACGCCTTCCATGTTGTCGCCATCGCCCATGATCCCGTAGGTGTGGTGATTGACGATCTCGAAGCCGGGCCGGTTGTAGGTCGCGGCCAGATGCTTCTCCGCAATGGCCAGGCCGACAGACATCGCGAATCCCTGACCCAGTGGCCCAGTGGTCACTTCCACGCCGTCGGTGTGGTGGTATTCCGGATGCCCCGGCGTCTTCGACCCAAACTGGCGGAAGCTCTTCATGTCATCCAGCGTGAGCTTGTAGCCGGAAAGAAAAAGCGATCCGTAGATCAGCGCCGAAGCGTGGCCGTTCGAGAGCACAAAGCGGTCGCGGTCCGGCCACTTCGAGTTCGACGGATTGTGCTTCATGATCTTGTGAAAAAGCAGGTAGGCGATCGGCGAGCAGGCGATCGGCGCTCCCGGATGGCCGGATTTGGCTTTTTCCACGGTATCGACGGCGAGGATGCGCAGCGTGTCGATCGAAAGCTGGTCAAGATTCTTGGCGATGTCGGGCATAAACGTGGGTGTTCCTTTCGGGAATCTGATGCTTCGTGGGGGCTTCTGCTCTCATCCCTGCCGCAAAGGCCGCGTCAAGGATGGGGCACCCGCAATGGTTTGCTTACTCTTCGATGCGAATCTCGTAGTTGTGGCCCAGCCAGCGGTTTTCCTCCGGCCAGAAGAAAGTTAATGATAAAGCAGCGGGCGGCTCGCCGGACCCCGGAACGACATCCACGGAGTATCCGGCGCTGCCCAAGCTGCGGCTCTGGGTCTGCGTATTGGTCTGCCAGCCGTCGTTGGACCAGACCAGGACAAAGCGATTATCGTCCAGCACGCGCAGAGTTGCGCAAGGCATGATGCGCTGGATGGGGCGGCGCATGCTGAAAATCTCGAAGCATCGTAGATGCACCCGGTCGTGATGATCCGAGCGCGCGTGGTTATGTTCGGACTGGAAACGCCCGTAGCGGCGATATACCGGCTCAATGCGGTCGAAGACCTTGCCGTCCAGCGCCGACCGCAGCAGCTTGAGGTACTCGGCATGGGCCCAAACCAGCGGACACGCCGACCCCGCCGGGCCGCCCATCGTCAGTTGCTGCTCCGGCCGGTCGGCTGTGTCCCACACCTGCTCGGGAAGCATATTGCCGGCGGTCGCATAGCCCTCGTAGGTCTTGATGAGGGCGCTGATGTCGTGCCCGGCGGCGAGCTCATAATGAGCGCGCTCGCCCGTCAACAAAGGCCAAACGCGCCCTTGCCCATAGCTGTGAAACGGCCCCCCGTCAAACCCGTTGCCGTAGCCGTCCCAGTTGTAGCGCAGCCATCCCGGACCCTGCGGCAGATCGCGCTTCAGCACCGCGTCCACTACCTTGAGCGAATCGACCATCAGCGGATCGTCGGCGCGGCGAATGCCGTAGCGCACCAGTTCCAGAAAGCCGCCATCGATGATCTCTCTCGCTTCAAAATCATAGCGCGTGCCCGGCGGCCGGTTATTGATGTGAATCTGCTCCGTCCCCGGCCCTTCGCGGTCGATCGCCTCGCCCGACTCCGGCGGACGGATGCGCATGTAGTGGCGCTTCACGCCCTCCAGCAGCACGCCATCGTTGGTCACCGTCCAGTCTTCCAGATGCAGCTCGATCCAGTCGGCATACTGCTCCAGAAAATCGGCCAGCTCCAGCGACTGATGTTCGCGCGCAATCTCCGCCGCGCAGATCAGCCCGCCAATCACCGCCGCCAGCGTCGAAGGCGAATAGCCGGAATTCTCTTCCCAGCGCTCCTGGTGGGTGATCGGCGCATGTCTCACCAGAAAGCCAGCCGCGCGCTCCACAAACGGGAAAACATCCCAACTGCCCAACCCGCCGGCCTTCCAGATGCGCCAGGTCAGGATCAGCGGAAACGCCACTTCGTCCAGTTGCACGCCGGTCCAGTACGGCCGGCCGTCGATCCAGAAATTCTGCGCAAAGCTGCCGTCGGGCCGCTGCGTGCAGGCCAGGTACACCAGCGCCCGCCGCGCCGTATCCACGCGACCGCAGGCCAGCAACGCCGACGCCGTCTGCACCATGTCGCGCGTCCAGACAAGATGGTAACCGCCCAGGTCGTCGTCGCCCTTCGATTGGCCCCAGGGAATCGACGCCGAAGCCACAAACGCGCCGGAGTAGGTCTTGTCCTCATGCGCCAGCAGAATGTTATGGCTGGTCTGCATCAGCAGGCCGCCGTCGCCCGCCTTGGTCGCCAGGCGATACGGGCTGGCGGCGCGCTGCCATTGCTCCAGAAAGCGTCCGGCATTCTGCGCAAAAGGCACCGAAAGCGCACCCATGGTCTTCGAAAGCGCCGAGTGCGCGCTGTCGCCCACGCCCACGCCCAGCGTAAACTCGCGTCCGCCGCGCAGGGCGTTTAGATCGACCTGGCCCATCAGCGCCAGATTGCCGTTGGTGGCCGAGCCAAACTCCCAATCCATGTGGAAATTGTCGGTCAGGTCGCGCCAGCCGTCGCTCGCGCCCACAAACCCGCAACTCACATGCGAAAAGCCGCAATCGCAGCCCATTGCCAGCGTCCAGCGGTTCTTCCACGCCAGCAGCATCTTGCGCCCAGCCACGTCCACCGCGCGAGCCGAGTTGCCGCTGCCGCCGCCATCCATGTGCGGCGCGACCAGGGCGAAAATTTTCAGCTTGTTCAGGAACTCCTCGCTGCCGTTGGGGCCGGATTGCAGGCGCACATGCATCAGCACCACGCTGTGGTGCGGGTCGCAGATGATCTCCTTCACCAATTCGTAACGGCCCTCCTTGTCGCGATTCGTGTACCGTACGCCCAACGCTTCCGGATGAATGTACTCGAAGCTGGGAATCAGGTCGCGCTTTTCCTCATGCGCAAAACTTGCTCCGTCTGAGATCATCAGTCCCAGGTCGCGCGTCTGCGGATGGTCGATTGTCGGGTGGTAGATCTCGTTCAGAATGCCGTGCGAGACCGTAAACCAGATGCGGCTGGAGGCGGAATAGGCCGTTCCGACGGCATCCTTGACGCTCGAAGTCCAGCGTGGCGGCATTCCCGGTGTACCGAATGCCTCGCCCTGCTGTTCCTGCCACCGATAGAGGGAATCGAGCGGCGTAGCTGCTAACGTGTCCTGAATCAAGAGAATTCCTTTCGGTCTTCCTTTTTATCTTCCCGTCATTATCAGGCAATGAATTTCCTGAGGCTAATCTTCTCACTTGCCGGCGCTTCAACCATGCACAACTTCTCTGATGTTCAAAACGGCGCAGAAGTTCCGCTCAAGTTAGCGGTATCTTCGCCGCACATGACTGCATCTACCCAATAGCACTCGCGTGCGGATTGTTGAAGCACAATCGAATCGCCAGCAAAGGCAAATCGGCGGCTCGGGAAAAATGGAGTCCGATCCGCCCCAATCGGATCGAAGCAGAATGGAAGTCCGGCCGGGAATGGGATGCGGAAGCTGTTCCATCTTGCAAACCACCCCTCAACAGCGCCCAGTACAATTCAGTGGAGGAGACACACCCCGATGGCTTACGAACTTGCACCCCTACCCTATGACTACGCCGCTCTCGAACCTTTTATCGATGCGGATACGATGAAATTCCATCACGATAAGCACCACCAGGCGTACATCACCAACGTAAACGCCGCTCTCGCCGACCACCCCGAGCTGGCCGCGAAGTCGATCGACGACCTGGTCGCCGGCCTGGCCTCCGTGCCCGACGCGATCAAGGCCGCAGTCCAGAACAACGGCGGCGGCCACTCCAATCACACCATCTTCTGGAGCATCATGGGCCCGGTCGGCACCGCCGGCATCGGCGGCGAGCCCACCGGCGCCATCGCCGCGCAGATCACCAACGACTTCGGCGGCTTCGACGAATTCAAGAAAGTCTTCAACGACGCCGGCGTCAAGCGCTTCGGCTCCGGATGGGCCTGGCTGGTTTTCTCGGACGGCAAGCTCAAGGTCGTCAGCACCGCCAACCAGGATTCGCCGCTCACTCAGGGTCACTACCCCATCCTCGGCAACGACGTCTGGGAACACGCCTACTACCTCAAATACCAGAACCTGCGCGCCAAGTACCTCGAAAACTGGTGGAACGTGGTCAACTGGACCGAGATCAACAAGCGGTTTGCCAAGGCCAAGGGATAAACCCACCAACCTTTCTGTGGCTTTGCCCGAATAACAGCGCATTCGGGCTGGTGATCTCCAGTCCGAATGCGATAAGCCACCATTATGCCGCGTAAGCTGCCAAAGCCATGCGCATCAACTTGATCAGGCGCACGAGATTTTTCTCGCTGTCGTCAATTCCTGCAAAGCTGTGTTCGCATGGAACGTGAATTCTGCCTTGTGCATCTTGCCATGGGTATTCCGTGTTATCCAGCCGAGAGCCGCCATCATCGCAAGCCGGTGCAAGTACTTCAATTTCAAGGGCGAGCTTGGCGATCTTCGCAAGTTCCCACTGCGCAATCTGCTCTCCGCCGCCACTCGGCCTGAAGAACGCGCGGGCTAGATTAGGAAGTACCTTGGCAACATAGGCGTGGCTCTTACGAAGATTGTCGTGTCCATTCGCCGCCGTAAGGTGCGCTTTGCAAGTCTTTTCCGCCGCCATCTGGAGAAAGTGCAATCTATGACAGCGATCCGCTTTGGAATGAACCAGGATTTCGCGAGCGGCAAGGTCAGACAGAGCTTGTTTCGCATAGCCCCTCACCCATATTCGGTCTTCCTCGGTCACCATGGTTTCCATTTCAGGCTGACAGCTCCTCCCCAACGGTCCAACTGTCCTGCTCGAAAGGGAGGCTACCTGCTCGAATTGCCTGAAATTCGCGCGGAGACACTTCCACAATCACCGAAGGATATGCAATGCCTCGTTCCGGGTTAGGCGCAAATCCGACTGGGACGATGCCGCACTCCAAAGCTCCCTCTACTACTTCAAGCAGGCGGATAGGCTCCTCGGCGTCATTGTCGCGCCCGGAATGAATCAGGTGAATGCGCCGGACCTGCGGGTCAATCTGAAAATGATCCCTCGCCAATCGTCTCGCCGTCTCCAATTTTCCGGTCGTCATGTTTCCTCATTTCATTCCGCTGTCTCATCGTACCTCAAATTAAGATGTCGAGAAATCGGATTCAAAGCACAGCTTCGCAACTCCTATGCCTTTCTTGGGGTCTAATGGATTGGGAGTCATTCAACCATGTGCATTCACAAGAAACGGGACAAGATCGGGCGCGCCATGCTGATGCTCGCCGCCGCGGCCATCTTCGCCGGAATCATCGCCGTCCAGGCCTCCGCGCAGACCTTCGTCCTAAGCCAGAACGGCAAATCCGTCGGCACCGCCAACCTGCTCTGGACCAAAGGCCCAGCTGGAGTCCAGGTCACCTCAGCCGCCAACGTCCAGATGCCCGGCCTCAACTACAAATTCGACGAAAACGAAACCCTCGACTCGGGCTATCGCCTCACCAAGGTGCAACTGAACGGCAACGTGAACGGCACCGGCGCCAGCATCAACACCCAAAAATCGGCACAGCAGTTCCTCATGAAAATCGGCGCCAACGGCAACGTCACCACCACGCCGCTCGCTTACCATCCCAATGCGGTTTTCCTGCCGGACTTCGACCCAGCCGCCTTGCAGGTCCTGCTCCACCTGGGCGCCGCGCACAACAACGCCGACCTGTGGGCTCTCATCCCCAAGCAGGCCGGCTCTATCGCCGCGCTTCGAGTCGCCACCGACGCCGACATGCAGGGCACCCTCGACGGCAAGCCCATCGCAGTGCATCACTTCACGGTGACCGGCGACGCCGGGAAAACGGAGCTTTTCGCCAGCCCGAACAACGAAATTCTGCAAGCCGAGTGGACCGACGAAGGCTTCGCCCTGGCCCGCAACGGCTTCAAACTAACCCCTCCAGCCAGACCGGGCGCACCGCCGCAGGCCCCAGCGCAACCCGCCGCGCAACCAGGCCAGCCCGCGCAACCTGCCCAGCCGCAGACTCCCGCCCAACCGCAGTAGCGCCAGGTTTTGAAAGGGCGCGGCTTTAGCCGCGCCGCTCAGGTCGAAAAAAACCTTGGGCTTTAGCCCCTGAGGGAGTGCTGCAAGGCTACGCTTTGAGCCTTCCGGTCCAGCCTCCGCTCAACGAGAAAGCAGCACCCGGAAATGACTCCATGAGCCACACCGATGAAAATCAAAATCATGGAAACCGGCCAAAGCTCCCAGAATGAATCGATCACAGCCCCGCCGGGTTTGCCCTTTCGGTAAAGCACCTCAACCTCTTGGTCAACCCTAAACGACGGCGGATTGGTTGCGGTGCTGGAGACGATTGTGTAACTCTTGCCGTCCGCGCGGACTGCGGAACGGATGAAAGGCTCGGTGTGAATCGCAAATCCCAAGTTGACTATAGCATTTTCCCAAATGGTGTAGACCGGAACCGCGACTGTCGAGTCGATTTTCCTCAAGAAAATCGACATTCCACG
>Ga0302324_100018697_pt1 | contig 13639 bp, 11 predicted proteins | sample Palsa_T0_1_FD_201949 | JGI IMG/M metagenome (GOLD analysis project Ga0302324, IMG submission 201949) | Peat permafrost microbial communities from Stordalen Mire near Abisko, Sweden - Palsa_T0_1 | ecosystem: Environmental > Terrestrial > Soil > Palsa > Peat permafrost | place: Sweden: Abisko...
TGCAGCAGGATGTCGACCGGGCGGTCGTAGTCGGTGAAGGCGTTCAGCCCGTAGCCCATGGTGTTCTTGATCGCGTACTGGCGGCCGATCTCCTCGACCGCGGCCGGGTCGTCGCGGACCCTTTCGCGCAGGGCGGCCAGGCCCGCCCACAGCCGCGGCTCGCGCTCCCGCAGCTGCCCGTCGGCGTCGAGCGAGCCGGTGTCGAGGACGGTGCCGCTCGGCAGCACCAGCACGGCCGACTCGATGGTGTTGTAGACGTTGAATTCCGTGCCGCAGGACATGCCGCTGGAGTTGTCGGCGATCACCCCGCCCAGAGTGCAGGCCGCCTCGCTGGCCGGGTCCGGTCCCAGCCGGCGGCCGTGCCGGGCCAGCCGCGCATTGACCTGCCGGACGGTCGCGCCGGGCTGGACGCGCACCCGCAGGCCGCGGTCGAGGACCTCGATGGCACGGAAGTGCCGGCGGGTGTCGAGCAGCAGCGCTTGGGTTGACGCCTGCCCGGACAGGCTCGTGCCGCCGGAGCGGAAGCTGACCGGCAGGCCCAGCTCGCGCGACAGCCTCAGGAGGGAGGCCAGGTGGGCGGTGTCGGTGACGGTGACCACGCCGGCCGGGATCATCCGGTAGTGCGAGGCGTCGTGGGCGAAGGCGAGCCTGTCGGCGGCTCGGTCCCGGAGGGTCCCCGGCCCGAGCCGGTCAAGGCGCGTGGCCAGGTCGGCGTCGATAACGGGCGCGCGCAGCATGCCGGCATCTCAGGCGGTCGCGAGGCTCTGGCCGGGGATGGCGGCGATGAGCTGCCTGGTGTACTCCTCGCGCGGTGCCCGGAAGATCGCGTCGGGATCTCCGCTCTCGACTACCTTCCCCGCGTGCATCACGTATACCTGGTGCGCCACCTGGCGGACGACGGCCAGGTCGTGGCTGATGAACAGGTAGGACAGGCCGAGTTCGCGCTGCAGCGAGACCATCAGCTCGAGGATCTGCGCCTGGACGAGCACGTCGAGAGCGCTGACGGCCTCGTCCATGACCACCAGCTCCGGGTTGAGCGCCAGCGCGCGGGCAATGGCGACGCGCTGGCGCTGGCCGCCGGACAGCTCGTGCGGGTACCGCTCGGCGAAGGAGGCGGGCAGCGCGACCTTCTCGAGCAGTTCGGCGACGTCCGTGCGGCGGCTGGCGGCGTCGCCGATCTTGTGCACCCGCAGCGGCTCGGCGATGACCTGGCCGATGGTGTAGCGGGGATCGAGCGATGCGTAAGGGTTCTGGAAAACCGGCTGCACGGACCGGCGGAAGGCCAGCAGGTCCTTGCCGCGCAGCCGGGACACGTCGGCGCCGCGGTAGCGGATGGTCCCGCCGTCCGCCTGCTCCAGGCGCAGCGCCAGCCGGGCGGTGGTGGATTTCCCCGAGCCGGACTCGCCCACAATCGCGACGGTCTGCCCGCGGGTGATAGCCAGGTCAACCCCGTTGACGGCCATCAGCGGCTCGGAGCGGCCGCGGAGCCGGTACTTCTTGACCGCGCCGGTGACCTCGAGCAGCACCTCGGGCGCGGACCCGGCGGCGTCGGCTGCGCGAACGGGAGCGATCTTGGCGCTGGCCATGCCCGGGGCGGCGGCCAGCAGGCGCCGGGTGTACTCGTGCTGCGGGCTGGCGACGAGCTGGGCGGCCGGCCCGAACTCGACGATCTCGCCGCGGTGCATCACCGCCACGCGGTCCGCCCGCTCGGCCGCCAGGCCGAGGTCGTGCGTGATCAGCAGCACGGCCGCGCCCAGGTCAGAGGCGAGCTGCCCCATCTGGTCGAGCACCAGCCGCTGAACGGTCACGTCGAGGGCCGAGGTGGGCTCGTCCGCTAGCAGTACCTCCGGGCGGCAGGCCAGCGCCATGGCGATCAGCACTCGCTGGCGCATGCCGCCGGAGAACTCGTGCGGGTACTGGCCAAACCGCGCCTCCGGGTCGGCGATGCCCGCCTGATCGAGCAGCCGGACTGCCTCGTCCCTGGCGGCCTGCCCGCGCGCGCGGCCGTGCACCTCGAGCGCCTCGACGATCTGGGCGCCGATCTTCATCACCGGGTTGAGGTTGGTCATCGGGTCCTGCGGGACCAGGCCGATCCGGTTACCGCGGATGGCGGTCATGGCCTTCTCGCTGGCGGCGGTGATGTCGAGGTCGCCGACGGTGATGGTGCCGCCGGTGATGCGGCCGTTCTCGGCCAGCAGCCGGTTCACGGACGCGGCGAGGGTGGACTTGCCCGAGCCGGACTCGCCGACGATCGCAACCGTTTCGCCGGCCGCCACGTCGAGGCTGACATGGCGGACCGCCTCGACCTCGCCGCGGGCGGTGGTGAAGGCAACGCTCAGGTCGCGGATGGTCAGGACCCGGTCGCTGGCGGGAGCGGGGGAGATCTCGGTCATAGTTCCTCGGCGGTGGTCGCGGGGGTGCTTGCGCGCTCGGCGGCTCGCACGGTGGCATCGAGCACGGTGGCATCGAGCACGGAGGCCTCGGGCACGGTTGCCTCGAGCAAGGCGGCCTCGAGCAAGACGGACTGGATGTCGCCGCCGGCCACCAGATGGCTGACGTCGGCTGGTCGGCCGTCGGCGGGAAGGGGCCCGAGGGTGCCGTACAGGCGCATCGCGCCGCCGGCGACGACAAGCTCGTCCTCTAGCCCGAAGGCGAAATAGGTACCGGTGAACCCGCCGTGGTAAAGCACGGTGAGAGCGGCGCCGTCGAGCCGGGCAGCGGCCCGGCGGAAGCCGACCGCCTGCTCGGGGTGGACGGCGACGGGGGTCGTGAAGCGGGCGAGCACCGGCGCGGGGATGAAGTCGCCGCCGCGCACGGCGGCGCCCAGCCGGAGCAGGTCGCCGACCGTGGCGAACAGGCCGGCGTGGCCCGCGACGCCGCCGAGCGCGTGCGCGGCGTTGCCGTCGTTGACCTCCCCGCGCAGCGGGCGGTTCCGCCAGCCGGGGAACTGGCCCGCGGTGAACGGCACCGGGTACGGGCGGCCGCTCGCGATCATGCCGAACTCGTAGGCGTCGCTGTCCGCGCTGGCCGCCGCCCGCGCCGCCGGGACGGGCCCGTAACGGGCGGCGAGGCCAAGCGGTTCGGCGACAAGGCGGCGGAACGCGTCCGCGAGGCCGAGCGTGGTCACCTGCTCGACGATGCGGCCCGCCAGGATGAGGCCGAGGTCGGAGTAGCGCCACGCCGTGCCCGGCCGGCTGGCGATCGGCAGCCGCTGGGCGCGCTCGAGCGCGACGTCGCGGCTGCCGCCGTTGGCTTCGCAGTACAGCGGCCACCAGGCCGGCAGGCCGGCGGTGTGCGTGAGCAGGTGCTCAACGGTGATCTCGTCCTTGCCGGGGCCGGTGAAGGACGGCAGGAAGCGGCGGGCGGGCGTCTGCAGGCCCAACTGCCCGTCGGCCACCAGACGCATGATCAGGGTGGTGGTGGCGGCGACCTTGGTGACCGATGCCAGGTCGAGGAGCGTCTGGCTGGTCATCGGCTCGCCGGGCTGGCCGGCGGCGGGCAGCCGGGCCCAGCCGCCTTCGGCGATGGTCGCGCCCGCGGCCGTCCGCACGCCAGCGATGGCGCTGGCCGGGTGGCTTCCCGCGCGGCCGAGGGCCAGCAGCCGCCCGACCGCCGCGAGCATGGCGCTCACCGGGTATCCCCCCGGTCGGCCGGTCCGGTGATGCTCAGCGCGGTCGGCCAGCCGGGCAGGCGGCCGCTCTCCGGCAGGCGGCCGTCGGGGGCGGGGGTGATACGGCCGAGCACGCGCGGCCCGGCCGCGCCGGTGCAGCTGGGCACGTTGCCGGGCAGGCCATGTGCGGTCGCCCAGCCGATGAGGGCGAAGGCGACGGCCTCCTTGACGTCGGCGGGCACGCCGAGCCGGTCGGTGGTGAGCACGTCGACGCCGGGCAGCAGCTGCGCGATGCGCCCCATCAGGACGGGATTGCGGACGCCGCCGCCGGCCGCGACGAGCACCTCGACCTTGGCCTCCGACACCGCGTTGGCCACGGTCACGGCCGCGAGCTCGGTCAAGGTAGCCACCAGGTCGGCGAGACCCGGCTGAACCCCGGCCCGGTCGACCGCCTGGTGCACGTAGCCGAGGTGGAACAGTTCCTTGCCCGAGCTCTTGGGCGGCGGCAGCCGGTAGTAGGGCTCGGCCAGCAGCTCGGTCAGCAGCGCCGGGATCACGGTGCCCGACGCGGCCAGGGCGCCTTCGCGGTCGTAGGTGTCCGGCGTGGAGGCATCGGCGGTCACGACGGCGTCCATCAGGGCGTTGGCGGTGCCGATGTCCCACGCGGCCGGCTCGGCGGCCGGCGCGCAGACGGTGATGTTGGAGATCCCGCCCAGGTTCAGCGCCCCGGCCCGGACGCCGGCCGCGCGGTAGGGCTCCAGCAGCATCCGGTCGAGGATCGATACCAGCGGTGCGCCCTCGCCGCCGGCCGCCACGTCGGCGGCGCGCACGTCGGAGAGCACCGGCAGCCCGGTCGCCTCGGCGATCCAGGCCGGCTGCCCGAGTTGCAGGGTGCCGCGGGCGTGCCCGTTGACGACCCAGTGGAACACGGTCTGGCCGTGTGAGCAGATCAGCTCGGGCCGATCCGGGCCGAGCGCGGCCAGCACATCGGCGGCAACGGCCGCAAAGGCCAGCCCGATGGTGGTGTCCAGCTCGCAGGCGGCCTCGAAGCCGGGCCGGGCCGGCGGCAGGGCCGCGATGAGCCGGCTGCGCAGTCGCGGGTCGTAGGGGACGGAGCCGGCGTGCTCGATGCGGCCGGCCAGCGTGCCGCCGTCGACGGCGAAGTCCACCACGGCCACGTCAATGCCATCGTGGGACGTGCCCGAGATCATGCCGAGAACGCGCATTAGTGCCTCCCTGTGCCAACGGCCGGCTCGATGACTTTCCGCAGCACGCCGCCGGCGGCGTCCAGGGCGGCCCGCGCGTCGGGGACGCTCATGCCGGTCGCGATCACCGCGATGGCGAGCTTGGCATGCCAGCCGGTCTCGTCCAGGGCCGTCCGGGCGGTGCCCTCGTCCGCCCCGGTGGCCATCATCACGATGCTGACGGCCCGCCGCATGAGCTTGGCGTTGGTCGCCTTCACGTCCACCATCAGCGTGCGATAGGTCTTGCCGAGCTGGATCATGCTGATCGTGGAGAACATGTTCAGCACCATCTTGGCCGCCGTGCCTGCGCCCAGCCGGGTGGAGCCGGTGACGATCTCGGGGCCGACCGGGATCTCGATGCCGTACTCGGCCGCGGCCGACAGCGGGGTGCCGAGATTGCACGACAGCCCCACCGTCAGCGCGCCCCGCTCGGTGGCGAGCCGCAGCGCGCCGAGCACGTAGGGCGTGGTGCCGCTCGAGGCGATCCCGACGACGGTGTCGAGCGGGCCAGGAGCCAGCCCGGCCAGGTCGGCGGCGCCGGCCTCGTCGCTGTCCTCGGCGTATTCGACGGAGCTGGTGATCGCGGGCGGACCGCCGGCGATCAGGCCGAGCACCACGTCGCCGTCGGTGCCGAAGGTCGGGGGGACCTCTGCCGCGTCAAGGACGCCGAGCCGCCCGGAGGTGCCGGCCCCGACGTAGATGAGGCGGCCGCCCCGGCGTATCCGCGCGGCGGTGGCCTCGATGGCGGCGGTGATGACGGGGAGGGCCTCGCGGACCGCCCCGGGGATGGCGGCGTCCCGGTCGTTCATCATCGTGACCAGTTCGGCGACGCTGAGCTCGTCCAGCGAGAGCTCGTGGTCGGCCACGGCCTCGGTCATCAGCTCACCGGGATCGGCACCGGTCGCATCGCTGCTCATCAACGGCCTCCTGTCTTAGGGTCGAGCGCGGCGCGCAGGCTGTCGCCGAGCAGGTTCAGCCCGACCACCGCGACGACCAGGGCGATGCCGGGGTAGATCAGCATCCACGGGGCCACGCTGGCGAGGGTCTGAGCGTCGTAAATCATGCCGCCGAGGGACGGCGCGGGCGGTGGCGCGCCGAAGCCGAGGAAGCTCAGCGCCGCCTCCGTCAAGATCGCCCAGGACAGGGAGAGCGTGATCTGGACGATCAGGATGCCGCCCATGTTCGGAATGATGTGCTCGATCAGGGTCGACAGCCGGCTCCGGCCGATCGCGGTCGAGGCGAGCACGTAGTCGGCCGTCCGCAGGGTGAGCACCGGCCCGCGGGCGACGCGGGCGAAGATCGGCATGAAAACCACGGCGATCGCGATGCTGACGGTCACCCAGCTGCTCTGCAGGGTCGCGGCGAGCGCGAGCGCGAGCAGGAGCGACGGGAAGGCGAACAGGACGTTGGTGATGACGCCGACGATCCGGTCGGCGATTCCCTGGTAGTAGCCGGCCAGGGTGCCGAGGACGACCCCGACGACGGCCGACGCCGCCACCGAGACGACGGCGATGCGGAGCGAATCGGCCAGCCCGCCGGCCACCCGGGAGAAGACGTCCCGGCCGAACTGGTCGGTGCCGAACCAGTGGGCGCCGCTGGGGCCCTGGAGCGACTGCAGGACGTTCTGCTGCGCGTCGTTGTCGGGGGCGAGCCCGAACACGGACATCAGCGCCAGGACCACGATCACGGTCATGAGGACGAGGCCGATGATGCCCGACGGGGTGCGGAACGCGGCCACCCAGGGACGGCGACGGTGACTGGCGTCTATCGTCACGTCCGGGACGTTGCTCATCTCGGTGGCGGCGGTCATCGGACCCGCACCCGGGGGTCGACGAGGCGGTAGATCAGGTCGGTGGCCAGGTTCACCAGGACGAACATGGCCGCGATGACCAGCACGGTGCTCTGCACGACGGCGTACTCCTTCTGTCCGAGCCCGAGCAGCACCTGCCGCCCGATTCCTGGGATGGAGAAGATCTGCTCCGCGACGATGGCGCCGCCGAGGAGGAAGCCGAACTGCAGGCCGCTCATCGTCACGACCGGAATCAGGGCGTTGCGCAGGATGTGCCTGACCTGCAGCCGCCGCTCGGGGACGCCCTTGGCGCGGGCGGTGCGCACGTAGTCCTCGGCCCGGATGGCCAGCACCGACGCGCGGGTGGTCTGCAGCACGGGCGGGGCGATGCTGATCCCGAGGACCAGGGCGGGCAGCAGCATCTGTTCCAGGTTGAGGCCGGGATTCGCGCCCAGCGTGACGTAGCCGAGCCCGTTGGGGTCCCAGTTCAGCTTGTCCGCCAGCCAGGTCGAGACGGCGGTGGCGAGCAGGAACGAGGGAACGGAGAGGGCGATGAGGCTGACCAGCTGCGTCGAGTGGTCGCGGAGCCTGCCCGGCCTGCTCGCGGCGAACAGCCCGCCCGGCACCCCGAGGGTCAGCCCGACGATGATCGACAAGACGGCGAGCTCGATCGTGTTCGGCAGCGCCTGGGCCGTCATCGACAGCACGCTCTGCCTGGAGGTGACGTCGAAGCCGAAGTTGCCGGTGAACAAGCCGCCGAGCCAGTCGAAGTACTGGACGACCGGGGGCTTGTTGAGTCCGTAGTAGGCCTCGAGCGACTGGATCTGCGCGTGCGTCAGGTTTCCCGCGGCGGTCCCGTACTGGGCGGTGATCTGGTTCCCGGGCACAATCCGCAGCAGCACGAACGTCAGGATGGTCACGCCGAGCAGCGTCGCGATCGCCTCGCAGACCCGCCTCGTGACGGAATGGCGGGCGAAGGCGCTGAGGTAAGTCATAAGTGCCTATCGATGGTTGTGCTGGGGCAGGAATCCGGGTTCCTGCCCCAGCGGGGACCGTTAGGAAATCGACGCCTTCCACAGCATGGACAGGTCAGCGTCGGTCCGGGCTTGGAAGCCGCTGACCGAGGTGTTGACCGCGATGTACGATTCCGGCGTGTACAGCCAGATCCAGACCGCGTTGTCGACCAGCTGAGCGGAGATCTGCTGGTAGATTCCCTGGCGCTTGGCGACGTCGGTGGTGGCGATGCCCTGGGCGAACAGCGTGTCGAGGGTCGGCGAGCTGTAGCCGGCGACCTTGTTGTAGGTGCCGCCGGTGGTGAAGTAGCGGGCGTACATCGTGTTCGGGTCGATGTTGCCCGCGTTCTCGGCGATGGCCGCCTCGAAGTTGCCGCCGAGCCAGTCCGACACGTAGGCGCTCGCGGAGAGCGACTCCACGTTGACCTTGATGCCGACCTGGCCGAGCTGCGCCTGGACGCTCTGGGCTTCGTCGACCGCGCTGGCGTAGAGGCCCTGGGACGTGATCAGGTTCAGCGTGAACCCGTTGGGCTCTCCCGCCTTGGCCAGGTACTGCTTGGCCTTGGCCAGGTTCTGCGTCGGGCACGGCTGGTCATTCACGTTCGACCGGTAGTCGGGCGACGTGATCGGGCCGGTGATCGTGCCCGCGCCGAGCGCGGCCGAGTCGACGACGCTCTGCCGGGAGACCGCGCACTGGATGGCCAGCCGCGCGTTCACGTTCGACAGCACCGGGGAGGCCGCCCGCAGCTGGAGCACGTGGTACTGCAGCGACCCGACCTTGTCGATCTCCACCGAGCCGGAGGTGGCGGTCTTGGCGGTGACCGGGTCGCTGAAGATCGCGACGTCGACCGCGCCGGTCCGCAGCGCGGAGACCATCGACTGGTCGTCCGGGATGACCCGGAACTCCAGCGTCGCCACGCCCGGCTTGCCCGCGTAGTAGCCGGGGTTGCGCGCGAGCGTGATCGACTCGTTCGGCACCTGGCTCACGTACTCGTACGGGCCGGTCCCGTCCGGCTTGGCCGCGAGGCCGGTGGCGGTGGAACCGGTCGGCACGATGCCGGTCTCGATCGTGCTCAGGCCGGACGGGAACGACGCGTCCGGGTGCTTCATGTGCACCACCACCGTCGTCGGGTTCGGCGCGGCCACGCTGGCGACCGACTCGAAGAACGAGGCCCCGCTCGCATCCGAGGACGGGTTCATGATCGTGTCGAACGTGAACTTCACGTCGGCCGAGGTCAGCGATGTCCCGCCGGTGAACTTCACGCCGCTCTTGAGCGTGAACGTGTACGTATCACCGCCGTCGCTCACCACCGGAAGCCCGGACAGGCCGGGGACGAGGTTGCCATTGGAGTCCGTGTTGAGCAGCGTGCTGTAGATCTGCGACAGGACCTGGACGGACTGCTCGGCGGTCGTGGTCCACGGGATCATCTGGGTGGGGTCGGCGCTGATGCCGAACACCAGGGTCCCTCCGGCGTTAGCCGAGGCCGAGCCGGCCGAGCCGGCCGAGCTGGACGTCGATGCACCCGAGCACGCTGCGAGCAGCAGAGTTGCGGCCGCAACTGCGGAGCCGGCGACGAGCGCGCGGCGACCGCTGCGGTTGACCTTCTTCAAGAGTCCTCCATGTAATCGGGTGGCGTGCCGGCAGCGGCTGGCAACCCGGGGGCGCTGGTGACACTCAGGTTAGGGTAATTTATTTACCCGAACGTTTCCGATGTGTGTAATTTTTACACGACGGCTGTCGGGTTTGTCCACCCCCCTGTTTCGAGGTCGGCGGGACGGCCGGGCAGGGCGGCAGGGGGGTTCCGCTACGGGGCGATCAGGGCAGGCCGGGTCAGTCAAAGAAGGTCTTGGTCAGGCCGAGCTGGGGCTGTCCCCACTCGGGGAGCGTCTTCCGGCGGCCGTCGGGCTGCCACCCCTGCCGGGCGTAGAACGCGCGCGACGGCGCGTTCTCCTCGAACACCCACAGCCGGGCCGTGCGGGCGCCCGCGTCCCGCAGTTCCTGCTCCGCGCCGCTCAGCAGCAGCCGCCCGACGCCGCCGCCCTGGAGATGCGGGGAGACGTACAGCGAGCTGACGTACCCCGCTCCGTCCTCCTGGAGCTGGAAGCCGACGAACCCGACGACGGGGTGCGGCGGCTCGTCCCCGGTGGCGGCCAGAATCGTCTGAGCCGGCCGCTCCAGCGCGTCGGACCACAGCGACCGCGCCTTCCGCGGGGTCATGCCCGCCACCAGCGAGGCCGGCATCACCTCGGCGTAGCTGATCCTCCAGCAGTCAAGGAAGACCGCGCTGAGCTGGTCAATGTCGTCGCGGCGGGCGACCCGGAGCAGGGGCATGCCGCCGATGCTATGTCAAAAATTTCCAGGTGCGCCCGTGATTGTGACTGTGCTGGGACGGGCTCGGGGCTTGGGTTCGCGTACCGGACGGGATCATGATCTCATCGGGGGAGGGACTGTAGGAAAAATTATTTCGCAACATGTTAAATCTGTGTATATTTTTTACTCAGTGGCGCAATCCGCTGCCCGGCGTGGCCTGGAGTGTGCCGGCGGAAGGCGCTAGCGTAGCTACGTTCAAGAGAAGAGGACCTGGCCCGATGACCGAGGACGTCCTGGTGCGGCTGCGGCAGTCGCTGCCCGGCTTGCGGCCGAGCGAGCAGCGGATCGCCCGGGCGGCGCTGGCCAACCCGGCCGTCATCTCCGGCTTGAGCATCACCGAGCTCGCCGCGCGCAACGCGATTTCAACCGCGACGGTGGCAAGGTTCTGCCGCAACATCGGCTTCGACGGCTACAAGCGGTTCTGCCTGGCGCTCGCCAGCGCGGCCGCCAGCGAGAGCGGCCGCCGGGTCGAGTTCGGCGTCTCCGACGGCGACATCGACCCGACCGACTCGACCGCGGAAGTCGTCCGCAAGCTCGCCTTCCAGGAGGCCCGCGCGGTTGAGGAAACGGCCGCCACGCTTGACCTGAATCAGGTCGAGCGCGTCGTCGACGCGATCTTCGCCGCCCCGGTGGTGGACCTGTACGGGTCGGCCGGAAGCGGCCTGGCGGCGCTCGACCTGCAGCAGAAGCTGCGCCGCATCGGATACCAGGTCAACGCGTGGACGGACGCCCATCTGGCCATCACCAGCGCCGCCGTCCTTCCGGCCGACGCCGTGGCCATCGCCTTCTCCCACTCAGGGGAGACCGACGAGGCGATCTGCGCGCTCGAGACCGCGTCGAGCAGCGGGGCGCTGACGGTGGCGGTGACCAACTTCCCGGAATCGCCGCTCGCCCAGATCGCGGACGCCGTGCTCACCACCGCTTCCAGGGAGACCCGATTCCGCTACGGGGCGATGTCCAGCCGGATGGCCCAGCTGGTGATCGTGGACGTGATCTTCATCGGCGTCGCCCAGCGCGACCCGGAGAAGGTCTCGCAGTCGCTCGCGGCCACGCTCGCCGCGGTGGCGAGCCGCCGCAGCCCGCGCCGGAAGACCGACACCTGACCGACGCCGCCGGCCCCGCGTTAGCCCACCGGATCGCGGCCCCCTGGTCGCCAGCCCGGCTGCGGGTCGATGCGAACGGCAGGCAGGATGATCCGCTCGATCCAGGCGCTGACGTGGCCGCGCGGGTCGATGCCGTTGGCGAGCGACAGCTCGGCGCGGATCTGATCGGGGGCCGCGTGGTAGAGCAGCAGCCAGGTCGCGAGGCCATCGGCGTCGTCCGCCAGCGCCCCCCGGGCTTTCCCCGGGTACAGGTCGGGGAAGTCGAACGCGAGCTGCACGTTCCGGCTGATCGCCCGCACGGTCTGGATGCCCTTGGCGTACTTGGTGGACGGGCTCCCGTCCGGATGCCCGGTCACCGCGTCCCCGGTGGTCGCCACGATCGCGAAGTCCCTGGCCGGGCTGATCGTCCTCGGCATCCCCTTGAGGCTGTCCGGCCGCCAGCCGCGCTTGACCAGGCGCGCCCGGAGCAGCTCGTTGGTCTTCCCCCAGCGCGCCAGCCCGGCCATCATCGGCGGCGCGAGCGGCGTCCAGCTTCGCGCTTCGGTATCGGCACCGGTCAGCGCGCTGATCAGGTCCGCCGCGGTGAGGGCGAGCTCGGCCAGGCGGTTCGCCGCGGCGGCGTTCTGGTAGACGACCGGCTGCATGCGCACCTCCAGGTTCCTCAACCTGGATACGGCTGGTAACGCACCGTGGTTCACCGGTCCGGGCGTCAATCCCGGACCGGTGAGGGAACCCGACGTCAGGCGATCTTGCTCGCCGCCGCCTCGTCCATCAGGAACAGGGTCCGCTGGGTGCCCTGCGCGCCGGCGGCCGGGAGCTTGTCATCGTCCTCCCCGGCCAGCGCCCGCGCGATCGCCTCCGCCTTCTCCCCGCCGGAGGCCAGGATCCACACCTCGCGGGCGGCCCGGATGGCGGGGAAGGTGAGCGAGATCCGGGTCGGCGGCGGCTTCGGCGAGTTGCGCACCGCGACGACCGTGCCCTGGGCGTAGGCCGCGGGCGACTCGGGGAAGATCGACGCGACGTGGCCCTCCGGCCCGATGCCGAGCATCAGCACGTCGAACGGCGGCACCGCCACCCCGCTGGGCGCGTTCGGCGACGAGCTGGCGGAAATCGCGAGCTCGGTCGCGTACCGGGCGGCGGAGGCATCGACGTCATCGCCGTCCCGGCCGTCGGGTCCCTCCATCGCGTGCACCAGCGTCGGGTCGACCGGAATGTGGTCGAACAGGGCCTCGCGGGCGCCGGTCTCGTTCCGGTCCGGGTCGCCTTCCGGCGCGTACCGCTCGTCGCCCCACCAGAAATCCACCGTCCGCCAGTCCACCGTGTCCCGCGCCGCCGACGCCGCGACCGCCGCCAGCACCTTGGTGCCGATTCCGCCGCCGGTCAGCACCAGGTGCGCCCGCCCGTCGGCGGCGAGGGCGTCAGCCGTGGACGTGATCAGCCGGGCTGCCACCGCCGCGGCGAGCAGATCGCCGTTGGCGTGGATGAAGACCTCACGCGTGCTCATTTCTACCTCCCGTTGGTCCGATCCCGGTTGACAACATCTTCCCGGGATCGGGCGTGCCAACCCGCGGGCGCCCGTCCCGGGTTACTCGCTCTCGGCCAGGTCCTCAAGATCGTCGATGTCGTCGACGACCTCGTCCATCTCAGTCGGGGCCGCCTCTTCGGTGACCGCGTCGATGTAGCCGAGGGTCTCGGCGTAGACCTCGTCCGGGTCAAGCCGCCGCAGTTCCTCCGCCAGCAGTTCGGCGGTGTCCCGCCGGTGCAGCGCGACCATCCGGTCGATCCGCCCGGGCCAGGACAGCGTGGCCGTGCGCCCGTCTGACCGCTCGATCTTGATGTCGCCGACCCGGGTGCTGAACGTCGCCGCGGTCAGGCCGGGGCCGGACGAGACGGTCCGCGCGACCGGGATGCCGAGCCGCAGCGAGAGCCAGGCCGCGATCAGGTCGGCGGTCGGGTTGCCCTCCTCGGCCGCGATCTCGCCCGCGGTGATCGCCGGGTGCGCCTGGTCGAGCGTGGCGGCGAGCAGCGAACGCCACGGCGTCGCCCGGGTCCAGCCGAAGTCGGTGTCGCCCGGCTGGTAGCCGGAGGCGAGCGTGACCAGCATGTCGTGCGGCGCGTCGTCGGCGGCCGAGTCGGTCACCCGGCGCTGCGCGAGCGCGCCGAGCGGGTGCTTGGCCGGGATCTCGGGGGCGTTTTCCGGCCACCAGGTCACCACCGGCACGTCCGGGACCAGCAGCGGCGCGATCACCGAGTCGGCGTGCTGCCCGAGCGGCCCGTACATGCGCAGCACGATGGTCTCGCCGGGCGACGACTCGCCCACCCGGATCTCGGCGTCGAGCCGGGAGTCGGCCTTGGCCTTGCGGGCGATGATGGCCAGGACGCGGCACGGGTGCTCGCGGGCGGCCTGGTTGGCCGCCCGGATCGCGTCGTACTGCGCCGCCTCGTCGGTCACGACGATGAGCGTGAGGACCATGCCCAGGGTCATGCCGCCGAGCCGGTGCCGCGCCTC
>Ga0302324_100018700_pt1 | contig 13638 bp, 13 predicted proteins | sample Palsa_T0_1_FD_201949 | JGI IMG/M metagenome (GOLD analysis project Ga0302324, IMG submission 201949) | Peat permafrost microbial communities from Stordalen Mire near Abisko, Sweden - Palsa_T0_1 | ecosystem: Environmental > Terrestrial > Soil > Palsa > Peat permafrost | place: Sweden: Abisko...
CTCCGCCGGTCTTCGCGGAACCTCTGTGCGCGGCAAGCCTGCTCCAGAGCGTCGACTTGGAGTTGCCCGTTATCGCATGTGTTCCGACGCGGACGACGCGTAGGCCGTGAGGCGCTGTCCTCTGCTCCTCGCCGGCCTCGAAGAAGAAGTACACGCCGCGCCGCGGCCAGCCCGACGCCGCAGGGCAGGTCGCGAGCGTGCGAGTACCGCCAAGGCGCCCGCGCAGTTCGGCGAGGATCTCATAGAAGCGGCTGAGGTCTGAAGCGCGGCTCATCTCGGCGAATGAGTCCCAAGCCATTGCAGTTGTCGGCCGCTTCCAAGCCCTTCCATAGGAACCTCGACTGCCGCAATGGCGTTCAAAGGCTCGATTAGCAGCGCTCGGTACAGCACACCAGCGAAAATGATGACGCGGTGCGCATCGGGAAGCCGGTAGAGGTTTTCCTCAACGCCCGTAGTCCACGCCCTCCGCTCGGAAGATCTCATCTTCCTCAGCGTTTGCTCGTACGGGTCGATCAGTTCGTCGGGCCGGAGCAGCCCATACTTCGCAGAGAGGATGAACCATGGGCAACCGCTCGACTCGACGTACGTTCGGGCCTTCTTGAACCAGTCCGAAGTGTACATATCCTTAGCCGGCGCGCGGCAATCGAGCTTCCTCTTCACGCAAGACACCAGGTAAATGCTTTCGACCGTAGGCATTAGAGCCTACGCTCTCCATCGACGTGTGCGGCGCTCCTGGCAAACGCCCGCAGATAATCTGCTTGCATCGGCTCGATCGTATTGGGTCGTGCGTTGCGGATGCGAGCGATCGCGTCCTCAACAGGCACGCCAACGCCAAGCAACAGCAGGGCGGCGACCGTTCCCGTGCGACCGAGGCCGGCGCGACAGTGGATGAGCACCCGGCCGCCGCTCCTCAGAAGATCTACGGCCTCTGGACCGACGCGCCGCCACAATGCATCGAATGCCGGCCCCGGAACGCCGCCGTCGCGGATGGGTAGATGCTCCCAGCGCAGCCCGCTTGCCCGCATCCGCTCTTCGAAGTCCGGCACTCCCGAGTGCGCGAACTCGTGTGCTTCCATCAGGGTTATGATAAGTGAGGGGTGCCACGCGAGCACAAGCGCGAGGTCCGCGTCGAGGTCTCGGCGCCACTCTCCCGCCGGCGAAATCACATCACGGCGGCCGGGAAGCAGCGTCATGCCGATCGTGCCGTTTCCCGCCGCGACCGTGTTGATCTGCAACGGATGAGTCGCACTCGTGCGGACCGTCTTACTCATTCTTCCCTCTTCTCGTTCGTCGGAATGCTCGGCGCCGCGGCGCTCGTCAGCTCCGTTACCACAGCACCGACACGACCGTCATCGCGAAGCCCGGCAATCCAATCGCCTCGCAGCGCGCCGAAACCGGCACGGGCGCCGACGATCGCCCCAACGATGCAGCCGATCGTGTCCGTATCCCCGCCCGAGGCGACGGCGGCGGCGATCGCACGATTCGGATCGCCCTCGTACGCTAGTGCGATCGCGTGCGCCCCCGCGACCGTCTCCCAGCCGCTCATCGCGACATTGCGCAAATGCGGCGGCAGTGATTCTCCACGGACGACGCCCGCGTGCGCACGGCGCCAGGCATCCGAAAACGTCTCCTCCGTGACCCCGGGCGGAACGTTCGCCGATGGTGCTCCGCCGGCCAGCGCGTCGTACACGAGGACCGCCGCAGCCTGCGCCGCGGCGATCGCCCCCGGATGGCCGTGCGTCACGCGTGCCTGGAGCGCCGCGACGGCCAGCACCTCGTGCCGATCCGGCAAGAATCCGACCGGGTGCACGCGCATCGCGGCGCCGTTGCCGCCGTCATTAGGGTGCCCGCACGTCGCCGGGTCGGCGCCGCGGCGCAAACGCGATAGGGCGCGCGTCGTCGCGCCGCCGGGGCCGCCCCGCCAGAACATCTCGGCGTACCGCCCATGATCGCGCTCCAGATCCTCGATGAATCGGCTGGCGAACGTCTCCGCCGCGAACGGGCCGCCAGCGGCGACGACGGACGCGACCGACAGGGCCATCGCCGTGTCGTCGGTCGGCCGTCCGGGCTTTCGCGGGTACAACAGCGAGCCCACGAGTGCCGGGCGATAGTCCCACACGAACGGCTCCCCGACCGCACGCTCGATCGCCGCGGCGTCGACCCATTCAAACGCCGATCCGAGGGCGTCGCCAATCGCTGCGCCGTAGAGGCAGCCGGCGATGCGATCCGCCCGGGTCACGAGGCCGCGCTCTGGGGCATCGACTTCTCAAGGTTCTCCAGCACGTCGCTGCCCGTCACGATGCGGAACACCTGCGGGTAACGCTCCTCGGCGACGCTATGGACCAGCGCTGCGAGATTCTTCAGGACCTCCACGTCGATATGTTCCGCACGGTAGTCAGCCTCGAGCACCAGCAGGTTCCCGATCGTTCCGAACTTGAGCAGCACGATGGACGGATTGGCCTCCATCGACCACTCCAACAGCCGCCCGCGCACGCCGGGCTCCCTCGGCACTTCGCAGACCGTTGTTGCGATGTTGAGCCAGTCGGCTGTCAGGCGCAGTGCGAGCAACCATTCGCGAGTCCGGCCCAGGAAACTGACCGCGCGATAGGACGCGTCGAGCCGGTGGGAACGCAAGCCCGCCTCTCTCAGGAGGGCCTTGAGGCGGAACGTGTTGTCGGGCGGGGAACCTTCGTCAGCCATGCTCCCATGCTACGCTACGAGCAATGGCGGCGTCAGCACGTCCGCCGGCTGACCCGGGCCAGAATCCGACCCACCCCCGCGGCGCCACCGCTGGGCGTACCGAGCGTATGATCGAGCTCGTTCGCTACCTTGAGCGCGAGCGCAAGATCACGAAAGAACGACTCTACGCTATCATGGGCGTCTCCTCGCAAAGCTCGTTCAAGCGCGTCAAGGGCGACCTCGCGCGTGCGAGCTTCCCGATCACTTACGATCCCGACGACGGGCACTACCACGTGCCGCCATCGGCGTCGATCGCGCGCTACGGCATCGACCCACGAACGCGCGCACAGCTGGCACAAGTACGCGCCGCCGTCGCGGCGCTTGGAGGACCCGCGAGCGACGCGCTCGACGACGTACTCACCGTTCTCGAAGCGCGCGTCGCCCTCGACGACCCCGATGCGGTCGCGGTCGTGTCGTCGCGCCATCCGCAGCCGCGCGCCGACGCGGTATTTTGGACGTCGCTCGACCGGGCGCTGACGGCGGTGCGCGAGCATCGGTGGCTCTCATTCGCGTACTCGCGCACCACGGGCGGGGTGGCACAGGCTCGTACGATCCAACCCTACGCCGTGCACACGCACGACGGTCGCTATTACGTGTGGGGGATCCTCGAGGGCGAACATTACCCGAAACTTTTCGCGCTCGACGGCATGCACGATGTCGCGATGGAGGCCGACACCTTCGAGCCCGACCCAGGACTCGCGATCGACGACGCGTTGCAGCATTCGTTCGGCACGATGATCGGTGACGGCCCGGTCCAGTATGTCGCCGTCCGCGTGGCGCCGGAAGCCGCCGCCTTCGCGCGTTGCCGGCGGTGGCCCGCGGAGATCGGCTTCGCGGAGCACGACGACGGTAGCGTCGTTCTCACGTTCGCTGTATCGCGCTTCGAAGAGCTGGTCGCCTGGGTGTTAAGCTTCAGCGGAACCGCGACGATCGAATCACCCGCCGAGGCTCGCGCGGCGCTCCGCAATGCGGCTGAGCGCGTAGTAGAATCGACAGCCTAATGGACGCGAAGCAGATCTGGCGGTTCAACGTCGCGGTTACGGATGAGGACTGGTTTGACACGCTGCGCGACCAGCACTCCTCCGACGAGATCAACTTCTGGCAGCCGAGCCCCACGAACGTCGCCGATCCTCCCGGAACGCCGTGGCTCTTCAAACTCCACGCGCCAAAGAACGTCATCGTCGGCGGCGCCTTCTTCATCCACTATGCGCGGCTTCCGATCGGCATCGCGTGGAACACGTTCGGCGTTCGAAACGGGACCGAGTCGTTCGAAACCATGCTCGCACGCGTCGCGCGCTATCGGAAGCTTACGCCGTCAGAGATCAAAGATGAGATCGGCTGCGTCGTGCTGGCCGACCCCTTCTTCTTCGACGAAACAGACTGGGTGCAAGTCCCAGAAGATTGGGCGCCCAACATTGTCCGCGGCAAGCACTACGACCTTGTCAGCGAGGTCGGCTCGCGGCTGTGGCACCAGATATCGTCTCGTATGTCCGCGCAAGAAGTGGTCGCGAGTCCGCTCGTTGCAGCCGCGGCCCAGCCCGCGCTCGGTAAGCCGCTGCTCGTCGTTCCGCGGCTCGGCCAGTCGTCGTTCCGGCTCGAGGTCCTCGCTGCGTACGAGCTCCGCTGTGCCGTCACGGGCGAACGGACGTTGCCCGTCCTCGAGGCGGCGCACATCAAGCCGTTCTCGCTGGTGAAGGCGCACAGTGTCGACAATGGTCTCTCGCTCCGCTCGGACATCCATCGCCTTTACGACCAGGGATACGTGAGCGTAACGCCCGACCTCGTCTTTCGCGTAAGCCGTAGGCTCGAGGACGAGTACCACAACGGGCGCATCTACTACGATCTCGAGGGCAAGCCGATCGCCGTCCCCAAGCGCGCTGAGGCGCGCCCCAACCTCGAAGCGCTCGACTGGCACTACTCGACGCTATTCAAACGCTGATCGTCGGGGACGGAAGAAACATTCGGCCTCGAACCGCGGCGGTTGAACCCATTCCGCGCAAGGTCTGCATGTTGCCCCTGCCTTCGGTTTACGCCGAGAGCTCGAGTGGTCGGCGAACCCGAGGTCGGCCGAGTGCAGCGGCCGCTATAGGTTCACTCGGAAGACGGCGCCCCAGCCCGCGCCGCCGCCCTGGAAGCCGGTGCCGAACAGCGCGTTGCCGTACTCGGTCACGCCAGCGCGTGGCGCGGTCGCGTCGCCGCCGGAATCGCTGCAGCCTTGGAAGTCGTAGAGGATCTTTTCCTGGTGCTGCTTGCCCTTCTTGGCGAGCTCGAAGACCGTGCCGCAGCCGCCGATCCCCGACTGGGTGCCGCCGAGCTGCGTCGTCCCATACAGGTTGCCGCTCGCGTCGGCGTACACGCCGGCCTGCGGGTTCGCACCGTCGGAGTAGCCCTCGAACACGTGCAGCAACGTCTCCTTGTACGCATTGCCGTGCGGCGTCAGCTTGAACACAACGCCGCAGCCGCGGACGACGCTCGCGAAATCGCACGGCGGATACGTCGCACCGCCGCCGAGCACCGTCGCGCCGTAGAGCGCGCCGCTCGAGTCGGCGATCAATCCGCCCTGCGAGGTCGCGCCGTCGTTACCGCCCTGGAAGTAGTAGATGATGTCTTCCTTGTAGCCTCTGCCTTTCGGCGTCAGTCGGAACACCGTGCCGCAGAGGTTGTTCTCGGGGCACTGGTACTTGCCGCCGTATGTCGTCGTGCTGAACAGGCGCCCACTCGAATCCATATAGAGCGCCGCGAAGGGATTTGCACCGTCGCAGGAGAGGCTGGGCTCGCTGCACCCGTGGAAGCGGTAGAGGATCTTCTCCGTATACTTCTTCTCGCTCTTGCGCACGAGTTCGAAGACAGTGCCGTCGTTGTTCGCGTCGCCGCCCTCTTGCGTCGTCCCGTAGAGGTTCCCCTGAGCGTCGGCGATCAGGCCGCCGGTCGGACTCGCGCCATCGGTCCCGCCCGTAAAGTCGTAGAGCGTCACCTCGACGTAGTTCGAGCCGAACGGCACGAGTTCGAACACCGTGCCGCATCCGAGCGGGCAATTCGTGCTCCCATTGTACGTGGCGGTCCCGTAGAGAATGCCCGTCGCATCCATGTAGAGTCCCGCGAATGGCCCGGCCCCGTCGGCGGTCCCGTTGAACTCGTAGAGCGTCTTCTCCGTGTACCCCGAACCGTTCGGCGAGAGTTCGAAGACACCGCCGCAGCCGCCGGTCACTGCGCAGATGCCCGAGGGCGGCTCACCATTACCGCCTTGGCCGGCTGTGCCGTAGAGATTGCCGCTTGAGTCGAAGATCACGCTCGCCGTCGGGCTCGAGATGCCGGGCCGATCGAACGCGTAGATGACGCTCTCGACGCCGCTCGCTGGCGTCGGCGGCGAGCTGTGCAGCGCCCGCGATGACGCCGAGCCGGCGAATCCATACGGGCGGGCCATCGCCGCCCCACCCCCCACCAGAACGGAACACACTACGACGAGAGCGGCCCCGACCGAACGTTGCAGTCGCATCAGCCCGGATAACCGAACACGGAGCCGGCGCCGAACTTGCCGCCGCGCGTCGAGGTGCCATACAGCACGCCGTTGAGCAGGATCAGCCCGCTACTCGGGTTCGAAGGGTCGGTGGAGCTTGCCCGGCAGCCCTGCAAACGATACAGCACGCTCTCGCTGTACGTGGAGCCGCTCGGCGTCAGCTCGAAGAGCGTTCCGCATCCGCCGGTGCCGCCGGAGACCGATTCGCCGCCGACGTACGAGGTGCCGAACAGGTCGCCGCTTGCGTCGAGAACGACGCCCGCCTGCGGCACCGCGGCGTCCAAGCCGCCCTGGAACGCGTACAGCATGGTCTCCGTGAAAATCTTGTGCGTCTTCGTCAGCTTGAACACGACGCCGCAGCCGCGAATGATGCTGCCGTCGTTGCACTGCTTCCAGTTCGCCCCGCCGCCAAAGGTCGTCGTCCCGTACAGCGCGCCGCTCGCGTCGGCGGTGACGCCGCCCTGCGGCCCTTCGCCGTCGGCCGTTCCGCCCTGGAAGTTGTAGATGACCGTTTCCTGGTAGCCGCCCTTGCCCTTCACGAGGCGCCACACGGTCCCGCAATGATTGCCGTCGGCGCACGTGTGGCTGCCGCCGTACAGTGTCGTTCCATAGAGCGTTTTCGAGGAGCTGAGGTACGGCGTCGCCCACGGGTCCGAACCGTCGCACCCGCTCGATGCGAGGCATCCGGCGAACACATGGATCACTGACTCGCTGTAGCTGTGCGTCTTCTTCTTGTACGTCAGCTTGAAGACCGTGCCGTCGCTGTTCGCGTCGCCGCCGTTCTGCGTCGTCCCGTACAGGTTACCGTGGGCATCCGCGACGACCCCGGAGCTCGAAAACGCGCCGTCCGCGCCGCCCATGAACGAATACAGGACGCTCTCGGTATACGCCGATCCGCTCGGCGTCAATTTGAAGACCGTTCCGCACCCGTAGTCCGTGCCGCCGTAGAGGCACGTGCCCGTGCCACCCTCGGCCGTCGTACCGTAGAGCGCGCCGGAGGAGTCGATGGACAGTTCGCCATACGGGGCCGCGCCGTCTGGGCTGCCCGCGAACTCGTAGATCAGGCTCTCCGTGTACGTGCCCGAGCCTTGCGCGGTCAGCTTGAACACGCCGCCGCAGCCCACTCCGTTGAAGCCGCCGAACAAGTTGCAAGGGGACGACGTGAGACCGCCGTTGAGCGTGGTGCCGTACAGGTTGCCGTTCGCATCGGCGACGAGCTTCGCGACCGGGTTGTATGTGCCGGCCGCCGAGCCGAATGAGTAGAGCAGACTCACGCTCGTGCCGATGCGCCGGTGCAACGCGGAGTGCGGTGCGGAGAACGATCGATCGGGAGCCGCCTGCGCGGGGCTCGCGGTCAGGCTTGCGGCCCCGGCGAGCGGCAGCGATCCAAGGAACACGAGCGCAATCAAGCGGGACACCTGTCGAAGCATGGCGGCCTCCTCCCGTGACGCGGAAAGGACCGAATGCCGCCCCGTCAAAGGCGCTGGCACCGGTGTGCGCCCATGATACCGGCCGAGCGGGGCCGCGTAAACCGCGATCTCTACAGCTTACCTCCACAGTTTCGCCGTGGCCGTTGCTCGAAGCTCGCACGACGCTGCGTTGAGGCGCGCGGAGCCGGCTGAAAACGGCGACGGCGCGGCGTTCGGGACGGTCTTGCGACGGCTCCGGCTTCGAGCGAACCTCTCGCAAGGCGCCTTGGCGGAGCGTGCGCGCGTCGCCGTGCAGACGATCGGTTCTTTGGAGCGTGGCGACCGCCAGGTGCCGTATCGCGAGACGGTCGCGCTGCTCGCCGCAGCGCTCGGCCTGGGCCCCTCGGATCGCGCGTTGATGGAAGCCGCCGCCGTTCGTCCGGAGCGTCCACGGCGGCGGCGCCCCGCGTTGCCCGAACACCACCTGCCGCTGCACACTTCCTCGCTGATCGGACGCGACGCCATGGTCTCGGAAGTGGCGGCGCTGCTCGCGGCGCACCGGCTCGTCACGCTGGTCGGCAGCGGCGGCGTCGGAAAGACGCGTGCCGCCCTCGCCGTCGCCGAACGGGTGCTCCCCGAATGGCGCGACGGCGTCTGGTTCGTCGGACTCGCGCCGCTTGCCGACCCCACGCTCGTCGCCGGCGCGGTCTGCGGTGCCCTCGGCCTGCGAGACTTGGACGGCCGCTCCGAGCGCGATCACCTGCTCGGCACGCTTCGTTCGCAGCGGCTGCTCGTGGTCGTCGACAACTGCGAGCACGTGATCGACGAGGCGGCGGCGCTGGCCGACGCGATCCTGCGATCGTGCCCTAACGTGAGCATCCTCGCGACGAGCCGCGAGCGCCTCAACGTCGCCGGCGAGAACGTCTATCGCACGCCGTCGCTGCCGGCGCCGCCGCAGCCCGATCCCGTACAGCCCGCGCCGCAACTCGATGCCGAATCGTCCCTCGCCTTTCCGGCCGTCGCGCTGTTCGTCGATCGCGCGCGAGCCGTCGCCGATTTCGACTTCCGCGACGCCGACGCGCCCGCCGTCTCCGAGATGTGCCGCCAGCTGGACGGCATTCCGCTCGCCATCGAACTCGCGGCCGCACGACTGCTCGTGCTCAAGCCTTCCGAATTGCTCGCCGGCTTGAACGAGCGCCTGCGCATCCTGGCCAACGGTCACCGAGCCGCGCTGCCGCGGCAGCAGACCATGCGCGCCGCGATCGACTGGAGTCACGATCTGCTCTCGCCGCGCGAACGCGTCGTGTTTCGCCGCCTGGGGATCTTCGCCGGCGGCTGGACGCGAGCGGCAGCCGAGGCCGTGTGCGCCGATGCGCACACCGAGCGCGCGAGCGTCTTCGACGCGCTGGCGTCGCTCGTCGAGAAGTCGCTCGTCCTCGCCGAGCCGCGCGACGTCGAAACGTGGTACCGCTTCTTGGAGTCGACGCGCGACCACGCGCTGGAGAAGCTGGACGAATCCGGCGAGCGCGCAGCGGTGGCCCGCCGCCATGCGGAATGGACCGCGCGGCTGCTCGAGTGGTGCGGCGACGCCTCGCTGTCGCTGCCGACGTCGCGCTGGCTGCCGGTAGCGGAACTCGAGATGGACAACGCGCGAACCGCGCTCGAATGGGCGCTGAGCCCCGCCGGCGACGCGCTCCTCGCCGGCCGCATCGCCGCGAACCCGCCGCGCCGAACCATCAGCCACGATGCGGAACGGCGGCGTTGGATCGACGCGGCTCTGGCGCGGCTCGACGAGTCCGAGCATCCGGCGGTCGCCGCACGCCTACGACTGACGGAGAGCATCCTCAGCCCCGCGACCGAGAGCATCGCTCCGGCGGCGCACAGCGCCGCGTTATTCGAACGGGCCGGGAGCGACGCATGGCTCGCTGTGAGCCTCACGATCCTCGTCCAGGGACTGATCTGCGCCGGGCGCTTGGCCGAGGCGGAGAGCGCGATCGACCGCGCGCTCGACCTGTTGCGCGCGGCGGATGCGGCGCACACTCCGGCGTTCGCCCGGGCGTTGGCGCGGAAGTGCGAGGTCCTGATCTCCTTAGACCGCCGCTCCGAGGCACGCCGGCTCCTCGCCGAGTCCATCGCGCTCAGCGACGATCTGCGCGACGGCTACTCGTCGTACTTCGCGCGCTTCACGCTCTCGCATCTCGATTTCGTCGAAGGCGACGCGGGCTCCGCACTGCAGTTGCTACAAGCGTGCATCGCGATCGCGCAGGACGAGCGGTTTCCGTTTCTTGCCGCGCTCGCGCGCGACAACGTCGCCGATTGCCAGCTCGCGCTGGGCGAGGTCGACGAAGCGGCGTCCACGGCTCGCGAGTCGCTCCCATTCGTGCGGCGCGTGGGCTGGCCGTTGCAGATCCTCGGAACGATCCACACGCTCGCGATCGTTGCCGCGCGCCGAGGCGACCTGCGCCGCGCAGCGCGCCTGCGGGGTTACGTTCTCGAGCGGTGCAGAACCGACGGGTACGAGTTGGAGCCGGCCTGGCACCGCGCGGACGCGTCGCTCGTCGCGCTGCTCCGCGGCGTGCTTAACGACGCGGAGATCGAAGCACTCGACGCCGAAGGCGCGCGGCTCGACGAAGACGCAGCGGTAGCGGCCGCCCTCGTGGAGACCGCCGCGCGTATCGATCCGTCCCCGGTCGAGCGCTAAGCCACGCGAGGATTGCCGAAGGGGTGATATTGGAGTATACTTGGAGACATGAGGCGGCGCAGATGGCAAGTTGACCTCAAGCCCGAGGACGAGTTGAAGCTCGAACGCGCCCGGCGCGCCCTTGGCGCCGATGGCGACTCCGAGACCGGCCGAGCGTTGCTGCACCTCTTTTCGCGCTTCGCCGCAGCCATAGAGCGTGGCTCAGTGATCTCGTTTCTACGCGCCGACGATCCCGCTGCGATCGACGCCGTGCCTGAACTCACCAGTGCACTGCGCCCGGAATCGCGCTACCGCTTCCTCGTCTCCGTTCCGCACGGCTGGCGGCGGCAGCTTTCCATCAAGGGTCGGCGGATGACCGCGGGTCAGCTCGTCGGCAGCATGGAGGCGGACGGGTGGTCGGTCGATGAGGCAGCGCGCGAGTTCGACCTGGACCCGCTAGCCGTCGCTGAGGCTGTCGATTATGTATCGCGAAACCGCGAGCTCATCGACGCCGAAGCTGCCGAAGAACGCCGCCAGACCGAGCCCTACCTGACGCGCCGTGCGCCTTCTCCTCGATGAGAACTGCTCCGGCCGCGAATTCATAACCCGCCTGCGCGCGGGCGGACACGATGTCGTCACGTCGATTGCCGTCCTTGGCGCGGGTGCCTCGGATGACGCCATCGTCTCCCATGCCCATCGCGATCACCGCGCGATCGTGACGAAGGACGCGCACGACTTTCGGGCTGCAGTTTCGAATACACCGGAACATCCCGGGTTGCTCCTCGTCTCCGAGGACTCGCACGCTCCCCGCTTGTCGGCGGCGGCGCTCTCGAGAGCGATCGACAACATCGCGACCGCATACCCCAGCGTACGAGGCCTTGTCCTGTCCGTGAATGAGTTTCAGTATTGAACGATCGGGGCCGGTTACGGACAAAAGCATCCCCGAGCAGTGGCCCATACGCGTCGTCACGTTGGTCCGCGAGCACGCCGACGATCTCGTGCGACGGCTAACGCACGATCGTGCGGAACCGATTCTCCACGATCGCGCGCCCCTCGGAATGACGAGTCGTGCAACACCCTGGTGCGCCGGCTTCTTCATGTCTACGGCATATGGCCCCACAGACTTCCGGCGGCACATCAAAGCGGAGATCAATGCTCAGCTCTTCACCGCGCTGCACTCGCTGGTCAAGCCTCTCGACGAGTCTGCGAACCCGGACGGCACGCGCATGCGGCCTTTCATCGAAGAACACCTCGGCAGCCTGGCCCACGACCTCTTCGTCGCCGCACGCGATCCAGAGAGGCTCCGAGCGCTCCTGCGCTACACGCTGCGGGGCGACGATTGAGGGACGGGCTATCAGCGGCGCCGAGCAGGCGCGCGACCGCGTCGGGCGGAGCGACGCGCGGGGTCGGTAAATCGGTAGCGAGCGTCTTCCCTATGGCGCAAGCCCGAGCTCTTGCCACATCCAGCTGCAGTCGGGCGCAGGCCGGCCGTCGCGGCGCGAGCGCTCGTCGCGCGCTTGCATCTCCTTGAGGAGCGCGATGAGCTTGGGGCGCAAGGCGCTCGATCGCGCCGCTTCGCGCGGCGTGCGCCCGGAAAGCGCCGGAATGCACTCGTCGAGCCAGTTCCGCCGCCACTTCTCCTCGATCTCCATCATCCGCTCGCGCACCTCCGGGATTTCCATGGGATCGATGTCGTCACCACGAGATGGCGGTCGCGGACCTTTCGCTCGCACAGAGCGAGCGAGTTCTTCGATGTCGGTGGTCGATGCCGACACGAACTCGAACGCTCCGGCATCTGCCGCGGCCAGCGCTTTTTGTAACCGATCGATGCGCGAGCGTGCCATCACCTCCGCGTCCAGCGTCTCCTCAAGGACGTTGAGCGTGCCCAGCAGCAGCCTGCCTTCGCCGAACTGTCCGCTGGCGTCCTCACCCAGGAACGCGTAACGGCTGTCATCGTCGTCGGCATTGCGCTCGAACGCCGCGCTCGCATCCAGCGCGGCAACGGCGCGCCGCCGGTCCGGAATCCGAAACCGCACGGTGCTGGGCTCGAGCGGCTCGCCTTCGCTCGTCCGCATGTCCCGCAGCGACGGCCCTAACCGGCTCTCCACCCAGCGCGCATGGACTGACGGCAGCGCCGCCTTCAGGAAGCCCCGGAGGTCGAGGCTGCTCGAGCCGTCCCGGATGGCGCGACGTACGTCGGCCAACACCTGCCGACCGGCAGTCTGCGTGAAGGGGAGCACCGGCGGAAACAGCTCGGCCCGTCCGGCCGCAATCTCGATGACGCGCGCCGCGAGAACGTCGTACACGACGACAGTTTCGGTCGCAAGACGCTCGTGCACGAAGACGTCGTTGCCGGTGCGAAGGTTGCGCAGGTCTAGGCCACGCCCACGATCGACGCGGCGAATCTCGTAGAAGTCCACAATGCTCGCGCGCAGCGCCTCGATATACGACAGCTCGGCGGGAGCAAGCGTCCGGGCATGGTTTTCGACGAAACGGTCGGAGAACGTACGGCCTTTGCCGTCTGTCAGGTCGTACAGCGCATACGTCGCGATCGCCGATTCCGTCGCCTCCGTTTGAAAGAAGGGCGCAACACGCCTACGATCGAGGTGCTTCAGCTCCTCCGTGAAGCGCCGGAACGATTCCTCAATCGCTCCCTTGCGGCGTTCGCCGTACAGTTCGCGGAGCAGTCGTTGTGCGGTCGTACTGCGCGGGTCGACCTCGGCCTGGGGCGCGGCGCTCTCGGCTCCATGACACAGCTTGAACTTCTTGCCGCTGCCGCAGGGGCACGGCTTATTGCGCCTGGCTGTCACGTCCATGGCGCCCACTTCGCCGTTCGCCCGCGGCTCCTTCGACGCTGTCGTCGTACGCCTTCGCGCTACAAGGCGCGTCGTTGCGAAGGCAGCCGGCACGGAGGGCGCGTTTGCCCGACTCGGCCGCCGATGCAACGAGCCGTTGACGGACCAGCGAGCAGGAAAGATGCCGTCGGTCATGCTGTGACCTAGCCAGTGTTCGATGGAGCGTGAAAGAGCTGTCGGGCCGCACGCTCGGATGGTATACTGGTGGTCGAACAATGGTGCTGGCCGATACGCCGCGGCTCACAGTCAGCCGCGAACTCTACCTCGCGATCATCAGGGAAAACCCAAACCTCCCCATCGAGCGCCGCCGCGATGGGACGTTGATCGTCATGCCGCCCACCGGCAGCGACGCATCGCGCCGAAACGCCGAGATCACGGTGCAGCTCGGCACCTGGAACCGCGGTCGCGGTGGCGTCGTGTTCGACTCCAGCGGCGGGT
>Ga0302324_100018701_pt1 | contig 13638 bp, 10 predicted proteins | sample Palsa_T0_1_FD_201949 | JGI IMG/M metagenome (GOLD analysis project Ga0302324, IMG submission 201949) | Peat permafrost microbial communities from Stordalen Mire near Abisko, Sweden - Palsa_T0_1 | ecosystem: Environmental > Terrestrial > Soil > Palsa > Peat permafrost | place: Sweden: Abisko...
CTTCGCGAGACTAACCTGTTTCGACTGTTCGAAGGCCTTGAGCACCGCGCCGGGAAGCCACGGGTGCCGCTCGGCGAGCGCACGGCGGATGCCGACGACGTGCATGATCGGGAAAAATCCCGTGCGTTTGAAATAATCCTTGGCCACGGCAACCGGATCGGGAAACAGCCAGCCGATGTTGGGATGGCCGCGCTCGACCAAAGCCGGCGGGCGCGGTGCGATAAAGCCGTCGATCTCGCCGGCCTCGAGCAGCGCAGAAATCGTCGCACCCTCCGGCGCGTTGTCGAGCCGTACCCCGACGGGAAGTTTGACCGTGAGCTTCTCCGGCCGTCCGGCGTCTTCGATGCCGCCGCGGATCCAGTGGATGTCGGCCGGCTTGACGCCGTAGTCGTCGTCGAGCAAAGCGCGCGCCCATACATTGGCCGTGAGCTGATATTCCGGCACGCCGACCTTGCGACCCTTGAGGTCGGCCGGCTTTTTGACCCGGTCGGTGCGTACATAGACCGCGGTGTGACGGAACGCGCGGGAGACGAAGGCCGGTACGGCGATATACGGACAATCGTTGTTCGCGGTCTTCACCGCGTAGCTCGACAGCGAGAGTTCGCAGATATCGAACTCGGCGGCGCGAAAGGCGCGAAAGAAAATCTCTTCCGGAACGAGGTTCATGAAGACCGGATCGACGCCGTCGATGGTGACGTTGCCGTCGATCAGCGGGCGGGTACGGTCGTAGTCGCCGATGGCGACCGAAAGATCCAGCTTGGACATTCACTCCCTCTTACTGCTTGGTGGCGCACCCACATAGCCGTCCGCGCCGGGTTGTGCCAGTACACGCGGCGGTTCATTTGCCAGCCGCCGAGGAAGCGATGCGCCTGCCGATTTATCAAGTCGATGCGTTCACCGACCGCCTGTTCAGCGGCAATCCCGCCGCAATCTGCCCGCTGGAGGCCTGGCTGCCGGATGCAGCCATGCAGGCGATCGCGGCCGAGAACAACCTTTCCGAGACGGCGTTTTTCGTCCGCGACGGCGCCGACTATGCGGTGCGCTGGTTCACGCCGACGGTTGAGGTCGACCTGTGCGGCCACGCGACGCTCGCCGCCGGCCATGTCATTTTCCATTTTCTTGAACCGCAGCGCGAAAGTGTGCGTTTTCACACCCTGAAAGCCGGTACACTGGTTGTCACCAGGCGCGCGGACATACTGGTGATGGATTTTCCGTCGCGGCACGCCGGCCCCGCACCGGCGCCGCCCGGTCTCCTCTTGGCATTGGGCGGCGCTTCGCGCGAGGTGCTCCGCGCCCGCGACTATCTCATCGTCTACGACCGCGCGGCGGAGATCGCGGCGCTTGATCCCGATCTGGCCGCGCTGGCGAAAGTGGACTGCTTTGCTGCCATCGTGACCGCGCCGGGCGAGGACGGAATCGATTTCGTCTCACGTTTTTTCGCGCCGGCGCAGGGCGTTCCGGAAGATCCCGTGACCGGCTCGGCGCATTGCACATTGGTGCCGTATTGGGCGAAGCGCCTCGGCAAGACGGACCTCGAAGCCCGCCAGCTCTCGCGGCGCGGCGGCGCACTGCGCTGCGCGCTCAACGGCGATCGGGTGAGTATCGGCGGACATGCCGTCGTTTATCTCCAAGGCCACGTTTCGATATAAATTGGCGCATTCTCGAAAGCGGATGGCGTACTTGCCTCCTGCATCCGGCGCGCCGGCAGGGGTCCTGACCCGAAGCCGGGCCCTCTCACTTTTTTGAGATTTGCCTCACGCCTATGCCGCGCGTACGTCATCACTCAGACAATTGATCGGCCCATCATTTCCCAAAGGAAAGACGACCATGTCGGACGCGAAGCAAGCTTCGAAACGAAAGCGCAGGGGCAGAACTGCACCTTTGTTGGGGGCCGCCGGGTTGTCCTTGTCACTCGTGAGCGGAGCACCCGCCGCAACCGGAGGACCGGCCACGGATGTGCTGACGCGGAGTTCCGGCGTGACTCACGGAATCACTCTCGCCGAGGAGGAAATCTCCGATGTCAGCCTGGCGACGTTCCATATTTTTGACAGGGAAGCGGCGCGAACATTTCAGGGCCGCGGCCGACTAGCCATGGGAGCCTGCGGCGGTGGCTGCGGCGGCGGCTGTGGCGGTTGCGGCTGCTGGACGGGGGCCGATTACGGAGCCTCGGCGACCGGCGGCGATGCTGGACCGCGGCATCATTCGATCAAACCTGCACACAAATACACGCACGCGCCCAAGCGCGCGCGAGATCCAAAAAAACCCTAAGACGCGCCATTGCATACTTTGAACGCGACATGACCGCTTTGTGCAGGAAGCGGGCAGTGGTCGTGTGTCTCGAAGGTCAGATTTCGATGCGCGCTCCTGCCGACGACATTTTATGAGTTTTTGTTCACCGTAATGGAGGGAAGCCCGACCGCCGTCTCTAACATCCCCGTGAACCTTTCTCCGACAGGGGCGACCAATCGACATTGGAAACTCAAACCTCGGAGAACGACCATGTCACGCAAAGTTATCCTTAGTCTCGCAACTGCTGTTACGATTGTCGCCGCCGGCCTGGCCTCGACTGCGGCCGATGCCAGGGGCGGCGGAGGCGGCCACGGTGGTGGCGGCCATGGTGGAGGCGGTGCCCACTTCGCACGCGGCGGCCACGGTGGCGGTCATTTCGGCGGGCGCGGCAACCACCGTAGCCGGACTGCCCACCGCAACGGCCGCGGCTATCATGGTTACGGCCACGAGCATCGTTGGGCCCACAACTGGCGCCATCGCTGGTTCTTCCGTGACGGCGTGTGGGTCGACGGAGGGTATGATGAAACTGCAGCCGTCGCGCCAGCCGAGGCGACCGCACCCGGTCCGTGCACCTGCCTGACCAAAAACTACACGAAGGAAGGTCTCGTGGTGTTCGCGGACATCTGCACTAAGGAATCGGCCAGTGCGCCGGTCGACGGCAAAGCCGCCGATGCGTCGCAAGCGCCGACCACGCAGAACTAGGCTTGCCGCTCGAAAACGATCGAGAGCGCAAGTCTGGATCGAAAATACGGCCGCCTGCGAGAACAACCGCGGGCGGCCTTTTTGCGCATCTGCGCGATTGCAGACATTGCCCGCGCTGTTCACCGCCCGGCAAACGGCTCCGCCGACGCGATGTCGGTGATGCGGAACTGCACGCGCTCCTCGCCCTGCCACCGATCGAGCGCGAACGAGCCGGCAGCGTGAACCTGTTGGCCGCGGCTTTGCAGGAGCGCAGCGCCGAGTTTTTGTCCGGCGGCGCGGAAGGCGATGGCATTGACGCCGGCGCCATCGGCAGATTTGAGACGCACGCGCATGTGGGCTTGGCCCACTTCTTCGGCGTAGGCGATCGTATGCGCCGGCAGCGCGATCACGGGCTCAGGATTGCCTGAGCCGAACGGCCCGGCGCGTTCGATCATCGCGACGAGATCGGCGTTGGCCGCCGCGGCACTTACAGCGCCATCGATCCAGAGACCATTCGCGCGTCGCGCGGCCTCCACGTCGGACCCGAGCGTCGCTTCGAGGAATGCCCGCAGCGGCGACAGCGCCGCCTTGCGGAGCGTCACACCCGCCGCCAAGGCGTGGCCGCCGCCCTTTTCGATAAGGCCTTCCGCCACAGCGCGCCGCACGGCACGGCCAATATCGACGCCCGGAATGGAACGGCCGGAGCCGGTGCCGATGCCGCCGGGTTCGAGCGCAATTGCAAAAGCCGGGCGGCCAAATTTTTCCTTCAGCCGCGCCGCCACGAGCCCGACGACCCCGGGGTGCCAGCCTTCAGCGGCAGTGACGACCACCGCGCCCTTCTCCTCAAGGCCGAGCGCGGCCATGGCTTCGGCCTCGGCCTGCGCCACGGTTTCCACTTCGATCGTCTGCCGCTCGCGGTTAAGGCGGTCGAGTTCCGCGGCGATGCGCGCCGCCTCGATCGGGTCGTCCTCGATCAGCAGCCGCACGCCGAGGTCGGCGCGGCCGATGCGTCCGCCGGCATTGATACGCGGGCCCAACAGAAATCCGAGATGCCAGGCTTCCGGCGGGCCGGAAAGCCGCGCCACATCCATCAAACTCACATGCCCGACACGCTCGCGCCGGCGCAGCGCGATGAGGCCCTTGGCGACAAAGGCGCGGTTGAGCCCGATGAGCGGCACCACATCGGCGACGGTGCCGAGCGCAACGTCGTCCAAAAACAACAGCAGATCGGGCTCGGGCCGTTCCGTGGTCCAAAAGCCGCGCGAGCGCAGGACGCGGTTCACAGCCACGACGGTCATGAAGACGAGCCCGACCGCAGCAAGATGACCGAGGCCGGATAGATCGTCGCGCCGGTTCGGATTGACAATAGCGACGGCGGGCGGGAGCACCTCGTCGGCCTGGTGGTGATCGATCACGACGACATCGACGCCGAGCGCGCGCGCTTGCGTCAGCGGCTCGACGCTGGTCGTGCCGCAATCGACCGCCACCAGCAGCGTCACGCCGCGCGCGGCAAGCGCACGCACGGCCTCGACATTCGGGCCATAGCCCTCGAACAGGCGATCCGGAATGTGGATCAGCGGTTCGATGCCGGCGCCGCGCAGAAAGCGCGCCAGCACGGCGGCGGAGGTCGCGCCGTCGACGTCGTAGTCACCGAAAATGGCGATCATTTCGCCGCGTTCGATGGCGTCGGCGATGCGCGCCGCGGCCTCGGGCATCGCGGTCAGCAGGTTCGGATCAGGCATCGTTCGCTTGATCGTCGGGTCGAGGAATGCCTCGACCGCGTCGACACCGATATTACGCCCGGCGAGAATGCGGGCGAGCAATTCAGGAAGATCGTGGCGTTGCGCGATCGCGAGCGCGCGCGCAGACCCGCGCACGTCGAGCCGGTCGCGCCACGCACGCCCGGTGGCCGAGTTTTCGACGCCGAGAAAGAGGCCGTCACTCACGGCGAACTCGCGTGATTCGGACCCCATCGAATCGGCCCAGCCGATTCACGCAGGATTGGCCCAACCGCGGATGGTGCCTCAGTCCGATTTCCTGAACCATCGGTGTGCCGCTACGGCGGCCCAGATTGCCTCGACGAGGCCGAAGGGCCACGCACCCTGCAAAAAGCCGTAGATCGAGCCGAGTACGCATGCTGCCGCAAACGCCAGAATGAACCAATTGCTGCGGTCTTCCAACGCATAGAAGACAAGCATAGCCGTGACGGCAAACAGGCCAAAAAGAGTAAGTGAATCCATACCCCAAGGATATGCGCAGAGTGCCAGGGTCAAGTCCGCAAAATGTCAAACCGGGGCAATCCCCAACCGCCTAGAATTTCTCCAGCTGCCGGTGTTCGGCCTTGATCCAGCGCACCGTGCCGGTGACCGAACGCATGACGACCGTCTCGGTCTCGATAATGGCGCCACGAAACTTGACGCCTTCCAGCATGCGGCCGTCGGTGATGCCGGTCGCCGCGAACAGGCAGTCGCCGCGCACCATGTCCTCGATCTGGTATTTCTTGCGCGGGTCCTTGATGCCCATTTTGGCGACGCGCACGCGCCTTTCTTCGGTATCGACCACCAGCCGGCATTGCATCTGGCCGCCGATGCAGCGCAAAGCCGCCGCGGCGAGCACCCCCTCGGGGGCGCCGCCGACGCCGAGAAAAATGTCGATGCCGGTCTTGTCCGGTTCGGCGGTGTGGATCACCGCAGCCACATCGCCGTCGGTAATCAAGCTCACCGCAGCGCCCGTCTTTCGCACCGCCGCGATCATATTGGCGTGGCGCGGGCGGTCGAGGATCATGGCGGTAATGGCCGCGGGCTTTACGCCCTTGGCTTTGGCCAGATTGCGGATGTTTTCATCGGCCGGCGCGTCAAGATCGACGAGGTCTTTGGGATAACCGGGACCGATCGCAATCTTTTCCATGTAGATATCGGGCGCATGCAGGAGCGTGCCGCCCTCGGCCATTGCCAGCGTCGCGATCGCGCCGGGCATATTCTTGGCGCATAGCGTCGTACCTTCGAGCGGATCGACGGCAATGTCGACTTTGAATCCGCCCGCGGCGCCGACCTTCTCGCCGATGAACAGCATCGGCGCTTCGTCGAGCTCGCCCTCGCCGATCACGACCGTGCCGTCGATCGGCAATTTGTTGAGCTCGCGCCGCATGGCGTCGACGGCAGCTTGGTCGGCGGCCTTTTCCTCGCCGCGCCCGCGCAGCCTCGCCGCGTTGACGGCGGCGCGCTCGGTGACCCGCACGATCTCCATGGCGAGAATGCGCTCCAGCATCATGCTGTGCGGAACGGTGATCGAGGCCATCATTGTTTTCCTTGCAATTCCATGGTCGCGCTGGAGCTAGTTCAAGTTGAGCATGATCCTGTCCGAACACCGGTACCCATTTTTCGGGATCATGCTCTAGTTCTTCTCGATCCGGATCACCTGTGGCCGTCCCGAGATTACCCGGTCGCGGCGCACCGCAGCGAGCGCCTTGCGCACGGCGTCTTCGGTGGTCGCGTACGTAATGAGGATGACGGGCACCGGCTCACCCGAACGGCCGGGCTGGCCGGCGCCTTGCGCCCGGATTTCGTGACGCTGCACGATCGACTCGAGCGAGATGTGCTGCTGCGCCAAACGCCGCGCGATGGTGGCGGCGCTGCCCGGACGATCGCGCGCCAGGAGACGAATGTAGTAGCCGCCCTCGTGGCGCTGCATCGGCGCTTTGCGGATTGCAGTCATCCGCGCGGCCGGGCGGCCGAACGGCGGGGTGCGGACGCCGCGCGCGATATCGGCGAGATCGGAAACCACCGCCGAGGCTGTCGCCATGCCGCCAGCGCCCGGTCCGACGAGCGTGATTGGCGAAAGTCCCTCGGCGTCGACCGTCACCGCGTTGGTCACGCCCATCACCTGCGCGATGGCGGACTCCCTGGGCACCATGGTCGGGTGCACGCGCTGCTCGATGCCGGCGTCGGTTCGGACCGCCACGCCGAGGAGCTTGACGCGATAGCCGAGCTGGGCGGCGGCATCGAGATCGGCGAGCGTGATCGAGGAGATGCCCTCGACGTAGATCGCTTTGGGATCGAGCCTCGTTCCGAATCCGAGACTCGCCAGGATGGAAAGCTTTTGCGCGCTGTCGTGGCCCTCGACGTCGAAAGAAGGATCGGCCTCCGCATAGCCCAGGCGCTGCGCCTCGCGCAGGCACTCATCGAACGAGAGCCGATCCTCCTCCATGCGCGAGAGGATGTAATTGCAGGTGCCGTTGAGGATGCCGTAGATGCGCGTGAATGAATTGCCGTTGAGTCCCTCGCGCAGCGTCTTCACGATCGGAATACCGCCCGCAACCGAGGCCTCGAAATTGAGCGCCACGCGATGGCGCTCAGCCAACAGCGCAAGCTTGTGGCCGTAGCTCGCGAGCAGCGCCTTGTTGGCGGTCACGACCGGCTTGCCGGCGGCAAGAGCGGTCTCCACTGCGCGCTTGGCCGGATCGCCAGCACCGCCGATGACTTCGACCAGGACATCGATCGCGGGATCGGCCGCGAGTTCCACCGGATCGGCAACCCAGTGGAACTTCTTGAGATCGATATCGCGCTTCTTGCCACGGGAACGCGCGCTCAGCGCAACGACCTCGATCGGCCGGCCGCAGCGCGCCGTGAGCTTGTCGCGCCCGTGTTCCAGGAGGTGGACCACGGCCGTGCCGACAGTTCCTAGTCCCGCAAGACCGACTTTCAGCGGCTCGGCCATAAAACGTCGCTAACCTGGGATGAAGCAAAGCGCGACTAACGCCGCGTCGCGAGGGGTACGACGTTGTGCAGCATTTCCGGCCCGGTTTCAAGAAAGCGCCGGATGTTGCGGGCCGCCTGTCGAATGCGCTGCTCGTTCTCCACAAGCGCGATGCGCACATGGCCTTCGCCGTGTTCGCCGAAACCGGCGCCGGGCGACACCGCTACGCTTGCCTTCTCGACCAGGAGCGTTGCGAACTCGACGCTGCCGAGCGGCTGGAACGGCTCGGGGATCGGCGCCCAGGCGAACATCGATGCCCGTGGCGGCGGTACCTGCCAGCCGGCGCGCCCGAACGATTCGACCAGCGCATCGCGCCGGCGCCGGTAGATGGCGCGCATTTCGTGGATGCAATCGTCGGGACCGTTGAGCGCCGCTGTCGCGGCCACCTGTATCGGCGTGAACGCGCCATAATCGAGATAGGATTTCACCCGCGCCAGCGCTGCGATGATGCGCTCATTGCCGACCGCGAACCCGATCCGCCAGCCGGGCATCGAATAGGTCTTCGACATCGAGGTGAATTCGATCGCGACGTCGATGGCGCCGGGAATCTGGAGAACCGAGGGCGGCGGATTGTCGTCAAAATAGACTTCAGCATAGGCAAGATCGGACAACACCAGCAGCGAATGCTTCTTCGCAAATGCGACCAGCTCCCGGTAGAAATCGAGGTCGGCGACGCAGGCCGTCGGGTTCGACGGATAACAGGTGACGATCGCGATCGGCTTCGGGATGGAATGCAGTACCGCGCGTTCCAGCGCGCCGAAAAACGCGGAGTTGGCCTCGACCGGCACTGAACGGATCGCACCTCCGGCCATCAGGAAACCGAAGACATGAATGGGATAGGTCGGATTGGGAACAATGATGACGTCGCCCGGCGCGGTGATCGCTTGTGCGACGTTGGCGAAGCCTTCCTTGGAGCCCAGCGTCGCAACGATCTGTGTGTCGGGATTGAGCTTCACGCCGAAGCGGCGGGCGTAATAGGCGGCTTGAGCGCGGCGAAGACCTACGATCCCCTTGGACGCCGAATAGCGGTCGGTGCGCGTCCGGCCGATGGTCTCCTTGATCTTTTCGACAACGTGCGCGGGCGCCGGCAAATCGGGATTGCCCATGCCAAGGTCAACGATATCGGCACCGCTATTGCGCGCCGTCGCCTTGGCGCGGTTGACCTCTTCGAACACGTAAGGCGGTAGCCGCCGGATGCGATAAAATTCTTCCATGGGTGTGCCGGTGCGTCGGCCTGACGCTTCCCTCCACTCTTATCACGGCTTGGTGTCGACACCAGCGGTCTGCGTGGCTGCGGGAGCTGCGGCCTTTGCGGAAGCGGGCAATGCGCGGCGCTTTTTTTTCACCGACCCGGTCGTTCCATTGTCAGCGGTATTGCTTGCGGGGTTCGGCTGCCCATTTGCTTGCGCTTCGGTGCTCAGGTGATCGCGCTCGGATATCAGAGTGTCCGTTGCCTGCTTGACCTGATCGGGGCTCAGCGGCGTGTCGGCGCGCGGCGCCGGCATGTCATGAATCGCCGGAAAAGTGACCTCGGAGCAGCCCGACACGAGAAAACCTGCCGCGGCGGCCATGGCCAAGGTTCCGAGCGCAAGCCTCGCGATGCGTCCGTAGCCGTTCACCAATGTCCCCTCACAAAGCCCCCATCTGGTCCGGCCCGCATTTCATCTCAGCCCGGCCGGCAAGCCAGCCATTCCTTGGCTGGAAATAGCTTACTGCCTCAATGGTTTACAAAAACCAACTGAAAGGTGGCGCAAGCCACCGGGGTAACTGCGTAATATGGTTGAAACAAGGTCCCTTGGGAACGGGGCCGATGACGCGGTCGGCGGCAAGCTTCGTGGCATGCTTTCTGCTGGGATAGGCGCAGACCTGTCTTGCGCGCGCGATGTGAGCAGGCCATTTCTGCTGCAAGACCGGCTTTTGCCGGCCTTGGGGAAATCGAGGAACGCCGGTGCGGGCTCCATCGCAACCACCGATGAAGATCGGGGCCGTCGACGTCGAGGAGTTTTCGCGCAATCTGGCGCGGCTCGTCGAGGAGGGCGGCCGCGCGCTCGCCGCCTACCTCAAGCCCCGCGAGGACCACCCGGACAACCACGACTTGGCCGACGAGATGAACGAGGTCGTCAAGACGCTCGGACACGTCGCGCAATACTGGCTGTCGGATCCCCAGCGCACCATCGAACTCCAGGCAAGGCTGGGCAAAGCCTACCTCGATCTATGGGCGTCGGCGGTCAAGCGGCTCGCCGGCGAACAGACGCCGCCGGTGATCACGCCCGCCGCCAACGACAAAAGGTTCGCCGATCCTGAGTGGAGCTCGAATCAGTTTTTCGATTTCCTCAAGCAGTCGTATCTCCTCACCAGCCGCTGGGCCGCCCAGTTGGTCAGCGACGCGGCCGATCTTGACCCACATACCAAGCAGAAGGCCGAGTTCTATATGCGGCAGATTGCCAACGCGCTGTCGCCGTCGAATTTCGTTTTGACCAATCCCGAGCTATTGCGCGAAACCCTGACGAGCAACGCCGAAAACCTCGTGCGCGGCATGCACATGCTGGGCGACGACATCGCAGCCGGCGGCGGCGATTTGAGGATTCGCCAGTCCGATTCCTCGATGTTCGAGGTCGGGCGCAATCTCGCGATCACACCCGGCAAGGTGATCTTCCAGAACGACATCATGCAGCTCATTCAATATGCACCGTCGACCGAGAAGGTGCTCAAGGAGCCGTTGCTGATCGTTCCGCCGTGGATCAACAAATACTACGTGCTCGATCTGACCCCGGAAAAATCCTTCATCAAATGGTGCGTCGATCAAGGCATTACCGTGTTTTGCGTCTCCTGGGTCAATCCGGACGCGCATCTCGCGCAAAAGAGCTGGGAAGAATACATTCGTGAAGGTCCCCTCGCCGCGCTCGAAGCGATCAAACAGGCCACCGGCGAGGAAAAAGTCCACACCATCGGCTATTGCGTGGGCGGCACGATGCTCGCGGTCGCACTGGCGGCGATGGCGGCGCGGGGCGACGAGCGCATCGTATCGGCAACGCTGTTCGCCGCCCAGGTCGACTTTACTTATGCCGGCGACCTGAAAGTCTTCGTCGACGAAGAGCAGGTTGAACTTGTCGAACAGCGGATGGCCGAACGCGGTTACCTCGAAGGCAAGTCGATGGTAACGGTTTTCAATCTGCTGCGCTCGAACGAGCTCGTTTGGCCCTACATCATCAACAATTATCTTAGGGGCAAGGCACCCTTCCCCTTCGACCTGCTGTACTGGAATTCCGACGCCACGCGGCTTCCGGCCGCGAACCACTCGTTTTATTTGCGTAATTGCTATCTCGACAACAATCTCACCAAGGGCAACATGAAGATCGGCGATACGCCGATCGACCTGAGGGCGATCAAGGTGCCGATCTACAATCTCGCCACCCGCGAAGATCACATCGCGCCGGCGAAGTCGGTGTTGCTCGGCAGCAAATTTTTCGGCGGCCCGGTGAGATACGTGCTGTCCGGCTCGGGCCATATCGCCGGCGTCGTGAATCCGCCGGACAAGCACAAATATCAATATTGGACCGGAGCGCGGCCGCGCAGCGCCAACCTCGAAGGATGGCTGGCGAAGGCAACCGAACATCCGGGATCGTGGTGGCCGGACTGGCTGGCCTGGCTGACAGCCCAGGACCCGACCCAAGTCCCCGCACGCGTCCCCGGCGACGGCAAGCTCAAGCCGATCGAGGACGCGCCGGGGAGCTACGTGAAAGTGCAGGCTTAAGGGCCGCGCCTTACGGAAACAACGCCACCTGCTCGAGCCCTATTGTCTCGGGAAAGCCGAGCATAAGGTTCATATTCTGCACCGCCTGGCCGGATGCGCCTTTCGTCAGATTGTCGAGCGCCGAGCCGATGATGGCGCGGCCGGCGACGCGGTCGGCGGCAGCGCCAATGAATGTCATGTTGGAGCCGCGCACGTGCCGGGTCTGCGGAAGAGCGCCGAACGGCAGCACGTGCACGAACGGCTCGCTCGCATAAGCCTTTGAAAGCAGCACATGAATATCTTGCGGCGAAGCCTTCAAACCACGCACGTAAATCGTTGAAAGGATGCCGCGATTCATCGGCACGAGGTGCGGCGTGAAGCTGGCGATCACGTCGCGGCCGGCGGCTTTGGAAAACTCCTGATCGAGTTCGGCAATGTGGCGATGGTGCCCAACGCCGTAGGCATGAAAACCTTCGGACACCTCCGCAAACAGCATGTCCTCGCGGGCGCCCCTGCCCGCTCCGGTAACGCCCGATTTGGCGTCGATGACGATCTCGTCGGGATCGATCGCCCCGGCTTGCAAGAGCGGGATGAGCGGAAGCTCCGCGCAACTCGTGTAGCAGCCCGGATTGGCAACCAACTGCGCCGCCTTGATCTGCGACCGGTAGATTTCGGTCAGGCCGTAGACCGCCTTCTTCTGCAACTCGAGTGCGGCATGCGGATGACCGTACCAGCGCGCATACGATGCCGGATCGGCAAGGCGGAAATCGGCCGAGAGATCGACCACCTTGATGGCTGGCATCCGCCCGAACAATTCCTGGATCACCTTTTGCGTGGTGCCATGGGGGAGAGCGCAGAAGACGAGGTCGAGTGCGAGGCCCGGCCAGTCGACATCATCGAGCGCCGCGAGTGTCGGCAGCGCGTAAGGCGAGAATTGCGGAAACACTTCGGCCATCGGCTTGCCGGCACGCCGATCCGCGGTGAGCAGCGCAATGTCGACGCGCGGATGGGGGATCAAAAGCCGTACCAGTTCCGCACCGGTATAACCGGAGGCGCCGATGACGCCGATCTTCGCTTTCGCAGGCATGATTCAACCCTTTGGCTCTAAACACAAAGCCACCGTCCGCGGGAAAATTTCTGGAAAAGCGTGCCGCGGAGCCGGCGGCACAGGCGTTTACGCGCGAACGCGTGCCCGTGCCGTGCCGCTACGGCGGCGGCGCGTGACGGCGTTGGTCTTTGACCGGATGATCTTGGACGATCGGCTCATGAGCGGGCATATAGATGCCGTGCCCGCAAGCGTCAATGCGCCCGTGCATCGCCGTCTTCGGCACGGCCTCATTCTTTTGCCGTTCGCGTGGCATATTTAGAGGTCGATTCGCCCCTGCCTCGCGCGGCGGGCCACATCCGCCAGCATCGTCGTTAAGGTCGAAAGCTCAGCATGGGTAAAGCAGCGAAACCGCGCCAAACGTCGAAAGCACCCGACCTGTTCGCCAATCTCGGCGAATCGCGGGGGGCGGCGCGCCGTGCCGCTCGGACCGGAGCTTCTCCAGCGCGCGGCACCGCCGGCGAAGCGGGCTACACCGCCAAGCACATCGAGGTGCTGGAGGGGCTCGAGCCGGTGCGTCGCCGCCCCGGCATGTATATCGGCGGCACCGACGAGAAGGCGCTGCATCACCTGTTCGCCGAGGTGATCGACAATTCCATGGACGAAGCGCTTGCCGGCCACGCCGACTGGATCGAGGTCGAGATGGAGGCGGACGGCTTCGTCACCGTCACCGACAACGGCCGTGGCATTCCGGTCGACCCGCATCCGAAATTCAAGAACAAATCGGCGCTCGAAGTGATCATGTGCACGCTGCACGCCGGCGGCAAATTCGACTCCGAAGTTTACGAGACCTCGGGCGGCCTGCACGGCGTCGGCGTTTCGGTGGCGAATGCGCTATCCGAACGCATGGAGGTCGAGGTCGCCCGCGGCCAGCGGCTCTACCGCATGGCGTTCGAACGCGGCAAGCCGAAGGGCAAATTGCAGGATGCCGGCAAGGCGCCGAACCGCCGCGGCACCAAAGTTCGCTTCCGGCCCGACCCGGACATTTTCGGCGCCAAGGCTCATTTCAAGCCCGAGCGCGTGTTCAAGATGACGCGCTCGAAGGCTTACCTGTTCGGCGGCGTTGAACTGCGCT
>Ga0302324_100018702_pt1 | contig 13637 bp, 8 predicted proteins | sample Palsa_T0_1_FD_201949 | JGI IMG/M metagenome (GOLD analysis project Ga0302324, IMG submission 201949) | Peat permafrost microbial communities from Stordalen Mire near Abisko, Sweden - Palsa_T0_1 | ecosystem: Environmental > Terrestrial > Soil > Palsa > Peat permafrost | place: Sweden: Abisko...
ATGCGGTGCCCAGATTACAGTAGGTGATGGCCGCATTCGGCGCATACTTGAGCGCTTTTTGGTAGGTGCGCTCCGCCTGCTTGTAATCGTGTTGGCCGTGGTAGACAGCAGCCAGATTATTGAGCGCGTCGGCATAGCCCGGATTCATGGCCAGCGCCTGCTGGTAATATTTCCGCGCCTGGTCGAGAGCGAACATGTGGTGGTAGGCGACACCGATTTTGTTCAGAAGCACAGCCGATCGCTGGGTCTCACGCTGATACGACTCAATTGCCGCTGCGTAGCTTCGACGAACCATGAGCAGATCGCCAGTAACTTCTGGCGAGAGTTCAGAGGCGGGCAGTGCGGTGGGAACTTCCGTGGCGGAGGGAGCGGGGTTGGAGGTTGCGGCGAAGGCGGTGGGAACGCACACCCCGAGGATTACAACGAACAAAAAGCAGAGGCCGGAGGACCTGCGACGATGAAGGTCTCTCATTTCTGCCTCCTTTCCTGACGACAGGGTCAGATGGACGCGGAACCCATACTACTCTTCGGGAATTGCGCCGATAGATCACACTTTTGCGTAAGTACCCGTGAAGCTATCTCTCTATTGATCGGCTGAAACGGCGGGCTCCTCAAGACCTCTCACCAAGCACCTGGAGGGAGCGCAACCAAAGTGGGAAAGAGGTGGGGCGACATTTGTCGTTCGCCGATCTACTTGCCAGCCGGCGTCGGTTGGTCTGATACTTATCGATCATGGGTCTTCGCCGCCTCAGCCTTGCCGCCTGCCCGCGCTGTCGGTGTATGCGCATCGACACAGGCGATTCGGGTGACTGGCCCAGAGGCTGAAAAGTACCAGACCAGGTTTCAGGGGCCTGCGGTCTACCAGACTGCGGGCCTTTCGTTTGCAGCGTAATTACAGGAGAACGCAGATGTCAGAGACTAAGCAGCCACACCTCGCTACACTTGCCGTGCATGCCGGGCAGCAGCCGGATCCTACCACCGGCTCACGCGCCGTCCCCATCTACCAGACCACCTCTTACCTGTTCCAGGACGCCGATCACGCCGCCAGGCTATTCGGTCTGCAGGAGTTCGGCAACATCTACACCCGGATCATGAATCCGACCACAGACGTTTTCGAAAAGCGGATCGCCGCACTCGAAGGCGGGGCGGCCGCGCTCGCCACCTCCTCCGGCCAGGCGGCCGAAACCCTGGCCATTATCACCTTGGCGGGCGCCGGAGACGAGATCGTCTCGACCACTTCTCTCTATGGAGGAACCTACAACCTCTTCCACTACACCCTGCCAAAGCTCGGCATCCAGGTCCGCTTTGTCGATGCCGACGATTTCGACGGCTTGCGCGCCGCCATCAACGAGAAAACCAGGGCCGTCTACACCGAAACCCTGGGCAACCCCAAGCTCGACATTGCCGATATTGAGCGCTTGGCCGGCATCGCCCACGAGCACGGCGTGCCCCTGATGATCGACAATACCGCCGCCACGCCGATTCTTACCCGTCCCATTGAATGGGGAGCGGACATTGTGGTCGAGTCGGCCACCAAGTTCATCGGCGGCCATGGAACCTCGATTGGCGGGGTGATCGTCGACGGGGGTAAGTTCGATTGGAAGGCCTCGGGACGTTTCCGTGACTTTGTGGAGCCCGACCCTTCTTACCACGGCCTGTCGTATGTGGACGCGTTCGGTCCCTTGGCCTTTATTCTCAAGGCCCGGGTCCAGGGCCTGCGGGATACCGGCGCTTCCCTTTCGCCATTCAATTCTTTCCTGTTTTTGCAGGGGCTGGAAACTCTGCACCTACGCATGGAACGGCATTCGCAGAATGCTCTGGCCGTGGCCAAGCACCTGGCCGATCACCCCGGCGTCGATTGGGTCAACTATCCTGGGCTCCCCTCCAGCAGCTATTACGCCCGGGCGAAAAAGTACATGCCGGAAGGCCAGAGTTCGCTGGTGACCTTCGGCATCAAGGGCGGCTTTGAGGCGGGCAAGACACTGATCAATTCGCTGAAGCTATTTTCCTTGCTGGCCAATATCGGCGACGCCAAATCGCTCGTCATCCACCCCGCCTCGACAACCCACTCCCAACTCAGCGCCCAAGAACAGCGGGACACTGGCGTCACGCCCGAGCTGGTGCGGCTGTCCGTGGGTATTGAGGACGTTCGCGATCTGCTCGTTGATCTTAACGATGCCATCGAGGTGGCCAACGGGCACTCTGCGCGGCCAGTGGAAGAACTAAGCGCTCGATGAACTCCAGCGCCACCCTGGTCGCACCCAGTTTCGAGGGAGATTTCTCTCCCGGAGAGGCTTTCTCCCTCGAAGCCGGCGGAGTGTTGCAGTCTCCCACGCTCCACTATGCCGTTTACGGCGAGCCTAATGCGGCGCGGGACAACGTCATCTTCGTGGCCCACGCGCTTTCCGGCTCGGCCCGGGTGGCAGATTGGTGGCCGCATCTGTTCTCCAACGGAGGCTTGTTCCACGGCAGAGGTCATTGCATCATCGGCATCAATATGCTCGGCTCCTGTTACGGATCCACCGGGCCGGCGTCGATCGATCCGCTCACCGGCTGTCCCTATGGGCCAAACTTTCCTCTGATCACGGTCCGCGATAATGTCACCCTGCAGGCGCGGCTGCTGGAGAAGCTCAACATCCGCCGTCTCAAGCTGGCAATCGGCGCCTCCATCGGCGGCATGCAGGCTCTGCAGCTGGCGATCGAGTTTCCCCAATTGGTGCAGCGGGTGATCTCGATTGGGGCGGCGCCCCTGCGGGCTTTGGGCCTTGGCCTGAACCATCTCCAGCGCCGGATGATCCAACTTGACCCGGCGTGGAAGGGTGGGCACTATGAGCCCGGCCGGCAACCGCGGGAGGGGCTGGAGTTGGCGCGGGCGTTGGCGGTGTGCACTTATAAATCGCCGGAGTTGTTCGAGCATCGATTTGCGCGTAAGCCCGACCGTAGCGGCGAAAATCCCTGGGCTTCCGGACATGAGCGCGGCGTGGGCCTCACGGGAGAGCGATTCGACGTGGCTGGATATCTCGATTACCAAGGAGAGAGATTCGTCGACCGCTTCGACGCGAATTCCTACCTGGCCATCACCAGGACCATGGATACCTTCGATCCCACACCTGCGTTCGACCGTATTCAGGCAGAGGTTATGCTGGTTGGGATCTCGTCTGACTGGTTATTTCCAGCCTTGGACATCGCCGCCATGGCCACCCGCATGGTCGAGGCCGGAGTCGATTGCCAATACCGGGAGTTGATTTCCTCCCACGGCCACGATGCCTTTTTGGCCGAACCGGACCAACTGGCACAGGTGCTTCAACCTTTTATTTGAAAAGGCTCTTGGAACACTCTCCCGGGTTGGTGTACCCCACTCAAGCCAAAACCGGGCTTGAATGGGCCACCCCGGACACTCGTGAGGGAAATAGGGTGAGTGAAGGAGGTCGGGTGGCCCACTCAAGCCCGGTTTTGGCTTGAGTGGGGTACACCAACCTTCACAGTGCTGCGCCCAACTAACCCATCAATCCCAGATAAGGATTACTGCCGAAATTTCCGAAGTTGGGAAAGACTTCCCGCACTTGACTGTCAGAGAGCCCCATCCAGCGGCCCAAGGTTCCGCCGTACTGCTCGACGGCCGTGGTTGGGATCAACCGGCCCGCGCCCACGTCATCGGCCATGTTGGCGCCGACGATCGGATATTGGCCGTAGATATTCTGCCCCGCCACCGCTCCGCCGGCGACGATGTGGTGACTGCCCCAGCCATGGTCGGTACCGTCGCTGTTTGCAGTAAGGGTGCGGCCGAAATCGGAAACGGTGAACAACGTCACCTGGCTGCTGAGCCCAGCCGTGATCATGAGCTGATCGAAGTACTCGAAAGCCGCCCCCAATTGGCTCAGCAAGGTCGAAAGCCGCTTGGCCTGGGTGTCGTGTGTATCGAAGCCGTCCAGCTCCACAAAGAAGATCTGGCGGGTCACGCCCAAAGCGGTGCGACCAGCGATTACGCGTGCGACCGTTTGCAACGACCGCGCCAGCTGGTTATCGGTGAGCTTTCCGGTCGCAGGATCCAGGAATTGTGGGGGGTCGGCCACCCCCGTCGGGCCGGCCGGCGCCATCGCCGCGGCCAAGGCGGCCTGCGCTGCCAGCGATCGGCGAACAATGACGGCATATTCCTTGGCGAAGAGGTTGGTGTTGTCGGCGCCAATAATGGCCTGCAACGCAGCTGTACCTTCCGCAGAACCGAAAAGCGGGTTGGCCAGCCCGTTGGCAGCCAGCGCGCCGGCTGCGCTGACGCGGAGCTGGAACGCCGTCTGCCCGGCCAGGAAAAGCGTGGTGCCGCTCGTGCTGATGCAAGTGAACGAAGTGTTGCTGTTCATGTTTTCGAACAAGTCGGCCATGCGGCCGCCCCACCCGCGGTTAGCCCCGTCGGCGGCTATCGCCTCCCAGGCATTGGTCTGATCGAAATGCGAAAACAGGGACCTGGGTAAAGGCACGGAATTCTGGTTGTACTCGTCTTTAGTGACCGGCTGAATCAAAGTGCCGGTGTTGGCAATCAACGCTGCGCGGCCCGCGGTGAAGAGATTTTGCACCCCGGTAAGATAAGGGTTCAAAGCGAAGGTACGGCCCGACTGGGGCGTCGTCGGAGTAATCGGCAACAAGTCACTTAGGGCGTAGGCAAGCCCCTCAGCTCCGCTGCGAGCCGCCGTGAAAGCGGCGAAAGAATCCGGGTCAGTCGCAATCAACGTGCCGTGACCGTCATTGCCGCCCTGCAGGTAGACACAGACCAAGGCCTGGTAGCCGGAGGACGGAGCGGCGGTTTGCGAGGTCATGGCCGCCAGGGCACGCATGCTGTGCAGCGTTGGACTTACCGAGACGCCGGCCATCGCCGCATAGGAAGCCGTCTTCATGAACTGGCGCCGTGAATGGTCGATCTTTCTCATAATGAACTCCTCGTCAGTGCTGGGCAGTGTATTCCGGCGAGGCGACGGTCAGAAAGACCGCGGTTTGGGCACGCGCCAGAAGCGCACTGTTGATCGCGGTAGGATCGCCCCCGGCCGGCACCGGGATGGCGCTGACGGCGGCCAAGATCTGGCTCTGCAGGGTGGAGGACATCTGCCCCGCCAACAGCAACAGGTTCACGCGAGCAAGCAGTTGATCGGGCGAGTTGGCCAGACCGGTTTCCGCAGCCAACGTCATATAAAGATCCTGGTTGTTGCCGTATCCGCCAGAAACCGCAGCTTGCATATTGTTGAGATAGCCGATCACAGTGGTGACATCGGTGATCTCCATCTCCGGCGCGGTAAGCCCGGCCTGCTCGATGCTGGTGCCCGCCGGCACATAGCCCGGAGCGAACCAGTTGAATACGCTGGGCGAGCGTGAGGCCATTTCCCCAAAGCCATGCGCCGGATCTTCTGTGCTGCCGATATCGAAGGCGCCGCTGCGCGACTCCGCGGTAAATGCGCGAGCCATGTGAGTGAAGCGGAGCAGAGGCTCCTGTACCCGGCCATAGGTAGAACCGGCAGCGGTATTCACATTGCGTGCCTCGTCATCCATCAAGATGGCGGTGATAACGGCCTGCATATTGCCACGCGTTCCCGTCCCGTCATCCTGAAACACCGCTCCCACGCGCTGCACATAGGCCGGACTCGGGTTGCTGGTGACCAGGCGCTGAATCAGCTGCTTACAAACAAAAGACGGCGTGTTGGGATGATTGAAGAGCGCATCCAGGGCAATCTTCAGGTCGCCGGTTGGATCCGGCGAACCCGCGGGAATGGTGGTCGACAGAAAATCTTTCTCAGCCACGGAGTGATGCGTGGGGTAGGTGGCCATCGGCAGAATATCCTGCCCGAATCTCGGTCCTGCAAAAGAAGCGCCGTAGCCGGACCATGCCTGATTGCTGCTGTCCCCGGCCATGTTCCAGCTGAAGCCGGTGAATACTTTGGCAATCCCCACCACATCGTTGTTGGAATAGGTGGGGATGGGATTGCCGCTGCCATCCAGCTGCTGCGAGCCATCCGGGTTCAGCTTCCAAAGACCAATGGTAAAGAGCTGCATCACCTCTCGGGCGTAGTTCTCGTCGGGATCCACCTTGCCGTTGCCTTCATTGGCGATGGTCGACAAGTAGATCCCCATCTCCGGACTCAGCGTGACATCCTGCAGCAGCTGGCGGAAGTTGCCAAAGGCATCGTTACCCAGCATGTCGTAGTAGTTGGCCATGCCGCGCGGCATTTGTTGCAGCACAGCGTCCTGGCTGGAGATCACGAAGAGTTCACTGAGCGCGAACTGCGCCCGTTTACGCAGCGCATCTTTGCCGGTGAGCGCGGTGCTCCAGAACGGCTGCTCGAAATAGGCATCGCCGGCGGTGTCGAGGAACAGCTTCTGGTTGCAGGTTGCGTCCGTGGCAGCGCACGCAGGCTGGTTGTTGAGCATGATCTCCCGCTCTGCGTAGGGCTCGTGCAGCGTGTTGGGTATGGCAAATTGCTCCGCGAACCAGGCGCTGTAGCCGATGGCCGAAAGGTGATTGATGTCTGCCTCGGATCCGCCAAACGTTGCCTGCATCAGGAAGCGCGAAGCATCCTGGGGCGAAACCAGCGGCGTGGGTGGAGTGCCCGGCACCTGCTCCACCACGTCAGCCGAAACCGCGGCGCCGGGATTGGGATTGAGGACCTGCAAATCGAACGGACCGGCCACGGTCGGGTCAACCGTCGCCGTGAGTTGGGTGCCGGAAACCCACTGGGTCGGAATCGGCGACCCATTTTCGAGCACCGTGGCGCCATTGATAAAGCTTCCCCCGGTAAGGGCCACGCTGCTGGAACCGATATTCACGGTCGAAGGTGCGACGCTGAGCAGAATGGGGACAGGGTTGAGAATCTGCGCGTTCACGATGGTGACCGAGTTGGGATTATCGACGCTGGTCGCTTGCACCACTACCAGGTTGGGATTGGGCACCACCGCCGGCGCGGTATACACCCCCTGAGCATTAATGGTGCCGATTTGGGAGTTGCCGCCGGCTATTCCGTTCACCGTCCAGGTGACCGCCATGTCCTGCGAACCGGTCACGGTGGGCGTAATGTTGATCGTGTTATTGACCCGGACGCTGGTTTCTGACGGCTGCAGCTGGATCACTACCTGACCCGGCTGGACCAGCGCGTTGACGGCTTTGGAAGAAGTCGAACCAGGATCAGGATTGACTACCGCCACCGGATACGTGCCTGGAGTATTTTCCGTGACCACGGCCACCAACTGCGTGCCCGACACGTAGGTGGTGGGGACGGCTAAGCCATTCCAGAGGATTTGCGCACCGTAGACAAAAGCTGATCCGTTGACCACGATCTGCGCCACTCCCTCGGAAAATTGACCCGGAGTAATTGTGGTGACGATGGGAATGGGGTTGAGAACGGAAACAGCATAAGTTCCCTTGGAGGGATAGATTTCGGCGGAGCTTCCGATGACTACCTGATTCTTGGGTAGGGGAACAACAGCCGGCGCGGTGTAGACGCCGTCACTGGAAATGGTGCCGATCTCGGCGTTGCCGCCAGGAATTCCGTTGACCGACCAAGTAACCGGCGCCTCGGTTTTGAACTGCATGGTTTGCGTGACGCGCAGGTTGTTGCCGGTAGCCTCGATGGCCGACATCTTTTCGATGGCAGCCTGGTTGAGGCTCATGCCGCAACCCACGGTGATGCCGCTCACCGCGGTCAAGCACAACGCAGCGGTACCGCTACACAGTTTTTTTGATGGGCTTACGGTCCACATGCTGCGCTCCGCTCTCGACCGGGCTTAGCTGGCAAGACTTGTGCTCGGAAAGCGCGATGCTCGCCGTACTGACAGTTTGAAAATACGCAAACCGATGGTTCACGGGAACATTACTTTCGAGTTAGTTTGCATCGGGTACTTAAGGAGATAAGAGAGGTAGTAATGCTTATGTTGCGACTTAGGACGCCTCGAGTTATTGGCTTATAAGTTATCGCCGCCGGTTACGCAGACAAAAGAGCAGCCCCGGAGGGCTGCCTATAATTGCATTGCTTCGTTTCTACTTTTAAGGAGCCGGGCGGCTTTTAGGAAGAGAACAACTGGGTCAGGTTGCTGAGGCGAAGCAGTTCCTTCACTCGAGGGGAGAGATTGAGCAATTCCAGCTTGATGTAGCCTTCCTTGAGTGCCGACACCTTGAGGCCCACCAGGGTTCCGAGTCCTGAGCTATCTACGTAGCTCACGTCAGTCAGGTCGAGCACGATGCGGCCGCCCAGCGGGATGAGGGGCTTAACTGCTTCCTTGAGTTGACTCGCGGTTTCGCTCACCACCCTGCCATGGCAAATGATGGTCGTGAGGGCACCATCGCTTTGATCCTGCGACCTCTCAATTTCAAAATGAAAGAGTGTACCTGGTGCTGTCGCCATGCGCTCTCCTTGCCGAGTCTAACCTTGCGCCATACTATGCTCGCCGGTAACATCTTCGCATTAAAATTTCGTTACGGAAGCTCGCCGTTGACGGCTCCAGGCAGAAACAACGAAAACACCGTTCCTGTGCGACGGCCGGAAGTGGAGGAGCGCACGCCAAGATGGCCCCCATACTTCTCAATGAGTTCGCGAGAAACCCACAGTCCCAGCCCGGTGCCCGTGTCCTTTTTTGTGGTGAAGAAGGGCTCGAATATATTGTCCAGGTTTTCCGGACCGATGCCACAGCCTGTATCCGCCACCACGATGCGCACTCCCGTTAAGGCGAGATCGCGCGGGTTGCGGGAGGCGCGCACCCGGACGCAAATTGCATTGCCGGCTGAGCAGGCATCCAGGCTGTTGGCAAGCAGGTTGGAAATGACCTGACGCAGTTCTCCCGCGCTTCCCCACGCCTTCTGCTCGGTTTTTATATTCACGTGCAAGCTAACCCGTGCCTGGGAGGCACGGAAGGAGTAGAAGTCGAAGACTTCACGAATCACCAGATCCGGGCGAAAGAGGCTGGCTGAAGCACTCTCCCGATAAAAGCCCAGGGATTGGCGAGTGATGTGAGCAATTCTTTGCAGCTCTCGGTCGGCTTCTGTGAGGTGCCTGCGAATCTTCTGCATATCCTCCTCACCGCGTGCCAGGTAGATGAGGTTCACCAGGCCTTCCAGGGGGTTGTTGACTTCATGGGCGATGGCCGCAGCCAGGCGTCCCGCGGACGCCAGTTTTTCCGCTCGCATAAGCGCCTGCTCGGAGGTATAGCGTTCGCTGATGTCGCGGAAAATGAGCACGATGCCGATCATGCGCTGGTCCTTGTCAAGGATAGGAGCGGCGCTGTCATCGATATGGAATTCGGTTCGATCTTTACTGACGAGGATGGTGTGGTTGGCCAGCCCAACGGTCTTCCCCAACCTCTGGACCACTTCCACAGGGTTCTCTACGATGGCGTGTGTCCGCCGGTTGTGAATGATGAAAATCTTTGCCAGCGGAACGCCCTGCGCCTCGGCCTCCTGCCATCCTGTCAGCTGCTCGGCAACTACGTTCATGAACACTACCTTGCCCTCGGGGTCGCATGCGATCACTCCATCGCCGATGCTGCGCAGAGTGGTATTCAGCCATTGCTCGCGGGCATAGGACTGGTCTCCCCAGCGCTGGACTTCCGTGATTTGCAGGTTGTAGGTTGCGGCAAGCTTCTGAAACAGCCGGCGAATTTCCCATGCCAGCAATGCGGCTAGAAGAGCGGCAAGAGCGATCAGCCCGTATAGGCTGAATTTATCGACGCGCAGAGAGCTGAAGGAACGGCTCTCCCGGAGGCTTGTTTCATTCGCCAGGAAATCATCGACGGCGGCCCGCACCGCGTCCATTTCGCGTTTACGCTCAAGCATCTGCGGGTCCATGTCAGACGCAGGAAGCACAAACGTTTGGGTGGCAGATTGCTGCCACACCCGAGCCGCCGTCTGCACGCGCTGCAACCTGGCCGTTTGTTCGGGATTGCGTCTCACCATGTTGAAGAGCGCCGCGAACTCCGGTTCCAGATGTTGCTTGGCTCGGTCGTAGGGCTCGAGAAAGACGGGGTCACGGGTAAGAAGAAATCCGCGCAGCCCGGTCTCCTCGTCCACCATGAGTTTGACCAGGTTGTTGGCGCGGGCAATCACCTGGTCGGAATGGTCAACCCGGCGAGCACTTTGCTGTACCTTCTGGAATCCATAAGCCAGGATTATCGCCAGCAGCGCCAGAGCGATGATTGGAAGGGCGACAAGGCGGAGCAGCAAACGTCGGTATGCGGCAGCTTCCAAAAGGACTCCCCGGGGGCGTTCGAAGCAATCCCTGCAATTTTGCCTGATCCGGCGCGCCGCGAGCAACGTCGGCTTAGCGTGCGGGGAGGCGGAAGGCCAGTAGCTCGCCCGGATATTCGGGGCCCCCAACGGCGAGGACGATGTACTGCTTCCCGTTCAGCATGTAGGTCATGGGCGAACCGGTTTGTCCGGAGGGCATATACACGGCTCCGGCGTCTTTGCCGGTGGCTTTGTCGTACGCGCGCAGCAACGCTCCCTTCCGGCCTTCGGCGTTGGTAAAGGTTCCGCCTTCGCCGGCAATCACAAGGGTCTTGGTGGTCAGCACGCCGATGATTCCCGGCCGGCCTGTGCGGGAAATATCCAAGCCCTTCAGCAGCGGGCTGTTGCGAATTTCATCCGGTGTTTCGCCGTGAGGGATCTGCCATAGGATGTCTCCGGTATCCAGATTGATCGCGCTGATCTGGCCATAGGGCGGCTTGATAAGCGGCAGGCCGTGGACGGTCAGGCGATGGAATCCGCCTCCACTCGTCTGGGCCGTACCCGCGACATACCTCACGTCTGAGCTGCCGGCTTCCGGTGGAACGAGGCCCAGGCTTCCTAGAAGGCCCTGAGAAAAAACGTAGAAAATGTGGGTTTGCGGATCGTAGGATCCTCCCGCCCAGTTCGTTCCGCCAAGGGAGTGGCCAATAATCAAGTTAGCCAACGGGCCTTCCGCCTTGCTGACGACCGGCGGCGTAAAGACAGGGCCGAGTTTGTACTTCGAAGCTAGCTTGAGCGCCTCTTCTCGTAACTGAGGCGTGAAGTCGATAAGATCGCTCTCCTTGAAACCGTTTCTGTCATAAAACGGCGGCTTGGTGGGAATCGGTTGTGTGGGTGAATACCATTCGCCGGGAACATCGCCCTGGGGCACGGGCCGCTCCACGAACGGCCAGACTGGCTCTCCGGTCACGCGATTCAGTACATAAAGGATGGATTGTTTTGTAGCCTGCGCCAGTGCCTTGACCGGTTGACCGTTGACGGCGATATCCACAAGCACCGGGGCACATGGAATATCGAAATCCCAAATACCATGATGAACCAGCTGGTAATGCCATTTGCGCTGACCGGTCTTGAGGTCGACCGCCACCAGGCTTTCCCCGAACAAGCCATTTCCAGGACGATCACCGCCGAAATAATCCTGGGTGGGCATCTCAACCGGCAGATAGGCCATGCCAAGGTCCTGGTCTACGCTGATCTGAGTCCACACCCCCGTGTTTCCCGTGTACTCAGCGGAGCCTTTCTGCCAAGTGCCATAACCGAATTCCCCCGGGCGCGGAATGGTGTGAAATATCCAGAGCCGCTCGCCGGTTTTCACATCGAAGCCGCGGACGTATCCTTTGACATTGACCTTGCTCCTGGGCTCTTCACCGGAGCGATGAGCGGCGCCCACGATGACGGTGTTGCCGGCCACGATCGGAGCGGCGTGCAGCCCGATGTCGGCCGTGACCAGGTCCATCTCCTGGTCGTCATTCAAGCGCAGATCGACCACGCCATCTTTGCCGAATGTGGGTATCGGTGTCCCGGTCTTCGCGTCGAGAGCCAGCAGCCGGTAGCCGGGCGTGACGTAGAAGATCCGCTCTGCATGGCCGTCGGTCCAATAGGCCAGGCCACGGCCGGAGAGCCGTCGTGGAGCAAGCTCCCCGCGCTTGCCTTCGTGCTCGGCGTGCATCCACAGCACTTCTCCGGTTGCAGGGTCGAGCGCAACCACCGCGCGGCGCGACCCAGCCGTGGTGTAGAGGACGCCGTTGACCATCAGCGGGGTCACTTCAAATTTGTATTCCGGCTCGGGGCCGAAATTTTCGGTCTTGAACCGCCAGGCTATTTGCAGCGTATTGAAGTTGGAGGCGTTGATTTGATCGAGAGCCGAATACCGGGTGTTGGCGAGGTCGCCGCCGTAGGTGGGCCATTCCCCGCCCTTGGCTCCTGACTGCGCGGAGAGAGGGATGGCGGCGAGAAGACAAACGCCCAGCAGGAGGCTAGCGCAACGCATATTTTTCCCTGACCACAAGGAGATAGCATCCGATTCCTACCAGCAACCAGAAACCAATCGCGATCAGGGGGGCATTGAAGTTTCCCGTCTTCTGCACCAGCAGCCCGGTAATCCATGGGGCGGCAATACCCGCCATGTTCGCGGCGGTGTTCTGGATTCCTGCCACCCGGCCGGATACGGAGCGCGGCGTCAACGTCTGGGTCAAGGCCCAATAATTCGCCGTGGCCAGACCCAGTCCGCTCAGCGAAAATACGGCCAGGAAAAGCGTGAGCGCCGTGGAGTTAGAGAAGGCTCCGAAGACGGCGGTGAAGGCCAGCACGAAACCCGCAATAGTAAATGCTTTTCGTACCGTGACGGGGTTGCCGCCACGAGCAATGGCTCGATCGGCAGCCCAACCCGCCGCGATGGCAACCGTACCCGTTCCGGCAAAGGACATGAACGTGAACCAACCCGACGCCGTCAAGGAAAGGCCAAACCGCTCTTTGAAATACGTTGGCATCCACGTCATGCAGAAATAAACAAAGTACATATAACAGAATGTCGCCAGGCAAGTGCCCCAGATCAGCGGCGCGGCGAAAATGGCGCCCCAGGAAACTGCTTTGCGGCCGGGTTCTTCGGCTGCAATCGCGTTGCTCTGGCTGTCAGTGACAAAGAATAGCCACGGAACCAGCCACAGGATGCAGAGCGCTCCGCTGAGAACAAACATCCATCTCCAACCGAAGCCCAGGACGAGATAGGTTGCAATGGGCGCCCCGATGGCGGGTCCATATTTTGTTCCGGACATGAGAATGCCCATGGGGAGGCCGCGCTCCCGCTCGGCGAAGTGTTCGCGGATATAACGCATGCTCGCAGGAATGACGATGGCCTCGCCGGCGCCCAGCACGATGCGCACGGCAATCAGACCGTGCAGCGAAGTGGCCAACGCGCTCGCGGCGGAAACCACGCTCCATAGCAAGAGCGCGGCGGCGTAAGGCCACTTGAGACCGTATCGATCCACTACCCAGCCGGCCGGCGTTTGCAATAAGGTGTAGGCCCAGAAAAAAGCCGACAAGAGGATTCCTGCCGCTTCCGCCGAGAGCGGGAAACTCATGCGAATGGCGGGGAGCGCCGCGGAGAGATTGATACGGTCGGTGTAGGCGATGATGACGCCCAGGGTGAGCAGAGCCACCACCAGCCAACGCGTCCTCACTTGGGCGCGCACGCCCTTTATGTTGGTATCGGAGGGCTGGGTGGCAGTGCTCTCTTTCATCATCGTCGCGTTATCTATGGACCCGGTCGATGGGGTGCGCCCAGTTCCGTGTCCAACACATCTTTCACTGCGGTGATTCCGATAATCATCAACTCGAGATCCGACGAGCCGTTGTTGGTGAACGAGTGCGGCTCCCGGAACAAGAT
>Ga0302324_100018703_pt1 | contig 13637 bp, 9 predicted proteins | sample Palsa_T0_1_FD_201949 | JGI IMG/M metagenome (GOLD analysis project Ga0302324, IMG submission 201949) | Peat permafrost microbial communities from Stordalen Mire near Abisko, Sweden - Palsa_T0_1 | ecosystem: Environmental > Terrestrial > Soil > Palsa > Peat permafrost | place: Sweden: Abisko...
TTGGGCATCGCTCGCGAGGTCCACGCAGGGTGATGCAGGGGTCCAGTCGTCTTTCTCGCCGATGAGGATGTGGAGGGGTGCGACGGGAGGCGACCATTCGGCGCGGCGGAGCGCCTGCCGGCAATCGGGATAGAACGCGACTGCGACGCGGAAGTCGTGCGCAAGAGCCGCGGGGCGTGATTGCGTCTCGTGCGCGATTGTCCCGAGCACGGTGATGCCCCCGTTCGACCAGCCGAGGAGACCGATGCGGTCGGCCCGCGTGAAGGGCTGACTCTCGAGCCACACGAGCGCTCCGTATGCGTCGCGATTGCGTTCGTAGAACGCGCGGACGGTGCGATCATGACGGCTGCAGATCTCGTCGACGCCACGTGGCGTGAAGCTGTCAGGCATGAGCACGACGTAGCCTTGCTTCACGAAGCGTTCGGCGTATTCGTGCTCGCGAGGGGCTATCTCCGTACCGCTCTTGCGGTAGAGGCCCGCGCAGCCGTGCAAGAAGATGATTGCGGGGAACGGGCCGGCGCCTTCGGGTCGCATCAGCCACGCGTCGAGCGTCGTGGGTTGCTGTTTTGTGAGGTCGGCGTCGTGGGAGGGGAATGAGACGTGCGTTGCTCCCGAGAGGGTTCGCTGTGGTGCGAGATCGGGTGTCGAGCTTGCTCTTGCTGGCGCTGTCTGCGCCGCGGGCGGTTCGTGTTTGCATCCGGTGGTGATGCTCATCGTCAAGGCGATGAACATGAGGCAAGGACGGTGTGCCTGCATGTCCGAGCATGGGCACAGAGCGCGTGGAGCGCAAGCGGCGTACAATCGCGCCGTGCGCGTAGCCCTCGTGTATCCGCCGACCTGCGATCCGACAGCGCCCTATCTCGCGGTGCCGATGTTGACGGGATTTCTGCGGGCACACGGCGTGGACGTGCTGCCCATCGACGCGAACGTGGAGGCGTGGGACGCGCTGCTCACCGCGCGTCGAATGAAGCAAGTCTCCGAGCGTCTCGAAGCACGGCTCGCCGAGCTCGACGCGCGACGGTCGCTCGGGCATGTCGAACAGCTCGAGTACGCCGCAGCATGGAGCGCACGCGGTGACGCGCACGCCGCGCCTCGGGCGATCGAAGGTGCCATGTGCGTGATGCGCGACCCGAAGCTGTTTTACGACGCACGTGCGTACGACGAAGCGGTCCACACCATCGAAGGGGCTCAGCGCGCGATATCCGCTGCGTATCACCCGCTCACTGTCGACTTCACCGCGTACCGCACTCCCTTCGGCTTGACGACGCCCGAAGAGATCGCGCGAGAGGGCGGCGAGGCACGCTTTCCGTTTCACGACTGGGTGACGCAGACGCTCGCGCCGAGGCTTCGCCAGGCGGACGTCTCCGTGGTCGGTATCTCCGTGTGCTTTCCTGGGCAGCTTCAACCGGCGTACGCGTTCGCGCATCTGCTTCGACGCGAGCTGCCCGGCGTACATCTGACGTGTGGCGGGCCTGGGATGACGCAGATGCTCATTCGCCTGTCAGGCAAACGACTCGCGCGTGCGCTCGGTCCGTTCGATACCGCCGTCGTCTACGAGGGAGAGCAGCCGCTACTCGGTTTGGTGCGGGCGCTGGAGACGCGATCGCCGCTTCGCGAGGTGCCCAACGTCGTTCATCGGGACGCCCTCCACGGTGCGCGTTTCACGCCTGGGCACGGCATGATGGACTTGCGCGGTCTTCCGGCTCCCGACTTCGAGGGCCTCCCACTCGCACGCTACTTCGCGCCCGAGCTGATGCTTCCGTACGATCCGACGCGCGGCTGCTATTGGGGGAAGTGCACGTTCTGCCATTACGGGCTCGCCGAAGTAGGCACGGCCAAGTACCGCGAGCGCGATCTCGACAGCATGGTGGCGCACTTGCGTGCGCTTTCCGAGCGGCACCACACGAAGCGGTTCTACTTTTCGCAGGACTCCGTCGCACCGAAGACGCTCCTCAAGCTGTCGCACGCGCTCATCCTTGCAAAGCTCGACTTGCGGTGGGCGACGGATCTCAAGCCCGAGAAGTACCTCACGCGCGAGCGGGCGAAGGTGCTTCGCGATGCCGGCGCAGTGGCTTGCGCGCTTGGCGTCGAGTCGGCCGATCCACGCGTGCTCGACTTGATCGACAAGGGTGCACCGATCGATGCGGTCTCGAACGTCATCACGCACCTGGCCGATGCGGGCGTGGCAGCCGAGGCAATGTGTTTCACTGATTTTCCGACCGAGACCGCGCCTGAAGCGATCCGTACGCTCGAGTTCTTGCACGCCCATCGTGAGCGCCTCGGCGTGTTCATCGTGGGCGAGTTCGGCTTGACGCACGGCGCGCTCGTGGCGCAAAGCCCGGAGAAGTTCGGCATCGATGAGATGTGGCAGCTCGATGGAGATGAGCTTGGCCTGTCCCTCTTCTACAAGGAACGCACCCCCTCGAAGACCGCGCGCCAGCGCCGTGCCATCGACGACGAGCTCGGGCGTGTGTCGTCGGCGTGGCTCCTGCGCCATTATCCGTGGGCCGGCGCCGTGTCGACCACTCACACCATCCTCTATTACGATCGCTTCGGTCCCGGCGTATTTCGCGTGCTCGCGCACGACGTTCGAAGAGCGCCGGAGGAATCGCGCGATGCCGAGGCGCGATTCGACGTCAGCGCAGCAATGAAGGCACGAGAACGCGAGGGCGCCATCTGGTCGTCGCTCGTCTACGAACGGCGTGCGGTGTCACGCGCTCTCTATGAAGAGCTGTCGAGCCGACCCGCTCGGCTGCGCCCTTCGCGTACAGATGTGCGGTACGCGCCCGGCGCACACGTCGCGCTCGTTCCTTCGCGCCGCAAGAACACACGTCCGAACGCGCTGCGCTAAGCTGGCATCTCAGTGCGGATGCTCCGTGTCGCGCTCAGCGCCAGCTTCATCGGTTCAGCTCTGCTCGGATGTGGGGCTCGAACAAACCTGTCCACGGCGACCACGGTCGATTCCGGCTCGAGCACCCACGAGGCCGGGTCGGATGGTGGGTCGTCGTGTCAGCCGGCCTTCCTCGAAGCGGGAACAGGCTTGGCCGGTCACACGGAGATCCCCATTTACCACCGGGCGATGCCTTCATGCTGCCCCGCGGAGCGCGGCCCAGGGCCGCCTACCCAACCGTACGGGTCCGGAATGGCAGACGGCTGCTCGTCAGACTCCCAGTGCACCAGTGGGGCGGACGGTCGTTGCTTCCCGTTCGAGGGTCTGGTCGGGCCTGGCGGGTGTTCGTACGACACGTGCTTCACCGATTCGGATTGTCCGTCGGGGGCGCCGTGCGTGTGCCGCACCTCGGCCGCCGACAACAGCGCGAATGTTTGTGCGCCAGGAGGCAATTGCGCCCTCGACTCGGACTGTGGCTCGGGTGGCTATTGCTCGCCGTCGCAGGTCTGCTTCGGACCGCCAACCTATTATTGCCATACTACGTCGGACGCATGCATCAACGACGCGGACTGCCCTCCCGTCGACGCGGGGGGTGGTTGCCAAGTCCCGCAAGACTGCGTGTATGACCCCCAGGTGCAGCACTGGGCGTGCAGCCAGCAGGCTTGTTGCCCTCCGTGAGATGAGCCGCGCGAGCTTGCGCTACTCGAGCACGCACGTGCTCGCCTTGCACTCGGTTCGTGTTCTCCCGCTCGGGCACGCCAGAGCGGGGCACGTTCGGTGCTCGTTCGCGAGGACGTCCGGGCACGTCTCCGCGACCTTCTTCACCCACGCCTTGTTGCCTGCTGTCGACGTGCCGCACCCCACGCAGCAGAGCGACGGACCACTCAAGCTCACGAACGTCACCGCGCAGTCCGAGTCCTCTACGCAGTGCGCATCGAGAGGCGGGACCACCGGCGTGGACGTAGGCGACGCGATCACCACGAACACAAAAAGGCTCATCGCCAAGATTTTCATGGTTCGTACCGACGTACATCATGCGCGTTCGTTCTAAAACCGTTACTGCGGATACGGTAAGCTCCTGATGAACCCATGATCTGGCTGCGTTCGGTGCTCGCCGTCGTCATTGTGTCGTGTGCGGCTGCAACGCCCCAGCCGGTTCCGACGCCCCCCGCTCCCACGGCGACAGTGACGGCTACCGCGACAGCGACAGCCACGGCAACCGTGACAGCCACGGTGACGGTCGCGGATCCGCCGCCGGTGTTGACCACCATCGATGGGTGGTCCCCCACGCTCCTCCAGCGCCTCGCTCGTGAAGCCGACTCGAAGCGCGCGGGAGTCGTCTCGCTCGCACCCCCGCCCGACACCGAACGAGACGCAGTGATTCAAAGAGCGTTCGGCCAACGCTGCAAGCTCGAGCGCACCTGCGGGCCGTTGTGGGGCGTGGACTGCGCGTCAGCGGTGGACGGGCCGTACTACTTCGTGCGTCCCCGCGCTGACCGCATGGAGCGCATCACCGTATGCGGCGGGGCATGCATGGGAGGCCGATGCACCAACTGCCCGCCGCGCGACGCGGGTTGGACCTGCCCGACGTACTAAGCAGGGTGACGCTGGTCACCACAGCGACGGAAGGATCGACACGGCGAGGACGCGCTCCCTCGAGAACGCCAGACCGAGCAAGCTCCCAAGCGCGCTGGGAGGAGCGATCGGCGGAATGCGCTGCCAAGGTGTTCGCAGCGTGGCGAGCTGCATCTTCGCAGCTCCCGCACCGACGCGGCTGCGCAGCGCGAGCACCGCGGCGTGCCCATCCCCAAGCTCGTCCACGAGCCCATGGGTCTGGGCGTCGCGTCCGCTCCATACGCGCCCCTGCGCGACGGCGTGCACTTCCTCGCGTGTGCGTTTGCGGCCTTCGGCTACGACGTCGATGAAGCCGTCGTAGAAGCTCTGGACCTCTCCCTCGAGGGCGGTTCGCTCGTCTTGGCCGAGCGTGTGAAATGGGTCGAGCAACGTCGCACGGGCGCCGCGCTGGAGCGTTTCGGTGACGATGCCGAGCTTCTGCATCAAGGGCTCGACGACGATCCGCGCGGCGACGACGCCGATCGATCCGGTGATCGTCGTCGGCTCGCACACGATGTGGTGCGACGCCGCTGCCGCGTAGTAGCCGCCGCTCGCCGCGACGTTGCCGAAGTACGCGACGACGGGTTTCTCCTTCGCGAGCGCGACGAGCTCGTGGTGCATGCGGTCCGATGCGAGCGCACCGCCGCCAGGTGAATCCACGTGCAGCAGCACCCCCCGCACGCGCCCGTTCGCGCGGAGCGCTCGCACGGCCGAGACGAAGCGCTCGTCGACCGCGAACGGCCCAGAGCCGCTCGTGATGGCCCCGTGAAGTGGCAGCACGGCGAGCACGCGGCCTTTGCGAAGCTTCGGCAAGATGCGCGCGCGCTTCGCCGCGAGGTAACGCGCGGCAGACACAAGCTTCGCGTCACCGAGCGCTTTCGGAAGCTCGTCTTCATAGACTGCGACATCGATGAGACCAGCCTCGACGGCTTTCTCGGACGAATAGGGAGCCCCGTCGACGATGGCACGGGCGCGCGCCTCGTCGACCTTGCGGCCGCTTGCGATCGCGGAGACGAGCTCGTCGTAGAACGTATCGAGCAAGGCACCGACCTGCTCGCGCTGCGTGTCACTCATCCGCTCGAGCTCGAGCGTCTCGCCGGCGCTCTTGTACGCTCCAACCGCGAGACGCTCGGCTGCGACGCCGATCTTGTCGAGCGCGCGCTTCGCATACCGCGCGGTCGAGACGAAACCGACCGGGGCGATCGTCGCGCGCGGGGCAGCGATGATGCGGGTTGCAGCGCTTGCGACGTAGAGCTCCTTCGTGTCCCCACCGTTCGGGAGAGACACCACGACCTCGCGACCCGTGAGCTCGCGAAGACGCACGATCGCTTTGCGCAGCGACGTCGCCGTGGCCATCCCACTGCTCATGCTGCGGATGACGATGAGCACCCCGCGGACGCGGGGATCCTTGGCGACCTCGTCGATGATCTCGTGAAACGTCGAGAGGGCCACGCCGCGGCCACCCATGAAGCCCAGAAACGGAAGAGGCGCGCGACGGACGACCGGGAACTCGTGCACCGGTCCGTCGATTTCGATTTGCAACCAGGCATTGCGTGGCAGCCGTCGGCGTAGGAGCACCCACACCGCGGTGAGCGGCGCAAACACCAGCCGCAAGGCGAATCCAATCAGTCGCAACACCAGCATGCTCGAAGCATAGGTCGCGAAACGCGAAACGCCTGCGTCGCCCAGCGATGGGCCGTGTTTTTTTCGTGTTGCGACGACCAAAAGAGCGCAGAACGCGACGGCAACGGTTGGTATCCCCGATGCATCGTAAGGGCGCGTGGTCCAAGCCCCCTCCCTTCAGGCTTATCGCGCGCGCCTGACGCATGTAGAGCCACTCTCACGCGAGGCCGAGCGTGCGCTCGCGCTTCGTCATCAGGCGGGCGACCGGGATGCGGGTCGTCGCATCGTCGAGGCGTGTCTGCCGTTCGTCGTGGCCATCGCGCTCGAGTATCGGCGGTGGGGTGTACCGCTCGAGGACATCGTGCAGCAAGGCAACGTCGGCCTCTTGCGGGCTGTCGCCAAGTTCGACACGACGAAAGACTGCCGCCTCGCGACGTACGCCGCTTATTGGATTCGCGCCGAGATCCGCGAGTACGTCGTCCGCGGCTACCGCGTCGTGCGGCTCGGCACGACGAAGGCCGAGAGGCGCGCACTAAGAGCTTATCGCACGACGCGGGAGACCGATCCCGAACGCCTGTCGAAAGCGAGCGGCCTCTCAATCGATCGTGTGCGGAGCCTCCTGCCGCTCTTGCAAGCGCGTGAGGCGAGCCTCGAGTCGACCAAGGACGATCACTCGCCCGTGATCGATCGCCTCGCCGCCGCGGGGCCGTCTCCCGAGGACAACGCGAGCTCGAGCGAGGCCCTCGACCGCTCGCGCGTCGCCGTGCGCGATGCCCTCCGCGAGCTCACCGACCGCGAGAAGCTCATCGTCCGTGACCGCTTGATGGCCGACGAGCCTCGCACGTTGCAAGACCTCGGTGACGAGCTCGGCGTGAGCAAGGAGCGCGTCCGTCAGCTCGAGCAACGCACCCTCATCAAGCTCCGCCAGCGCCTGCGAGACCTCCGGGAGATCCTCCCGTCGGTGGCGTGACTCGAACGAAGTATGCCGCCGGTCGTGGCGCTTGCTACGCTGCGGACCGTGCGGCTTCGGGTGACCATCGCTGTTGTGGCTGGGGTAGCGGTTGCGCTGGCCGTGGGCTTCGCGTTTCGGCATGAAGACAAGCCGATCACGCCCGTCGCGGCTGCCCCGAGCAGCTCCTCCAAGCCCGATGCGGGTGGGCGCGCTGCGGGCATCGAGGACGAGGATACGAGCCCGGTGCTTCACCCGCCGTCAGGCAAGCTCGCGTCGCTCAGCTGCGCTTCCGCACGAGCCATCGTCGCCGAGGTGCGCCACGAGCTAGCGTTCGTGCCCACGCAACCGACGGCTGCGGAGCTCGCGGCGGCCACGAAGGACTGGGTCGACCCGCACGGACACTGGGCCGTTGCCCCTGATGCAACGCCGTTCAACGCCATCGACGAGGGGGCTGCGGCGCTGCTCGGCGAGATTGGCGAAGGGAAGAACGTGAATGATTGTCCGGCCGCCGTGCGCATCGGTCATGCCCTCGCGACGTGGGTGAACGCCGAGCGCGGCCGCTACGACCAACGCGCAAAGGCCGCACCTTTGGCCCCAGACACGGATGAGAGCCACGCCCTTGCCGATGCCCTCGACGTCGCGACCCGTGACGGTGGGCTCCACGACGTCACGGCGGCCAGCTTGACCGACGAGCTCGCCGATCGCTCGGGCACGCTTGCTCGCGCGTTCGGGACGCCCGTCGCGAAGTATCTCGCTACTGCCCGCAATCGCTTTTTCCCCGAGCTCACCCCCGAAGCGTGGAGCGAGGTCGTGCTCGGCGCGGCAGTCCGCGCGTGGGTCGAGCAGGTCGACCCACATGGGGCGTGGGCTCCGTACGGCGAAGAGGCCGCCGTGCACGACGTGGACCTTGATCAGGACGGGCCTTCGCGCCTCTGGTCGCGCGCCACGCGCACGCTGCTCGGTGTGCGCATCGAAGAGGGCGCGCTCGCCCCACTCGCGGCCTCCGACGTCGTTCTAGAAGTCGACGGGCTGATGCTCGCAGGTTTGCCCATCGAGCAGCTGGACGAGCTCGCGCTCACCGCAGCCGACTCCGGCCAGCCCTTTGACGTCGTCGTGATGCGTGAGGGGGAGAGGGCACCCCGCGTCTTGCGTGTCGACCCCGATGCACCCGCGCCCCCGGTCCCCCAGGGTCACCCATTCGATCTGCCGAGCGAGACGGTTGCGTATGGCAGCGGCGAGGTCGTGGTCGTGACGATTCCAGACATCTACGACGATCTCGGGGAGCTCTTCGAGCGGGCGCTCGCTCGCACCCGCACGCGCAATGTCGTCGGCATCGTGCTCGATCTGCGTGGGGATGGCGGCGGCTCGACCGAAGGCGCGATCAACACGCTCGGCGCGTTTCTCCCAGGCGCGCGCCTCTTTCCCATGCGGAGTCGAAGCGGCGCCGTCGACACCGATCGCGCCCCCGAGCCGCCCATCGACGAACAATGGACGGGCCCGGTGGCGACCCTCATCGACTCCGGCACCGCGAGCGCAGCCGAGATGCTCGCGGGCGCGCTTGCCGCGTATCGCCGCGGACCGAGCGTCGGCACCGCGACCTACGGCAAGGGCTGCGCGCAGGAATATCTCGATGACGACGCGCACGCCGGGCTCTTGCGCGTCACGACGCTCCTCTTCGCGCTGCCCGACGGCTCGCCCGTGCAGCGCGTGGGCCTCATCCCCACGATCGCATTTCCTTTCCACGGGGACGGCTCCGGCGACCGCGAACAGAACCTCCCGCACTCGCCGAGCACGTGGACGGGCCCCGACGTCCGCGATCGCGCATGGGTGGCGAAGGCCTCGCAGTTCGCGTGGCCATCATCTGGCGGTCACGTCGGGCCGTGCAAAGACACGAGCCTGTGTGGTGCCCTCGCGCTCCTCGGCGAGCCCCACCACCCGCACACCGAGGCCCGCGAAGCCCGCCGCGTGCACTAGGCTATAGATGAGGCAAGAGCCCATCGCGGTGGGCGGCATCGACCGCGTCGGCCAGCGATGCATACCGTGCGTCGTCCGCATCGCCGAACGCCTCGACGTGCAGCGCGTCACCCACGAGCTTGGCCGTCTCGGGTGATGCGAGCGCCCGCGCGAGGGCCTGCTTCATTGCTCCCGCGAGCGCGTCGTCGACCGACACGTGCGCCGCGAGCACGTCGGAAGGCGACTCTCGCCCACGCAAGACGACGCGCCAATCCGATGACGACCCCATCCCGGTGAAGCCCGCGCGCGCGATGCGTTGACCGTCGTACTCGGCGAACGTCCCGAAGACGTCGCTGCGGCCCTCGAGGACCGCGCGTGCGGCTGCATCGTGCGATCCGAGAAAGCGATCCTCGGAGAAGGTCGTGCGCGGGTCGATGCCGCGCGCGGCGAGATCGAGCCGCGGGAGGACGTAACCCGTCGTGCTCATCGGGTCGACCCACGCTGCTCGCGCGCCACGAAGGCGATCGAGCGAGTAGTGGCGGCTCCCGGAACGCACCGCGATGATGGTGTGAAAGGCGAGCGCGGAATTCCGCTCGTTGACGTAGAGCGTGCGCACGAGCCGCTTCGCGCGGAGGCGCAGAAACGAGATGGGCGGAAGCCACGCGAAGTGCACTTCGCCCCTCTCGAAGAGCGGCAACAGCTCGTCGTACGACAGCGCCACGCGCGGCGTGATGCGGCGGCCGATCTCGGCTCCGAGCCAGCGCAAGAGATCGGCTGCCGCTGCGCCAACGGGCTCGGTGTTGCGCTGCCATGGGAGCGCAAACGTGAGATCCATGCCGTGTTCGTACGACGCTCAGTGAACGAGGTCAAAGGCGAGCTTGACCACGAGCGCGCCCACGACCGCCAGAACGACGAAGCGAACGAAGGCGTCGCCGCGCTTCATCGCTACACGCGCACCTAGCGCCGCTCCGACCGCGCTGCACGCGGCCATCGGGAGCGCCACGCTCCAGATGATCGTGCCCTTTACGGCGAAGATGCCGAACGACGTGAGGTTCGACGCGAGGTTCACGATCTTGGCGTTGCCCGAGGCGCGCGTCATCGTGTCGCCGTGGAAGGTGACGAACGCGATGATGAGCAGCGATCCCGTACCTGGCCCGAAGAACCCGTCGTAGCCGCCGATGGTCACCGCAATCGTCGCGAGGCTCAGGTTCGAGCCCCTGCCAGAAATTGCATGAGGCTTGACGTCACGGATGATGAGCGGACGCAGGGCAACGACTGCTGCCGCGAGGACGAGGAGCACGAGCGCGATGGGCTTGAGCGGCTCGGGGCGGACGCGAAGCTGAAGGAGCGCTCCCAAGGCGGCACCGACACTGCCGCAAAGGAACGCGAGGGGTGCCCGCGCGCGGTCGACGCTCTTGCCACGCCAAAAGGATGTCGCCGACGCGACCGCACCGAACACCGCCTGCCCCTTGTTGGTGGCGAGCGCGAGGTGGGGCGACGGAATGAACGTCATCAGAGCCGGTACGGTGAGGAGACCGCCGCCTCCCGCGATGGCGTCGACGAACCCCGCTGCGGTCGCGGTGCCGCACAACACCGCGATGGCCCAAGGGGCCAGCGTCACGCGCGAAGCTCGGCCACGACGCCGAAGTGATCGCTCGCGAAGGCCTTGTTTTCGGGCTCGGGCTCGTCGAACGCTACGCGTGCAGCGAGCGGCTCGCCTCGGAAGCGCTCGTCACCGCCGCGCACCCAGATGTAGTCGATGCGCCTGTCAGGCTCGCGCAAGAGCGCTGCGTATGCGTTCCTTCGAGAGAACGTGACGCCGGGGGAAGCGCCGACGCGCCCGTAGACGTCTTGAAAGTGCACGCTCGATCCGCCGAGAGACCCGAGCCCGCTCATGAAGCGGATCTCGTCCGAGTCGGGCTCGGCGTTGAAGTCGCCGACGACGATGGCGGGGTAGTCCGTCGCCGCGACGGTTGCCTCCACGAAGCGTGCGATGCACTGAACCTGAAGCTGGCGCACGTCGCTCTCGTCGAACTTCCAGTTGAGGTGCGTCGAGAAGAACGGGATCTTGCCGATGGGCGAGTCGATCTCGGCGAACACGAGAGAGCGATGCTCGTCAGTCCCCGGAAGCCCGAACGCGAACGTGCGCGTGATGGGCCATCGCGAGAGGATGGCGTTGCCCATCACGAAGGGCGTCGCGTCCGGCGAGCGGCCGAACGCGATGTGATAGCCAAAGCCTTCGGCGATGGCCTTCGCCTGGTCGAAGGCGAGCTCGGGCAGGACGAGCACTTCCTGGAGCCCCACGATGTCGGGCTTGGAGCGAGCGAGCTCTTTGCGAATCGCGACGAGGCGCTCTTCCCACGGCCCCATCCGGTTCCAGATGTTGAGCGTCGCGACGCAAAGCCGGTCCATTTGCGCGACGACGCTATCAGGGATTCAGAGCCACGGGCGGCCGTTCGCGGGCTGCGCGGAGAGCGCTCGTGTCGAGCGGAGAGAGCCCACCCGAGACGAGCGCGGCGCGAATGGACTTCGAGGGAACGTCGCGGCCAATGAGCAGCTCGAGCACCTCGCTGATCTTCGCGCTCCCCGTCGGGGTCACGGCGATCTCGACGAAGACGGCGACCAGATCACCGACGAGCCCGGCGCGCTCGACGGCGCTGCTCGCCCGTGCGTCATCGACTGCGAGCGTCCGCAGGTAGCGGCGCACGTCGACCTTCTTGCCGATCCCCTCGATGGTGCGGACGATGGGCAACGTCTCCGCCGCCATCATCTCGACTGCGCGCTCGTGAAGGGCAGCCACGTTCACGGTTGCCCGCGGTATCGCAACGGCATAGTGCGCGCCATCGACGAGCTTCGATACGGTGGCATCCCGCTCCCCGAGGGCGCGCCCATCGGTGAAGCGCAACCCGTCGGGGGCTCCAGCGCTGAGCGCGTCGAGCCACTCGCGCGGCTCCCCTTCGCAGGTCAGCTTGATGTCGACGATCTCGCCGAGGCTCATCACGCCGAGAGACAGCGCCGGCGAGAACGTCATGTCGGCCTTGGGGTGAAAGCCGGAGGAGTAGAACATCGAGAGCCCCGCACGCCGGAACGCGCGCGGGAGGGCTCGAATCATGTCGAGGTGAGAGAGAAACGCGCTCGGGCCGAGCTTGGTGAACTCGAAGCGATACCGTCGGGGCGCACCTTGCACGATGAGAGGAGGAGGCCCCTTCTTGCGCGGGACAGGCGGGACCGTGACACGCGGCCGTTCGGCGCCGAGCTTGACCAAGTACGTCTCGCGCTCGGCGCGCATCGCCGAGAGATCGCACGCGACGCCGCAGTCGTAGCAAACGAGCTTGCGATCGTCGGCGCGTGCAGCCTCGAGGCTCGTGTGGTGCACGAACATCCCCGCCGCCTTGCCGCACGGGAGTGACAACCGGCTCTTGACCGCCTTGCGATACTCCGAGACGAGAAACCCGTCCTCGAGGCCCACGTCGATGTGGCTCCACGGAAGACGCGCGCTGACGGGAATGGTGCCGAGAAAGCGCGCCGGGTCGATGCCGTGCTCCGCGAACGCGCGCTCCCACACGCCGATGTCGAGCTGATCATCCCAAGAGTCGAAGCGAGCACCGTTTCGGTACGCACTCTCGAGCACGTCCGACAGCGAGCGATCGCCCCGCGCGAAGACGCCCTCGAGCCAGCTGCCATCCGAGTCGTGCATCCGGAGCTCCACCCGAGACCCCTTAACTTCATCCTCGAGCCAACGCTGCTTCTCGAGGACGACGTCGGCACGGTCCATCGCGCACCACTGAAACGGCGTGTGCGGCTTGGGAACATGCGTCGACACGCTCACGGTGACGGTTGGAGGCTGTGCCCCGCGCTCACGCTTGATGCGCCAACCGACTTCACGCGCGCGCTTGCCGACGCGCACGATCTCGCGCACGTCCTCTTCGGTCTCCGTGGGCAACCCGATCATGAAGTAGAGCTTCATGCTCGACCAGTTGCGCGAGAAGACGCGCTCGGCCGTCTGCATCAGCTGCTCTTCGGTGACGTTCTTGTTGACCACGTCGCGCATGCGCTGACTGCCCGCTTCGGGCGCGAACGTGATGCCGCTCGCCCGCACGCGCTGCATGTCATCGAGCGTCTGTTCGCCCAAGCCGTACGCGCGCAGCGAGCTGACGCCGAGCGAGACGCGCTCGGGCGCGAGACGCTCGGTGACCTTCTGCACGAGCGGAGCGATGCACGAGTAGTCGGCCGTCGAGAGGGACGTGAGGCTCACGTCGTCGTAGCCGCTCTTCTTCACCGCTGCCGCGACCGTTTCGACGAGCTGCGCGGGATCCCGCTCGCGGACGGGACGGTAGATCATCCCCGCCTGACAGAAGCGGCAGCCCTCCGTGCACCCGCGCGCGATCTCGATCGACAAGCGGTCGAAGATGGCCTCCGGTCCGCCGACGGGCCCGTCGTCAGGGAACGGAAAGCGATTGAGATCGTCGACGAGGTTGCGCGCAACCGGCGGCCCCTCGACGACGACGAACCCCGTCTCGGGATCGATGCTCGTCTCGCGAAGCGACGGCACGTAGACGCCGTGCAGCTTGGCGATCTCGCGCAAGCGCTCGGCCCGTGGCAAGT
>Ga0302324_100018704_pt1 | contig 13637 bp, 9 predicted proteins | sample Palsa_T0_1_FD_201949 | JGI IMG/M metagenome (GOLD analysis project Ga0302324, IMG submission 201949) | Peat permafrost microbial communities from Stordalen Mire near Abisko, Sweden - Palsa_T0_1 | ecosystem: Environmental > Terrestrial > Soil > Palsa > Peat permafrost | place: Sweden: Abisko...
GGCGCTGTATCCGTAGAATTGCTTCTTGAGCGCGGGCATGTCGCGGCGATGGGTGTGCCAGGTTATCGCGGCGGGCCAGTGCAGGATAGCGTCACCCCGAGAGAGCAGCAAGGACAGGACCCGCACCTCCTCACCGCCGTGGGTCCGGGTGCCGGCCCCGAGGCAGTTATCAAAGCCGCCGACCGCGCGCAGCGCTTCGGTCTTGAAGGCCATGTTTCCGCCCGAACCGAACGCAGGCAGCGGATAGAGCGGGCTCACCACCGACGAAGTGCCCTTCCGCAGCACCTCGGGCGCCATTCCCCGACCCTTGTTGAAACCGCCGTACTGCTCGAACCGCACTTGCGCTTCGGATTCCAGCTCCGCCGGGAGCATGACGCCGCAGATCGCGGCCGGGCTCGCCTCGTGCGCGAACCCCTGCCGCAGCCGGCTCACCCAATCGGCATCCGTGGTCTCGTCATCGTCGATCCACGCGACCAGCTCGGTGCCGACGGCTGCGAGTCCCCGGTTCCTGGCCCGGGAAAGGCCGGGCCGCGGCTCGACCACGTAGTCACAGTGAGGCAGGCCGACCTTCTCGACCGCCGCCGCCGATTCGGCCGTGCGGGATCCGTTCTCCACCACGACAACCCGGAAGTTGGCATCGCGCTGCTCGTGCAGGCTCGCCAGCGTCGCCTGCAGCCCGGCCGCGCGGTCGCGGGTGCAGATCACGACGGTCAGGTCCGGGCCTGGATCGGCCGTCGGCGGGGCAGGCAGCTCCAGCGTCACGTGCCCGTCGGCCGCCAGCCCCGCTCGCAGCTGGTCCCGCAGACCGCCAATGGAGATCTTGACGTCCTCGGTGACGTCCCAGAACGAGATCTCCTGCGGAACTCCGTCGATCCTGGCCAGGCACCAGAGCCCGTTGAGCTGCTCGACCGCTATTGTCTCTTCGCCAAGTAGGGTCTCCTCGCCGAGGTCGGCGACGGTCGCGAGCTCAACATCAAGGACGCGCGCGGGCGCCTGCAGTGCGTTTCGATCGATACGTCGCATCAGTGCTCGCCTATCCCTTCCCGGCCAGGCTTCGCGTTCCGATGACCGCTCCGGTCGCGGCCGCGAAGATTCCAGCCGTGATGGCGCCCGCCTTGAGCACTCCGCTGACGTTGCCATGCCGAGCCGTGGACCAGAGCCCGGCCGCGATGCCTGAGGGCAGCGTCCGACGCATGTAGTCGCGTTCACTTTGCAGCTTCTCCTGGCGGCCAAGCAGGCGCGCCATTTCCACCTTGCCGCGACCTTCCAGGTAGGTCCGGCGCAGGAAGTACGAGAAACTGGTCCTGCTCACGGGAACGTGGTGCTGCGCTACCGCTTCCGGCGCGTACACCCAGGTCGCGCCGGGTGCACTCGCGGCCATCCGGATGCAAAGGTCGGTGTCCTCGGGGCTTGAGCGGTTACCGACTTTTCCGAAATCGGTGCGGAAGCCGCCGACCGAGTGGAACACATCGGTTCGCACGGCCATGTTCTCGGACCACACGTTTCTGACTGCGCTCTGCACCGTGGGCATCCCGCGGTACGACGCGCCGATCGCCCAGTCGAACTCTTCAGGAAACCATCTCGGCCGCCTGGTCTCCCAGCCCGGCACCACGCCGCCGCCGGTGCCGACCACGGCCGGGTCGGCGAAAGGTGCCAGCAAGCGCGTCAGCCAGTCCTCGCGCACCGAAATGTCGTCATCGATGAACGCAATGAACGGGGTCTCAATGCCTTGCGCCCCGGTGTTCCTAGTGCCGGAAGCACCCTGCTGGCCAGTGTTCAGCTTGGCCGTCACGTGCGGCCATTCCTGCTTAATCCGGTCGTACAGCTCCTCGTTCTGATCCACCGCAATGACTACCTGCCGCGGCCGGTCAGGACCGGATAGCAGACTCTCAACCGCAGCACCAAGGGATGACCAGCGCTGCGTGCTATAGGTGGCCACAACAACCGTCGCGTCGGAGGCCTTGATATCGTTCTCCGGCTGAGTGCCGAGTTGCTCAGCGATCTGTTCCACTTGATTCCTTAATTCTGCTGCCAGCACCATGTATCAACGGCTGGCCCGCTATTATGTGTTGAATGTTGTGGCGCGACTAGTAGCACCATGCGCATGCAGCTGCCTGCCCCGCAGGCGTTGGCACTGCGGCAACGCTCTACGTAGCGGATGTAGAACAATCTGTTGACGAGTGGTGAGAATCCAATTGCCCGGGCAGCGTGCGGTCGCAATGCACCCGCGACAGGTGGCACAGCAAAGCTGGCTTGCAATTTCCGATTCGCAGCAGCACAGCTTGTTACGACACGGTCCCCCCCAGTGACTGCAGGCGAAACCAATGGACGACGTCGACTCTTTGGAACTAGACGAGAGTCGACCAGATTTCGCCGTGACATCTGACTTACCCGGAGCATTCATCATTGAACGGTCAGATCGACTCGACTGTAGCAGCCAGGGGTGACCCGTGTTGGGACATTAGAGAAGATTAACCCTGTTCGCCCCACATGGACCCACATCGTGGTGGTCCTGCGGCTCCGGCTACGTGATCAACCGGCTACGCAAACAGGGCCTGCGCAAACAGGGCCAGCGCAAACAGGGCCAGCGCAAACAGGGCCAGCGCCGAGCTCGACGCCGACGCTGGCCCTGGATCCCACGCTCACCTACTCAGCGATTCCACAGGCTCTGGTACTCAGCGGCGGAATTCGGGTCCTGAGACGGGTTGTAGAGCGAGTTCTCGTCGCCCGGGTAGTCGAAGTACGACTCGAATGCAATATTCCCACTGTTGGCGACGAAGAAGTTCCACATGTCCTGGATGTAGGCGGGGTCGTCGCCGCCGGAATGGCCATCCCAGGCAGGGTCGGTGTTTTGGGTGAGGCCCCACTCAGGCACCGAGAACTTCTTGCCGTTGGACTCGGCGAAGGAGAGCCAATAGTTAAGCCCGTAGGGACCATTGAGTTGCTGCTGCCAGCCTCCGCTGGTGTCAACCGGCGGCCACATGTCGTAGGAGTCAACGCCTATGATGTTGACGTAGGCGTTGCCCGGATACGCGCTCAGAATGCTGCTGCCCGGCATATCGCCGCTGTTGCCGCGGTTGACATTCCAGTCCCACTGGAGCCCCGGAGCAATAGCGCTGACCGTCGACACGATGTCTCGCCAGCAGGCCGCGAACTGCGAGGGTGTGCCCCAGTCGGTGTGCTGGTTCATCTCCCAGCCGAGCCTGATGATGGTGCCCTGGCCCGCGAGGCCGCTACTTTCCATCGTTTGGGCGAAGGTCTGCCAGTCCTGGTTGTAGTCGCCGTCAATGCATCCCTGGATGGTGTCGCCAATGCCAGACGGATACGGCGGGAGCGCAAATACCTTCGTGAATGAGGTGCTTGCCCAGGTCGAATAGAAAGCGTTTGGCTCGGTGAACTCGGACCACGAGCCGATCTCCGGCCACGCTACTGCCACGTCAACCGGGCGTCCCCGCCAGGATCCGAAGGCGTCCGTCGCGTTGGCCGCATCGTCTGAGTAAGCGTCGATAGCCGGGTAAGAGACCCCACTCTCCCAGGCCAAGCCCGAGGCATTGTTGCCAGACGGAGCGGGGTCGTTACCCGGCAGAGTGCCCGTGTTACCCCCGGTACCCCCGGTACTCGATGCGTTGGCAGACGGTGTGCCCTTCGACTTCGGCTTTGCCCCGGCCTTGGGCGTTGCCTTCTTGACTGCCTTCTTCGCCTTAGTTGACTCAGTTGACATGCTCGGTCGAGCTAGCGTGGGCGAAGCCGGTTCGGATGCGAGAATCGGCCGCGCAGAGAGTTCGGCGGAAGAACTAGCAGGGAGAAAAATACGCCAGATACCGAAACCGCAGACCAATACGAACGCGGCTATTATCGCCGTCAGGCGCAATCGGCTGTCCCGCGAACCCGTGACTCTACCAAATACCCGCAGGCTACGAAGTATCCGCACGTTCGTTATGCCCCCTTGAGCATACTCGGCCGGGCCCGCCGCGGGCCGCCCGACGGGCACCCGGCCAAGGTGTCCTGCACGTCTGAGTTAGTCATGGCCACTGTATTTTCCGAGACACTGTCTTCTGAGACACTCTCTTCTGAGAGACATTGTTGTCTTCTGGGAGACACTGTCTGCTTATCCCGTCTAGCCAGGCCTCGCAGCTATTGATCGAGAGAACAGTGATGACCATCAATACTGCAGGCAGTGCTTCGATCCATCGGATTCTGCACGAATCATTGCCTCATCAAGATGAGGCAATGAAACTGTATCAGTTCGGGTTGAAAACCGTGCCAAGACCGGGGATTCTAGGCCTAGGTCATACGCAACGTGTCCAATCCCATCGATTCGGTTAGATCTGGATCGATTGCCGGAACGTATTCCGGGTCCGCCACTCGTCAGCGCGAGCCGGGGGCAGCAGCCGGCTGCTGCTCGCGGCTGCTGGCGGCCGACGCCGACCGTCCACCGCCCGTCCGGGCGCGCTGGGCGACGGACTTGGCGAGCACGGCGGCGGCACTGTGCGTGCCGGCAATGAACCTCTGGGCTGGCCCGTTCGCGCCCCCCGCCAGCGCGCCTGCGAAGTACAGGCCCGGTACGCGGGACTCGCCGGCCCGGCTCAGCGCCGGGTACCCCTTGGCGGAGGGAATCCTGGCCAGGAGATCTTGCGGCAGGAACGGAAGCTTGGCCACGTCCACGTGGAACCCGGTGCCCGCGATCACATGGTCGACGTCCAGCGTCTTGGTGGCGCCGTCGAGGGTGAGCCGCACGCCGCTTCCCTCCGGCGTTGCCGCAACCACACGGTGGCTGGTCAGCGCGTCGACCTTGCCCACGATACGATCGCGCAGCCACCAGGACCCGCTCGGGCCGAGCACCGCCCGGGCGTGGAAAACGCGCTTGTCCTCAGGCAGCAGACGGAACAACGCCGGGGTGTCCCACAGCACGCACCACCATCCCTCGCAGAGCTGCGTCACCGGTGATTTGATCCGCCCGGCCAGCGTCAAGTGCTGCGGGTTGGCGGTGACGAACTCGAGCTCCGGGCGCCGTACGACCAGGCGGACATCGGCGCCCTGCTCATTCAGCAACGCCGCGGTCTCCAACGCCGACTGGCCGGCTCCGATCACCGCCACCTGGCGCCCTTGGAAGCGGCCCAGGTTGTCGTGGTCGGACGCATGCGTGACCAGGTCAGAGGACAGGCCGGAAAGCTCGGCCGGCATGTAGCGGTGGGGCAGTACGCCGGTAGCGACGATGACCTGCCGCGTCACGATCGGTTCGGCTTCGGCGAATTCCACTTTGAATCCGTCGGCATGGGCGGTCACCTTGGTCACGGTGAGGTCGCGCACGTCCGGGACGAACTTCTCGGCGAACCAGTCGGCGTAGCCGAGGAACTGCTTCAGGGGCAGCGGACCGACCCGATCGACGTAATCCAGCCCGTGCGCGGCCGAGTAGGCGGCGATGTCGAAGCCGGGCTTAGGCGACGCGAATACTGAAGCGTAGGGCTCCGACTTCAGGTTCATGCCAGCCGGCATATGCGTGCGCCACGTGTCCATCGTCCGACCGACAATCACGTGGTCGACGCCGAGGTCGTGAAGATGGGCGGATATGGATAGGCCGAACGGGCCTGCGCCGATGATAAGGGCATCGGTAACTGACATTTGAAGGTCCTTTGCACGAAATCTGAAACTGCTATTTACGGCGGGAAACGTCACGGAAGCTTCGTACTATACTTTGAAGTTCGCTGATGGCTGGTCCCGGGTCGCGAAAATCAATGTAATCGTAATGTCTGGTCCGGGCAAACTCTGAGGCGAAGGCCCAGACTCCACGCGGCCGCGGGACGGTGTCGGGTCGGCCGTTCCGGTAGAGGTTCTCGTGCAGCCAGCGCAGATCGCCGTGCAGCCATCGCGTGCGCACGCCGGTTCGATAGCCATCGACCCGACTGACCGGCTGACCGGACGCCCACTGCCAGACCATCAGCGGGAAGTCGACGCCAGACTGGACGGCATTTTCCAGTGTCCCCGCGAGTCGCGGGTTGATCTCCATCAGCAGGGGCTTGCCGTCGGCGTTGCGGCGGAATTCCACCTCACAAGGCCCCTCCAAGCCAATGGTCTTGGCCAGTCGCATGGACGCGTCCAGAACCTCCTCAGGAACAGCGATGCTTTCGCGCAGCACCGAGACGCCGCCCATAAGCGGGGAAGTCCGGTGGGCCACGTGTCCGCAGTAGGCCAGCACCTCGCCGTCGACCAGGAAGAGGGACACTCCCTCGCGACGGCCGGGCGCAAATTCCTGGGCAATGACGTCCGCGCCTGCGGCCTGGAATGCCATGGTCGCGTCCAGTGCTTCCGTGCTGTCGATTACCTCGACCGGAACGACCCGGCAGCCTGATTTCCCGTTCCACGAGATCGTCGGCTTAAGCACGAACGGGAAACCGAATTCGGCCGCCGCGGCCGGCAGGTCATCAGGGCTGTCGATCTGGATGGACCTTGGGTAGGCGATGCCGAGCTTATCCGCGACTTCCAGCGTCCTCGTTTTGTCAGTGGCGATTTCAAGCACGGCGTCCGGCGCGACCGCGAGCGTGCAGCCAAGCTCGGCCAGTTCTTCCCGGCGCGGCGCCAGCGCCGCGATCGACGCGTCCCCGGTCGGGAGCACGACGGTGACGTGGTGCTGGCGGACGAACCCGATGATCGCGTCCACGTAGGCGGTCGGCTCGCTCGAGTAGCTCGGCAGCATCACGCTGCGGGCGCAGTATTTAGAGCGGAATGCGGGGAGCGGATCGGGCGTGGTGCACTCATCGACGCTCGCTCCCAAGGCCACCCGCACCCCGGTCTGGCCGAGGTTTCTAGCGCTGCGCGCGCTCTGCTTATGCGAGGCATCCACGATCAGGATGTCATATCGCTGAGTACTATTGACCATTTGTGTTATTTCTCGTTTCAACCGATTCATGATCAAATCTGCCGACTCACACTACCCTCGTGGATACCAGGGCACTCGTTTTGGTGCATTGAGCTGATCGTTTGTTATAAATTGTTGATTTTAGTTTACTTAGTATACTTCCCCGTTTCTGAGCGTTCTTCGCCCGTTTTTGGCTGAACGTCGTGCTGGCGGGTCTTTGGGAGCGTTCGTTCAGACATATGACGCTCATCCGATTCCGTAGGTTCACATGGGACCTCCGGTGGTCCTGCGGCTTGCGCTGCGGTCCCGGCCACGTGAGGATCATGCGGCGCCTGTGGATCACGCTGCGTCCGAGGATCACGCTGCGCCTGTGGATCACGCCGCGTCCGAGGATCACGCCGCGTCCGAGGATCACGCCGCGTCCGAGGATCACGCCGCGTCCGAGGATCACGCCGCGTCCGAGGATCACGCCGCGCCTGTGGTTCACGTGGCGTCCGAGGACAGAGTGGCGGCAAACGACTCGTGTTGATGAACCCGTCCCGGCAGCCCCCCTCGCCAGCGCGGTGTCTGAGGAACTGTACGTGGCGGTGCGGTCGACGGCCAGCGAAATCGCGGGTAGAGATCGTAACGGTTGTCCGTTACCTATAGGCTCGCCCCATGGCGGCGCATTTCGACCGAGAGCTCACCGGCATGGCCGCTGACATTCTGCGCGAGGCGGTACAGTCGTACGGCCGAGGTGACGTGGAGCGCTGGGCGGCCAGCTTGACCGGGTCGTTCCCGGCCATGACGGGCGGCTTCCCGGCGATGACGGGCGGCTTCTCCGGGATCACCGGCGGCCTCCCGGCCATCACTGGCGCCTTCCCTGCGATCACCGGCGGCCTCCCCGCTTTGTCCGGGGCGTTCCCGTCGCTCGGGAAGGGTGGCGTGCAGGTCCGACTCAAGAAGGTATTCCGGCTACCCCGGACGCTGCCGGCCGTCCGGCTGCCGTCGAGGGCCGAGCTCGCGGCGCTGGCGCGGTCGGCGCCGCTGATGATGCTGCTTGAGGCGATGACCAGGTGGCTGGGGCGAGACGGCCGACTGGTTAGCAAGGAAGGCGAGCTTTCCGACGCCGACGCGGCCCAAGCGGCCGAACGGCTCGGCGTCGAGCCCGACTATCTGCCGTACCTGTGGGACTACGCGCTGACCGTCGGCTGGTTCGAGCTGAACAGCGAGCCCGGAGACGAGCAGACCCGGGCGGTGATCGGCCAGACGGCGTGGCGCTGGGCGGACGTCGAGGACTCGGGCACGCTGCACGTGTGGGCCGTCGTCTTCGCCGCCGTGCTGGCCGGAACACTTGACGTGGCCGCCGCCAGCGACGCGAGCGCCTCGCGCAAGCTGGAATTCCAGGGACAGGGCGTGGCGATGGCGGTCATGCTCTTCATGACCAGGCGGGCCGGGCTGACCCGGGCCGAGGTCGAGGACATGGTCATGCGCGGCGTGATCGGCGACCGCCCGTCGTCGCGGGCCCGGCGCGCCTGGGATCGCTGGGTGCGCGACCACGGAGACCCGGCCAGCTGCCTGCTCGGCGAGCTGGCCGCGATGTCCGCTGTGACCGTGCCGGACACCGATGACGGCGTGGTCGGCCTGCTGCCGCTGGCGCTGTGGGCGCTGCGCGAGCAGCTGCAGCTGGACGGGATCGAGATTCCGGTGCTGGCGGCGGCGTCGCCGCGGATGACGGCCTCGTATCTGGTCTCCCTGGCCGATGGCGTCAGCGACGCCGAGTTCGAGGCCGAGGTGGCGGCCTGGATGGCGGCCCGCACCCCGGACCGGGCCGCGCGCGAGCTACTCGCGTTCGCCGCCTTCAGCGGCGCGCAGCCGCGCCTGGCGGCGGTGAACCTCGTGCGCCAGATCGGGATCGACGCGCACCGTGCCTGGTGGGACGCCATGCAACGGCCTGAGCTGCGCGGCTACGCGCGTATAGCGCTGTCGATGATGGCTGCTGACCTGCCAGAAAGTAGCCTGCCGATGCTGCTCAACCCGAATCCTGACGATCTGATCTGGGTAGCGGCCGACCTGCTCGCGCTGGCTTGCGGCGATGAGGACCCCGACCCGCAGCAGGTCGCGGAGCAGTTCAACGAGGCCGTTCCGTCGGGTGAAGAGTCGTGGATCTTCGGCCTGATGTCGCAAAGCTCGCACCCCGAAGTTGCGCAGGCGCTGACGGCGCTCGGCCGGTATCATCCCGACCGGCGGATCGCCAAGGAGGCGCGGCACGCTGCCCGCGCCGCGTCGAAGAACCGGACGATGGCACGCGCTGGACGCGGTACCGCCAACGCGGGCGGTCGCTAGAACGTTGGCCTGACGAGGCCCCGCAGGCGCCGCGCGACCACGGGGCGATCGGACTCGCTCCGCTAACCGATTGATTCTTCCACCGCATTGGCGTGCGACGCCGCCTGCTCGGCCGCGAGCGGGGCACTCTGGCCCTGGTGGCGCCGGCTCCGGGCCCGCTCGGCGAAGATCGTCCGCACCACGCGCAGACCGTCCCTGGTCGCGTTCAGGTTGCTGACCCCGTGAATGCGCTTGAACTCGAAACTCGGCACCTCAGCGACGGTCAGCCCGGCCTTGGCCACGCGCACGTGGATCAGCGTCTCGACCTCGAACCCGTCCCCCCACAGGTGGCCGCCGTCCTCCGGCGCCAGCGACGTCGCGTCCAGCCCGAGCGCGGCCACGTGCCGCCGCCAGAAAACGTTATAGCCGTAGCACAGGTCCGAGTACCTGCGGTGGTAGGCCAGGTTGAAGAACGACGTCAGCGCGTGGTTGCCGTAGGCCCGCAGCCGGGTGATGTCCGCGCTCCCCCCGCCGGGCTGGAACCGCGTCCCCTTGGCGAAGTCCGCCCCGTCCATCAGCGCCGCCACGAACTGGGGGATCTCGCCCGGGTCGGCCGAGCCGTCCGCGTCGACCATCGCGATCACGTCGCCCGTCGCCGCCTCGAACCCGCACGCGAGCGCGTTGCCCTTGCCCTTCCTGGTCTGCGACACCACGCACACGTCCGGGCGCAGCCGCCGGGCCACCGCCACCGTGTCGTCAACCGAACGCCCATCCACCAGCACCACCTGGTGGACGTCCGCCGGAATCCGCTCGAACACATGCGGGATGTTCCGCTCTTCGTTAAGCGTCGGGATAACCACAGAAACAGACGGGAAAACCACAGACACCCCCAACTCGCGGTTTGCCTCCGCCACTAGCGCGCCACAGTGGAGGCTGTACCGCAATGGCCTGGCAAAGATTATCGACCTACTCAAACAACAACTAGCGCATTGGTCCCAAGTGAGACGCGGGGCCACGGCGTGAGGTTTACCGGTTTGTCAGATACAGCTTGGGTCCCAGTACAGCTTTGGATCCAGTACAGCTTTGAACCAGTACAGCTTTGGATCCAGTACAGCACGACGGTTGATGCCCTTGTGGAGCTTGTTCTGTTATGAGGCAAAGTCTCGGCCGGTGTCAACACCCGGAGCACCTCACGCGTCGGCCGTCTCATACTCCCCAGACCTCGACTGCTTGACCAGATCTTAACGATTTTGCTGAAGGTTGGTCAGGTTTGGTGAAAAATGTGTGTACACTACGGTTGTGATGGCTCTTCGCCGGGGGGGCGCCGGCCTCTCGCCGGGGGGCCGGTGAGAGGGAGGCCTCGAGGGACCGGCCTCCGCCCCAGTTCCCTCTCTGTTAGAGTAAAGATCTTCCTTAGACGGCCTCGCGTATGGCAGTATGGGCCGATCATTCGTAACATATGCACACCTTGTGCCAGTGGTTTTAGCCACCGGTTACACGTATGTGTGTTCTCTGGCGGGCCCAGGTCACGCCACGAAGTATCAGGGGCGATAATGGTTTTCAGGCAGTGCCCATGAGGGGGCATCGGTCGGTACTGGCGATCGGCGCGCACCCGGACGACATTGAGCTGGGTTGTGGCGGGACCATCGCCAGACACGTCTCGGTCGGCGACCAAGTCGCGATGCTGGTGGTTACGCGCGGTGAGGTAGGCCCGGGCGACTCGCCGCAGCGGGTCGACGAGCAGCGACGCGCGGCTGAGGTATTGGGCGTGAACACGGTGCTGTGGGGCGAAGGGATCCCCGACTGCCGGGTCTCCCTGCATGAGCTTGACTTGGTGCACCTTATTGAGGCAGCCATCCGCAGCGTGGGCGCGACGATCGTCTACACCCATTCGCCGAACGACAGCCACCAGGACCACCGCGCCGTCGCCCTGTGCACGATGGGCGCGGCCCGGTTGGTGTCGACCGTGATGAGCTACGGGGCGCCGTCGGCCCTGCAGTTCACCCCGACCGCCTTCGTCGACATCTCCGACTCGCTCGACAAGAAGATCGACGCGCTCATGTGCCATGGCTCTCAGGTCCAGGCCAGCGAGATGGTCAGCGCCTCGCGCGTCCGCAGCTCGGCCGAGCACTACGGTCACTCCTGCCGCCGCCAGTACGCCGAGGCCTTCGAGCCGGTGCGGGCAATGGTCGAGGTCTAGGGGTGCGTAGCAGGACGCGTTTCCTCGTCATCGGCGCCGGCCCGACGGGGATCGGCGCCGCAGCCCGGCTAGGCGAGCTGGACGAGGACTACCTCGTGGTCGAAGCCAGCGATCGGGTCGGCGGAATGGCGAAGTCGATCAGGGATGACGAGGGCTTTACCTGGGACCTCGGCGGCCATGTGCTGCACAGCCACTTCCCTGAGTTCGATAAGGCCATCGCGGTCAGCGGCGTCGCGATGAACCAGGTGGTACGCAACGGCTGGGTCTGGCTCGAGGGGACCGGACCGGAAACGCTGGTGCCGACGCCGATCCAGCAGCACCTCACCGAGCTGCCGACCGACCTGCGCCCGGACGCGCCCGCCGCGCACCTGGGCGACTACTACCGCAACAGCTTCGGCCAGGCGCTCTACGACGGGTTCTTCGAGCCCTACAACTTCAAGATGTGGACCGTACCGCTCGATCTGGTCGACCACGAGTGGACATCGCTGCGCAACGGCAGCCGTGAGCGCAACGTTCCATCGCTCTCGGTCGCGACCGGCGAAAAGCCCCCGGTCGAGCCCTTCCCCTATCCGGTGGGCGGCACCGGCGCGTTGTGGGAGGCCATCTACGACCGGCTGCTGGAGAAGGACCGGGTCCACCTCAGCACGCGGGTCCAGAACCTGGACCTCGAGCGGCGGGTGGCCGAACTGTCCGATGGCCGGACGATCAGCTACGAGTACTGCATCAGCTCCGCGCCGATCACCACGATGATGCGCTGGACCGGGCAGGAGCAGTTGTCCGCGGGCTTGCGGTCAAGCAGCCTGCACGCGGTCGGCCTGGGCTATCGCGGCGATCCGCCGGAGGCGCTGGCCGACAAGACCTGGCTCTACTGCCCCGACCGCCGCGTCCCGTGGTACCGCGCGACGATGCTCAGCAACTACGACCCAGGCAACGCGGGCGAGGGCCGCTGGAACATTCTGTGCGAGGTCCCGTCCTTCGACGCCGAGCCGGCCACCGCCGAGGAGGCGATCGCCGGCACCGCCTCCTCCCTGGAGGCACTCGGGGCCGACTCGCGGCTCATCGAGAGCAGGTGGCACCAGTCGCTGGCGATGGGCTACCCGGTGCCGACCCTTGGCCGCGACGCCGTACTCGAGCAGGTGAACGAGCGGCTGCTCGCGAACGGCGTGCACAGCCGCGGCCGGTTCGGTGGCTGGCGCTACGAGTCGTGCAACCAGGACTACTCGTTCGCGCAGGGCCGCGAGGCGGTCGACAACGCGGTGTACGGAACGCCGGAAGACGTGTACTGGCATCCCGAGCGCTTCTGAGGCTGTCCGGCCCCCCGGCCCGGCCCGTTTCCGGGCCGGGCCGGGGGGCCGCTCTTGCCTAGGCGTACTTCTGCACCATGGCGCCGAGGTTCGGCAGCGCCGCCTCGATGTGCTTGGTGGCGCCGCCGCGCACCGCGTTGTACAGCTTGACGACCGTGGGCCGGGCGGACTCGCGCCCGGCGGCGTCGGTGACCGAGAGCAGCGCCTCGGAGACCTCCTCCGGCCGCTTGGCGAGGTAGTCGCCGAACTCGGAGCCGCCCGCGGCGTTGAAGTCCGCCCAGTACGGCTCAAGCGCGCCGACCCAGCCCGGAAGCAGATTCTCGATGATTTGCTGGTAGTAGCCAGGCGCGAACGCGGTTAGCCCCTTGTAAGCGACCTTGAGCCCGGTCGCGGAGATCCCGGACTTGCTGGCCAGCTCCCGATCGACCAGCGCCTGGGTGTCAGCGACCACGTGCGGCGCGGTGGCGGGGGTGAGCAGCATCTCCTGGAGTGTGGACGCCATGGGGGGATCGTTCTCCTCTTAATCAACAGTAATAGGCTTTCCATAGATACCGTACTGATGAACCGACGCCGGCCAGCGCCATTTCACAAGACAGTTACCAAATGTCCAGGTCCGCGAGGGTGACCAGCCTCACAATGATTAGGCGCTCCCCCACAGACAATAGTTTTCCTTCATGACGGAACAGGTCGGCAAATGCGGATCCTGGTAACCGGCCCTTGATGATGCTCGCGCAGCGGCTGATCGCCACCGCTCCCAGCCGTCCCTCCCAGGTCGAGAGCGACGTCGCCGGGTGGGCCGGGTTATCGGCCAGATCGACCTTCCAGAAGAAGATCCCCCTCAGGTGGAAGCGCTTGACGGCCTCGCAGCCCGCCATGAACCAGTTGTACTGAATGGTCGGGTCGAGCGTTCCTGTCTTCCCCAGGTTCGGCGGGTCCTCGTAGGCGCCCGCACGGGCCTCGATGCCCGTCTCCT
>Ga0302324_100018707_pt1 | contig 13635 bp, 12 predicted proteins | sample Palsa_T0_1_FD_201949 | JGI IMG/M metagenome (GOLD analysis project Ga0302324, IMG submission 201949) | Peat permafrost microbial communities from Stordalen Mire near Abisko, Sweden - Palsa_T0_1 | ecosystem: Environmental > Terrestrial > Soil > Palsa > Peat permafrost | place: Sweden: Abisko...
CCGACATCGTCAACTCCGGCGGACGCTGGGGCGGGGCGATTAACGCGGCCATGTTCCTGAAAGAGTTCGCCGAAGACACTCCCTGGATTCACCTCGACATCGCCGGCACCGCCTGGATGGAGGATCAGAAGCCCTGGATCGCGAAAGGCCCCTCGGGAATCGCTCTGCGCAGTCTGGTGCAATTCGTGAAAGACTTCGGGGGATGAGGAAAATGAGAGACCGCGGAGGACGTTGAGAGCCGCAAGGAAGTCTTCAGGTCGTTCTTGTCACAGCGTTTTGGGCCGGGGGCGTCATCTTATTCGCGGAGGATTCTATGAAAGCTCTGATGCTGGTTGGAGTGATAGTGCTGGTGCTGGGGGTCGTTTCGTTCTTCGTTCCCTTTCCGCATTCTGAACACCACGGCGTAAGCGTCGGCGACGCGCATGTGGGCATCACGACACACGACGACGAAAAGGTCTCGCCGGGCGTGAGCATAGTTTTGATTGTCGTGGGAGCCGGTCTGATGATCGCCGGCAGAAAGAGTTAGCCCGCAAGCAGAAATCGGCCACGGATTTTCGCGGATCTGCACGGATCAAAATCACAAGGTTCGAAGGATCAGAAGAAATATCCGTGAGAATCCGTGCAAATCCGTGGGAGACGGGCTTGTGACCTACTTCGCCGTTGCCTGATCGAACGCCTTCTCCAGATCCGTGAGCAGCGGTGTTTCGCCCGGCTGCAGACCGCCGCGGCCCATCATGCGCCACAGGTATTGATTGCCCGGCCAGCCGCGCGCGTCGTAAACCGCGAGAACATCTTCCGACGGGCGGCTCATGACCATGAGGACGATATCGGCCTGGCGCGGTTCATACACCAGCGTGAACTTCCCCCACTTCTGCAGTGCGTCCTCTACCGCCCCAATCGCCTGGCGATCTTCCGGAAGTAAGTTGATATCGAACTGGTCGCCATCGTAGCTGGTGACGTAGACGTAACGTGCATTCACCAGCGTGCCGGGAAACGGCGGCACATTCTGCGGAGAGTTCACCTTGGGCGGTTTCGGCGCGGCGAGGGCCAGCGTCGTCGCTAACAATACGGCTGTGAGTGCGAGACGCGAGAGAATCTTGTTTTTCATGACGTTTACCTGTTGATGCCTTTGCTTTTTCAATCACTTAGATGTCGACACTTGAGCAGGCGTTGCCCACCGGCTGGCATAATTCCGGCTAAGTGATTGAATCTATTGTAACTGGAAGATATTGGCGGAAAAGAGCACTGAAGGGCCTGCACCGGGATCTTAACCTTCGCCAGGAATGCCACTTCCCGAGCCGGAAACGGCCCTAGAAACGCAAGCTAGGTGGCTTGGTGAGCCGAGGGCCCATTCCGAAAAGAACCGCGCTCCAGGGGCTTCCTAGCGCGGCGGTGCTCGCACACTATAGCTATAAGATAATACTTCAACAACTTACAGACAGTTTCAACAACTTGCACGAAGCGTCAACAACTTACGAGGAGCCGCATCGGTCGATTCAAGCGCCGAATCTCTCCGCGGCGCGAGCTTTCGCCTTTGCGGCCTCTTCTTCCCGGTTCCTCGGCGGCGCGTTGGTTTCGAGGGAATGGAGAAGACGAGCCGAAATGGCGGCTACTTCATCGATCGCAGCCAGAAACGAAGCTTCGTTGGCCTTTGACGGCTTGTTAAAGCCGCTGATCTTCCTCACGAATTGCAGAGAAGCGGCGCGAATTTCTTCGGCATTGACCGGCGGATCGAAGTTGAACAGGGTTTTGATATTTCTGCACATCGGCATGACCTCAACGGACCAGAACTCTTAGGCAGCGTGAAAGCATCAGTTTGACATAGATTTTCAATGAACGATCAGCAATCAAAAATCAACAATTGCCCGTCCGTCTGGCTTACATGACCGGCGGCACGGTGATGCCCATCACCGCCAAGGTGCAGATCAATTCGCGGCGCATGACCGCTACCGTGGCGAGCAGGAATCGCTTTCGCTCCTCATCGGCCTCGCTCAGGATGGGATGACGATGGTAGAAAGCGTTGAAGAGTTGCGCCAGTTGGAAAGCGTGCTTGGCGAGATACGCCGGCTCGGTGGTCGCGATGCATTGGTCGATAAGGTAGGACGTCTTCGCCGATGCCAGCCAGAGTTCCCAAAATTCATCTGCATTATCGCCTGCGAGAAATTTAGTCAGGTCCCCGGCAGAGACGTTGTTGGCGACCTCTCTGCAGAAAGTGTCGGGATCAATTGCCGCCTTCTTGAAGATGCTGGTCGCGCGGACTACCGCGTACTGAACGTAGGGGCCGGTTTCGCCTTCGAAGCTGAGGGCTTCCTTGAAATCGAATGCAATGACCGATTGTTTGGTGAACTTCAGCATGAAATAGCGCAGCGCGCCGATAGCGATTTGCGTGGCGATGGAAAGGCGCTCGGCATCTGTGAGTTGCGGATGGCGGGAGTCGACTTCGTTCTTGGCGGAGGCGATGAGTTGGTCGAGCAGGTCATCTGCTTTGACGCCGAAACCTTTGCGACCAGAGACCTCGATATAGGACCGCGCTTTATCTTCGTCGCTGAGCGTGTAGCCGAGTTCGGCAGCGCATCGCGGCGTGAGCGCAACCATTTCGTAAGAAAAGTGCGTATAGTGGTCGGCTGCCTCGTTGTGACCGAGGCCGCGCAGCGCTTCGATGACCGTGTTTTGCGCCTCGGACTGGCGGGCGTCGATCACGTTGTAGATTTCGGCGACATCGCCGAAGTGAGGATGATCTTTCTCGCCTTGCGTGGAAGAAATCCAGCAGTCGTGCTGATTCGGATAGCGGTAGAACTTGCGATAGGCGAAATCGCGGCCGAGCAGGCCGAACTTCCACATGTGGTAGGCGATGTCTTTGCCAACATAACCGACGGTACCGTTGGAGCGGACGATGACTTTCTGATCTTCTTCGGAAATTCTCTCGGTTTCCTCTGTGTTTCTTGTGTCCTCTGTGGTTGGGGACGTTCCGGCGCGGCGCATCACCCAGCAACCCTTGTTCTTGCCTTCGTTCTCGTAAGAAAGTACGCCGGCTTCTTTCAGCTTGGTGAAGGCCGCGTCCCAGAAATGCAGGTGCAGGATTTCGCTCTCACGCGGAAGAAAATCGTATTCGATGTCGAGACGCTCCATGGTTTCGAGATGGCGGCGCAGAACGGCGGTCGAGATCAGTTCGGCAATTGCCGCCGTTTCGCTGGCCGCGTCTTCTATGCCATGTAGTGTTTCGCGTCGCGCCTGCAGATTTTCTTTGTCCTGCGCGTACCACTGCGAAACGCGGGCGTAGAGATCCCAGCAGTAGTAGTCGAAGCGCGGCTGGCGGGCGAGGGCTTCGATTTCAGCGCGCGCCTTTTTTTCGATGTGCGTGAAACCCACAACCACGTCGGCGACCTGTACGCCAGTGTTGTCGATGTAGTTCTGGATGTCGACTTCCCTGCCCGCATAACGCAGCAGGCGCACGAACGTATCGCCCAGAATGGCGTTGCGCAGGTGACCGATGTGGGCCGCCTTGTTGGGATTGATACTGGTGTGCTCGACCAGAACCTTTCCCGCAGGGATATCAGCGGGCGGCTTCTGGTCGGCGGCGAGCGCGGCGGCCATCCACGCACGATCAATTTTGACATTCAGGTAGCCCGGAGGCGCGACCTGCATTTCGGCGATGCCTTCGATAGGACCGATGCCGGCGCGGATAGCTTCGGCAATCTTAAGCGGAGCCGTGCGGAGTGGCTTGGCAAAGGGAAAAGTGGGGATGGCGAAGTCGCCGAGTTCGACTTTCGGAGGCTGCTCGATAACCACGTGGGGCAGAGTTGCGCCCGGGTAACGGCTCCGAAGGAACTCTACGATGCGCTGGGCCAGACGGTGTTCGAGATGATGATACAAGGCTTCCCTCTAAGATGTTTAAGGAGACAGTGATTTTAGCAGAGCGCGCGGCAGAGGCTGGTTTGACGCAAGATGCACGCTTCCCTATGATGAAAAATCAGTCGAAATCTGATCACCACGGAGACACGGAGGCACGCAGACACGGAGGCACGCAGACGTACAACTTCAAGAGATCTTGCTCTGGCTCCGTGCCCCCGTGGTGAATTGATTCTTTTATGCGCATTGCCTACCTTGAGTGTTTTTCCGGCATGAGCGGCGATATGTTTCTGGGCGCGCTGGTGGATGCCGGAGTTCCGACTCCCGTGCTCGAAGAAACTGTGGCGGCGCTCGGAGTTGGGGCGCGGCTGGAAATTTCCCGCGTCGTGCGCAGCGGGATTTCCGCTACCAAGGTGGATGTTTACGTCGATGGGGAAAAAGATTTGCCGCGGGAAGAGTACTGGGCGCGGCATTCTCATTCCCATGAGCATTCTGACCACGAGCGCCGTGGGCACGAGGAATCTCTTCGTGGTGAGAGTTCGCGGGCGGGGGCGCCCGCGCCACACGAGCATTCTCAGGGCCGAGGGCTTACTGAGATTCGGGAGATTATTTCGGCGGCTTCCATTTCGGAGGGCGCGAAAAAGACGGCCATTGCAATCTTCGAGGCGCTGGGACGGGCGGAGGCGAAGATTCACGATACTTCCATCGAGAGCGTGCATTTCCACGAGGTCGGTGCGGTGGATGCGATGGTGGATATCGTCTGCGCCGCCGTTGGGGCTGAAGCGCTGGTAGTGGATGAGATTGTCTGTTCACCTTTGAACGTCGGCGGCGGCACGGTGAAGTGCGCGCATGGAACTCTTCCGGTACCGGCTCCGGCGACGGTGGAATTGCTGAGAGACGCGGTTGTGTATTCTTCCGGCTTGCAGGCGGAGTTGGTCACGCCGACGGGCGCGGCGATCGTGAAGACGCTGGCCCGGCGGTTTGCGGCGTTTCCCGAGATGAAGATTGAGAAGTCAGGCTACGGTGCGGGATCGCGGGATTTTCCGGGGCATCCAAATGTGGTGCGGCTGACGATTGGAGAGACTGCATCGAATGCGCTGGCTGCGAAGACCGCGTCGGAGACGGTTACGGTGCTGGAAGCGAATCTCGACGATTTGAATCCGCAGGTCTTTGGGTATGTGATGGACCGGTTGTTCGAAGAAACCGCGCTGGACGCCTTTGTCGTGCCGGTACAGATGAAGAAGAATCGTCCCGGGACGCTGCTCACGGTTTTGTGCAAACCTGAGGACGCGAGCAAGCTGACGCAACTGATTTTCACGGAAACGACAACGCTGGGCGTGCGGCGGCGCGATGAAATGCGGCAGATTCTGGTGCGGCGCTGGGAAAATGTGCGCACGCCATGGGGCGAGGTTCGAATCAAGATCGCCAGCATGAATGGAAGCGTCACGAACTACGCTCCGGAATATGAAGATTGCCGGCGCATCGCGGCGGAGCATCATGTGCCCCTGAAAACAGTGATACAGGAAGCGGCGCGAATGTATTTGAACGGCGGGGCCGGATAAGAGTCCAGCGCAATAACTCAAGCGCATGATTGTGCAGAAGACCAGCGAGGTGCAGTCGAGCTATGACCGCGTGGCGGACGAATATGTGCGGCACATCTACGATGAGTTGCGGCACAAACCGCTGGACCGGCAACTGCTCGATCGATTTGCCGACGGCATGCGGGGCGCGGGGCTTGTTTGCGATCTCGGCTGCGGACCGGGACAGGTGGCTCGCTACTTGAACGAGCGCGGAGTCGCGATGTGCGGAATAGATTTGTCTCCGGGGATGGTCGAGCGGGCTCGCCAACTCAATCCAGGCGTTGAATTCTGCCGGGGCGACATGAGGTCGCTTGTTGTGCCGGACGAGGCTTGGGCTGGGATCGCCGCGTTCTACGCCATCGTTAATCTTCCGCCGGCCGATGTGGCGCAGGCGATGCGTGAGATGTGGCGGGTCTTGCGGCCGGGGGGATTGCTCCTGCTGAGCTTCCACATTGGCGAAGAGGTTTCGCACGTGGAGGATCTGTGGGGCTGCGCGGTGTGTCTTGACTTCTATTTTTTCTGCTCCGCGCAGGTGGCGGGCTATTTGCGTGCGGCAGGTTTTGAGGTCGAGGAAATTCTCGAACGGGAGCCGTATGCGCCCGACATTGAATACCAGAGCCGGCGGGCTTACATTTTCGCGCGCAAACCATCACGGAAAACGACGACAGCATGAACAAGAAGTTTTACATCACGACGCCGATTTACTACGTAAACGCGCGGCCGCACATCGGTCATGCCTACACGACTATCGCGTGCGACACGATTGCGCGGCGGCAGCGCTTGCTCGGCGCTGACACATTTTTTCTTACCGGCACGGACGAGCATGGGCAGAAGATCGAGCGCGCGGCGCAGGCCGCGGGCAAAACCCCTCAGCAGTATGCGGATGAGATTTCGGCGGAGTTCCGGCAGTTGTGGAAGCGGATGGGAATTTCGAACGACGACTTCATCCGCACCACCGAAGACCGGCATAAGAAGCGCGTGCAGGAACTTTTCCGGAGGATTCGCGACAACGGCTACATCTACAAGGGTACTTACACCGGGCAGTATTGCGTGTCGGATGAGCTTTATGTCGATGGCGCGCAGCCGGGCGATCCCTGCCCCACTTGCGGGCGCGTCACCGAGACCGTCAAGGAAGAGAACTATTTTTTCAAGCTCTCGACGTTTCAGGACAAGCTGCTGGCATTGTATGCGAATCCTGAATTCATCTTCCCGGAGGCGCGGCGCAATGAAGTGATTTCGTTTGTGCGCTCGGGACTGCGTGATCTTTCGATCAGCCGCTCGACGTTTACCTGGGGCATTCCGGTTCCGGACGATCCCAAGCATGTGATTTATGTCTGGCTGGATGCGCTGGCAAACTACATCACCGCGATTGGCTACGGATCTTCGCACGCAGGGGCTCAGGAGGCGTTTAAGAAATTCTGGCCGGCGGATGTGCAGATGATCGGGAAAGAGATTGTCCGCTTCCATTGTGTCTACTGGCCGGCATTTCTGATGGCGGCCGGTCTGCCCGTGCCGAAGGCGATCGTGGCCCATGGATGGCTGCTGTTTGAAGAGAGCAAGATGTCGAAATCGCGCGGCAACATCGTGCGCACGGAGACGATTCTTGACGTGCTGGGCGCGGACGCACTGCGCTATTTTCTGTTGCGGGAGGTCGTGTTCGGGCAGGATGGATCGTTTTCCTTCGATGCGCTGGTGCAGCGGTATAACTCCGACCTGGCGAATGGGCTGGGAAATCTGGCCAGCCGCACGCTGACCATGATCAACCGTTATTTCAAGGGCGAGGTACCGTATCCGTCGCATGGGGCTTCGAAAACCGCCGCGGACGATGCCATTGCCGAGGCGGCGCGGAAGACGATCCGCGAATTTGGGATGTTGTTCGATCAGTTCCAATTTTCGCGCGCGCTTGAAGCGGCGTGGACACTGGTAGCGGCGGTGGATAAGTACATTGTCGAAAATGAGCCGTGGGCACTGGGCGAGAAGCAGGATGAGGACAGCCGCTCGCGTTTGGCTACGGTGCTTTACACGGCGGCGGAAGCGCTTCGCATCGCGACGGCGTTGGCGCATCCGGTGATGCCGGAGGCGACGGCGAAGATTTGGACACAGATGGGGTTGGGAGATATCAAGCAGCTCGCTCTCAGCGAACTGGCTTGGGGACAACTGCCTTTGGGCACGAAGCTGGGTGAAGTGCAGCCCGTGTTTCCGCGCGCCGACAAGGGTGCGATTGAAAGGATGCAGAAGATGGAAGAGGAACAGAGGAGTACGCCGGCGGCAGAGGCTCCGGGAGCGACCGCGACTGCACCGGCGCAAGCGGCAGCGGCGGCCGTTCCGGCGGTGATCCCGGCGACCGAAAAGATTTCGATCGATGATTTCGCGAAGATCGAACTGCGGGTGGGACTGGTGAAGGTCGCCGAGAGAGTGCCCAAGGCTGATAAGCTCTTGCGGCTGGAGATTGATATTGGAACCGAAGTGCGGCAAGTGTTGGCCGGGATCGCCGAAGCGTATGCGCCGGAAACATTGATTGGACGGAAAGTGGTGATCGTGGCCAATCTTGCGCCGCGCAAACTGCGCGGGATGGAATCGAATGGAATGATTGTGGCGGCCTCGCTCGACGGCGGAAAGCCTGTGCTGGCGAGCTTTTTGGAGGATGTGCCGGTGGGGGCGAGGTTGAAATAGACGATCGCACACAATCAGCAGTCAGAAAGTCAAAAGCCGGCCGAGCTTGGCTCGGCATGGACAGCCGAGGGCGGCTGTCCCCACATGATTGATGCCAATGTTTGTTGATTCCCACGCGCATCTTGACGGAAAGCCGTTCGACTCCGACCGTGAGCAGGTGATTGCTCGGGCACGCGAGGCTGGAGTGCAGACCATCGTCGCCATTGGCAACGGCGACGGTCCTGCGCAGGTGGATTGCGGAATTCACTTAGCGGAGAAATACGACTTCATTTACGCAACCCTCGGCATTCATCCGCACGAAGCTCGGCTTGCGGATGATGCGGCCTATCAGAACATGGAACGGCTGGCGAGGCATCCCAAGGTCATCGCCTGGGGCGAGATCGGCTTGGACTACTTCTACGATCACTCGCCGCGCGATGTGCAAAAAAACGTCTTCACGCGGCAGATGGAGTTGGCCGCAGCTGCGAAACTGCCCATCGTGATTCACTGTCGCCCGTCGGACGGCAGCGACGACGCGTGGGATGATTGCCTCGGATTGATGCGAGAGCATTGGGCGACGAACGGACTGGGCGGAATTTTGCACTGCTTCACGGGAAACTGGCCGCAGGCAAAACGCGCGCTCGACTTGGGGTTCATGATTTCGTTCGCCGGTAATGTGACCTTTCCCAAAGCACAGCAGATTCGCGATGCGGCGCTGGAAGTTCCGCTGGATCGGATGCTGATTGAGACGGACTCGCCCTACCTGGCGCCGGTGCCGCTTCGCGGCAAGCGCAACGAGCCGGCCTTCGTAAAGGAAACAGCGCGGAAGCTGGGCGAGCTGCGCGGGTTGACGGCCGAAGAAGTCGGGAAGCAGACGACGCGTAATTTCTACAATTTTTTCAAATTGGCTGAAACCGCTGAAAGCAAAATTTCGACAAGGTAACCGTCCTCCAGAAGCGGTTCTTCTGGTACCCTCAAGAGTCAGATTCCATCATTTCAGAAAGAATTGAAATCCGATGCCCGATAACACTTTCGACATCGTGAGCAAGATTGACCTGCAGGAGGTATCAAACGCCATCCAGCAGGCGTTGAAGGAGGTTCACACGCGCTTCGACTTGAAAGATTCAAAGTCGAACATCGAACTAGAGAAAGACGCGATCGTGCTGCACTCAGCCGACGAGTACAAGCTGAAGGCGGTAAACGATATCCTCCAGCAAAAGCTGGTTAAGCGCGGGGTTTCATTGAAAGGGTTGACCTATGGCGCGGTCGAACCGGCTGCTGGCGGAACGGCGAAGCGCAAAGTCACGATGCAGCAGGGCATTGCCATCGAAAAGGCGCGGGAGATCGTGAAGCTGGTCAAGGATTCGAAGAAGAAAGCACAGGCTTCCATCCAGGGAGACCTGGTGCGCATCAGCAGCAAGGACCGCGACACGCTGCAGGAAGTAATCGCCATGCTGCGGCAGCACGACTTCGGAATTGACTTGCAGTTTACGAATTACAGAACCAATTAATTCCACCACGGAGGCACGGAGACACAGAGAAAACCCGGCGAGGCTTTAAGTTTGGTTTCCTCCGTGACTCCGTGTCTCCGTGGTGAAAACGAGTAGTAGGAATCGACATTGAGCGCACCGGCTCTCATTAACGGGAAGGAAATCTTCGACCTGCTGCACGATGACCTCGCGGCGCTGGAGGACGAGTTCGGGCAGGATACCGTCTCGGGCGTGCAAGCCATCACGGAGATCGGAGAGTATCTGCGGGCCGGCGGAGGCAAGCGGATACGTCCAGCGCTTCTCTTTCTTTCTTCCAAGCTCTTTAGCTACGAAGGACGCGGGGCTGTGCGACTGGGCGCGGTGGTCGAGATCATCCACACTGCCACGCTGGTGCACGACGACATAATCGACGAAGCAAAAACACGCCGCGGCCGGCCCGCCGCCAATACCCAGTGGGGAAATTCGAAGTGCGTGCTCGCAGGCGACTGGCTCTACATGCAGGCTTTCAAAGTAGCGGTGCAGGAGCGGAACTTCCGCATTCTCGACACGCTGATTGAACTGTCGCAGCAGATGGTTGAAGGCGAACTGCTGCAGATGGAAAAACTTGGGAAGCTGATTACTCTGGACGAGCATTTCGATCTGATCTACCGCAAGACGGCTTGCCTGTTTTCGGTTTGCATGCGGCTGGGAGCGATTCTGGGTAGTGCGACCACCGCACAGGAAGAAGCTCTGGGCCAGTACGGGCACGACCTCGGCATGGCCTTTCAGATCGTGGACGACGTGCTCGACCTGACCGCTTCCGAAAATGTCCTGGGTAAGCCGGTGGCCAGTGATCTGCGCGAGGGCAAGGTCACCATGGCGGTGATCCACGCCCTGGAGCGCTGCACGGAGGAGGAACGAGCCCAGATTGAAACCATTCTGTGCGACCGGGCCTTTGACGGAGTGTCCCATGCGCAGATTATGGAGATTCTGCAGCGTTACGGATCGCTGGAAGCGGCAACCGAGCGCGCCGCGCGGTATGCGGAGTCTGCGCGGAAGGCGATCTGCACCTTTCCGGATTCCGAGATCAAGCGGGCCCTGCTGTGGGCGCCGGAGTTTGTGGTGGCCAGAGAAAAATAAGGCATCAGCTTGCTTATACTGAACCCTTTCCTGATTTTCCTTATCCAAAACTATCTATGGATTTGTACTTGTTGATGGCGCGGCATGGGTACGCCCTGACCTTCGGTCTGCTGCTGGCGGAGGCGATCGGGCTTCCCTTCCCCGCGGCGATCGCGCTGGTGGCAGCGGGAGCTGCAGTGGCGGCACACGCATTGTGGGGTCCGTATGTCCTGTTTGCGGCGATCACGGCCTTGCTGTTAGGCGACACGGTGCAGTTCTGGCTGGGACGATACATGGGCTGGCTGCTGCTGGGATTCCTGTGCCGCGTGTCGATCAATCCCGAAACCTGCATTTTGCGTTCTGCGGAGTCGTTTTACAAGCGCGGTAAAGCCACTCTGGTGATTGCTAAGTTTATCCCTGGAGTAAACACCATGGCTGCGCCGCTGGCCGGCAGCATGAAGATGCGCTTCTGGCAGTTTCTGCGTCTGGACTTTGCGGGAGCACTGGTGTATGCCACCACTTATCTTCTGGTGGGGTACCTTTCACGCGATTTTCTGGCGGCAATCCTGCGCGGGTTTCACGCGGCCGGGCTTGCGATGGAAGTCGTGGTGGTGGCCGCGCTGGCGGCGTACACGATCTACCGAATCGTGCAGTACCGCAAGCACAAAGTGTATCGTGTGGTGCCACGGGTGCAGGTTCAAGAGCTGGCTGCGCGTCTGGCATCGGAAGAGGCAGACCGGGTGCTGATCGTCGACGTCCGCAGCCACGGCTACTACGATTCGGGAGGAGAGCGGATCAAGGGTTCGATCCGCATCGAGCCCAACAATCTTGAGGAAGAGATCAAGAACCTTCCCAAGGACAAGGACATTTATCTGTACTGTACTTGAGCGCGCGAAGCGACCAGCGCCCGGGTGGCGCATCTGCTGCGGGAAAAAGGATTCAACACGTTCGTCATTGTCGGCGGATTGACTGCCTGGCGCAAGGCCGGCGAACCGGTGGAGTCGGTTCCTCAGAACGATCTGGTGAAGTTGCCGACGTTTAATTAGTCGTTGGTCGCTGGGCGTTAGTCGTTAGTCGTTGGCTCACTTCCGACCTTCTATACTGCCTTGGATGGGTTCAGCCAAAGAGATCGAAATCAAGTTTCGTGTCACGGACGTTCGGAAGCTCTCGCGCAAGCTGCGTGGGGCGGGATTCCGCATGGTCACGCCCCGCACGCACGAGATGAACACGCTGTACGACATTCCCGGGGAAGTGCTGCGTGGACGCAAGGAGCTGCTGCGCATCCGGAAGTACGGTTCAGAGTGGACATTGGCGCACAAGTCCAAGGGCAAGATTGGCCGGCATAGCGCCCGCGTTGAGTTGGAGACTGGCGTGAGCGACGGCCGTAAGATGGATTTGATCTTGCGCGCGCTGGGATATGCGCCGTCGTTCCGCTACGAGAAGTTTCGCGCGGAGTGGACGGATGGAAAAGGCCAGGTAATGGTGGACGAGACGCCCATCGGAAACTTCTGCGAAATCGAAGGCGCGCCGCGGTGGATTGATGCTACGGCCAAGAAGCTGAGCGTGAGCGAGGCGGATTACGTCACGAAGAACTATGCGGGATTGTTTCTGGATTGGAAGGTTCGGACACAAAGCGCGGTCGAGGAGATGACATTTAAAGCAGTGAGTTTAACCGGTAGCCGGTAGCCTCGCGCTAGGCCCCGTGGCACTTCTTGAATTTCTTGCCGGAGCCGCAGGGACAAGGATCGTTGCGGCCCACTTTTTCCTGACCGCGAACGACCTGTTGTACTGGCGCAACGTCGCCGGCGCCGGCCATGCGCGCCTGTTCCAGTTCACGACGCTTGCGGCGCATGAAAGCCTCTTCCAAATCGTCGGCGGAGGTTGCGACCAGGCGCGGTGGATGATGTCCGTTCCCACCACCGCCTTGTTGCGCCGGCACACCGGGCTCTGGACCATGGCCTCCAGGTTCCCCTCCCTGCGGACCGGCGGGGCCTGCGTCCGGCGGACGCTCTATAATCTGCATCAGGTAGAGATAGCGTGCCGTATCTTCCTGGAAGCGCTGCAGCATGGCCTCGAACATCTCGAAGGATTCTTTCTTGTACTCGACCAGCGGATCGTGCTGGCCATAGCCGCGCAGGCCGATGCCCTCCTTGAGGTGATCCATGCTGAGGAGGTGGTCCTTCCACTGCGAGTCGAGAACGCTGAGCATGATCATGCGCTCATGATGACGCATGCCCTCGGGGCCGATCAGCTTTTCTTTCGCGTCGTAACGCTCTTTCAGCTTCTCGAAAATAGCATCGCCGAGTTCCTGCCGGTTCAGCGTTTCGGGCTTCACGCCTTCCGCGATGAAATCTACGCCGAAGCGAGTGAAGACCGCGTCTTTCAGGCCTTTCACATTCCAGTCGTCGGCGTGGCCTTTGGGCGGACAGTACTCGTCCATCAGGTCGCCAAGAATAGCTGAGACGTAATCTTCGAGGATCAGATCTTTCTGGTCCATGCCCTCGAGCAAGCGGCGGCGCAGGCCATACACGGCCTCGCGCTGCTTGTTCATCACATCGTCGTATTCGAGCAGATGCTTTCGAGACTCGAAGTGCTGGCCTTCGACCGCCTTCTGTGCCGTCTCGATGCGGCGGCTGATGAGCTTGGACTCGATGGGGATGCCTTCTTCCATCCCCAGGCGCTCAAGGAGTTTGGAGACCCACTCCTTGGCGAAGATGCGCATGAGATCGTCTTCAAGCGCAAGGTAGAAACGCGAAGAGCCGGGATCGCCCTGGCGGCCGGCGCGCCCGCGGAGCTGGTTGTCGATGCGGCGCGACTCGTGGCGTTCGGTGCCGAGAATGTGCAGGCCGCCGACAGCGGTGACCTCGTCGTGCTCTTTGTCAGTCTGCCCCTTGTAGCGGTTGAAGGCCTCACTCCATTTGTCGGTCGGCAGGGTGTATTCATTGCCGTTGTAATAGAAGACCGAA
>Ga0302324_100018711_pt1 | contig 13633 bp, 13 predicted proteins | sample Palsa_T0_1_FD_201949 | JGI IMG/M metagenome (GOLD analysis project Ga0302324, IMG submission 201949) | Peat permafrost microbial communities from Stordalen Mire near Abisko, Sweden - Palsa_T0_1 | ecosystem: Environmental > Terrestrial > Soil > Palsa > Peat permafrost | place: Sweden: Abisko...
GCCGACATGTAGCTGAACATGCCACTCTGTTGTTGGGCATCGCCTCGCATAAAACATAGACGATGTAATCTGTTCTAATGTCACAGCCAATTCGGCTTTTTTCCGCAGCCTGCTAGAACCGGTCGAACCGGAACGCCAATAAAGAACCGTCCTACTGGGCGCCTGATCGTTTTTTCTCGCAAGGGAAAGTATCGACAAGACCTTCCAGTAGCAAGAGCCCGATCGGAACGTTCATGGTAGGTTCCTTGCCGTTCCTTTCTTCGCTCAATTTGATTTGGGCGTCGAGTAGGTTAACGAAATTATCCCCGGTTAGAGTCAGCTTCGAAGGTGCGCAAAAGAGCGGCTGTGCCTGTTTGTTTCGCTGCGAGAACTCATTCGCGTATACCATCCCGTTGCCGAGTCCGCTGACATAAGATTTCACAATTGCGGCGGAATCCGGGTTAGACAATGCCGTTCGGTAATCCTTGACTGGCACTTCGGCATACAAGTGGCCGATTCCGAAAAAGAGAATTCCGACCGTCGCGCATTTGCTCATACCGTCAATATCGGCAATTTGCGCGTAGTGAAGTAGGCCGCCTAACGCGTTCCAATCGTCGCCCTGAAGAACACCTCAAATCGCAATCCGTTCCACCTCATCAAGCGTGATCTCGTCGCTCGTCCGGTCATAGAGCTTCGTCGTCCGCGGCGACTCGTGCGCTGCGATCGCCTGCGCGTTCTCTATCGTCCCCCCATTCTCCAAATATGCCGTGATCCCCGTTGCTCGAAACGTGTGGCAACAGGTAGAGGAGGGGAGTCCGGCTTCCTGCGCCCGGCGCCTCACCATCCGCAGCACGTCTGTCCTCGTAATCGGGTTCGCCGTGAGCAGACGATGCTTGTCGACGCTCCGAAAGAGCGGCGTTTTCTTTTCTTCCCAGATCCCAGCTACGTCCATATACGCATCGAGATATTCTTCCGCATGGTGATGTGCTGGAACTTCATGTTGTTTGCCCCCCTTTTCGTGGAGCCGCACCGACCACCGCTTGCCATTTTGATAGTAATCTTCGACGCGCATGTGGACCATCGCCGAAACCCGCGCGAAGGTGTAACACATGAGGCCGATGATCGCGCGATCACGGAGGCCGATGAGCGAATCGGTCTTGATCGAATCGATGAGCGCTCTTGCTTGATCGGCTTTCAAGACGGGAGTCTTCCCGCGACGAACCACGTGCTTTGGCCCGCGCACGGAGGAAGCGGGATTCATAGGAACTATTTGCCCGATCACCAAGAAATCGAAAAGCATCCGAATCGCAGCGAGATGCTGCTTCACCGTAGGCGCCGCCGCTGGGTGGTTCTCGATATATGCGGCGATCACGACCGGCTTGATCTGCTCTAGTGTCGTCACGCGATGCTTCTCGCACCACGCGAAGAACTGGTTGATGGCCTGGGCGTACGCGGCCCGCGTGTTGCGATTCCGAATCGTCGCCGTGAAGAATTCAATGAAACGCCAGGCGGCAGCCTCACCAGCACGATTGATCGCGGCCGGCAAAGTCCCGAAGCCAGCACGTGTCAGATCCCGCCGTGGAATCGGGACGAGCGCGGAACTCATGGACGAAGTAGTTCACGATTCCTCCGAAAGCCGAATTCCTCAGGATCAAAAAAGTCGGCAGGGTCAATGTCATCATCAATCAAAACTTCAGGCGTCGCATGTTCTTCCTTCGAACCAGTTTTCGCCAAATTCGACCGTTTTTTGTGCTCCTCCCCCTCCCTGGATTGATGCCTCATAACGTCCTTTATGATACGTCGGGGGGTGGGGGTGTCAAGGGCCGGCTAGCACGGGCGAAAGGAATAGTCAAGGGGAGTTATTCACAGGGTCGTATCCTGTGCAGACCAAAAGAAGGGCGATAATATCGTCACAAAATAGAGTGAGAGGCTCTGGGCTGGCAGCGGCGAGACAGGCCGAAGGCGACTACTGTAAAGATCCACAGATGCAGATCAACCAAGGTGAGAGGCAACCCGCGTGTTGTCTCAAGGCCAGTCGAGACGATCGGTTTTGGTCGCTAACCATGAGCGATGCCAACAATGATTTCGTGAAGAACCCGATCAGTCGGTATATCGTGAACGATCGTTCGGAGCTCACGCAAAACCCGGATGGCTCGATCGACATTTATATCCAGAACACAGCTCCCGATGGGCATGAATCCAACTGGCTACCAGCGCCAACGGGAAAATTCATACTCTGGCTGCGCGTATATATGCCCGGTGCGGCCATTCTCGACGGCTCGTACCAAGTGCCACCGGTCGTAAACATGAAATGAGTTTTACTAGAATAATATTACAAATATGATCAGCAACTTCTGGCTTGAGTTCAGTATCATCTTCGCAGCGTCGCTTGTCGGCGGCTTGGCCATCATGCCGTACAGCATGCGGTTATTGGAGAGGTCTGCCCAAAAGAAGCCGCTCAAAATGTCCGTTTCGACGCTCAAGCTTCTATCGTTTCTTCAGACCGCCGTCCTTTCGGCAATCGCCATTGGAGTCGGATTGCTCGCAGCTCACAAAATAGGCCTCGGTGCTCCATACATCGAAGCAGCGCTAGCGGGCAGCGGATCACTCCAATCGTTTGTGTTCATGATCGAAATCGCGATCGTCCTCGGCGTGCTTGCAGGTGCCGTTCTCTTGATCTCTGATTTATTCTTTTTACCGTATTGGCCCGAGCAGATTGTCGACATCTCACGAAAAACCACGCTATCGGAAAATTTGTTTGCATCACTTTACGGTGGTATCAACGAAGAGCTGCTGATGCGTCTGTTTGGATTTTCTGTGCTCGTCTGGCTTCTGTCGTTCGCCTGGCATCCAAACATCGCAATCTTTTGGATCGTAAACGTAGTAATGGCTGTTATCTTTGGCATTGGACATTTGCCCGCACTTAAAGGACTCGTGGGCAAAATATCGCCCGTCATGCTCGCGCGAACGCTTTTACTGAATGCTCCGGTCGGATTGATCTGCGGCTGGTTATTTTGGACTTACGGCATTGAAGCGGCGATGGTGGCGCATTTTTCCGCCGATATCGTCTATCACATTGTTGGAACTATCGTACTGCGGCGTAAACTTGGGATAAAAATGCAATGATATGAACAGGTGAATTCTAAACTATAAATATTTCTTTACATTCGCCGTAGTGCGGTCCTCGCATGGGCCGTTTCTCCACTTCGCGGCTGGGGCCTTATAGCAGCGGAGCTAGGGCTATGGCTCCGCTGCTTTCCTTCGTCGGTTAACGCACCCAAAAGAACCAGATGATGCTGGTGACAATCACGAACAGAAGCGCAATCACGGCCAGCCTCCAAACTTCACCCTGCGAAATGGAATGAGGAATCGCCGCTATATGGGCGGTGGAGTACTCGGTCGAAGAACGGGTGGACAGCGCGGCGATTCATTGGCGACGATGATGTCGATCGCCGCAGGGACATACTGCAGCTACGGCAGTGGTTCGCGAAGACGGTGCTGGCGGCCGCGCAGTGCCCCGAGTATCTTTCGTCGGCTTTGCTGGAGTCCGCCTTTAACCAGCTGTACGAGCGTGCGGCGGCGAAACAGCTGCCATGGCTTCGATGCGAGCTGCATGAGGTGGCTCGTGGGGACTCCGACCAGGCCATTCAAATCTTGCTTGACCAGCTGCGATTACGGACCCCCGTTCAGCTATATCGTTGCCCGAGTACCGGCACGTTATGGCCGCGCGCAATTCTTGGTTGGGCGCCCTTGAGGGGCTGCCTCGGCCAACTTCATGAGATAACACACGCCGACGCCGACGAAGACCGCCGTTGGGGCCGCGCCCGACGCGAGCTGCGCGAATTTCCGATTTTTGCAATGGGTCTATGGGGAGAAGAGCATTCCGCCCAGCTTAGCCCCCAGGAAAACAAGCGCCGGCAGTTTCTGTTTAAAGATGGTGCCCGTAATCTTTTGTCATCGACGACGACGATGGAACTTGGCATCGACATTGGAGGATTGAACGGAGTCGTGCTCGGAAACGTGCCACCAGGACGCGCCAACCATATGCAACGGGCGGGCCGAGCTGGGCGACGGGCCGATGGGTCGTCCGTCGTAGTTACGTTTGCAAGGAACCGAGCTTTTGATCGCGAGGTATTCGTGAGATTCCAGGATTTCCTGCGCCGGCCTCTTCGACGGCCGCTGGTTTTTCTTGACCGTCCTCGATTCGTCCGGCGACATCTGCATGCAATGCTGCTGGCCGAATTCTTTGCGCCGATTCAGGGCGGTCGAACAGGCGCCATGCTGGCGTACTCGAACATGGGAACTCTTTGCAGAACCGGGGTTCCTCCGAAGTGGACAGGTTCCACGAAGCCCGAGTGGACGCCTTCTCGTCAGCAGCCAGCCTCTGACTTTATCGTGTTCCTGGAGCCAATCCGATCCGCCGTTCACCCACTTAGACAACGCTGTCGCAACATTGTGCGAGATACACCACTGGATCTTATCGCGGAGAGTGACGAAGCGTGGCTGGAGTTCCTCCTGGAGACTGAACGCCAGTTTTCCGTGGCGAGTAAGGAATGGTGGGAAGACTATGAGGCGCTTCGTAGCGCATGGACGGACGTCCCGAAAGATCCATCTTCAGCTGTGCTTCCGGGGGAGCGCGCGAAGGCCAACTCGATCCGATACCAACTCGGAGCGCTCTCCGATATAAGCGTCATCGAGTGGTTCTCGGACGCTGGCTTCTTGCCACGTTATGGCTTCCCAATTCATCTCCAGCGGCTATCCGTAAGAACACCGCGAGTCGATCGGGCGGACAAATCCACAACCGCCGAGGGCTATCGGCTGGAAAGGACATCGCTTTTAGCTCTCAGCGAGTATGTGCCTGGTGCGCAGGTGCTCGTGGGCGGTAAGGTCGCCGAGTCAAAAGGTATTCTCAAGCACTGGACGGAAGCTAATCGAGATGAAGCGCTCGGGCTCAACAATTGGGCGCTTCGTTGTTCAAATGGCCACGATTATCTCGCAACCTCACAGGATGAGCAGTGCAAGGAGTGCGGTTTGCCGCCCCAGGACGCTGGGCAGGCTTTGATGTTTCCCAGATTTGGCTACACCACGGCCGCATGGGACCCGCCCAAGCCACCGGGTCGCAACCTGGATCGAGTGGGCGAGGTAGTGCTGACCACGGCTGGCGGGTTCACTCTCAATGCGGCCACGAAAACTGAACTGAATTTTGGCGGTATCACTAGCCTGATAGCCACATATTACGAAGCCGGCCAGGGGCAGTTGCTTCTGCGAAATGCCGGCGGCGACGCGTGGAGCAAGGTCGGATACGGTTTCGCTGTCTGTACACGATGCGGTTTTGCGATGAGCGAGGAGAAGCCATCCAATCCGAAGTCGCCGCCCGCTTTGCCGAGGAAGTTCACGGATCATGCTTCGGTATTCTCATCGAATCCCATGAGCCGCTGCTGGCCGAACACCTTGGCTTATGAGCCGGTGCTGAGGCACAAGGTTCTCGCCGCAAAAGAAACGACTGACGTTCTCATTCTTGACTTGCCGGTAAATTTCGATGAAGCGACGCTGTTTTCATTGGGACGTGCGCTTGTGCTTGGCCGACCATACATCCGCTATCCGGCCAACACTCGAAGACCGGTTATCAGAGATTTCAGCTGATATCGGCGAGTGAGGTTGCCTGTGGGCACTTTGCGCCGCAGCTCGTCGAAGAAGTTTTCGAGGAATACCACTTCGTGCTCCTGCATCGGCGCTTCGGCCTCCAGCCGGATCCGGTGAGAGGCCCGGTTTTCTCCCCATCGACACCATTCATGGCGCGATTTGACCTCCGGTACGTTCTGTTACCTATGTGTCGAGCCGCACACAAAACTTCGAGTCCTCCGCTTCCCTAAGAAACGCCACTCGCAGCCGGAGGTAAGCAGCTCGCTCTGATAGAGTAAGAAGTCCTGGCATGAGAACTGCTGTCGGCACTGTGCCGCCCCAATCGCGTCCGAGAAAACTAGTGAAGTTCTGGCGGGATGGGGACCAGATTACTCATCTGGTCACGCTGATCTTTGCGGCCAGCGTGTTTCTGGTCACCGTTTTCCTGGTGTATGAGCTTTGGATCCACTCGGGCCCTTCGCGCGCGAAGTTCGGCTTCCGGTTCTTGACGGGCAAAACCTGGGATCCAGTGGCCGAGGATTTCGGCGCGCTGCCCTTTATCTACGGAACCGTGCTGACGTCCTTTCTGGGACTCTTGATTTCCATTCCGCTGGGCGTGGGAGCCGCCATCTTCCTTTCCGAGCTTGCGCCGCCGCAACTCTCCAACGCCTGTACTTTCCTGGTGGAGCTGTTGGCCGCCGTACCGAGCGTAATTTTCGGCCTGCTAGCGATTTTTACGCTGGTCCCGCTGATGCGTCAGTACATCGAACCGTTCCTCAAGGGCGCGCTAGGCGTCCTGCCCCTGTTCCAGGGCCCAGCTTACGGAGTCGGCTACCTCACCGCCGGCCTGGTCCTGGCCGTGATGACCTTTCCGTTCATCATCTCCATCTCGCGCGAAGCGTTGCTGGCGGTTCCCCGAGAACAACGCGAAGCCGCGCTCGCCTTGGGGGCGACCAAGTGGGAGTCCACCTGGCAAGTGGTTGTGCCGTATGCCCGCCTCGGGATTCTCGGTTCCATCTTCCTCGCATTGGCTCGCGCGTTGGGAGAAACCATGGCTGTCACCATGGTCATCGGCAACGATACCGGCATTCACACTTCTCTACTTTCGCCCGGCTACACCATCGCCGCGATTATCGCCAACGAGTTTACGGAAGCCACCGGCGATATTTATCTCAGCTCTCTGGTCGAACTGGGCTTGGTACTATTCGCGCTCACCATGGTTCTCAATGGGGCCGCTCAACTGCTGATCGTCGCCACCACCGGGAAGGGATCGAAGCAGCCATGATGGGCCGAGTGGCGCGGCGCAACATCGTGAACAACGTCATGCTGACGGTCACCGCTCTTTGCACCGTTGTCACCGTGTCGGTTCTGTTCCTGATCCTGGGCTATCTGGTAGTGAATGGCTGGCGCTCCATCGATTTCAGTTTTTTCACCAAGTTGCCCCTCTCTCCGGGCGAAGCCGGCGGAGGAATCGCCAATGCGATCGTGGGCAGTGGAGTGTTGATCCTAATCGCGGCGGCCATCGGCATTCCAGCGGGATTCCTGGGCGGCGTCTACCTGGCGGAGTTCGGCGGCAAAACCGTGCCGACGTTGATACGCTACACGGCCGATCTGTTGAACGGCGTGCCCTCCATCGTCATCGGAATTTTCGCCTGGACGGTGATCGTTGTGCCCATGCACCACTTCTCGGCGTGGGCCGGCGGCTTCGCCCTGAGCCTGATGATGATTCCCATCGGCCTTCGGGCCACCGAACAGTTTCTGCGCGGCGTGCCCAATTCGCTCCGCGAAGGTTCGCTGGCGCTCGGTGCGAGCAAGACCCGCACCATCTTCTCGGTGGTGGTGCCCGCGGCCAGGCAGGGCATCATGACGGGCATGATCCTCGGCGTGGCTCGTGTGGCGGGCGAGACCGCGCCTTTGTTGTTTACCAGGCCACGGAGCCGAATACGCGCAGGTTGTGCGCACCGCGCCGTGTGGCAAGCCGGAGGATCTCCTCCCGCTGTTCGGTTCGCAACGCGTCCAGGGTGACCATGTCTCTATTGTGCGACAAGCGGAAGTCTGCGTTCGCGGTCATTAAACTGGGATGGCGGAGAGAGAGGGATTCGGATGATCGCGAGGCTTGATATTACCGCAACCTACGGATTATTGGTTGCCATTGCAGCAAGCCTTGCCACGGTTGCCAAGGCTCCTTGGCCCATATTGGCCCAGAGGGTTCTTGGCTTCCAGATGGTCTTCCGGCACCCCGGTTTCCGTCTGCCCATCCGGAATGTCCCGGCGCTTCCTTCAGCTCCCAGAGGCTTTGTGGCCGCGTTACTGGAAACATCGCTGCGAGAGGCACGAGCCTGCTGCATCGCACGTAACGGTGGCGATAGGGGATTGCGTCTCCAAGGCCCACACCTTGAGTGTGTGATCATCCGCAACGAAACTGCCCGGCGCGAATCGTCGCTCAACGCAACGCTATAGAGCGAATCACTGTGGCCTCTCAGCGTTCCGAGTTCGCGGCCGGATTCTAGGTCCCATATCTTCAGCGTCATGTCATCGGAAGAGGAACTGCTAATATTCCGTTCTTGCTTACCGCCACCCTCCCCGAGTAATTGCTGGACCGGCGCATCTTCTTGGTGAGGCGCTCTTGGTCCATTTTCAGCTATATTGGCACAGGCACCGCAATGTGGCGTCAAGGCAGATTCGGGCGTAGCGGCGAGGACTGTCGAGCTCTCCGCTCCCCGTGGGAAGCGGTTCGTTGGTGGGCGAGCAGAAGGAGTGGACAATGAAGGACTTCGCCGGTATTTTGCTGATTCTGTCTTGCGCTGGGATGGCGGAGGGACAATCCACCGTCGGCATAAGCTTCAATTTCAATGGCCTCTCTAATATCGTCGGCAATATGGACGTTCCTCAACCCAAAGGCTTGGGCACCGTCGCGCCGTTCGGGAGCGCCACTTCTATAGACAACCTTTTCGTTGGCGCGTCCGTGGACACTTTTACGTTTACGCTCGCGAACGGCAATACGATTACTTCCAACGTTGTACTCGGAGGCCACCAAGGTTTTAGTGAGCCGGCCACCGGAACGATTACGGGCGGAACTGGCCTTTTTACGGGTGCCACCGGTACATATCAGGCTACTTACACTTTTGTCAATCCGGGTCAATGGAATTTTACAGGCACGGGATCGATCACCGTTCCGAACAATCCGGCAGGAGTTACAGTGTTGCCCGATTCGCTGACGTTCGCACCTGAGGCTGGCGCCAGCTTATCGCAGCCGTTGATTTTGACGAATTCTGGAATCAGCCCCGCTCAGTTCTCCGCCAGCACGACTACGGGAGGAAACTGGCTCAGTATCTCCGCCGCCAGCGGCACTGTAATGCCCTTGGGCTCTTCCAGCATTTCGGTGACGGTAAACACGGCCGGCTTGCAAGCGGGCCTCTACCAGGGACAGGTGTCGTTGTCGTTGGGCTTAGGCACGCTTCCCATCCCCATCCCGATCCAACTGATCGCCGGCGGAAAGGGAGGGATTATTCAGCTTTCTCAGACCGGGCTCAGCTTCACCGAGTCGCCCGGTGGGTCCTCGCCTTCGGTCCAGTCCATCACTGTATTTAACGATGGTGTAGGCGACCTGACCGGGTTAGCCGCGACTTCCTCGGTGACAGGTTCCGGGCCGAGCTGGTTAACGACCACACTCTCGCCCCCTCAATCGGGCTCCCGGCAGGCGTCTATAGCCGTTAGCGTGAGCCCGAGCCAGCTAAGCGCCGGAAATTACTACGGTCGGATCGATTTTGCGCTTCCCGGCGCCGCGAATTCACCGCAAAGCGTGGCCGTCGTGTTGCAAGTTCTCGACGGCCCTGCTCCTGACATCCTGCCCGGAGTGATTAATCTGCTTGTAGATGGAACCAACGGACAATCGCCCTACGCGGCACCGCCTCCTCAGACCATTACTCTAAAGAACCCCGGAACGCAGCCGATGACGTTTACCGCGACCGCTGCGTATATTGTTGTCGGTGGCACAAGTACCAGCGTCGCGAGTTGGCTTCAGGTCACGCCGGCCAGTGGAACGCTGGGCGCGGGAAGTTCGGCAACTCTGCAGGTATCAATGGCGTCCGGCTGCGCTTCCGCTTTAGGGTGCAATTTGCAGGAAGCGCCCGATGGGATCATCAACGTTGCCTTGGCGAGCGGAGCAGCCACTTGGAATTTAGGTGTGCCGGTCAATTTTGCATTCGAGTGGCCGCAGTCGTTTCAGCCTGGCCCAGCCGGTACGGGGCCGCCGCCGGGCGTGAATGCCATCGATCGCACGGTGAAGCCCGCCACCACCTTGGCAGCGTGCGCGCTCATCGATGTGTTTGGCGGATTCATCTCGCTCCCAGTAGGATTCCAATCCACGGTCGGCCTGCCCACTCCGCTGCTGGTCTCGATTCTCGATTCATGCGGAGACCCCATGGACACGGGCACCGTGGTGGCCAGCTTCTCGTCGGGAGACCCGTCCCTGCCGCTGATCGCGATCGGCAACGGAGAATGGTCCGGAACGTGGACTCCGCACGGCTCGGGCGTGGAGACCATTACTGTTCAAGCGGTAGAGCCGAGCGGTATCTTTGGCGCATTCAGTGTTTCTGGAACGGTGGCCGCAAACAACCTGACGCCGATTATCGGATATGGCGGAGTGGTCAGCGCGGCCGGTAGTCCGCAGGTTATCGCGCCGGGGGAGTTCATTGCAATTTACGGATTGAACCTGGGGGCAACCGCGTCATCCGCAACGCCTCTTGAGTCCACGCTGGGTGGAACTCAAGTTTTGATAGGCGGCCAGCCCATCCCACTTTACTACGTGAGCAAGGACCAGATCGACGCGATCGTTCCTTTCAACATGACGCCGGATTCCATCGGCCAGGTCATTGTGCTGTCTGGGAACGCTTATTCTCAGCCCGTGGCCGTAACGCTGGCAGCCGCTCAGCCGGTGGTATTCTCCCAAGATCAGAGTGGTACCGGTCAGGGAGCGATCCTCGTGCAACCAGCCGGCAAATCCTCGGCCGCGCTCAACACTGAGTCGAATCCAGCCCACATTGGCGATGCGTTGCTGATCTTCTGTACCGGCTTAGGCACTGTCAGCCCGGCTGTTCCGGCTGGGACCATTGCGCCTTCTTCCAATCTGGCGCACACTAACAATCCCGTCGCCGTCACCGTTGGTGGCATCGCTACGCCGACTCTTTTCGCGGGCTTGGCCCCTGGTTTCGTAGGACTGTATCAAGTCAACGTTCTCGTGCCTTCCGGGGTCGTTCCGTCATCGGAGGTTCCAGTTGTATTGACGGCCGCGGGCGCATCCAGCCCGGCAGTTACCGTTGTCGTGAAATAAAGTCAATTTAGTCGCTACACAATCTAAAAAAGATCCGGAGTTGCAACCCAGATGTATTCCAGCACTCGCCTGGGTCCTTACCAGGTGGAGAGCAAACTCGGCGAAGGCGGCATGGGCGAGGTTTTTCGCGCCGTCGATACGCGACTGGGGCGTGGGGTAGCAATCAAGGTTGTCGATCAATTAAGCGCGTCGAGGAATCCAGGCAGGAGCGCGAGCGTGCCTATTAACTCGCTCGCCACCACAATTTGGGCGATCTCGTCCATCGATGCGGTTCACTCGCTCGAACGGCTGTCAGCCGGCGATTTTGACGCTGCGCTGGGGTCGTATGACCGCGCGCTTGGCGTTTTACGCAATAAAGGATTGTCCGCGGTAAACCTTCGCCGTCGTAGTCGAGCCTGAAATGGGGACTTCGACCCGGGGATTCATGTAGTCGTCCAAAAACGACGGTCCTACGCCTTCTTGCGGAAACGAGCAAAAAGTGACACGCCGATCAATCCAGCACCGCCGATCAGCGTTAGGGTCGATGGCTCAGGAGCCGACGTCGGCGTACTGTATGTGTAACTGTAACCAACAGAGAACTCATCAGTTCCGCCCAGCTGCAGAGAACCTTCAACCCAGCTCGATGTACCCGTCACAGTGAAAGTCGTCGTTGAGGCAAACGGGCTGGCGGCTTCGCAATCAAAAGCGTTTGAGGAGCCCTGGCTGCATGTAGGCGTGCCGCTCTGTCCAACGATGCCGCCTGCCGTCGAGCTAACGCCGAAAGGGGGCATTCCGCCCAAGCCTAGCACGGTGGTGGTCAGCGAGGTCGCGCCGATAAAGTTTGTGGTGCTGTAGGAAAACGCGACTTCGTTGTTCGCAGCCAGCGTACCCAGAGAATAGTCGTCGGTCACGAGCACATCGACCGACGTAAGCAGGTCCCCAATCGTCAAAGTGGGCAACGTACAGGTAAACGTACCGGTGGTGGTCGGGTTCCCACTGTTAGAGCTCGAAGTGACCGTGTTTGAGCCGCTGGTCAGCGTGCAGGTAACAAAGATTGGAGTGGCACTCGCGATTGCGGTACCGAAAATCGTCAGCATCAGAACGCCCAGTGCTTTCGTCATGCGTTAAGACTCCTTCCTCTTCCCGGCTACGGCCTTGGGCGCAGCATACGCCTCTTTTTTGCGGGGAATCACAGGCTAAGAGCAAGTAGTGTACCAAAGGACTCGTCGGAAGTCAACGCTCGTACCACCCCAACAATATTGAAGCAGATGTGCTGTAACGGTTGGAGCTTCCATCCGCCGAGAATTGCACCGTGAATTGCTGAAGGTGTCGCAGCCGAGGCGAGCGGCCGGGACGTATGGTACGATGCACCAATGTTTTTCAGATCCAAGGGGGAAGGTTTGGCCGTGGGCGTGTTGTGCGTGGCCTTTTTCCTGGAAGGTCTGTTTGCCAGCCGGCTGAAGAGCCCCAGTAATGATGAATCCGTCCACATGATGGCGGGGCGATCTTATATCGCGACCGGGAAAATCATCGCCAACCCCCAGCATCCTCCGCTCCTCAAGGAACTCGCTGGGATCTCCCTGGCCCTAGCGGGCATTCCATGGAGTGATCCGGCTCAAGCTTCGATGGAACGCCAGCCGGCGGGGTGGGAATGGGCTGCGGGAATCAAATTCGTGGCCGAGTCAGGTGTATCCCGCACCCTATTTTGGGCTCGATTGCCGATCCTTGTGCTGTCTTCGCTGATGGGAGTGCTGATTTACCTGGGGGGGCGGGAACTGGCCGGCCCGATTGCCGGTTTTGCCGCACTTTTCCTATTCGCAGCCGATCCCACGATGCTGGCGCACAGCTACCTGGTAACCACCGATGCCGGCGTAACCGTTTTCAATCTACTTTTCTTACTCGCACTCTTGCGATTCTTACGACAACCTTCCCTATTCCGGTTAGCGGCTGCTGGAGTGGCCCTCGGGCTAGCCCTGAGCAGCAAGTTCTCCGCCATTTTCCTGTTGCCGATCGCCGGAGCGCTCCTGGTGGCAAATTGGCTGTGGCCGCTGGCGATCCGGGAGGAACCGGGTCGGCCGCCCCTCGTCATCCTGCTCTCCGATATGGCTTTCCTTTGCCTGGCAGCGATCCTCGTCATACAGATTTGTTACTTTTCTTGGCGCGGCCCTGTTCTGTACCTGCATGGATTGGGCCGGGTGAATGCCGACCACACAGCCTCCTTCCGCGCGTACCTGGGCGGCCAGCTCAAGGAGCGGTTCCTATCCTATTTCGCAATGGCCTGGCTGCTGAAAGAACCCTTGGCGACCATTGCACTGGCAACCGGCGGAGCAATTGCCGCCCTTCGCAGCCGGACCATTCCCCGCCTCCACAAACTTTTCCTTCTGCTTCCGCCGCTGGTGTTTTTCGTCGCGTGCTCGGTATGGGCCGACGATCTGGGTGTCCGCTACGAGATGCCGGCTATGGTATTCGGGTACCTGGCCGGGGGGATCGCGCTGGCGGCGTTGTGGAAGCGCAGCACTATCTGGCGAGTTGTCGCGGCGGGAAGTTGCCTGTGGGTGGCGGCCGCGGCGGCGGGGATTTACCCCGATCACCTTTCGTATTTCAACGAGGCGGCTTGTCTGCCTGGACACCTCGATCGCATTGGGCTCGACGGCGGAAGCCGCTGCGGCGCGGACTGGTTGGCGGACAGCAACGTCGACTGGGGCCAAAGCCTCCCGCAAC
>Ga0302324_100018714_pt1 | contig 13632 bp, 12 predicted proteins | sample Palsa_T0_1_FD_201949 | JGI IMG/M metagenome (GOLD analysis project Ga0302324, IMG submission 201949) | Peat permafrost microbial communities from Stordalen Mire near Abisko, Sweden - Palsa_T0_1 | ecosystem: Environmental > Terrestrial > Soil > Palsa > Peat permafrost | place: Sweden: Abisko...
TGGACGGCGAAAAATAAGTGGTTTGTTTGCTGGCGATTAAGAAAAATTGACGGAACGAAGTGGGGGGGGTGGCTGCGGCGAAGGATCAGCGAAGCCAGGCGCGCGTTTCATCCGATTTGAGGCTAGCACGGTGGTGGGTAGGAGGAGGGCGTAGGGAGCGGCGCAAGGGGGGGTTAGGGGCGGCAAGTCATTGAGGGGTTCGGGGAAGTAGTTTTGGCGTTTTGTTGCCGAGCGGCGTGAACGGCGCGCATGTCTTTCACCTTGCCGCAACCGCCTTCGCGATGCGCGCGAGTGTCGAAGGCTTTCGGACAGCGCATTCTTTGATTCTCAACACTATCCATCCCTGGCGCCGGAGCGCGCGCGATACGCGCCTGTCCCGACGCTTGTTGGTTTCGATCTTGTCGTGCCAGAATTCGGTGTTGGTGCGCGGCAGGTACTTGCAGCGGCAACCGTGCCAGAAACAGCCGTCCACGAACACCGCCACCTTACGGCCGGGCCAAGCGAAATCGGGTTTTCCGGCGACCGGCCAGTGCTTGCGGTAACCCCTCACTCCGGCGGCCCAAAGCAGTTTTGCAAGGGGTAACTCGGTCGTGGTATTGCCGCGGGAGTGGATCGCAGCCATTATGCCGGACCGGACTTTCTTGGGTACATGGTCCATAGGCCACCATTTTCATTATTGACGCTTCGCGTATAGCTTGAGGTCGTCGAGGCCGATCTTGTCGGAGGGGACGAGCTTGTAGTGCTTCTCCTCCACGATCTTAACGTCGTCACCCTGGAGCGCCAACTCGAATAATGCGATGGTATCGTCCTTCATGAATTGCGCGGAAGTGGGGCGGCAGGTGAGGCTTGGGAATTTTTGGACGCAACAGGCTATGTCCTGGCGCGTTTGGGTAACCCACGAGTTGGTCGGTGCCACCTTTGGCCTGCATCGGGCACGACGAACTGCTGGCCGTGCCGGTTGACGCCGACATAAACCTCGTCGATTTCGATCTGCCCCATGTCCTTTACGAAGGTCTGCAAATGGTTTTGCAAGGAGTAGGAGGCGATACCGAGAAAGATGTCGATCAGCCGGTTATAGCGAACTTTGGCGAGCAGAGATTGCTCGTGTGTAAGCGCATAGGCGGCGATGATTTCGGGCGTGGCATCCGGTATCTTGATAGCGATTAGATCGGGCCTCGGCAGTATGCGAATAAGCTTGCCAAGCTTAAAGCGGTATTGGCCTTTGCCAGCCAGCTCGATCCCCCACTCCGTGCCTTTCGTGGCCGTGGCGACGATCTCAGGCGGCAGGGCGGTTCGGAACCGAAAGGAATAGATCGTGTCGCCGAGGTTCTTGGGAAGTGCGATGTTAAGCGAGCGGGCGATCTCCACGAACTCGCCGCGGGAGAATTCGAACTGCGTTTTGCCGGGCTTGTAGTGGTTCTTGAAAATGGTGCCGATAATGGCTGCGTAGCGGTTGGGCCTTTTCGGCGTGCCGGCGGAGTCCTTCTTAGCCATTGGCCTCGCGCCCCTGCGCCGCACGTGTGCGTTTCGGAACGACGTCGGACGGTACACCGTAACGCGCTGCGGCCTCGGACATGCCGAGCGACAGTAGGCCGGCGTCGCCCTGGGGAACGGGAGTTTCGGCTTTCTTTGGGACCGGAAAGGCCTCGCGCACCTTGGACGCAACCGCCCTGGCAAGCAGGGGCGGCACGGAGTTGCCAATCTGCCGGAATCCGTGCCACTTTGTTACGTGAAAGCGGAACCAGTCGGGATAGGAGTGCAGGCGCGCCGCTTCGCGCACGGTGATGCATCGCGGCGAAAAGGGATGAATGGGCCGGGGAGAAGTAAACGCCCCGTGGTCGCTGGCCGTCCCAGCGCGAATCGTATTGCATACGCCTTTCGGATCGAGCTTGTGGAAGCGGCTCACAGGTTCGGTGTCGCCGGGCTTTGTGTCGCGGAAGCGCTTCTTCGAGAGGTCGGTGTGAATGGTGCGCAGGCTGGACGTAAGCAGGCTAGTGTCGAACTCGCGCGGTTCCGCGTAGTCCTCGGCATCGTCGACTTCGCCGCGCAGAGGAGCGCTGTAGACGGTAGATTTCTTGAAGACGGCCTTCACCCAATCGCGATGCAGCAGTTCGTCGTAATCGTCGGCCTCCGGCAAATCGCGCAACGCGTCCCACACAGTGGGTGTGGATCGGCGGAATAGGTATCCGGCATGGCCGCCGACTACGTGCGTGGCTTCGGGATATTCCGGCAGGGGGACGCCCGCGCGTGCTCCCATGAGGAACAGGCGCTGCCGGTTCTGCGGCACCCCGTAATCCGCGGCGTTCAACACCAGGTAGTCTTCACGCACGCGATAACCGCTCTTGTGGAACTCCGCAATGATTTCCTCGAGGAACCTCCGATGCGCACCTACGGTGAGTCCCCGGACGTTCTCGAAGACAAAGTACGACGCCTTTAGCTCGACAACGAGTCGCACGTAGTGGTGCACGAGCGAGTTGCGCGGGTCGTCGAGCGCGCGCTTGCCGATCATGCTGAAGCCCTGGCACGGGGCACCGCCGAAAAGCACGGCTACGGGACGGTCTCCGATGCGGGAGCGGGTGCGGATGTATTCGCCATCGATGTCTGCGACGCTGCGGCAAATGGCGGCGCAGTTAGGAAAGTTAAACTCGTGCGTCGCACAGTGCACGGGGTCGTACTCGACGGCGGCCGCAACGTCGAACCCCGCCTGCTCGAAGCCGAGGCTCATGCCGCCAGCTCCCGCGAACAGATCGACGCCAATAGGTCTTTTTTCGTTTCTATTCATAAAACGAAAACGTCACCAAATGTTTTTCGGGGGAGGGGCCAGATACAATTGTATGGCGAAATTGGGCCGCGAAGCAATCGGATGAGTCATTCCGAGCACATGACATGCACTAGGGTGCTACACCGAGTCGTCCTCGATTTTCGCCCCCCGGTCGTACATCGACGTGAACCCAAGTGCGCATTAGGGCCAACTTCGGCGGCGGGGCACTGACGGGCAGCAGGGCGTACCAGCGGGAGCTGGGCCACCAGCCTACGCGGGCGAACAGCAGGCGCAGAAAATCGTAGCACTCGGTGGAGGTGGCCACGGTGGAGCGGGGATTGCGGCTGGTATTTTTCTGGCGGATGGCGATAAGCCGGAGAGCGACTCGACGTAGCGACGCTGGCCCTCGGCGTAGGTGGTATCGAAGGCCAGGGAGGATTTGCCGGAGCCGGACACACCGGTGATTACGGTCAACTGATTGTGGGGGAGCGAGAGCGAGATGTTCTTGAGATTGTGGACGCGCGCGCCGCGAATCCGGATGTATTCTGGCAAGGTCATTTTCAGTATAAGCATGGGGGGTGGGCGCGGGGTGGAAGGGCATTTATTTACGTTCAAAGCCAATAACTGATTTGTTTGCCACCAATTAGAAAATCGACCAAACGAAGTGGCGGTGGCGGCGGGGAGCGTCGCGCGCCGGTTCGGCCGTCGCGAAAAACGGGCGAAAGCGGGGCGCGGGCAGAGCGGTTGCGGAGAACGACCGTAGCTCGGGAGCGGTTCATCCGATTTGAGGCTAGCACGGGGGTGCGCCGGAGGGGCGGCGTGGGGAGCGGCGCAAGGGGTGGTTAGGGGCGGCAAGTCATTGAGGGGTTGGGGGAAGTAGGTTTTGACGTTTTGTTGTCGGGCGGCGTCACGCCTGGTCTCCCAACTCACCGGCCGGTTCCTTTTCCGCCAACCACTGCTGCACCACCTCCAGGCGGTCCAGGCGTTTTTCGTCCGCTTCGGTTCACATACGACCTTCCCGGTCTTGGTTTCGATTGCCGGCCTTGAGCAGTTCGTTGTAGGACTTTGATTCGAGGATCAGGCACGGAAGGCTGAACTTCTCCAGCAAGTTCCTCTGCCATTGCTTACGGAGGGTCGCCGGGAGCACCAGCAGGATACGGCGGCGAGCGGAGCGCCGCCAGCGCCGCGTCCACTTGGTGAGGGTTCAAGTCTACGCGCGCGGACGCGATCGATTGAGACAACCGGGACATGTCGTCGCCGGCGCCGCGGAGCGTTCAGTGTCTTCGATTCAGCAGCCGGTTCACGCGATCGGGGTCACGTGCGATCAGGGTCAGATAAGCCCGCGTCGGTTGATCCGGTTCCGCGCGGCCTTGCTCCCAATCCCGTAGCGTGCCAACGGGGATATGGTAGCGGGCGGAAAACTCCTCTTGTGTCAGTTCCAGTGCGCGGCGGATGATCTTGGCTTGTGGCGTCCGTTTCATCCGTTTGAGGTCGGTATCGGTTAACGGCTGCGCTTCGGGGTCGGCGCGCGCCGCCCGTTCGATGTCTTCGGGGGTCATGGGTCTAGGCGTTGTGCCGGAAATAGTTCCGCCACGCCGATAATGACAAACCGTGCCTCGCCATAATCTTCACGGTTGTCGAGCCGCTCAATGGCAAACGGATCATTGAAGACCGTCTTCGCCAAGTCGAAGCTCACGCCGTGGTTTTGAAGGTTGGCATTGGCCTTGGCGTCATGCCATTCAAATTCCAAGTTCCATGATACTACGGGATACCAGCAGCCCTGTTCGACGCCCGTCTGGGTCTGGGCGGCAGGGCGAGCAGGCGCTGGGCGACTTGATCGACCGTGTCGCGCTCAACGCATGATGGAGATAACCATTTTGTTTGCTGGCGATTACGAAAAATCGACGAAACGAAGTGGGGGGTGCCGGGCCGGTGGCGAAGAACGAGCGAAGCAGGAAGCGTTTCATCCGATCTGAAGCTAGCACGGGGGTGGGTGGAAGGGGGTAGGCGTCGGCGCTTGGAGACTGGATAGAAGCGGCAGGTGGTTGAGAGGTTTGGCGGTTTGCTCTGGTGTAGCGTGAATGCGTTTGTCAGGCCTGTTCTCCCGGGCGGAAGCGGGCTGGGAGCCCGCTGCAGCTCAAGGAACTGCCCCACTCGCGTTACTTAACTGAAGCCTGCCCTGCCAAGGCGGTGCCAATACTACTGGGGCTTCTGGGACGCGGCGGCGCGCTCCTTGGCGTCGGCCACCAGAGCGGCGAAGCGCGGGTCGCCATGCAGCGATTGGAGATCGGAATCCGATTCGATGGCGAGATCGGCGCGAGGGGACAGCCCATGGTCGACCGCCTCTTGCAAGAGCAAGAGGGCCGCATCGCGGCTGCCTTGACGAGCCAATAGACATCCGATGTTATAAGTGGAGCTGGCCGTATCCGGATCGTCCGGGCCCAGGACGCGAAGTTGAATATCCCGTGTCTCGCGAAGCAACCGCTCTGCCTCGGCGTAGCGGCCTTCTTGACTGAGAACGTTAGCGAGGTTACTCATCGACATGAGCGTGTCCGGATGCTCGAGCCCCAGGGTGCGGCGCTCCATATCCAGGGTCTCGCGGTCCAACTTCTCCGCCTCGCCGTAGCGGCCCAGGCGTCCGAGGACGCTCGCCAGGTTAATCATCGACTGCAGCGTAAACCAATGCTCCGGCCCAAGAACACGACGGCGAATATCGAGTGTCTGTCGCTGCCACTTCTCCGATTCGGCGTAGCGGCCCTCTCGCATGAGAACGGCGCCCAGGTGATTCATGGACTCCAGTGTGGCGGGATGCTCCGGCCCCAAGACACGACGTTGCGCGTCCAACGTCACGCGCAGCAACCTTTCCGCCTCCGCATAGCGGCCTTGGTTAATGAGAACGCCGGCGACGCTGCGCATGGTCCTGAGCGTCTCCGGATCTTCCGGCCCTGCGACTTGACGCTGGATATCGAGTGTCTCGCGCAGCAACTTCTCGGCTGCGGCGTAGCGTTTGGTATCGACAAGATCGCGCCCGAGACTGTGCATTGAGACCAGCGTGGCGGGATTCCGCGGCCCGAGCAGCCGCCGCCGGATTTCGACCGCCTGCGTGTGCAGCGACAGAGCCTGGGAGTAGAGGCCGAGGTTCTCATAGACGTCCCCCATGGTCTGCATCATCTGGGCCTGCAGCTCCGGATCCTTGGCGAGGCCCGTGCCGATTTCCTTCGAGGCTTTATCCAGAATTTCCCGGGCGGCGATGCTGTTGCCACGCGCCGCGCTGGGGTCCGACACCTTGAACATGCCCGTCATGAAGGCCGCGATCCGGTCCGCCCGGTCGCGCTCCCGCATCGTCCGCCGCAGTTGCAACGTTTGCGCCACCCCGAACCCCAGCAGCACCACCACCAACCCGCCCGCCACCGCCGCCCCCACCCGATGCCGGCGAACGTACTTGCCCGCCCGATACCCGGCCCCCGGCGGATGCGCCAGCACCGGTTCATGCCGTAGATAGCGGCCGATATCCGCCGCCAGTTCCGAGGGCGTGGCATACCGCCGCACGCGCTCCTTTTCCAGAGCCTTCAGCGCGATGGCGTCCAGATCCCCGCGCAGTTGCCGGGCCAGCGCGGGCGCATCCGCACCGCGGTTTTCAGATGCCGCGCCGGACTGCTCGCCCAGCGTCCGCAGCTTCGTGCTGGGACGCGGCGCTTCTTCCTCCTGCATCCGCCGCCGGATCTGCTCGAAACTCAATTGGTGGTAGTCCAGCGGCAAGGCCCCCACCAGCAACTCATACAGCACCACTCCCAGCGAGTACACGTCCGTGCGGGTGTCCACATCCACTCCGGCCGGGTCGGCCTGTTCCGGACTCATGTACGCCGGCGTCCCCATGATAGCCCCCGCCTGCGTGAACAGGGTTTCGGCCGTCAGCCCCTGCGCGGTGGCTTTGGCAAGGCCAAAATCGATGATGCGCGGCACCGGCCTCCCGTCCACTTCGCCCACCAGAATGTTGGTTGGCTTCAGATCCCGATGGATGATGGCTTTCTGATGGGCATGCTGCACACCGTCGCAGACGTGCACGAAAAGCTCCAGGCGCTCCCGGAGCGCCATCTTGTGTTTGTCGCAATACTGCGTGATCGGAATACCGGTGACGTACTCCATCGCGAAGTAGGGGCGGCCCTGCGGGGTGGCGCCGGCGTCGAAGACTTTGGCGATGTTGGGATGGTCCATCAGCGCCAGCGCCTGCCGCTCGGATTCGAAACGCGCCACCACTTCGCGGGTGTCCATGCCGGCTTTGATCAGCTTGAGGGCCACGCGGCGGCGCACGGGGTGCTTCTGCTCGGCCAGCCACACCTCGCCCATGCCGCCCGAGCCGATGGGCTGGAGCAAGCGATATGGCCCCAGGGTTTGGCCCGGCAGGGGCCGCTCCTCGGCGGCGACAGTGTCAAGGAGGACTGTTGGCAGGGCCGGGGCTTCCAGAAAACCATCCAGATTCGGCTCGTAGGCCAGCAGCGATTCGACGGCGCGGCGCAGTTCCGCATCGCCGGCACAGGCCTGCCGCAGGAATGCGCCCCGCTCGGCCGCGTCCAATTGCAGCGCGGCGCTGTGCAGCTCTTCCGCTCGAAGTTGGCGTTCGCTATCCGGCATACTTCAGTATTTCGTTACGCTAATTGCACTTTCCTTCCCAATGGTGGCCATGTGCGGCTACCTGGGCTTCTGGGCCGCGGCGGCGCGCTCTTTGGCATGGGCCACCAGAGCGGCGAAACGCGGGTCGCCATGGAGCGACTTGAGATCGGGGTCCTCTTCGATGCCGAGGTCGAAATTAGAGGCCAGCCCGTGGTCCACAGACTGTCGTAAGAGCGAAAACGCCGCATCGCGGTTGCCTTTATGGGCCAAAATGCAAGCGAGATTATAGGTGGAGATGGCTGTGTCCGGATGCTCCGGCCCTAAGACACGACGGCGAATATCCAACGTCTCACGATCCAACTTCTCTGCCTCGGCGAAGCGGCCCTCGTGGTTGAGATCGTCGCCCAGGTTACCCATCGAAATCAGGGTGTCCGGATGCTCCAGCCCCAAGATTCGACGTTGCGTATCCAGTGTCTCGCGATACAACTTCTCCGCATCGGCGTAGCGGCCCTCGTGATCGAGAACGGTAGCAAGGTTATTCATGGATATCAGTGTCTCGGGATGCTCAGGCCCGGAAACGCGCCGTTGAATATCCAGCGTCCCACGGTACAACTTCTCCGCCTCGCCGTAGCGGCCCTCGCCATCGAGAACGAGGGCCAGGTTATTCATCGACGTCAGTGTGGCCCGATGCTCCGGCCCCAAGACACGGCGTTCAACGTCGAGTGCGTCGCGAGCCAACTTCTCTGCCTCGGCGAAGCGGCCCGCCGCAAAGAGAACGCTAGCTACCTTATTCATCGACCTCAGGGTGTCCGGATGCTCTGGCCCCAAGACGCGACGGCGAATATCCAGTGTCTCGCGGTCCAACTTTTCCGCCTCGGCGTAGTGGCCCTGCTGTGAAAGAAGCCAACCCAGACCGTACATCGCGGTGAGGGTGTCGGGATTTCGCGGCCCGAGCACCCGCCGCCGGATGTCGACCGCCCGGGTGAGCAATGACTGCGCCTGAGGGTAGAGGCCGAGGCTTACATACACGTCCCCCATGGTCTGCATCATCTGGGCCTGCAGCTCAGGATCTTTGGACAGCCCGATGTCGATCTCCTTCGACGCTTTGTCCAGGATTTCGCGGGCCGTGATGCTGTTGCCGCGCGCCGCGCTGGGGTCCGATACCTTGAACATGCCGGTCATGAAAGCCGCGATGCGATCCGCCCGGTCGCGCTCGCGCATGGTCCGCCGCAGTTGCAGCGTCTGCGCCCCGCCGAACGCCAGCAGCACCAACAGCAGCCCGGCGGCCACCGCTACCGCAATCCGGTGGCGGCGGAAGTACTTGCCGGCGCGATATCCGGCGCCCGCCGCACGGGCCATTACCGGCTCATGGCGCAGATACCGGCCGATGTCGGCGGCTAGATCGGAGGGCGTGGCATAGCGCCGTGCGCGATCTTTTTCCAAGGCTTTCAGCGCGATGGCATCCAGATCGCCGCGCAGTTGGCGGGCCAAGGCGGGAGGGTCCGCGCCGCGGTTTTCAGACGCCGAGCTGGACTGCTCGCCCAGCGTGCGCAGCTTGGTGCTGGGACGGGGCGCTTCCTCCTCCCGCAACCGCCGCAGGATCTCGGGGAGAGCCAACTTGTGCAATTCCAGCGGCAGGGCGCCTACCAGCAGCTCATACAACATCACCCCCAATGAGTAGACGTCCGTGCGGGTATCCACATCCACTCCGGTCGAGCCAGCCTGCTCCGGACTCATGTAAGTGGGCGTGCCCACAATGGCCCCCGCGCGCGTGAACATGGTTTCGGCGGTGACCTGCTGCGAGGTGGCCTTGGCCAGGCCAAAATCGATGATGCGCGGCTGCGGCTTCCCGTCCACTTCGCTCACCAGAATGTTGGAGGGTTTCAGATCGCGATGGATGATGGCTTTCTGATGGGCATGCTGTACACCGTCGCAGACGTGCACGAAAAGCTCCAGGCGCTCCCGGAGCGCCATCTTGTGCTTGTCGCAATACTGCGTGATCGGAATACCGGTGACGTACTCCATCGCGAAGTAGGGGCGGCCCTGCGGGGTGGCGCCGGCGTCGAAGACTTTGGCGATGTTGGGGTGGTCCATCAGGGCCAAGGCCTGCCGCTCGGATTCGAAACGGGCCACCACTTCGCGCGTGTCCATGCCGGTTTTGATCAGCTTGAGGGCCACGCGGCGGCGCACCGGCTGCTTCTGCTCGGCCAGCCACACCTCGCCCATGCCGCCCGAGCCGATGGGCTGAAGCAGACGATACGGCCCCAACGTTTGTCCCGGCAGCGGTCGATCCCCGGCAACCGCCGTATCCAGAGCGACCGTCGGCAGGGCTGGGGCTTCCGGCAGGGATTCGACGGCGCGGCGCAGTTCCACGTCCCCGCCACAGGCCTGCCGCAGGAATGCGTCCCGCTTGGCCGCGTCCAATTGCAGCGCGGCGCTGTGCAACTCTTCCACCCGGCGCTGGAGTTCGCTACCCGGCATGCGCCCCTTCCCCCCGCATGGCGCGCAGCAGCCAGATGCGGGCCAGTTTCCAGTCGCGCGACACGGTATCCCCGGAAACGCTCAACATCGCGGCCGTTTCTTCCAGGCTGAGGCCTCCAAAGAACCGAAGTTCGATCACTTGCGCCCGGCGCGGGAATACTTCGGCCAGGGCAGTGAGCGCGGCATCGAGCTTTACCAGGTCGGGGCTTTGCGGCGATTGCACATTTACCGCGGCTTCCAACGGGAGGCATGGCACGCCGGCGCCCCGCCGTTGGGATTGGCGGGCACGGGCATGGTCTACCAGCACGCGCCGCATGGCCTGCGCGCAGACGGCCAGGAAATGGGTGCGATCCTGCCAGTCGACGCAGTGCGCGCCGACCAGCCGCAGATAGGCTTCGCCGATCAGTTCGGATGTTTGCAGGGTGTGGCCGGCGCGCTCGTAGCGCATATGGCGGCGTGCCAAACGGCGCAGATCGGCATATATCAGGGGGACAAGTTTGTCGAGGGCAGAGGGCTCCCCGCCGCTCCAAGCACGGAGTAGCTCGGTGATTTCGCCGTGGGCAGATTCACCCAGTTGGCCCCCTTTGCGCCCACCCCAGGCGCAGGTTCTGACTATGTTACCCGATTTGAAGCCGCAAACCAAGGCGGGCCGCCCGCTCCGCCCGCGAAAGAGCAGCCGGCCGGGAAACTGTTAGTAGCCGGGCTACGCCCGGCGCGACGACAGGAGTGTCGTCGCGGCAGGCAAAAGTGCCTGCGCCACGTCGGCCCGGCCAAACTCCTGCGCGCGGGATATTGCCCGCTGGCACGGTTGTTTCATGACAGATACTCAGCCACCTATTAGTGATTCCGGGGGGAATTCCGTTTCACATAAGAAAGGTGCGAATTAATAAAAAAATTACCTATCCGCCTTTCACGTTTTGGGCCGAAATTCTCGCTTATCCAAATGAGGGGCCGCATACGTCCTTAAAAATAACGGCCGCTAATTAAAGAGGCCGAGAAAGAGGAAGACAGTGAAACGGCAATTGGTGCAATCGGGTCAGTTGGATGTTCTAGAGCGCATAGCGGCTTTCGCAGCCAAAATCCGGGGCCATCAGCTTACCGGCTGGAAGCGCTCGCAGCACTCGTCCACGGCGGCCTGCGCGGCGTGCGGCCGGACGGCGACCGTATACCGTTCGCTGGTGCAACCGGAAATGCAGGGCGACGCCATCGAGGGCGACTGCGAAGAGCCGTTGCGGCATGTAGCGGCCTAAAGCCCGCCTCAAAATCCGACGAAAAGGGGATAGAGATGCGGAAAAAGGATACAGTTATCTTCATACATGGGGCATGGGTCACACCGCTGTGCTGGAGATACTTCGCGCCGCGCTTCGCGGCCAAAGGATTCCGGACGCTCGCCCCGGCCTGGCCGTTCAAGGAGCGGGCCGTCGCCGATCAGCTTGCGCACGCCGATCCGCGCCTGGCGAACACCGGTATTCCGCAGATTGTCGAGCATTATAAGGCCATCATCCGAGAACAGCCCCAGCCACCCATTCTCGTTGGGCACTCTTTCGGCGGCCTGATTGTACAGATACTCCTCGATAGGGGCTATGGAGCCGCGGGCGTGGCCATCAGCTCCATGCCGCCGCGTGGGGTATCTCCGATGCGTCTCCGCTCTCTACGATCCCTCAAGCGGCTGCGGACACTCTTTAAGACGCCGTTCAGTTGGCGGAAAGTGCTGCCTCCCCCGGAGCTGGACAAAGAAGAACAGGCCCGCCGCGAAGCCCAGGGCATCCAGACGCACCTGGTTCCGGAAAGTGGGCGGATATTCTGGCAGTTATTCAGCCGAAAAGCCGCGGTGGATTTTTGCAATCACGAACGCGCCCCATTGCTGCTGGTTGGATGCGGCAAAGATCACTGCGTACCGGCTGAGACGCAACAGCGCAATTTCGCAAAATATCGGGAATCGCGGGCGCGGACGGATTTCGTGTTCTTCCGCGAACTGACGCACATGAGTATCGCCGAGCCGGGATGCGAGACACTGGCGGCGTATTGCGCGGCGTGGGTGGATGCCCGCTGCGCGGAACGCGAAGACGTGGGCGTGCAGGAAATGGAGAGACTCTCTGCGTAGAGCGGCGCCGAGGGAGGCCGGCTCTATAGGAGACAGCGGAAGTGCCGATCGAAAACTGGTAGTGGGTCAGTTTGGGTTTGGAGGGCGGGCAATTCTGCCCGCAGCCGGCTGTCAGCCGGCCCCCCCGCGAGCGAAGCTCGGGGGTAACGCGGGCTACGCCCGGCGTGATGGCAGGAGTGCCATCGCGGCAGGCAGAAGTGCCTGCGCCACGTCGCACGAAATGGCCAAACTCCAGACGCGGGCTACGCCCGCGGCGACCGCAAGAGTGCGGTCGCGGCACGCTGAGAGCGTGCGCCACGTCAATTGGCCGCTCTCCAAGTCCAAACTTTTTGGGGGCTAGAGTAACGCCTCGAAGCCGTGTTCCCCGGCGAACGGGACCGGCGGGAGACTGCCGGCCGGTGCGGGCTTCTTCAGGAATTGCACGATGTGGTCGGTCAACAGTTCGGGCTGCTCCAACGGGCCGAAGTGCTCGCCGCCGGGCAGCAGCACTGGTTTGCAGTTGGGCAGCGCGGTGTGCAGGAATTCGTAGGAGCTAATAAAATGCGACTCGCGGCCGTAGACCAGCAGCGTGGGGGTCTGGATGGTGCGCACGGCATCCAGCGTCATGTCTCCCACCACTTCGTAGTCTTTCAGCAGCGTGGTGTTGCGGATGAGGTGCAGCAATGGCTCGCGGTTGCGCGGCAGGCCGCGCGCGGGGCCATAGAACTTGGGTGTCTCCAGACTGAGCTGCAATAGGAATTCGGCGTCCGTGCGCTTGTCTTCGGGAACGTGGATGCCTGCCTCTTCCAGCTTGGCCACCCAGGCGGCCCAGCCGATCCAATCTTTGTCGTTGCGCAAGTGCACCAAGGCCGCGAGTCCCGGTTCGAGCGCCACCAGCTTCGCCACGCGCTCGGGATAGAGCAGGCTGAAATACATGGCGATGTCAGCGCCAAAGCTATGACCCACCAGGATGGGACGCTCGATACCCATTTCGTCCAGGAAACAGCGCAGATCCTCCACCATATCGGCGGTTGTATAGCCGGTGGGAGTCACATCGCTGTAACCATGGCCGCGAAGATCGTAGGTAGTGACACGATGTTCGCGGCGCAGGATGGGAGCCATGTAGAGATGCCAGACCGCCAGATTGCCAAGAAAGCCGTGCAGCATGACAATATCGGGACCCATGCCCACGCTGATGTAGTGCAAATTAACCCCATTCGCTTTGATCTTTGGCATATACCGATTTCGCTCCCTACCAGGACAGAAAACAATGGTACATCACAATAGAAGGGCTGACAACGGTACGGAACAGTACTCCGGCAGCCTTATTCACGCTGCTGGCAAGCCCCGCTGTTTGGCAGTTTTCCGCATGGATCCGTTAAGTCGTTGCTCCAGTTCCTTTCCTCGATTTGGCTAGCGGCCTGAGAGAACTAGTACTTTGTGGGAAAGAACATTTCGGCCGAAGCACGGAGCATGGAAAATGTTCCGGCGGCAGCCGCTACGCGGGGCTAAATCCCGCGCTACCCGCGAGCTTCGCTCGCGGGGGGCCGGCTGACAGCCGGCTGCGGGCATGATTGGCCGCCCCAGTGTGCCCAGCATGGGCAGAATCTAGCGAGATGAAAGGATCTCGACGGAGTTGATGACGACAACCGTAGCGAAGCGCAAGGCGTAACCGCAAGGTGAAGCTGAAAGAAGC
>Ga0302324_100018716_pt1 | contig 13631 bp, 14 predicted proteins | sample Palsa_T0_1_FD_201949 | JGI IMG/M metagenome (GOLD analysis project Ga0302324, IMG submission 201949) | Peat permafrost microbial communities from Stordalen Mire near Abisko, Sweden - Palsa_T0_1 | ecosystem: Environmental > Terrestrial > Soil > Palsa > Peat permafrost | place: Sweden: Abisko...
TTGGGCTCAGCCAGTTTCAGGCGAACGGCAGGGTCGGGATGAGAATCAGGATCGGGGGGCGAGGATATATCGCGTTGAATCAGGTCGGCGTCTTTCTGGAGCAGGTCGAGGAAGGCAACGTAGGCGCTGGCAGTGGGCGGGACGACGTTGCTAAGCAGGGCGTCGACGTCGGGATCCACTCGCCAGCAAATGCCGATAGCCGAAGCGGCCAGGGAGGGGTCATTGGCCATGACGACGCGAAATTCGTGGAGCGCTTTTTCATTCTCTCCCTGTACCAGGTAGAAGTTGGCAGCAGTCCAGGCTACGTCGGGCTTGGTGGGTTCCGCCTGGATGGCGCGAACCAATGCGACGGTCTGATTGGCGGTATCATCCAGGACCTGATACGCGCCGGCTAAATCAAACCAAAGAGCGGCCGAATGAGGGTCAAGCTGTACCGCCGCTTTGTACTGCGCGATGGCGGCAAGCGGATCGCGAGCGACGAGGTCATAGTAGCGGCCCAAGTGATTGCGGCAGTCTGCGTCGGCAGGATCGAGCCAGGTCGCTGCCTTCAGGGAGAGTAACTCGGTACGCTTACCCAGCACGGCAGCAACGAACTCGCGTGACACCAGGCCCAGGTAAACGGCGGCCACCACGATCGCAAGGGCCGCGACCAGCCGCTTGCGGGCGGGCGAGTTCAGGGCAATTTTCATAACTCGGGCTGAATAGTCGTAGCGAAAAAACTTAGCGATTCGATTTTAGCACCGCGTATCTGTGTCTTTTGACATATCCTGTATCGTCGGCTGAGAGTGGATTGGCGACGCTTTGACGGCGGAGCACAACCAAATAGCCTTGATATCCTTGCTGAGCTCTCTCATAAGTTTATGGTTTTGCGTTGGACGGCCCGTGCACGTCGTGCGTCATGGCTGTCCTCAATAGATGGTTAAGCCGTGTCTGGTAGCCCTTGCCTTGCCGGCGTAGCCATGCGATGACGTCTGAATCCAGGCGCACGGTGACCTGCCGCTTCACTGGGCGGTAAAACGGATTGCGTACCGCATTCTTCCAGAAGCTTTCCGGTAGCCGCGGGATATCGGAGAAATCGATCTTGCTGTCCGGCATGGCAGCGATCAGCGCAATTTTCTTGCGCTGGCGGGCAGTCAGCGGCTTACGGTTGGCGATTCTCTTGACGCGCTTTTTCATATCTCCGTCTCTCCTTGCGTTCGGCCCGCCGTGCCGAGATGATGCGGATGATTTCCCCTTCTTGCTCTTCGAATTCGACTGTGTGAGCAACGAGAAGCAGTAGCATGCCGCCCACCATCCCGAGCGTTTGCCAGCGCCGCTCTCCGCGTTCAATCCGTTCGTGATTCATCAACGCGTCAGGGTCGGCGAAGGCATAGCGGGCGATTTCGGAACTTATGCCGTGCTTACGCTCGTTCGCTCGCGCTTTGAGCGGATCCCCACTCGAAGCGAATCATACCATTGTAACACCCATATTGTAACTACAGAAACGGGGTTACTCAAGCAGTCGTTTTCTATCGTTGATACGAACGCGCCGCCTGCTCCGCCGTCAACTTCCGCAGTTCCTCAATCGAAGAATTCAGCAGGCTTCTTGATACTGCAACTTCCGCCGCAATTCCGGCGCGTAGCGCCGGATCGACGTCGGGAGCGAACAAGGGCGAGTGATTCGAGGGCAACGCGGTTCCGGTGGCTTTCGCGTCGGCGAATTTCTCCGGGTCGGCGCCGCCCAGGCTGAAGTAGAATCCCGGTATGCCCTGTGCGACGAAGTAGGAAAAATCTTCCGAGGGGGAGATCGGCTCCGCGATTACAACTTTGTCTTTTCCCAGCGCCGCCTGCAACGGCGCCCTGAGCCGCTGAGCCAGAGCGGGATCGTTATACACGGCGTCCGTGCTTTCATATCGTTCGATCAACGGTTCGCGCGGAGCCCCACCGGCGGCAGCCTCGGCGTTAACGATGCGGGTGATCGCGGCCAGAATCTGTTTGCGCACGTCCTGCTTGTAGGTGCGCACCGTCAGCCCCAACTCCGCATGATCGGGGATGATGTTGTTCTTGGTGCCGGCCTGAATGTAGCCGACCGTGATGACTCCCATCTCGCCCGGCTTAATTTCGCGCGAAATAATGGTCTGCAAGGCGAGAATGGTTCGCGACGCGATTACGATAGGATCAACGGTCGTCTGCGGCATCGAACCGTGGCCGCCCTTGCCATAAATCGCGATGCGCAACGAGTCAGCATTGGTGTTGTAGATGCCGGGAGTGATTGACGCCATCCCCGCGGGAAGGTCGTTTCCAACATGCAGGGCCACGGCGACATCCGGCTTGGGAAAGCGCGTGAATAATCCGTCACGAACCATGGCATCTGCGCCGGTGATGGTCTCTTCAGCGGGCTGACCGATCAGCATGAGCGTACCGTGCCAGGTGTTCTTGCTGTGAGCCATAATCTCCGCGGTGCCGAGAATCGCCGCCATGTGCAGATCGTGTCCGCAGGCGTGCATTACAGGTACGTCGCGCCCGGCATTGTCTTTCGTGTGAACTTTGCTGGCGTAAGGCAGACCGGTCTTTTCTTCCACGGGCAGCGCGTCCAGTTCAGTGCGCAGCATGATGGTCGGTCCTGTGCCGTTCTTGAGGATCGCCACGACACCGGTCCCGCCCACATGTTCGGTGACGTCATATCCCGCACTGCGCAAGCGGGAGGCCAGTTTCTCCGCCGTCTGCGTTTCGTGCCCGGAGAGTTCCGGATTCTGATGCAGATCGAGGTAAAGCGCGTTTGCGTCGGGATAGACGGCGTCAACTTCTTTGGACGAGGCGCTGGTTTGGCCCCAGACTGAAACAGTGAGAGCGGCTAATAACCCGAGTGCGAACGATTTCATCGCCTTGGATCATAGCGTCAAGGCGGCGGCCCTGCAAATCAAGCCGGTCGAGTCAAGAATGGCATCGACACAGGAGCAGCAGTCTCCGCCGTCAGGTTGCCTCTGCTGCAACCAATTGCTTGCCTTTGACGACGGCTGGGAGTATGTTCACTCACGCAACTTAGAAACCTACAGCGGAGTTCTATTATGACTGGGGACGTAACCCACAGGACTGCTGGCCGCCTCTGGCGCTGGATTTTCTCCGTGGTTCTTTGTCTGGTCCTGGCTTCTCCCAGACGCGCGTCCGCAAGCGAAAAAATAGGATATAACGGGCCCATCGTAGGGCCGATCGTTGGGGCATTGGCCGCTGTAGTCGTGGTAACCATTGTGGTGGTTTACGAAGTCCGCAAGAAGAGAGCGATCACGGGGTGTACCGCCTCTGGAGAAGGCGGCATTGTGCTGACGGACGAGAAGGACAGACACGCTTATCTCCTCTCCGGTAATATCGCCGCCATCAAGCCCGGCGAACGAATGATCCTACGCGGAAAGAGGATCAAGCCGAACGGCGGCCAGTCTCTCGGTTGGGAAATAAAAGAGATCAAGCAAGACCTCGGCCTCTGCCGGCAGTGAGTCGCGAGTAATGCAATCCGGGCAAGAGTGAATCTCGATTCAGATTTTAAATCTTCCCATCCATGAATTACGTGCTTGCGTTTTTTTCCGCGGGTGTACAATTCGACTTATATAATCCTGTCATCTGGCAAGACAGCTCTTGGTTGCGCGAACTTCGTCAGCAACGCCGAGGCGCTCATGAATGTACACGTCAGTTATCGTCTTCATAGAATTCCCGCCGTCGAAAAAGAAATCCAACATCAAATCGAAAAACTGCGAAAAAGACTGCAGTTGTTCCGCCCCGAACTCATTCACTTAAAGGGAACGGTAGAAGAGATTTCGCCGCGTGAAGGTACCGGCGTTTCGCTGAATTTGCGCTTGCCTTCCGGCCAAATGGCGGTGCAGATATCGGCTCCCACCGCGACGGCAGCGGTCAAAGCTGCCTTTGTCGATCTGTTGCAGCAGGTTAACAAGCACAAAGAGATGCTGCGTTCGTCGCACAAGTGGCAGCGCGGACGGCGCGGCAACACCGCCCGCCGGGGCGTGCGTGTGAGTGAAGTTCCGTTTGAGAATACGCTGGCCGTGGTTTTTCCACCGACCATTTCCACGGATGACATTCGCTCCTACGTAAACGTGAATCTCGCGCGCCTGGAGCGCTTCGTGGAACGCGAAATTTATTTTCGCGAAGCTCAGGATGCTCTGCCGCCCGACACACTCTCGACGGCGGAGGTCATTGACGAAACCATCGCCGCCGCTATGGGCAATGACCAGGAGAAGCCGGAGCGCCTCGCACTTGAGCCTTGGCTCTACCGGCTGGCGTTGCGCGCCCTCGACGATCTTTCGCACACCGACGAGAGCGAGGACAATCCTGTACATCTGGAGGACTCGGCCCGTCCGCGCAACGTGAAGGGCAGCGACGAAGCAGAGCTGCAATTTCACCAGCCCGATGAATCCATCACCGGCGCGACGGTGATTGCCGACTCGCGTGTGGCCACGCCGGAGCAGATTCTGGCTTCTGACGAAATGTTGCGGCTGATTGCCTCGGCCTTGCGCGATCTGGGGTCGGGCCCGCGCGAAGCTTTCATCCTCAACGCCATCGAAGGTTTCGGAGTTGATGAGATTGTGGCTATCACCGGCCACCCTTCGGACCGCATACTCGCCTTCATTTCTTCCGCGCGCGACCATCTGCGGAAAGCGCCGGGACTGACCCGGGAATTTCACAGCCGGTTCGCTCCCAGCGGCGCCGCTTAAATCCAAAATTCAGTTTTTCCGGAGATATCAATATCATGAGCATGGCTCGCGAACAAATTCGTGAATTGGCTTCCTTTTACGACGAAAATTCCGGCGCCGTCAGCTTTTATTTCCAACCATCCACGCCGCGCAACAAGGCCCACAAGGAGGACACGATCCTTATCAAGGAGCTGGCGCGGGAAGCCCTGCGAAATCTCGACGGCGGTGGATCCAAAGACAGAACTGCAGAGAACAAGGCGATGAAAGACAGTGTCCGCGCCGATATTGATCGCATCGTGCAGCTCTCTGGCGAACTGCGCAGCAATGGTACCCATGCCAAAGCTGTGTTCGCGTGCGCCGCGCGGAATCTCTGGCGCGAATTCGATCTGCCTCCGACCTTGCCGGCGACCCAGTTGTTCGCCGACCGCCGCTTCCGTCTCAAGCCGGTGGCTCATCTGCTGGGCGCATTTCCGCGGCTGGGGGTAGCGTTGGTCGATCGCCGCCGCGCCCGCTTCTTCCACCTTCGCCTGGGTGAGTTGACCGAACGTCTGGGATCATTTCAGCCGCTCTCCCGCAAGGGACGCAGCGACGGTTATGCCGGATACGACGGCGGCCATGCCCAGCGACGCGTGGAAGACGAGTCTCTCCATCATGTCAAAATGGTGGCCGAGACTCTGAAACAGTCTCTGGAAAAGGGAATATTCGAGAAATGGATTCTGGGCTGCCAGGAGCAGCAACGCGCCCAACTCGAGCCTCACTTGCATGCTTACGTGAGTCAGGCGCTGCTGGGGCGCTTTCAGGCCGATGTTGGGCACATTTCGAATGAACAGATCCGTGGCCACGCGGAGCAGATTGTAGAGCGCTGGCAGAGCGACCGCCGTCGCGAGCTGGCGGGCGAAGCCATCAACCGCGCCCGCAGCCACACCCGCGGGGTTACTGGCTTGCGCCGTGTGTTGCAGTCCCTGGAGACGGGCGAAGTGCAAACCCTGCTCATGGGCGAGAACTTTCAAGGTCACGCTGTCGAATGTTCCGCGTGCGGACACCTCGATGCGCATCTGGTGAGTGACTGTCCGGTGTGCGGCGGAGCAACGCAGGAGGTGGTAGATGTCGGCGAGGCCGTTCTGCCCTACGTGATTCGCCACGACATCGAAATGTTTTATATCAACGACGATCCAGAGTTCGACAAGGTGGGAAATATTGCTGCCCTGCTGCGCTTTCGCACGGATAAACCGCAGCCCATCGCCGTTACTGTAGCCGACAAACTGCGCAAGGCAGGCGAGGCCTACCCTGGTCGCCTGCGAAAGTTTGCCAGCCGCTAGAACGCGGTGACAGCGAAGAATAAATGTGGGGACAGCCGCCCCCGGCTGTCCGTCGAGCGCAGCTCGACCGTCTTAAGGGACCGAATCCGGAGTGAACCCGTCCACCATCCCATGATATCCTTCCGCCTTCGTCCTCAAGTCCACGATCCAAGGAGTGTCCGTGACTTTCTCGCGCCGTGACTTCGTAAAGACGTCAGTGCTCGGAGCGGTCGCCGCTGGCGTAGGATCACACGCTGAAATCTCGAACGCGCTGGCCGGACACTCCCGCGAAGCTCCCTCTGATTCGGCGAAACGCCCCATCATCATCTGCGCCAACAATGGACGCGCGTACGTGGAAGCGGCCTATGCCTTCCTGAAAAGCGGCGGCGACACGCTCGATGCCGGCATTCGAGTGGTCAAAGGTCCGGAGGATGATCCCAATGATGACTCGGTCGGGCTGGGCGGTTTGCCCAACGAAGAGGGTGTGGTTGAACTCGATGCTTGCTGCATGCACGGCCCCACGCGACGCGCGGGATCGGTGGGCGGAGTACGCAACATAAGAAATGTTTCGATGGTTTCAAAGGCGCTGATGGAACACACCGGCCACGTCATGCTGGTTGGCGAAGGCGCGGAGAAGTTTGCCGTGGCGATGGGGTTTCCGCGCGAGAACCTGCTGACCGATCGCTCCCGAAAAATCTGGCAGCTGTGGAAGGAGTTTAATTCCGACCGCGACTGGTGGGGACCGGGCATCGCCGACCCGCACTGGCATCCGCCCGCAACGGAATCCAAGCCGCAGGCCAAAGTCGATATGTGGCGCGACAGAATTCAGCAACTCCAGCAGCGCGCGGCCGACCTCGGCATTGAGCCCGAGTTCCAACTGGCGGCCGTTCGCCGCGTACTATTTCCGCCCTCCGGAACGATCCACTGTTCGGTGCTGAACGACAAGGGAGAGATGTCGGGCATTACCACCACCAGCGGCCTGGCCTTCAAACTGCCCGGCCGGTGCGGCGATTCGCCAATCATTGGTGCTGGCTGTTACACCGATCAAGATGTGGGGTCGGCGGGGGCGACCGGTGCGGGAGAAGAAAATATCAAAGTCGCGGGCGCTCACACGATTGTTGAAAACATGCGCCATGGCATGTCTCCTCAGGAAGCCGGCATGGACGCGCTCAAACGCATCGTTCGCAACTACAACGGCGACATGACCAAACTTCGCTACATGGACATGACATATTACGTTCTGCGCAAAGATGGCGCCTACGCGGCTGTCTGCCTGTGGGAAGGATATTCCGCCGGCAACCCGCACAAGTTCGCGGTCCACGACGGCACAATGCGCTCCGAAGTGGCCACGCCTCTGATGAAAGGCTACTCGCAGGATTGGCCGCCCATGCCGACGGTGCCGGAGGATCTGAAGAAGGACTCGGAGTATCTGAAATAGGAGCAGACCAGACACGGCCCGACAATCAAAGAAAGAGCGGAACACCCGTCTTCGTAGCGGCCTCTCTCAGGGCGCGATCCAGAGTGGCGAGATGTACGTGTTCTCGGCGGGCAGTCTCGAGATAGGCCGCATCGTAAGCGCTCAACCTGAATAAGCGCGCGGCAGAGTGGGCCTGTCGAAACGAAATTACTTCCGCACTTTCGTCAATCACAGAGGCCATCAATCCCTCAACGTCGGTCAGGCAGCGGTCTGCAATCGAAGGCGCTAGCCCTCCGCGGCGTTCGGCGACCGCGAATCCATTCGCCATCTCGAGCCGCCATAAGGAGGGCACCAGGGCGCGCGCTCCGTCTCCGAGACTTCGGCGGACCCGAATCGCGAGATCAGGCACCGGGTTGTCCAGAAACCAAGACAGGCTAATCGATGCATCCAGGACGAAGTGCTTCAAATGCGGCCTTCCTCGATAAGTTCTTTTACGGAGAACCGCTTCGACCGTGTGACGTTCTTTCGTATCTCTTCGATGTCGGCGAAGATTTCCTTCACGCTCAGCTCTTTTCGTGCCGGAACGATAAGCGCGGCCAATTTCCCACGGCGGGTAATGCCGATTTGCTCACCAGTGCTGGCGCGCTCAACTAATTCCGAGAGTTTTTGCTTAGCTTCAAACAAACCAACCGTCCGCATAAAAGCCCCTCATCCATCTAGATTGATAATCTAGATTATATCCACATGGTTGCCCATCGGTAAAGCCGAGAACCATCCGAATCACCGCGCAGGCCGGTAGATCAGCCCGATCACAATGCCCACCACGAGCCACTCCACAAAGTACGCGATGCTCTGCTGCCCGGTGATCTTCAATCCAACGTTGAGATTCACATAGTTGTGAACGACAAATGACCCGATCGAAAAAACTCCAATCAGCGCGCCGAACTCAGCGCCAGTCGCGACGCCGGACCCGCCCCGGTACAGCATTGCGTAAATCAGAGCCAGAGCAAGAATTGCCACAAACATGAGCGCCATGCCGGCCGGCATATGGCTCATCTGCCCTTCCTGCGTGCGATACACCGCAGGATATTTCTGAAACTCCGTCTTCAGTGATGGCACCAGAGCGAAGGTCAGACCGCCGATCACGAAATAGGCCACGAACCCTCCCACTGCTGCAAGACCAACCCGTAGCAGGTTCATCCCAATCCTTTCCAGAACCGAGTAGTAAGAATCAACCGCGCTCTACAAGAACCGCACCTTCACATCCGGGCCCTTCTCCAGATGAATGCTCTCCACGAATCGAACCTTGCCGGTGCGTAGCGTCATAATCACGGAAGAGGTTCGTGTGCCTTCGCCAAAAAAACGCACGCCCTTGAGCAGCGCGCCGTCGGTGACGCCGCAAGCGGCAAAGATTATCTGTTTGCCAGGGGCCAGGTCTTCGGCTTCGTAAATACGAGTCTTGTCCTTGATCCCCATACGCGCCAGGCGCTCATCCTGGTCTGGCTTCACCACCAGGCGACCCAGCATGTATCCGTTAAGGCAGCGAATCGCCGCCGCCGTAATCACCCCCTCGGGCGCGCCGCCCGAGCCCATGACGGCATGCACGCCGGTGCCGATCACCGCCGCGGCGATTCCAGCCGAAAGATCGCCGTCGCCAATCAGCCGGATGCGCGCGCCCGCCGCTCGAATATCGGCGATGAGCTTTTCGTGCCGCGGCCGGTCCAGCACGATCACCACCAGATCTTCCACGTCCCGATCCAGCCGCTTCGCGATGTTCTTCAAATTGTCGGAGACCGGGGCATCAAGATCGACAGCGTCTTTGCATGACGGGCCCACGACTATTTTGTCCATGTAGCAGTCGGGAGCGTTCAGCAGGCCGCCGCGCTCTGAAGCCGCGAGGACTGTAATCGCTCCCGGCGCACCGGTGGCGCAAAGATTCGTTCCTTCCAGCGGATCGACCGCGATGTCAACCTCTGGAACTTCCATTCCGTCGGGAAACTCGGCGCCAAGTTTTTCGCCGATGTAGAGCATGGGCGCCTCGTCGCGCTCGCCCTCGCCGATGACGATGGTGCCCCGCATCGGGATGGTTTCCATGGTTTTGCGCATGGCTTCGGTAGCCACTTGATCGCTAAGTTTGCGTTCTCCCTGCCCCATGGTGCGCGCGGAGGCGATGGCGGCCACTTCCACGACGCGCAAAAATCGCGACGCCAGGTCGCTTTCAATGTTCTCCCCAAAGCTGCGGGCCTTGCCCTCAAGACGAGTCTGTGTAGACATGAAATATTTCTCCCGTGCGCGTGCTGAAGCCAAGCCCGCGCGCCGGGTTGAGACTATACCGCAATCCCATGCGCGATTAAAGGACGTGCCGATGGGGAGCACCTTGAAAGGGCGCGACTTCACAGTTTGCTGAAAAACTCGCTTTTGGGTTGGCCCAGCGCTTCCAGCGCTGCGATAAGGTGTCTTTCCTTCTTTAAGGGTCTTCAGCCCCTGGGGCGGTCGAAGCGATTTTCTCAGCAAGCTGTTTAGCCGCCGCTCATATCCCGAGCAGCAGACAGGTTTCGCGGCCGGAAGAGGCGCTGCGGTTCCGTCGCGCTTCGCGCTGGCGGGACGGACGAAGGCGTTCGTCTCTACGTGAGTACGACGCTGCTCTGAGAAATCGGAATAATCGATTCTCAGGCCAAGCCGTGCCGTGGTATTCTCGCAGACCTGCTACGAAATGAACGCCATGCCTGAGCCGCGCCCCCTGACTATTCTCTGCATAACTACCTACGAGAAGGGACAGGAATTCATGCGCGAGTGCAAGCGCCAGGGCTGTCGCGTGATTCTGCTGACCGCTGAAAAATTGAAAGATGCCGACTGGCCGCGGGCGGCCCTTGACGATACTTTTTATCTTCCTGCGGAAATTGCGATCACCGACATTGTCGCCGCCGTGACTCATCTGGCGCGCAGCCACAAACTTGACCGCATCGTTGCGTTGGATGAGTACGACATGGAGACTGCGGCCACGCTACGCGAACATCTGCGTGTTCCCGGCATGGGCCTGACCACGATGCGTTATTTTCGCGACAAGCTGGCGATGCGGATGCGCGCCCTCGATCGCGATGTGCGGGTGCCTGATTTTGTGCCCATCGTGAATCACGACGACATACGCTACTATCTCGATCATGTTCCCGGACCCTGGGTGCTCAAGCCGCGGCAGGAAGCGTCGGCTATCGGGATCAAGAAAATTCACTCGCCTACAGAATTGTGGCCCTTGCTCGATCAACTGGGCGACAAACAGTCTTCCCATCTGCTCGAAAAATTCCTTCCCGGCGACGTTCATCACGTCGACTCGGTGGTTTCGGAAAATGAAGTCGTCTTTGCCAACGTCAGCAGGTATGGCAAGCCGCCGATGAATGTGGCCCAGGGCGGAGGGATTTTCACCACGTTCACGGTTCCGCGCGGAAGCGAGGACGATTCCGCGCTGCGCGCCATCAATCGAGAACTGATCGCTGCGCTCGGCCTGGTGCGCGGTGTGGCGCACGCGGAATTTATTCACGCTCACGCCGACGGACATTTTTACTTTCTCGAATGCGCCGCCCGCGTCGGAGGAGCCTACATCAACGAGATGGTCGAGGCAGCCACCGGGCTTAACTTGTGGCGGGAGTGGGCGCGCATCGAAGTCGCAGGCGGCGACGGCAGCTACAGGTTGCCGTCCGTGCGTGAAGATTATGCCGGCATTATTCTTTCGCTTGCACGACAGGCTGACCCGGACACTTCCGCCTACAATGATCCTGAAGTCTTCCTTCGCATCAAGCGCCATCATCACGCTGGACTGGTGTTGAAGTCGGCCGATCCGCAGCGCATTCCAGCTCTGCTCGAAAGTTACGCGCAACGTTTTGCGGACGATTTTCTCGCCGTGGAGCCGCCGCGCGACAAGCCCACGGCCTAGTGTCTGGATAGACCGTCGGGATAGACCGTTGGCATTGCCCGCTGGGATTATGTAGGGACAGCCGCCCCCGCCGTGGCAACTCTCCGCTTCTCCTCGGGTGTCGTGGAGACAGAGTGTACTAGGACTCGAAGCCACAGGTTACCAAAGACAGCCTTGCATGATCGAAACCAGCAGGCGACAATGGAAGTGCTAGAATCGCCGCCAGGCAAAGGAACCCCGATGGCTTTAGCCAAACTGAAACTTCCCAAGGAAAACCAGCTCGAGGAGTTGGCCGAACGAATCGCGGCAGAGATCAACCAGCGCGCCGCGAAGATGACTCCCGAGAAACGAGACCAGGCAGACTCCGAAACTAAGAAGATTGCTGTTCAAGTGCGGCGTCGAACTCCTTGAGTAGCACTTCAATTTCCTCTCCAGAATAATCCCACGACTTTAGAAGTGCCCGTAGTTCCTCCCGCGTCCCATGCCGAAATATTTGTAATACTGCGTCTCTTCGTTCTCGCTGACGCTTGATCGCATCCGTGCTGACAGGCTGTTTCTTACCCCGGCTGCGCTCTTCTCGAATTAATTCGTTCAGATCGTCGCGTTTTGCCATAGTAATCCCACCCCTTAGTTTGCAATATCACGCAGAAACAACAGGGGGGAATCGGCTCTAAAAAACAAAAATCCCCACGCCTGTGGATATCCACATTCGGGGGTCAAGGTGCCTGCCAGAAGCCAGTTACGACTGGCAGGATCACATGAATTTCTTTCTTAAGTCAAGCACTGCGTCAACGTCGTAGCGTGCCAACAGTGATGTTGGCGTCAATTGTCTTCGTTACGGACTAACTCTCTTCAGAACGCGTCAATCCCGGTAATACTCTGCCCGATAATCAGCGAGTGCACGTCGTGCGTGCCTTCGTAGGTCTTCACCGACTCCAGGTTCATCATGTGGCGCATGATGGGGTAATCGTCGGCCACGCCGTTCGCTCCAAGGATGTCGCGAGACAGGCGGGCGCACTCCAGCGCCATCCAGACATTGTTTCGCTTCGCCATCGAGATATGCTGGTGCTCGATTTTGCCGGCATCTTTCAGTCGTCCGACCTGCAGCACGAGCAGTTGCGCCTTCGTGATCTCGCTGATCATCCATGTCAGCTTGTCCTGCACAAGCTGGTGCGAAGCGATGGGCTGATCGCGCCATTGCTTGCGCAGCAGCGAATACTGCAGCGCGCAGTCGTAGCACGACATGGCGGCGCCCAGCGCTCCCCAGGCAATGCCGTAGCGGGCCTGGTTCAGGCACATCAGCGGAGATTTCAGCCCGCCGGTCTTCGGAAGCAGGTTCGACTCCGGGATGTGAACATCCTGCAACGACAGCCCCGAAGTCACTGACGCGCGCAGAGACCACTTCCCATGAATGTCGTCGGCCTTGAACCCGGGCCGGTCGGTCTCCACCAGAAATCCGCGGATACGATCATCCTCGTTATCGACCTTCGCCCAGATAATCGCCACGTCGGCGATGCTGCCGGAAGTGATCCACATCTTTTCGCCATTCAGCACATACTCGCCGCCGACCTTGCGCGCCCGGGTGCGCATGCCGCCGGGATTCGAGCCAAAGTCCGGCTCGGTCAGTCCGAAGCAGCCCAGTTTCTCGCCCTTCTGCATTGGGGGCAGCCACGTCTGCTTTTGCTCTTCGCTGCCGAATTCGTAGATCGGATACATGCACAGCCCCGACTGCACGCTCACGAAGCTGCGCACCCCGGAGTCGCCGCGCTCCAGTTCCTGCGTCATCAAGCCGTACTCCACGTTGCCCATGCCGGCGCAGCCATAGCCCTTCAGCGACGCGCCAAAGAACCCCAGTTCGGCCATGGGCTTGACCAGTTCGCGCGGAAAGCGCCCGGCCCGATTGCACTCTTCGATGATCGGAATGAGGTTGTCTTCGATGAACTGGCGCGTGGTGTCGCGCACCAGCCGTTCTTCGTCGGTAAGCAGGGAATCGTACTGAATGAAATCGACGCCGCGAAATTTAATGGCAGGCATGAAAGGTCTCCTGGTGAAGTCGTCCGCAGCTCCGGCGATCGGCGAATCGGCGATTAATGCAATTGGGAGTCAGTTTGCCGCGCACAGATAAGGGGCGCGCCGGAGAGCAAACATACGACGGTAGCAGGGGAAAGTAATGCCGGTCAACGGACGAGCGCCGCAACGGTCGCAAGACAGCCAGCACGCCCTTCCTGTAGAATCAAACGCACGGAAGAGAAACCAGACGCGGCACTCTTCCAGGGGCTGCCGCTATCGCGGGTCAAGTTTCCGCAACGTCCCATCCACATCATCCGAGC
>Ga0302324_100018717_pt1 | contig 13631 bp, 8 predicted proteins | sample Palsa_T0_1_FD_201949 | JGI IMG/M metagenome (GOLD analysis project Ga0302324, IMG submission 201949) | Peat permafrost microbial communities from Stordalen Mire near Abisko, Sweden - Palsa_T0_1 | ecosystem: Environmental > Terrestrial > Soil > Palsa > Peat permafrost | place: Sweden: Abisko...
ACCCGGATATGTTCCAACAAATCGTAGTCAATTTGGTGGTTAATGCGCGCGACGCGATGAGCAGTGGAGGCCAATTAACCATCCGCGCGGCGGAAAGCAATTTTGCGGCGGCGGACATACCTGCAAAGTCCGACCGCAAAGCCGGACGGTTCGTGCGTCTGAGCGTGACTGACACCGGCTCTGGGATGGACACGGCGATCGTCAACCACCTTTTTGAGCCGTTTTTCACCACCAAGGAAGTCGGCAAAGGCACGGGCTTGGGCTTGGCCACTGTCCATGGCATGGTCAACCAGCATCAGGGCTGGATCGAAGTCGAAAGCAAGCTCGGCCTAGGCACCACGTTCGACATTTACTTTCCGGCAACCGATCAGCCGCTGGAAAAACCGGCGGAGCCGGACGATTTGGCGGAGGTGCGCGGCGGAAAGGAAACCGTCCTTGTAGTCGAGGACGAAGCGGTGTTGCGGGAATTAGTGCGGGAAATCTTGACTCTCCACGGCTACAGTGTTTTGGAGGCGGCCAACGGGCTGGAAGCTCTGAGCGTGTGGGACGAGAACCGGCCGAAGGTGGATTTGCTATTGACAGACATGGCCATGCCCCACGGCTTGACCGGACGCGATCTGGCGGACAAATTGCGCAAGGAGGACCCGCGGCTGCCCGTCGTTTTCAGCAGCGGCCACGCCCAGGAAATGATCGAGAGCGCCGAGGATGCCGGCCACTGCACCTTCTATCTTTCCAAACCTTACAACCCGGCCCAACTGGCCCAGGTCGTGCGCCTCGCGCTGGATTCCGCCCGGAAACGCGAAACCTCGGTAGCCGCCCCAGCGTCCTAACTTGCAAGAGCGACGATGAAACCGGAGGAACAAACAGAAAGATTGGCCGCCTTCCCCATGACCAATCCGAATCCCGTCCTGGAATTCGCGGCCGACGGCACGATGACGTATTGCAACGAGGCAGGCCGTCGTCTGGCGGCTTCGCTCGGGGCTGAAACGGCCGCTTCCATAGTGCCTGCGGACGCCAGAGCCATCATTTTGGAGTGCCTCGCCAGTGGGGAAAGCAGATTGAATCTGCAAACCACCATTCAGCGCCACACCATTTCATGGTCTTTCATTCCCCTGGCCGGCAGCAGGATTGTGCATTGCTATGGCAGCGATATCACCGAACGGCTTAAGCTGGAAGCGCAATTGCGCCATTCGGTCAAAATGGAAGCGGTGGGGCAACTGGCCGCCGGCGTGGCGCACGATTTCAACAACATCCTCACGATCATTCAAGGCCACGCCGCATTGCTGATCCACACGCCCGAGCTGGCTGCCAAGAGCGAGAAATCCATTCGCGAGATCACGGTCGCGGCCGAGCGCGCCAGCCAGTTGATCAATCAATTGCTCATGTTCAGCCGCAAGCAGGTCATGCAGCAGCGCCACGTCAACCTCAACGACATCATTCAGCACATCAGCCCCATGCTGCACGGCTTGGTTGGCGAACATGTCGCCTTCGAGGTCCGGTGCGCCCCGAGCCTCCCGGCGCTGTGCGTTGATGTCGGCATGATGGAACAAGTCCTGGTCAATCTGGTCATCAACGCGCGCGACGCCATGCACAACGGCGGACGCTTGGTCGTGACCACCTCCCAGCGACTGCTCGAACCGGTCTCCGCGGTGTTGAATCCGGAGGCGCGACCGGGCCACTTTGTCTGTTTGACAGTGGCCGACACCGGCTGCGGCATGGACGCCAACACGCTGGGCCACATGTTCGAGCCGTTTTTCACGACCAAGGAACCGGGCAAAGGCACCGGCCTGGGCTTGGCCACCGTCTATGGCATTGTCAAACAGCATCAAGGCTGGGCGATGGTGGAAAGCCAGTTGGGCCACGGAACGACCTTCACCATTTTCCTGCCCACCGTCGAGAAGCCGGCCGAAGCAGGCCCGGCGGCCCACGCGAAGAACACGGCCCTCAGTTCGTCCGCCAGGTCCCTGGGCGACGAAACCATCCTGGTGGTCGAGGACGAGCCGGCTTTGCGCGAGTTGGTGGTCAACATCCTGGAATTGTGCGGCTACCGCATTTATCAGGCGCGCAGCGGCGTTGAGGCCGTGCGGGTCTGGGAGAAGCATAAGAGCGAGATTGATTTGCTATTGACAGATATGGTCATGCCCGAAGGCATGTCCGGCCGGCAGTTGGCGGAACGGTTGCAGGCGGAAGACCCGGGGTTGAAAGTCATTTACACCAGCGGCTACAGCCCTGGCATGGCGGGCAAGGACATCGCGTTGCTGGAGGGATTCAACTTCCTGGCCAAACCCTATCCGCCCAGCCGTCTGGCCCAAGTCGTGCGCGATTGTCTGGACGGCAAGCGGGACCCGGCCGCGAGGAAGTAAATTTAAATTACAAGCCGGCCAATTCCGCGGCCGGGTAAGTCCAGATTTCCGCCAGCGTCGGATGATAGTGAGGCATCAGCGCCAGTTCACGCGCCGTCATCCTTTTGTGCATGGCGGCGATAATCTCGTGGATGAGTTCGCCGCCGAGCGGGCCGACACACGCGCCGCCGAGGATCTCGCCTGAAACCGGATCGGCCAGCAATTTCACAAAGCCGTCCTTCGCTTCCATGATCAGAGATTTGCCGTGATCGTTGAAGGGATAACTGGCGGACCGATAAGGAATGTTTCGCTCGCGCGCTGTATGCTCGGTTAGTCCGACCGTAGCCAGTTGCGGATCGGTAAAAACTACGTTGGTCAACAACCGGTAATCAATGCAGCGCTTGGCCGATGGATGCACAATGTTGTGCGCGGCTATTTCGCCCTGCTCGACGGCGATGTGAACGATTTCATAAGGCCCCGTGCAATCGCCCGCCGCGTAAATATGCAGCGCGCTGGTTTGCATTTCCGCAGTGGTAACGATTCGTCCATTGTGCGCCTCGACGCCGGCTTTGTGCAGTTCCAGTCCAGCGGTCGTCGGCGCGCGGCCCAGCGCGAAAAGAATGTCCTCCGCCACGGCCCGCCGGACCTGGCCGTGTTGATGGAACGCCACTCCCTTGTGCCGACCCTGGCGAAAAGCCTCCAGCAACGTCGCGTCTTTCCAAACGCGGATGCCTTCGCGTTGCAGCACATGCTCCACCACGGCGGCGGCGTCCGCGTCGAACTCGCGCAGCAGCCGTCCACTGCGCTGGATCAGCGTCACCTCGACATCGAATCGGCGAAGGAACTGCGCCAATTCAATTCCCACCGGCCCTGCGCCTAGGACGATCAACGACCGCGGCAATTTGCGCAGCGAGAGCGCGTCATCGCTGGTCAAATAACCGATTTCCGCCAGGCCCGGCACGTTCACGCGCGAAACCTCTGAACCGGTGCTGATAATGAAATGCTTCGACTTGACAAATTTCGGAGCCGCGCCCTTCGTCCCGAACAGCTCCACCGTATGCGGATCGACAAATTGCGCGCGCGCTCGGATAAACTCGAATTTCCCGGTGGTCAGGCTGTTGCGCCGGTCCCGCGCAAACTCCGCGATCATGGCATTTTTGCGGGCCATGACCGCTTTGAAATCAAACGCCGCCTTCGGAATCTTCAACCCCCAGGTTTTCGCGGAGCGCGCCAGATGGAGCACTTCGGCCGCGTAAAGGAGCGCCTTGCTGGGCATGCAACCGCGCAGGATGCACAATCCGCCCACTTCCTTGCCGCCCTCGATCACCGCCGTCTTCAATCCCGCCGCCGCGGCCGTCCGCGCCGCCGCGTAGCCCGCGCTGCCCCCGCCAAGGGTGACGAGATCGAAGCTCCACGAATTGCGTTTGGAAGATGTCTTCAACCCTGTGCTGTATAGTATCAGCCAAGCGCCATTTTCTGACAAGTCGGATTCTCATTTGTCGGCCGACGGTTCTTCCCAACCGCCGGCGAGCGATTTGTACACCGCCACCAACGCGATGGCGGTTTGCGTCTCGGTTTGGGCCAGTTGGTCCTGCGACTCCAGCAAGACCCTTTCGGCGTCGAGCACGGTCAGGAAATCCGTCGCCCCGTTGTCAAACTGGGTGTGGGCCAGATTGGCCGCGGCCTGGCTGGCCTTGACCGATTCGGCCAGAAATTCCCGCCGCGCCCGCGTCCGCCCAAAATCCACCAGCGCGTTCTCCGTTTCCTCCAAACTTGTCAATACTGTTTTTTGATACTGCGCGATTTGCGCGTCCGCCACGGCCCCGGCGGCCTTGATGCGCGACCGCACATGTCCGTAGTCCAACGCCGCCCAGGTGATGGCGGGACCGAAGGAGCGCATGTCAGACCCCGGCTTGCCGAGACCGCTGAAAGATTCCGCCTCCAACCCGATGGCGCCGTTGAAAGTGACGCGTGGAAAAAGGTCCGCCACCGCCACTCCAATTCCCGCCGACGCGGCCGCGAGGTTTCGTTCGGCGGCGCGAATGTCAGGGCGGCGGCGCAGCAATTGGGCCGGGTTGCCAATGGCCACGAGCGAGGGCAGGGCGGGCATCGGCTGCGGAGTGCGCAATTCATCCACCAGCGCTTCCGGCTGTTGCCCGGTCAGAACCCCCAGCCTATGGATGGCGTGCGCCACCGCCGCTTCCATGGGCGGAATTTCCGCCATCGTATTGTTTAACTGGGCGCGGGCGCGGGCGACGTCCAATTCCGTCCCGCGGCCGGCGTCGAGGCGCGCCAAGGTGATCTTAAGCGTCTCGCGCTGGTTGTCGGCGTTGCCGCGCAGCACGGACAATTCGTTCTGCGCGCCGCGCAACTCGAAGTAATTGCGCCCCACTTCGCTAACCAGGCTGATCTGGACGTCGTGGCGCATGGCGGCGGCGGCTTCCATCGAGGCCGTGCTGGCTTGGTAGGCGCGCCGGAGGCGGCCAAAAATATCCAATTCCCAGGTGGCGTCGAAACCGGCGTCATAAAGTTGCTGGCGGCGCGGCGTTCCGGAGAAATTGAAGAGTTGCGGTTCGCTGTACACGTTGTTGCTGTAACCGGCCACGCCATCGACGACTGGCAGGAAGTCTGCCTTAGCTCCTAGACGCAAGGCGCGGGCTTGGAGAAGATTGGCCGTGGCCATGCGCAGGTCCAGATTGCTGGCCACAGCCTGGTTCACCAGTTGGACTAATTCGGCGTCGCCGAAGCCGCGCCACCAGTTGGTTACCGGTTGGTTGGTGGTGAAATCGGTTTGGGCGCCGCTCGTAAAATCCGCCGGGGCGGACACTTTCGGCGGATGATAATTCGGCCCGACCGAGCAGCCGGCGGCGAGAAATACGAGCGCGATGGGAGCGATGAGGAAGGAACTGATCTTCATGCTTTTTTCCGTTCTGTGAGACGGCGGATGACGTTGTAAAACACCGGCGTCAGAAAAATACCGAAGAACGTCACGCCCAACATGCCGCTGAATACAGCCGTGCCCAACACGCGCCGCATTTCCCCGCCGGCCCCCTCGGCCAGCACCAGCGGCACCACGCCAAAAATAAAGGCAAAGGACGTCATTAGAATCGGACGCAGCCGCAAGCGGCTGGCCTCGATGGCGGCTTCGGCCCGGTTCAAGCCGGCGTCCTGTTTCTGCTTGGCGAATTCCACGATGAGGATGGCGTTCTTGCACGCCAGCCCCACCAGCACGACGAATCCGATTTGCGTGAAAATATTGTTGTCCATCCCGCGCGCCCAGACGCCCAGGATCGCGAAGAGCAGGCATAAGGGAACGATCAGAATGATGGCCAGGGGCAGCGACCAGCTTTCGTAGAGCGCCGCCAGCGTCAAGAATACAAATAAAACGCACAGCGGAAAAATATAGAGGGACGTGTTGCCCTCCAGAATTTCCTGCAAGGTCAACTCCGTCCATTCAAAGCCGATGCTGGACGGCAGCTTTTCCTTGACCGTCCGTTCCATCACGGAGATGGCGTCAAGCGAACTGACGCCGGGCGCCGGGTTGCCCGTGATCTCCGCCGCCGGATACATGTCGTAACGGACAATATGGTCCGGCCCGGTGACGGTGCGCACTTTGACCAGTGTCCCCAGCGGTACCATTTCTCCCTGGCTGTTGCGGGTCTTGAAATTCAGGATGTCTTCCGGCTGCCCGCGATAGGGAGCGTCGGCTTGCGCGGTCACATGATAGGTGCGGCCAAAGAGATTCAGATCGTTGACATAGAGCGAGCCGAGAAAAATCTGCAATGTGTCAAATATATCGGTCAGCGGCACGCCCATGGATTTCGCCTTAAGCCGGTCCACGTCCAGATAAAGCTGAGGCGTGCTGGCGCGGAAGCTAGGATAGGCGACTTCCACCAGCTTGCTTTTGTTGGCCTCGGCCATCAATTGCATGGCGGCGCCTTGCAGGGCCTGCAAACCAGCCCCGCCGCGATCCTGCAATTCCATTTTGAAACCGCCCACCACTCCCATTCCGTTGACCGGCGGCGGCGGAAACACGCCGACAAATCCTTCCTGAATCACCCCCAACCGCCTGCTCAGATCGGCCAGGATCACATTGCCTGTCAGACCCTTGGGCGTGCGTTTTTGGAAATCGTCCAGAATGACAAAGATAGTGCCGGAGTTTGGACTGGCGCTCAAACTGATGACCGAAAGGCCGGCCAAATCAATGGACGCTTTCACGCCCGGAGTTTCACCAACAATTTTGCTGATGCGATCCACCACCGCATCGGTTCGCTCCAGCGACGCGGAATCGGGCAGTTGCACGGCGATGGCGAGGTATCCCTTGTCTTGCGGCGGAATGAAACCGGACGGCACTTTTTTGAAAGTGAACCACGTCAGCCCGATGAGGCCCACATAGACCAGCAGGACAAGCCAACTGACGCCAATCAAGCGCCGCACCCCGTTGCTATAGGCGGTGGTGCAGCGGCTGAACACCGCGTTGAAGCCGCGAAAAAACCACCCGGCGGTAGAATCCATCAGGCGGCTGAAGAAATCGTTCCGCTGGCCGTGCGGCTGCAGCAAAATCGCGCACAGGGCGGGGCTTAACGTGAGCGAATTGAAGGCCGAGATAAGCGTGGAAAAAGCGATCGTCAACGCAAACTGCCGATAGAATTGACCCGAGATGCCCGCGATGAACGCGGTCGGAATGAACACCGCGCTCAACACCAAAGCCACCGCCACCACCGCGCCGCTGACTTCGTCCATCGCCTTGGCCGTCGCCTCTCGCGGTTTCAGGCCCAGCGCCATGTTGCGCTCGACGTTTTCCACCACGACGATCGCGTCGTCCACCACGATGCCGATGGCGAGCACGATGCCAAAGAGGGACAGGTTGTTGAGCGAGAACCCCATCACCGCCATTGCTCCGAAGGTGCCGATGAGCGAGACGGGCACCGCCAGCAGGGGGATGAGGGAGGCCCGCCAGGTTTGGAGGAAGACCACCACCACCAGCACCACCAGCAACATCGCCTCGATCAGCGTGTGAATCACGGCGCGAATCGATTCCCGCGTGAACCCGGTCGTGTCAAATACAATTTTATAATCCAGTCCCGGCGGAAACCGCGCCTTCAATTTCTTCATCGCCTCGTGTACCGTGTCCGAGGTTTCAATCGAATTGGAACCCGGCAACTGGAAGATGGCGACGGCCGCGGTGGGCTTCCCGTCGAGCTTGGTGTTCATGCTGTAATCCAGCGCGGCCAACTCCACTCGCGCCACGTCGCGCACGCGGGTCACCTTGCCGTCTGGCCCGTTCTTGATCACCATATCGGCAAATTGCTGCGTGTCGGTCAGGCGGCCTTGCGTGTTGACGATGTATTGGAAGCTCACGCCCTTGGCGACGGGAGGCTGGCCGACTTGCCCCGCCGCCACTTGCACGTTCTGCTCGCGGATGGCGTTGACGACATCGTCCGCCGTGAGGTTGCGCGCCGCGATCTTCTGCGGATCGAGCCAGATGCGCATGGAGTAATCCCGCGCGCCGAAAATGATGATGCTGCCCACCCCCGGCAAACGGGCCAGCGCATCCTTCACCTGCAAGAATGCGAAATTGCTGACATAGACCTGGTCGTAACGTCCGTCCGTGGAAAAGATGTTCACGACCAGCGTGATGTCCGGCGAACTCTTGGAAGTGGTGACGCCCAGCCGGCGCGCCTCTTCCGGCAACCGGGCCTCGGCCACCGCCACCCGGTTTTGCACCAGCACCTGCGCCTTGTCCAGGTCCGTGCCGATCTTGAAGGTGATTGTCAACTGCATGGTGCCGTCGCTGGCGCACTGCGCGGACATGTAAAGCATATCTTCCACCCCGTTGACTTCCTCTTCGATGGGCGTGGCCACCGTGTCGGCGATGACTTGCGGGTTGGCGCCGGGATAAGTGGCCTTCACCACCACCGTCGGCGGCACCACGGGCGGATATTCCGCCACCGGCAATTTCAGCAGCGCCAGCAATCCGGCGATCACGATGACAATCGAAAGCACCGAGGCAAAAATCGGACGGCCGATAAAGAAATGGGCGAATTTCATCGGGTCTAGGGAGTTTTTACGACGGGGGCCGTGGAGGTGTGCGTTGGGTTGACTTCGGAATCGGGCCGGACGCTCATCAAGCCGTTGACCACCACCCACTCGTTGGAATGAAGACCCTCGCGGACAACGCGCGAGCCGTCAATCAGCGGGCCGAGTTTGACCGGCGTGAACCGGGCCTTGTTTTGCCCATCGACCACAAGCACAAACTTCTGGTCTTGATCGGAGCCGATGGCCTGGTCTGGAATCAGCAGCGCCCGATACCGCGCGGAACCGGGCACTCTGACTCGCGCAAAAAACCCCGGCTGCAGGACGCGGCCAGGATTGGCAAAGACGCCCCGCACACGCATCGTGCCTGTGGAGGTATCAATCTGGTTATCCACGAAATCGAGCACGCCCTTGTGCGGAAATCCGGTTTCATTGGCCAACTCGATTTCACAGGGCCACTTGCCGCCTCGCAGATTCTCGTGCTGGCCCTGGCTCGCCAGTTGTTGATACTTGAGAATCGATTGTTCATCCGCGTCGAAACGGCAATAGATCGGGTCCAGCGCCACGATGGTTGCCAGCAAGGTGGATTCGCCCTGATTGCCATTGACGAGGTTGCCTGCGGTGATCATTTTGCGGCCAATGCGCCCGGCCATGGGCGCCTTGACATTGGTGTATTCCATGTTCAATTGAGCCATTTCCACCGAGGCGCGCGCCGATTGAATGGCGGCCGAGGCGGTGCGTTCGGCCTTCGAGCGCGAATCGGCATCCTCCTCGGAAATAGCCTTGACTTTGAGCAAACGCTCCGCCCGCGCCATGTCATTGCTGGCCAGGTCAAACCGGGTCTGCGCTTGCGCCAAATCGGCCTCCGCCCGATCCAATTCCGCCCGGTAAGGACGCGGATCAATCACAAAGAGCAACTGACCTTTCTCAACATCGGCCCCGTCCTTGAAATGGATCGAGTCCAAATAGCCATTGACGCGCGCGCGGATCGCGACGGTATCAACGGCTTCAACCCAGCCCTGGTATTCGTCCCATTCGACGACCTCCTTGGAAATCGGCTGGGCGACCGTGACCGTTGGCGGAGGCGGCGCGCCGGTCGCGGGCGAGGCTTCTTTTTTACAGCCCGCGGCCAGAAGGAACAAAACAACTGCCACCACCCCCAATTTAAAATTCGTTCTCATGTCATCTATAAGTGAATAGTTACTAACCATGGAAAAAGTCCATCCGCCGCCGCGGTCATCCTACGAATCAAAATACAGATCAAGCACCTTGGGATTGTAATAGTCGGCGATGGCCTTGCGTGTCAACCCCATCCCGCGAAGGATGAACCAGACCGCCTGATGAACCAATTCCTCGCGGGAGACTTTATAATTCATCGCCGGCTTGGCCGGCAAATGGACCAGGGCCAGCCACGCCGCCAGATGGTGGGCGAAACGGGCATTATTGCCAGGCGAGAGCGGAGTCTTGACAGCGTCCCCCGCCGCCATGGCCGCCTTCAGGCAGGCCTCGATGCGGCCGCAAAAGACCTCAAATCGATTCTGGTACATCATGCGGGCGAAAGCGCCATCTTCAAGGAAACTTTTCAACATCAAGCGCTGGCGCGTGTCCCATTCAACGGCGCCGAAAGGTTTGGCGAGCGCCTGCACGCGGACGAGATAATAGACCAGATGAATAAGAGTGGAAGTGGAGGGCTCCAGCTCGGTAATCAAGTGAATGAACTTGCGGGCGGCGGGATCCTTTCCCTGACAACAGAGATTTTGGATCTCAACGTAAAGGGCTTCCTTGCTGGGAAAATGCCTGTAGAGGAGCGGTTCCGAGACCCCGGCGGCGCGAGCCAGGTCCTTGGTGGTGGTTTCCGCGTAGCCCTGGCGGGCAAAAAGCGGCAACGCGGCCTGGACAATAGCCGCCTTCCGTTGCGCCGCTGAAAGCCGTGTTTTTTTCACCACGCATGCAAGTTAGTGCATACTAACTTTAAGTCAAGCGCGAAGGGCCGCCTGGTCGAAGGAAGGAGGATTTGAACGCATGGGAGCGAAGACATAGCCCGGCAACGCGCAACCAATTTTCACCACGAAGGAAGTTTTGAATAAGCCAAACCTGGCCGGTTTTTTGCGTCCTTCGTGCTAAAAGTTGGCTTTAGCTGCGTTTTTTTGTGGTTTGCGCCGCAATCGATTGTCTCTTTGATCTTTCGTTTCAAATGCGTTTTTTGACAAAACAACGGCTTGTGGCGAAATATTGTGAATTTATATGGTTGCATTCCCATCCAATAATGGGGTAATGTGAAATAGATGAGGCGCTCACGCGCCTGTTCTGAAATAGGGTGCCATGAAAGGCAGAGTGAAAAGTGAGGAGTGCAGAGTGGGAAGGAGGCCGCTAGTCGGAAGATTGCCTGCGCCAGGTCGGTTTGGGCCATCGGAAACAGGAAATTAAGATGGATTCAGGTGAATTCAGGCTAATTCAATTAAAGTAAACAACCCCGGAGCAAGCTGCGGGGCATTGACGTATGAGAACAAAAAGAAACGAAGCAAGCTTCGCGGTATCCAACCGGGAAGGCATTGCCTAATGAAAATAAAAAATCGGGCAAGCAATCACGCAAGTCGTTGATTTCCATGATATTTTCAGATAATTCCACTCTTTTTTGGAGCACGCTTTAAACTTTTGAATTCAATTGCCCCCTCCAGCACGTCGAGGATTCCAGCCCAGCCGCAGGCCTGGCAGCGCGCAATAAGGTGCGCCGCGTAAATCGGATTGAAGTAATGTATCCTTGCGGAAAAGGCATGAAAACCCTATAAACAAGATTATGAAAACATCTGAAGTTCAACCAGACAGCCATTCACCGCTCCAGAGCATGGAGGAGTGGGAGGATTTTCTCAAGGAGCGTTATCCTGAACCCGCCTCCGCGACCGCTCAACCGTTTCAAGCGGTTGACCCGAACAAAAAGCAGGAGCAGTTCCGCAACTACGAGGCCGAGGCGCGGCCCACGGTGCGCGAATTCTACCGCCAAAATCATCTACACCAGACCTATGAATTCGCGCAGGCCAAGCGCAAGAAGTTCCTTGGCTTAAGCCGGCGCAAAATGAGCATCTGGGAGGCGATGGAATATCTCAACGCGCTGGTGGATGACAGCGACCCGGACACGGACCTCTCGCAACTCCAGCATCTGTTGCAGACCTCCGAGCACATCCGCGCCGACGGGCATCCGCGCTGGTTCATCCTCGCGGGCCTGATCCACGATCTGGGCAAGATGCTCTGTCTCTGGGGTGAACCGCAATGGGCCGTCGTGGGCGATACCTTTCCGACCGGTTGCCGTTACTCCAACAAAATCGTTTTCCCGCAATTCTTCGCCGAGAACCCGGACAGTCAGAATCCTCGTTACCAGTCGTTGCTGGGCCTCTATGAGGAAGGTTGCGGCTTGGATAAGGTTCAGATTTCCTGGGGACACGACGAATACATTTATCAAGTGACCAAGGATTATCTGCCGGAGGAGGCGCTCTACATGTTGCGCTACCATTCCTTTTACCCCTGGCATCGGGAGGGTGAATACCATCACCTGACCAACGCGCGCGACCGCCAGATGCTCCCTTGGGTGCAGAAATTCAACCCCTACGACCTTTACACCAAAAGCCATGCCAAGCCGGACGTGCAAGCCTTGCGGCCATTCTATGAAGACCTGATCGCGGAATATTTTCCGGCGAAGTTGAACTGGTGATGGGCTGTTCCAAGAGAATTTCACATGAAATTTCTGAATCACCTCGGTCTAGCGCTGGTGGTCATGGCGCTGGCGGGTTGCGGCAAGAAGGCCGATGAAAAGGCCTACACCATCGCCGTCATTCCCAAAGGCACGACGCACGAATTCTGGAAATCCATTCACGCAGGCGCGGAGAAGGCCAGACAGGAACTGGCCGCCAAAGGCGTCCAAGTGGAGGTGTTTTGGAAGGGGCCATTGCGCGAAGACGATCGCGACCAGCAAATCCAGGTGGTGGAGAATTTCACCAGCCGCAAGGTCAGCGGTATCGTGCTGGCGCCGCTGGATTCACAGGCGCTGGTGAATCCCGTCGAAAGCGCCGTGCAGGCCGGCATTCCGGTCGTCGTGATGGATTCCGGGTTGAAGTCGGACAAATACCTTAGCTTCGTGGCCACGGATAATTTCAAGGGCGGCCAGTTGGCGGGCCAATTCCTGGCCAAATTGCTCAACCAAAAGGGCAACGTCATCCTCTTGCGCTACGCAGTCGGCTCGGCCAGCACGGAGGAACGCGAGAAAGGCTTTCTGGACGCCATCGGCAAATATCCCGACATCAAATTAATTTCCTCCGATCAATACGCCGGCGCGACCGTCGAGACAGCGTATCAAGCTTCGCAAAATTTGTTGAATCGGTTTGGCAATGAAGTCAATGGCGTGTTCTGCGTCGCCGAACCTGCCACCATCGCCATGACCAAGGCGCTGCGAGACATCGGCAAGGCCGGCGGCAAGGTGAAGATGGTCGGATTCGATGCCGGTTCCAAATCCGTGCTCGACATGAAAAACGGCGACGTGCAGGGCCTGGCGGTGCAAAATCCCGTGCTCATGGGTTATCTCGCGGTCATGACCTTGGTCAAAGACTTGCAAGGCGAGAAGGTTGAAAAACGAATCGATACTGGCGTCGTGCTCATCTCTCCCGAAAACATGGACCAGCCCGATATGCAGGATTTGCTTCATCCGCCGCTCGAGAAGTACTTGAAATAAAGGGCTATAGAATCAATCTGATTTTGTAATGGCGGTTCCCCCCTTATTGGGTTGAAATTTGTCCCAAAATCCCTCACATTACCTTCGGTTGATGTCCGAAGGTAAGAGGGCAAACTTAAAAATTTTGAACTATGAAATTCTTTCAAATTGCAAAGCGTATTACGCTGCTGATGCTGGTAAACCTGCTGGTGATGCTCACCATCGGCGTCATCGTCAGCCTGCTTTTCGGCGGGCTGACCCATCGCATCGGAGGCAGTCAAAACCTTTTTCTGTTCTGTTTTGTTTGGGGTATGGGCGGCGCCTTCGTTTCCCTGGCCATCTCGCGCATCATGGCCAAGATGATGATGGGCGTTCGAGTCATCGATCCCAATACCTCCGATCCCGAATTGCAACGGCTCGTGCAGACGGTCTATAAACTGGCCCGCACTGCCGGTCTTTCAACGATGCCGGAAGTGGGCATTTACGATTCGCCGGAAATCAACGCTTTCGCCACCGGACCGAGCCGGTCGCGGGCCTTGGTGGCGGTTTCCTCG
>Ga0302324_100018718_pt1 | contig 13631 bp, 12 predicted proteins | sample Palsa_T0_1_FD_201949 | JGI IMG/M metagenome (GOLD analysis project Ga0302324, IMG submission 201949) | Peat permafrost microbial communities from Stordalen Mire near Abisko, Sweden - Palsa_T0_1 | ecosystem: Environmental > Terrestrial > Soil > Palsa > Peat permafrost | place: Sweden: Abisko...
TGTCGCGGGTCAGATAGCAGCCGCGCAGATGCCGCGCATATTGCGCCGATGAGAAGCCGGTCCTGCCGTGCAGAATGCGTTGATTGTCGAACACCACCATGTCGCCATCGTCCAGTTTGCAGCGCAGCTGATACCGCGGCTCGTGCAGCAGCGCCGCGAAGCTTCGATACGCTTTATAGAACGGCTCGATCTCGCTCGCCGGCAGGTTCAACGGCGCAATCGAGCGGCTGTTGTAGTGCACGGCGCTGACCGCACCGCGGCACGAGAGCGCGATCAACGGCCGCTGCGCAAACAGCTCGGCGCCTTTGGAACGGTAGCGGAACGGCACCGCGGTCTGCGTCAATTGCTGGAACGCGGGCGCGTCCTGGACGCGCAGATGTTCGGCCAGCGCAAAGCCATCGGCGAACAGGCTGTCGCCGCCGTCGCGCGATGCGATCAGCGCATGCAGCGCCTGAAATCCCGGTACGGGTTCGCGATAGGGATTGTCGGTGTGCAGTCCGAGACCGCGGTCGGAGTAGGCCAGATTCTCCGGCGCCGGCACCGACTGCACATCGAACACCAGCCCGTAGTTGGTCTCGCAGACGCGCCCGAGCAATGCAGTGGCCTCGAGAATGGCGGCTTCCGTGGCCGGCACGCCGGTCACGAAGGCCATACCCTGTTGCAACAGCCGTGTCAGCCACGCCAGGCGTACGCTGGCATTGCCGCGCAGCGCCGGCAATGGCGCGCGCGCAAAGTCGCGTGCGGCGTCGAGCACCTGGCCCTCGAGCCACAAAGCGGGGATAAGTTCGGGGCTATGCGCACTGCCGCCGGTATGCTGCGCCAGCCATTCGAAATCGAACGAGGCCAGGCGTGATTCGCTCTCCCATTCAACGCGTACCGTTCCGGCATCGAGCACCGCGGAGCGGATTCGGGGCTGATCGGGCAGATCGGTGACGTCGATGAGCCGTTGGCCGCTATGCGGGTCGCGGTCGTCGCCCACATTGTCGCGCAGCCACACACTGGCGAACTCGCCGACCTCGCCGTTGGCCCATTCGACGGTCAGTAGCTGCGGCGTCGATTTGACGCGTTTGACGGCGGCAAAGGTGTTCATGACATCGGCCGGCCGGCCGCCGCGGCGCGTCTGCCCAGCGCCAGCAGAACGCCGGAACCCACTGCCGCCAGCGCGCTGACCGCAGCCAAAGCCATGAATACCCCATGCCAACCGAACATCACTGAAATCCTTGCGACGCTGTCACCCGCGAGCACACCACCCAGATATCCCACACCATCGATGATACCGGAGGACACCGCTCCGGCCTGCTTACCGCCGAAGTCCAGTGCCATGGCGCCACCCAGATAAGAATAGGGCCCGAGCAGGCAGAAGGCGATGGCTCCGATCGCCACCAGCGGCAGCAGCGAGCCCGAGGTGCTCGAGTGCGCCGACATCAGCGCCAGCAGCGCCGCGGCCGTGCCCGCAAGACCGATGAATAGAATCAGCGGCCGTCCGTTCAGGCCCAGCCGGTCGCTGAGCCAGCCGGTGAGCAGCACCGAGGCCACGCCGACACCAGGAAAGATCGCGCTCTTGCCGGCCGACTGGCTGACGCTGAATCCCAAATAGTCGCGCAGATACACCGGCGTCCAGATGTTGAAGGTCTCGCGCACGATGGTGCAGCCGAGCGACAGCAAGCACACCAGAATGAACGCCCGACTGCGCAGCAGGGGCAGCAGCAGCGCGGCCACACTCGCGGGCCGCGACTCCGAGGCCGCAAACAAACTCAATGGATTGGTCCTGGCTTCCCCGAGCCCCAGCGCCACGCGCGACTCGCGCAGCCACAAGGCGTTGGCGAGCAACAACACGCCCGCTACCGCCGCGGCGAACACAAACAGCGCGCGCCAGCCGAAGCCATGCTCGATCAGCGCGCCCATGGCCTGGCGGGCAGCGGCATCGCCGATCAGGTAGCTCAGACTCAGGATGCCGATGATGGTGCCGTACGAGGAGAAGTCGAACCATTTCGATGACACTTTGATCAGCCCGGCCCAGGACATCGACTTAGTCAAGCGATTGCAGATCCACGCGAAGGTAAACAACTGCAGGCTCGAACCCGACGCGAACAGCAGCGTGAAGGCGACCGCGCCGATGAGGCCGATCAGGAAATTCCATCGGCCGCCCCAGAAATCACCCAGTCCGGTCAGGAACAATTTGCCGAGCGCGTACGCCAGCACACCGAGCGAGGCCATGGAGCCCAGGTGAACGATGGCCTCGCTGTGGCTGACACCATGTCTGCCCAGATCCTCGATCAGCAATGGCGCCGCCACCGAGATATCGGCGCGGCAGAAGTACAGCGCCGCATAACCGCCGAACAGCAGCAGCACGGTGATCGTCTGGCGGAATCGGAGCGAGCGCACGCCTACGGCCTCGGGTGCGGTTACTATGAAATATCCTCCTCCGAGAAGGGCTTCATCTTCACCGATCCGCTCGCCGTGCGCATCCTCGGCAAGTACTGCTGCGGCACCGCAAATATTAAGACGAATTAACGCGTCGAAGTGTGGGCTGGCCCACGGACGCGCGCCACCGTCCTGTCAAGCTCTCGGGTGCATGCGTGTGCTCGATTTACCCGCGCTGTTCTCGCCGCCGAGCGATCCTAGTCTGCTCGCTACGGGCAGCTACGATCCGTGGCTGGTCGCGCTGTCGATTGCGATTGCGATCTTCTCCTCCTGGATGGCCTTGCGCCTGACGGCGCACGCCGCCCTGCACAGCAGTCGCTGGCTACGCAGCATAGCGCTGATCACGGGCAGTTTGAGTCTGGGCGCCGGCGTTTGGGCCATGCATTTCGTCGGCATGCTGGCTTTCAGCGTCTGCGCAGTGAGCTACGACCCGGTCATCACCATCTGCTCGCTGCTGCCCAGCATCGCCGCCTCGGCGCTGGCGCTGTGGCTCATCGGCCGACGCGACATTCGGCCATGGCAGCTGATCGGCGGCGGCATCGCGGTGGGCGCCGGAATCGGCGCCATGCATTACACCGGCATGGCCGCGATGCGCATGGCGCCCGTGCTGCGGTATGACCCTGCGATCTTCGCGCTTTCGCTGATAGTGGCCGTGGCGCTGGCCATGCTCGCGCTGTGGGTACGCTTTGGCCTGCGCCGCTCGAATCTGCCGTGGAGCGAGCAGACGCGTTCGCTGGTCAGCGCCGTGGTCATGGGTCTGGCCATCGCCGGTATGCACTACACCGGCATGGCAGCGGCGCGCTTTGTCGGTACCGCGCCACCCGGGACTACCACCAATGCGACCTTCGTTGCGCTGGCCACATCGCTGATCACGATTGCGTTCACGGTATTTGTCATGGGCGCCAACGGCGCGCTGCGCTACCGCGAGATGTTTCGCCGGCTGCAGGAAAAGGAGTCGCGCCTGCGCGCGGTGCTGTCCACAGCCGTCGACGGCGTGATCGTGTTCGGCGCCGACGGCACCATCGAGGACTGCAACGAATCGGCCGAGCGGATCTTTGCCTGCTCGCGCTCGCAGATCGTCAGCCACGACATGAATTTGCTGATCGGCGGTTCCGATGGGCTGCGCACCGGAGAGGCGCTGGCGCGGCGGCTGGACGGAACGCAGCTGCCGATTCGGCTCGCGATCGGCCACAAGCGCCTGAACGAGCAGGATCTGTATGTCGGCTTCATCACCGATATCAGTGAACGCAAGGCCATGGAGCAGGCGCTGCGCGATAGCGAACTGCAATTTCGCTCGCTGGTCGGCAACATTCCCGGCATTTCCTATCGCTGCCTCATGGATGCGGACTGGCCGGCGCTATTCGTCAGCGATGCAATCGAGCTGCTCACCGGCTACGCGGCCGCGGATTTTGTCGGCCCGAATGCCAGGCGTCGAATCGTGGATCTGGTGCATCCCGATGACCGGGCCTATCTGAAAACGAAGGTTGATGAGGCGGTGCGCACGCACCAGCCCTACGTGATCGAGTATCGCCTGCACCACCGGGACGGCCGCGAGCGTTGGATGTGGGGTAGCGGCTGCCCGATCTGGGACAGCCAGGGCCGCCCGCAATATCTCGATGGCGTGATCCTGGATATGACTGAGCGCAAGCAGATGGAGCAGGATCTGCGCGCTGCCAAGGAACGCGCCGAGCAGGCCGCCGAGGCGCGGGCAGCCTTCCTGGCCAACATGAGTCACGAGATCCGCACGCCCATGAACTCGATCATCGGCTTCTCGGATGTGCTGCTGCAGGGGGAACTGTCGCCGGAACAGCGCCGTCATCTGCTGACCGTCAGCGGCGCGGCGCGCTCATTGCTTCGGCTGCTCAACGAAGTGCTCGATACCGCCAAGCTCGACAAGGGACTGGTCGAACTCGAACTGCGCGATTTCAATCTGCTCGATCTGGTCGACGAACTGTCCTCGACCTTGGGTGCCAGCGCCCGCGATAAGGGCCTGGACCTGCACATACACTATGAGAGTGCGTTGGCGCGCCGATTCCGCGGCGATGCGCTGCGCATCCGTCAGGTGCTGACCAATCTGGTCGGCAACGCCATCAAATTCACCCTTCAGGGCAGCGTCACGCTGGCTGTGTCGAGCAAAGACCAGCTGTTGCATTTCACCGTGACCGATACCGGCATCGGTATTGCGGCCGACCGGCTGCAGGCCATCTTCGACCCGTTTACGCAGGCGGATCCTTCGATGACTCGCCGTTACGGCGGCACCGGCCTGGGCACCACGATCAGCAAGCAATTGGTCGAACTCATGGGCGGCAGCATCTGGGTCGAAAGCACCGTGGGTCAGGGCAGCTGCTTCCATGTGCTGCTGCCCTTGCAGGCCGCCGAGGATACGCTCGAGCAGACGCAGCGCCTGCGCCGTGTGAGCGTTTTGCCGCCGTTGCGCGTCCTGGCGGCCGACGACGCGCCGCAGAATCTCGAACTGCTCACCTTACTGCTGGGCAGTCACGGACATACCATCGTTCCGGCCGCCAACGGCCTGATCGCGGTGCAGCTGGCCGGCGAGCAGCCATTCGATGTGATTCTGATGGATGTGCAGATGCCGAATATGGATGGCCTGAGCGCGACCCGGCATATCCGGGCGCAGGAAATCGCGCGTGCAACACGCCGTGTGCCCATCATTGCACTGTCGGCCAGCGTGCTGCCCGCCGATCGCCACGCGGCGCTCGAGGCCGGCATGGATGCGTTTGCCTCCAAGCCCATCGATCTGGTCGAACTGTCGTTTGAGATCGCCAAGGCGCTGGGCCTGGATGAACAGTTCGAAAATGCGCCGCGGCGTGCGCCAGTCGGCGTGCAATTGCTCAACTACGTGGATGGCCTTGCGCGTTGGGCAGGCCAGCAGGATCCGTATCTGCGCGCGCTGCGGCATTTTGCCGCGGAGTACGCCAAGCTGCCGACTCTGCTGTCCGGTTATGGCGGCGCGGGTGACGCGGTCGAGGCCCGCGAGCTCGCGCACCGTGTCAAGGGCACCGCCTCCAATCTTGGACTGGACGTGTTGGCGGCGCTGCTCGATGAGTTCGAGCGCAACGTCAGCAACGATACCCAGGGCGTGGTGCCGCCATTGCTGGCTCGCCTGGGTCATGTACTCAGCGACAGCTTTGCGGCGATCGAGGCGCAGCTCGCGAAATCCCCGGCATCCACAGCCTCGCGGCGGCCCATGCAGCCATACGATTGGCCGCGCGTGCAGGCACTGAGCCGGCGGCTCAGCACTGGCTTTCAGCGAGGCGAACTCGACAGCGTGGCCTTCACGCAGCTCATGGCGGAGCTTGACGGCCATGTCGCCGAAGCGCGTCTGAACGAATTGCAGCGGACCATCGACGATTTCGATTTTGTGCTTGCCGATAAGCGAATGCTGGCGCTGTGCGCTGCATTCGAACCACGGTCGCTCGCGGCGCAGTCGTGAGCATTGCCGCGGGCAGTGCTCGTATCCTCGCGGTCGACGACGAGCCGACCAATCTGCAGTTGTTGCGGCAGATTCTGCAGGACCACTATGGCCTGCTGTATGCAAAGGATGGAGCGCGTGCCCTGGAACTGGCCGAGCAGGAGCGCCCCGACCTGATCCTGCTGGACGTCATGATGCCGGGAATGACCGGCTATGAGGTGTGCCGCAAGCTCAAGAGTCAGCCTGCCACGGCGGGGATTCCCGTGATCTTCGTGACCGCGCTGGCCGATACCATCGATGAGCTGACCGGATTCGAAGCCGGCGCCGTCGATTACATCATGAAGCCCGTGAGTCCGCCCATCGTCAAGGCGCGCGTGCGTACTCATCTGTCGCTGGTGCGCCTGGATGAATTGCGTGAGACGCGCCTGCAGATCGTGCAGCGGCTGGGATTGGCGGCCGAGTACAAGGACAACGAGACCGGCTTGCACGTCATTCGCATGAGTCACTACGCCCGATTGCTGGGTCTCGCGGCGGGCTTGAGTGAGTTTGAGGCCGACGAGCTGCTGCACGCGGCGCCGTTGCACGATGTCGGCAAGATCGGTATCCCGGACCGCATACTGCAGAAGCAGGGTAAGCTGGATGCTGAGGAATGGACGATCATGAAGACGCACGTGGCGATCGGCGCCAACATCATCGGTCAGCACGAACGCGGCGTGCTGGCGATGGCGCACCGTATCGCGCTGAGTCATCACGAGAAATGGGATGGCAGCGGCTACCCGGCCGGACTGGCCGGCGATGCCATTCCGCTCGAAGGACGCATCGTTGCCGTGGCCGATGTGTTCGATGCCCTGACTTCCGTTCGGCCTTACAAAAAAGCCTGGCCGGTAGAGGAGGCGTTTGCCTATCTGCGCGAGCATCGCGGCGAGCATTTCGATCCGGCGCTGGTGGATTTATTTCTGACCTTGGTGCCATCGGTACTCGAAATCATGCAGCGATGGGCCGAAAAGGCCGAGCGTTGATGCGCGGCGGACTGCGCGCGCGCTGGCTGGCAGCGCTGCTGCTGAGCGTGTTCTGCGGCAGTGCCGGCATCAGTGCCCGCGCCGACGATGCCCATCACACCTTCTGGGTCGTCAAGGGGGCGCACAACACCGTGTACCTGCTGGGCTCGGTGCACGTGCTCAAACCCGCGGACAGCGATCTGCCGCCCGAGGCGGTGCGCGCCTACGCCAGCGCCAAGGCGCTGGTCATGGAGCTCGATCTCAACAATATTTCGGCTGATTCACTGCTGGGCGGGGACCTGAGCGTGGCCATGCTGCCGGAGGGTCAGACCCTGGCCGAGGCACTGGGGCCAGACATCTACCGCAAGTTTGCCGCGCATGCCAAAGCGTTGGGATTGGATCCGGAATTCTTCAGCAGCTACCGGCCGTGGTTCGCCGCCATGGCGCTGCAGCAGTCGGAACTCGCGAGGCAGGGTTTCGAGACCGGGTCCGGCGTCGATGAGCAGTTCGCGCAGCGCGCCGCCAGCGATCACAAACCCATCATCGGCCTCGAGACCGTCGATCAGCAGCTCGGCATCTTTGGCAACCTGACCGAGGCGCAGCAGCGGCGCTTCGTGCTGTATTCGCTCGACGATGCCGAGGATAGCGAGCACGCCGCCGATGCGGTGGTGTCGGCCTGGCGTGCCGGCGATGTCAGGAAACTCGAGCGGCTGCTCAGCGAGAGCTTCGAGCAGTATCCGGAGTTGTTCCGCATGCTGACCACCGATCGCAACCGTCAATGGCTGCCCACGATCACGCAGTTGCTGCACGAGGATCAGGATTACCTGGTCATCGTCGGCGCGCTGCATCTGGTCGGTAAGGACGGCGTGGTGCAGATGCTGCAGCAGGCCGGTTACCAGCCCGTGCAGCACTAAAGTCACCTCAAATGCATGCTTCCCATGCCGAACAGGCCGATCAAACCGATCAGGATCAAGTAGATAGCGACGATGTAGTTCAATAGCCGCGGCGCAATTAGAATGAGGATGCCGGCGATCAGCGAGACCACCGGCCCGATGCTCAGAGAAACGTTCATGGGGACCCCTTTGGTTGGTTATAAGGCGTGCAGCAAGCAGCGTTACCCGCGACTATTGCGCGCTGGCAGGCGCCGCGACCGTACGCTGGCCTACATAGGATAGCGCGCGCGCTGGGAACCTCGAGACGGCAAAAGCGCCTAAGAGTTATAAGCTGACGTCCTACGTCCCGGAGAAGTCGATGTACAAGACCATAACGATTGCCCTGCTCGGCCTGCTGGCCGGCGTGTGCACCAATGCGTGGGCCGCCGAGGCGATCCCGGCCGAAGGCCCGAATGCCAATGATCCCACCGTGACCCAGGTGTACGACGCGGCGCGCGCCGGGCATCTCGCTCAAGCCCAACAGATGATGACTCTGGTGCTTGCCAATCATCCCCATAGCGCCAGGGCGCATTACGTGGCGGCTGAGATCGACGCTGACGCCAAGAACTATGGCGAAGCCCGGCAGGAGCTCAAGACCGCCGAAGACATCGATCCGGGTCTGCCGTTCGCTACCCCGCAGGCGGTCGCGGCGCTGCGCAGGGAGATCGGTGAATCCCCGGGTGCGCAGGCGGCGCCGGCACGCGCGCCGTTTGCCGTCCCTGTTGTGGCTCGCCCGGCCGGGAAGCCGTTCCCATGGACCATGGTGTGGGTGATCGCGGCGGTCGTGTTCGTGCTGTGGCTGCTGTTCCGGCGGCGCTCGACGCCGGCGGTCTATGGCGCTCCGGGCGCGGGAACCATGAGTCCCCCGGGGGGTTACCCACAAGGCGGCTACCCCAATGTGGTTGCCGGAGGGTCAGGCATTCTGGGCGGCCTCGCCAGCGGTCTGGCGGTCGGCGCCGGCATCGCTGCCGGCGAAGAACTGGTGCATGGCTTCGAGAACCGGCATGACGGTTCTGGCGCCCCCATAGCCCCGGGGTCCAACGAGCCGCCGGCGAATTCCGATCTGGGTGGTCCGGACTTCGGCATCTCCGATCCGGGCGGCGGCTGGGATGACGGCGGCGGTGGCGGCTCGTCCGGGGACGACGGCGGCGGCTGGACCTGAGGCTACGGGTGACGCTGCCGGGTCAGAGGTCGCGCTGCATGGCCACAAGATCGAGCCATCGGTCGAATTTGCGGCCCACCTGACGGAAGGTGCCCACGGATTCGAAGCCAAGCCGCTCGTGCAGGCGCAGCGAGCGCGTGGCTTCGGTATCGATGTGGGCAATCATCACGTGCATGTCCAGCGCCGCGGCACGTGGAAACAGCGCTTCGATCAGTGCGCGCCCGATACCCTGGCCGCGGCGATCGGCGCGTACGTGCACCGAGTGCTCCACGGTATGGCGGTATCCCCAGCGGGCTCGCCAGGCGCCAAAGCTTGAAAACCCAATCACCTCGTGCTCCGACTCGGCAACCAACACCGGCAGCCCCTGCTGGCGGCGGTCATCGAACCACTGCTGGCGTTCTTCCAGTGTCGATTCACGCTGGTCGTAGATGGCCGTGGTGGTGGTGACCACGTCGTTGAATATGGCCAGTATCTGCGGCAGATCCGCGTGGGTGGCGTCGCGAATGAGCATGGCGGCTCCTTGTGTAGCCAAAGTCTGTCGCATATAGTGGACGAATGTCAACTATAGTAAGCGACCCCACGGCCGAACTGGCGGCGCGCATACGGATCGAGCGTGAGGCGCGCGGCTGGTCGCTGGCGGACCTGGCCGGCCGCTCAGGGGTGTCCAAGGCCATGATCAGCAGGATCGAGCGCGCCGAGGCCAGTCCCACCGCGGCACTTCTGGGCCGGCTGTCCGGCGCCTTCAATCTGACGCTGTCAACGCTGCTGGCGCGCGCCGAGCTTGCCGGCGGCCGATTGCTGCGCGCCGCCGACCAGCCGCAATGGCGCGATCCGGCCACCGGCTACGTCCGCCGTCAGCTGTCGCCGGTTACGGATCTGCCGCTGGAACTGGTGCGGGTGGAACTGCCGGCCGGCGCCAGCGTGACCTTTCCCGCGTCCGCCTATGCCTTCCTGCGGCACCTGGTCTGGGTCATCAAAGGCGGGCTCACATTCATCGAGGGCGCTGTGGTTCACGAGATGAGCGCCGGTGATTGTCTAGCGCTTGGGCCGCCGGCGGATTGCACCTATCAGGCGCGCGGACGCGAGCCTTGTATCTATCTCGTGGCGCTCATGCGCCAGTGATGCTCTCGCGCGAGCGGCGGCTGCTGGATTTCTGGCTGTACGCGCTGGCACTGGCGCTGCTGGGCTACTACCTGATGGCCTATCTGCTGCTGCCGAATATGTGGCGTCTGATCGAGCATCGCCATCCGGCGCTGCAGGGACTGGCCACGCATGCGATCACCATCGATGGCATTCCGGGCGATCCGATCAATATTGCCTTCATCTGTACGGAAGACTCACTGCAGCGTGCGCTGCTGGCCAGCGGCTGGGTGCCCGCCGACCCAATCACGCTGGCCTCATCGTTGCGCATTGCCACCGACAGCATGGTGCATCGTGCCTACAGCACCGCACCGGTCAGCAATCTGTACTACTGGGGCCACAGACAGGATCTGGGCTTCGAGCAGATGATCGGCAACGATCCGCGCCGCCGTCATCACGTGCGTTTCTGGAAGTCCTCCGATCTGGATGCGCAAGGCCGACCGCTCTGGGTCGGCGCCGTGACGCTCGATACGCGTGCCGGCATCAGCCACCGCACCGGCCAGATCACGCATCACATCGACGCCGCCATCGATCAGGAGCGCGACCGGCTGCTGGCGCAACTCAATCTGAGTTTTCCCGCGAGCCTCGAGTGGTTCAATGGGTTCCAGCCGGCGTTGCGAGGCAGGAACGGCGGCGGTGATGCGTACTACACCGACGGCCGGCTCGCCATCGTCTCGCTGCCGTGAGCGAAACTCGCCGCACTCAAGGTGCGGAGTCGACGGCGCAGGTCGAGTCCAACTGCGTCTCGCCGGGCGCGACCAGGCCTTTGCCCAGGGTGCCGCTCAGCGTATCGCCGAGCAACGCCTCGCGCGTCGGTGTGGGACCTGCCAGCACGATGAATCCCGGGCCATCCTTGAACCGCATGCCCGCGACAATCATGGTGTAGTGGGCCATGGCCCGGCGGGCTTCGGGTATTTGATTCGCGAGCAGCTGGAACGGATTGGCCGCGCCCAGATCCTGACCGCGTATGCGCAGCGCACGGTAGGGCGATTCGCCGATCTGCAGCGGCGTCCAGTGATCGCCGACGATAGCAGCCGCCGCCTGCAGCGCCTGATACAGATGCGGTTGCAGGCACTCGATGTGAATGTGCAGTTGATCCTGTCCGCGCGCAATCGCAGAGTTGATGGCGAGGCCGACGGCATCACGCCGCAACGGGTGACCGACGATGGCGTTCAGTCGCTCGCGAGCCTGCCAGGCCGCGGCAAAGTAGTTGGGTGTGGCGGCGTTGAGCACCGCCGGATCTTCGATGCCGGTAATGGTCCGGGTCGCAATCAGCAGAAAGTGCGCACCGCCCTTGCGGTCCGCGAGCACCGCGTAGTCCTGGGCGATGCTCTCGCACGGCGCGGGATCATGCTGCGCGTTCCAGTGCGGCAGGCACTCCTCCTGCACGATGTGACGCAGCCCGTCGCGGTCGGCGGCCGGGGCGGTGGCCGCAAGCAGCATCACAGTCAGCGGGACTAGTGGCTTCATCGGCGCATGATATTCTGCGGACGATCATGCCTTCTACCTTGTCGATTTCACATCTGACCAAGACCTATGCCTCGGGCCTGCAGGCACTCAAGGATGTCAGTCTCGAAGTAAGCCGCGGGGAGATCTTCGCGCTGCTGGGTCCGAACGGCGCGGGCAAGACCACGCTGATTAACATCGTCTGCGGCATCGTCAACGCGACCGCCGGCCAGGTACTGGCCGATGGCCACGATATCGTGCGCGACTATCGTGCCGCCCGCACTCTGATCGGTCTGGTGCCGCAGGAGCTCACCACCGACATGTTCGAGCCGGTGGGCGCCACGGTGCGCTACAGCCGCGGATTGTTCGGGCGTGAACCCAATCCGGCGTTCATCGAAAAGCTGCTGCGTGACCTGTCGCTCTGGGACAAGCGCGCCGATCTGATCATGACGCTCTCGGGCGGCATGAAGCGCCGGGTCATGATTGCCAAGGCACTGTCGCACGAGCCGGAGATTCTGTTTCTCGACGAGCCCACGGCGGGTGTCGATGTGGAGCTGCGCCGCGACATGTGGGCGCTGGTGCGCGGCCTGCGCGAGCGCGGCGTGACCATCATCCTGACCACGCACTACATCGAGGAGGCCGAGGAGATGGCCGATCGCATCGGCGTGATCCGCAAGGGCGAACTGATCGTGGTCGAGGACAAGAGCACGCTGATGCGCAAACTCGGCACCAAGCAGTTGACGCTGCAATTGCTCGAACCCATGGAGGAGGTGCCGCCGACGCTGCGCGGCTGGGCGCTGACGCTGAGCGACGGCGGCAGCGAACTGCACTATCACTTCAATGCCGCCAGCGGCGAACCCGCGGGCATTCCATCGCTGTTGCGGCGCATGAGCGAACTCGGAATCGGCTTCAAGGATTTGAATACCCATCAGAGCTCGCTCGAGGATATTTTTGTCGGCCTGGTCAGCGAGCGCGCCGGAGCCAAGGCGTGAGCGGGCCGGTGAGCGTCCCGGCATTCAATGGTCGCGGCGTCGCGGCCATCTACAAGTTCGAGATGGCGCGCTTCCGCCGCACCGTGCTGCAGAGCGTAGTGACGCCGGTGCTGACCACCTCGTTGTACTTCGTCGTGTTCGGTTCGGCCATCGGCTCGCGCATGTCGCAGGTCAACGGTGTGCGCTATGGCGCCTTCATCGTGCCGGGATTGATCATGCTGGCGCTGCTGACCGAGAGTCTGTCGAACGCCTCATTCGGTATCTATCTGCCGCGCTTTACCGGCACCATTTACGAGCTGCTGTCGGCGCCGGTGTCGGCCATGGAACTCGTGCTCGGCTACGTCGGCGCGGCTGCCACCAAGTCGATCATCATCGGCCTGATCATCCTGGCCACTTCGACCGTATTCGTGCCCATGCACATACTGCATCCGCTGGTGATGGTCGCGTTCCTGCTGCTGACGGCCACCACCTTCAGCCTGTTCGGATTCATCATCGGCATCTGGTCCAAGGGCTTCGAGCAATTGCAGTTCGTGCCCATGCTCGTGATCACGCCGCTGACTTTTCTGGGCGGGGCGTTTTACTCCATCGATATGCTGCCGCCGGCCTGGCGCACGGTGACGCTGTTCAATCCGGTGGTGTACCTGATCAGCGGTTTCCGCTGGAGCTTCTACGGCAGCTCGGACGTCGGCGTCGGCGTCAGCCTGTCGATCACGCTGGGATTTCTAGCGCTTTGCTTAGGTCTGGTGACCTGGATATTCCGTACCGGCTACCGGCTCAAAAACTAGCCGCTTATTGCGCGCTATAGCCTCTGCCCTGGAAGCAGGCGATCACGGCGCGCCGGAACTCCGGCGATCCGTTGGCGCCGCCCGTGGCGCCGGTCTGCTGACCGGCCCACTGATCGCACTGCATGCGGTCGGCGGCCTGCTGATCGTCGGTCTGTCCGTTGGCCGGATAGGCGTAGACATTGTCGGTCATGGCTCCCGGCGATATGGGCGCCTGCAAGGGCGCCTGCGCGGGCGCGGGCCCACTGGGCGCTACATTGGCATCGGGCCCGGCGCCGCTATTGTCGCCGGGTGCCGCGCTCGCAGCCGGCGGCGGATCCGT
>Ga0302324_100018720_pt1 | contig 13630 bp, 9 predicted proteins | sample Palsa_T0_1_FD_201949 | JGI IMG/M metagenome (GOLD analysis project Ga0302324, IMG submission 201949) | Peat permafrost microbial communities from Stordalen Mire near Abisko, Sweden - Palsa_T0_1 | ecosystem: Environmental > Terrestrial > Soil > Palsa > Peat permafrost | place: Sweden: Abisko...
GCGCTCGTGTCCCAACCAGCCAAACCGGCAGGCCAGGTAGGGTTCTTCCCGCCACAGGCTGATGGGCCCCTCCGGTTCGACGAGAGCGATCGAAGGATGGTCTGGCCGGCGTTCCCAGAAGCGCACGACAGGGCTGGAGATCCCCAGCAACGGCTCGCCGTTGGGATGTAGCAACGGGCGGAGCAGACGCGTTACCCGCCGGGGGCTGGCCCGCCGGACCGGTATCGGAGGACCGGTCAGGACCAGGGCCTCGGGTTGGCACGGATCGGGAACCCCGTCGAAGTCCGCCCCGAGCTCGTCGAGGGTGACACGAACCACGTCGTAGGGGCGCAGCTGATGGGCCGACGGCTCCGCTGACCAGGCCCTGACCAGGACTCCCGACACCAGATCCACGCCGGCGCAATGGTTGCCGCCGGCGGCCAGGACGAGCAGCTCGAGGGTCCCTCCCGGGGTCACGGCCACCCTGGGTAGGTCCTTGACGACGGTATAGAAGTCGGGCGCAGTACTAGCGGACACGGGTATTCATAGTGGCGAAGTCCGGACCCCCGAAGGTGGATGCCCCCCGATGGGCCATGCTAGTTGTTCACGCGCCTACCTCGGTCGCGAGGGCGGCCGGGTCGCCGTTAGGGGCCCGGCAGGCGTAGTCCCGGCACACAAAGGCCAGATTCGCCTGGTCAGACCCCGTCCGCCCTTCCCACAGCGGCGAGTCGAAGGGTTCCCCCCAGGCCAGCACCGCCCCGGGCAGGTACCGGCGCCGAACGACCTCGAGCAGGTCCGGGCGATCGCCCGTGACGACGACCTCGGTCAATCCCGTGCGAGCCAGCTCTGCGGCCCCCACCAGCCCCGTGAACGCGATCGGCGCGGCCGCGATTGCCGCGCTCAGAGCGTGAATCACCGCTTCCGCCTGGGTGCGGTAGCGCGAAATTCCCGTGAGCGCGGCCAGGCGCAGGAGGGCGGTGGCTGCGACCGAGTTTGCGGACGGTAGGGCCCCATCCTGACTGTCCATCGGGCGGGCGATGAGAACCTCGGCGTCGTGGCCCGTCATGTGGAACGCGCCGGACTTCTCATCGGTGAACAACTCCAGCAGCGCGTCGGCCGCCGCCCTCGCCTCCGCAATCCAGCGGGCTTCGCCGGTCGCCTCGGCCAAACGGGTGAACGCCTCGATGAGCCAGGCGTGATCGCCGGCGTAGGCGAGGTGGCGCGCTGAGCCCTGCTGGTGGCCTCCGGGGCCGGCCGGGCCCTGCTGGTGGCCTCCGGGGCCGGCCGGGCCCTGCCAACTGCGTAGCCATCTCCCGTCGGATGGCCGCCGGAGGGCCCCCAGGAGAAAGTCGGCGAGCTGTGCCGCGGCGGCCACCCAGTCCGGCCTGTCGAGGGCGGCGCCGGCCTCGGCCAGGACCGCCACCGCCATGGCGTTCCACTCGGTGAGGACCTTGTCGTCGAGGCCGGGGCGGACTCGGGTCTCCCGGCGGGCGAGCAGGGCCAGTCGGGCCGCCTCCACCTCCGGCGGCCGATCCAGCTCGGCGCCGAGCGGTCGGAACAGGATGTTGTGGTCCTCCCAGTTTCCTTTAGGTGTGACGCCGTACCAGGCTGCGGCGGCTCGGCCGCCGACCTCGAGAACCTCCGGGGCGTCCCACACGTAGAAGCGGCCTTCGGTGCCCTCGCTGTCGGCGTCCTCGGCCGAGGCCAGGCCACCACCGGTCAGGCGTACGGGTGGTCGCAGGAGGTACTCGAGGGTCTCGGTCACTACCTGGCGGTAGCGGTCTGATCCGGTCAGCTGCCAGGCGTGGAGGTACACCCGGGCTAGGAGAGAGTTGTCGTAGAGCATCTTCTCGAAGTGGGGGACCAGCCACTGTCTGTCGGTCGAGTAACGGGCGAAACCGCCACCCAGATGGTCGTAAATTCCGCCCGCCGCCATCGCGTCTAGGGTCAGAGTTAGCGCATCCATCCCGTCCCGGCGTCCCGTCCGGGAAACCGCCAGCAGCAGCAGTTCGAGCATCGCCGGCTGCGGGAACTTCGGGGCCCGCCCGAAACCGCCCCACTCCGGGTCGTGCCGGGAGATGAGGGCGTCGGCGGCGGCCGGGAGAAACTGGGCCGAGTCACCCGGACCGGCCGAGCCGCGGCCGAGCACGTCCATCCCGGGGAGGCCGGTGCCGGCCCGCACGGCTTTGGCGAGTTGGGCTGCGGCGTCCTCGAGGTCTCTCCTCCGCTCCCGCCAGGCCCGTGTGATCTGCCCGAGCAGCTCGACGAAGTGGTTGCGGGGAAAGTAGGTTCCCCCCAGGAACGGCCGTCCGTCGGGCAGAAGGAAGACGGTCATCGGCCACCCGCCGCTGCCAGTGACGGCTTGGACCGCTTCCATGTAGATGCTGTCGACGTCGGGGCGTTCCTCGCGGTCGACCTTGACGTTGACGAAATCGGCGTTCATCGCCGCCGCGGTGTCGTCGTCTTCGAACGATTCGTGCGCCATCACGTGGCACCAATGACATGAACTATATCCAATAGACATGAGAATTGGCACGTCCTGCTGGCGGGCCGCCTCAAACGCCTCGTCGCCCCAGGGATACCAGTCCACCGGGTTGTCGGCGTGCTGGCGCAGGTAGGGGCTTGTTTCCTGGGCGAGCCGGTTCATTTCTGGTCACCGTTCCGTGCACTGGTTACCTGTTCTGTTATCTGTCTATGGATGGCGTTAGACAGATGAGTCACACAGATAAGACCCGTGGGACCGGCGTGAGAGGAGGGTCCCGTTGCGTGACGATTTCGTTCGGGGCTCATGGCGCGAACTGCCGCCGGTCCGCCTTTGTCGCGCCCATTGCCTGTAGCGGTCACCGGCTCAGTCTTGCGCATGATCACGCGGGACCGGCCAGTCTGTCGTGGTCAGGACCGGGGCACGGTCGATCGTGCTTTCTCGGCAGGTCCAGGCGGTGGCGGAGGACGCTGCCTGCCCGGCAACGGGGGCGTACCGTGTTGTCCCTGGATGCAGAGACCGTCGAGATCATCGGATGGAACCGGCTCGTCTCTCAGCTGGTTGCGGACGGATTGGAGGTCGCCAGACCAGAACGCTAGAGGGGAATGGACCCGATCGCCTACCTCGATTTCGACGAAGAGGGCGGCGGATTCGTCGCCCGCCCGATCCAGCTCTAAGCCGCCAGCCGGTCGATGTTCGGCATCGACGCCAAATACGAGAAGTTCGCCCCGGCCGGCATACTCCACGTCTTCGTCTGGCATGCGACCGGCGACGGACCCGATACAGCCGGTAATGGGCGGTCCTGCCCCCGTCCGGTCCTCAACCAGCGGTGCAGCCGGGTTCGACAAGATATTCACCCAAGTCGGCTGTCTCCGTCATGGCCCACCATTCGCAGTGGCGGTAGGGGCTGTTGACGACTATCCGCCCCTTGCTGTTGCGGTAGTAGGTCTGCATCCCCGGGTGGGTCCAGACCATGTTCGACAGGCGCGCGTCGGTCGCGTCGTTGTAAGCGTGGTTGACCTCGTCACGGATCTCGACGGTGGCCGCGCCTGCATCGAACATCTGGCGGAGGATGTCGAGGATGTAGTGGACCTGGCGCTCGAAGGTGAACAGGATGCTTCCCCCGTGGCCGGGCTGCAGGTTGGGTCCGTACAGGCAGAAGAAGTTGGGAAAGCCGGGTATGACCGTGCCCAGGTAGGCGCGGCCGTCGTCGTCCCACATCCGCTGGAGGTGGCGAGCGCCTCGTCCGACTATCTCGAACGCCGTGAGGAAGCGGGCCACGTCGAAGCCGGTGGCCAGGATCAGGACGTCGGTGGGGTACTCGGCGCCGGAGGATGTGATCACGCGGTCGGCTCGCACGGCGGTGATCGGGTCGGCGACCAAATCGACGTTCTCTCTGGTGATCGTCTGGTACCACCCGTTGTCGAGAAGGATCCGCTTGCCGTACGGGGGGTAGGTGGGGAGGACCTTGTCGAGCAGTTCATCCGCGTGGGGGCCGAGCTCGCTGCGGATGTATTCGGTCATGTACTCCCGGTGTCGGTCGTTTTTCGAGTTGATGGATCGATCGGGGTGCGGCCAGTCCGGATCGATCTGGAGGACCGGATGGAGCTTGTCGTTGAAAGCCCAGCCGAGACGGGCCCGGTACCACATCGCATACAACGGCACTTGGCGCATCAGCGTCCTAACCGTCGCCGGAACCGGCTGGTGGAACTTGGGGAACGGGAGAACCCATTGTGGCGAGCGCTGGAACACGGTGAGCCGCTCCACCTGCTCTGCGATCGCCGGTACCACTTGCATGCCGCTGGCGCCGTTGCCCACCACCGCCACCCGCTTGCCCTGTAGGTCCAGCCCCTCGGGCCAGGAGGCCGTATGGGCGGTCACGCCCTCGAAGGAACCGAGGCCGTCGATGTCGGGCAGCTTCGGGGGGTTGAAGATTCCGACGGCGCTGATGACCGCTGGCGCGGTCACCGTCTCCTCGGTCCCGTCCGACGATCGGGTTTCCACCTGCCAGCACCGGGCGACCTCGTCGTAGCGGGCCGCGGTCACGGTCGTATCGAAACGGATCGAGGACCGCAGGTCGAAGTCGGTGGCCACCCGCTCGAGGTAGGCACGCACCTGAGGCTGGAGCGAAAACCAGTTCTCCCAGTCGTTGGGGGCAAACGAGTACGAGTACAGGTGGCTGGGTGTGTCGACGCCCGCCCCGGGGTAGCGGTTGTCGAACCAGGTGCCCCCGACAGAAGCATTCTTCTCCAGGATGGTGAACTCGACGCCGGCGGCCTGCAGGAAGTAGGCGGCGCACAGACCGGAGAACCCGGCACCGACGATGAGGACGTGAAAGCCTGGAGGTGGCGACAGGCGAGCCGGGGGCTGGGCCGGTGCGCTGCGGAACTGGGATTCCAGCATCGGCCCGTACTCGGCGGGGATCTGTTCCGCCATCGACACGCTCAGCATCTCCAGAAGCGCCGCCGCGTCGAGATCGGGAGGGGTGGGGGAGCGGGCGTCCATCCAGTCGCGGATGGCACGCTTGGCAAGCTCCCGGATATCGGATTGGACCTGTTCTGGCAGCCCGCCCGTATCGTTGTCGTCCATGCCTAGAGCTCGGCTCGGCCGGTAGGGGTCTTCCAGCCATCGGCGCTCCCCGGTGAGGTGGACCAGAACCATCAGCAGGGTCGGTATGTTGGCCTCGCCGAGTGCTGATGACAGTTCGTCCAGGTCCTCGCCGGGGTCAGTAACGGTCATCCCGTATAGTCTACCTATACACGGGCCACGGCGACAGGCGAGCCTGCGGCCGGTTGCTGCTACCCCGGAGCGGCAGCGGCTCAGCGTCGACGCACCGGCGGCGGTCGCTTCCCGTCCGGCGTGATGGGGATCGGAAGCTTGAGCCTCAGGATCACCCTTCGTATCGCAGAGCGGAAGCGTTCGACGCTGTCGGCATCTGCCCCGTCGATCGCATGATTTGCCGCGGCGAGGATGGCGCTGGCGAGGATGCTGGCGAGCGGCTGTGGAGGCTCGGGTTCTATCTCGCCTTCGATCATTGCATTGCGCAAGTCCGTCTCGAGCAGGCGGACGACCATCTCCTCGTTGAAGCGGTTCCACTCCGCATAGCCGAGGGCCCGTGGGGCGTCGCGGACAAACGATACGGCCTCGGTGTTGGCGAGCAGGTCGAGCAGGTAATCACATGTGAGCAGGATCTGCTCGAGGGGACCGGCCTCAGCATGAGCGCCTCTGCTTGTCTGCATCGTCGCGCCCGACTCGGCCGTTGCAGCGCGGATCGCTGCAACGTACACGTCCTGCTTGGTTTTGAAGAAGTGATACAGAGGACCGGTCGTGCAGCCTGCGGCCTCGGCTATGTCCTCCATACGAGTCGCCTCATAACCGCGAGTCGCGAACAGCTTGCGCGCGGCTCGGACGAGTCGCTCGCGTCGCTCGTCGGCTTTCAGCCGTCCGGCCATGCACCCTCACAGCAGGTCACGCGGGGCGCTGGAGGTAACCCCACTAGGTCAAATCAGCGTACCGGGTGCGGGAGAAGCTGCATTGTCATGCAAGGACGAGGCCCATCAGCTCGGCGTAGTTGGTCGTGTAGAAGCGATCGAGAGTCTCCTGGGGCTGGCCGGCCATGGAGGCGCCGAACTTCCCGAACGGGTCGCGGCCACCTTCGACGTGGGGGAAATCGGTCGAGAAGCAGTACAGCCGATCATTCGACTCCCGGATCAGCTCACCCACGTCTTCGAAGTTGGTCGGGGTGAAGAACATCTGCTCGGTGAACTGCTCGGAGGGCTTTCTTATGAGCTCGCGGATCTCTGGAGTCGACTTGTACCATGCCTTGGCCGTGTAATCGAGGCGTCGGAGAAGAGACGGGACCCAGTCGGCGCCGAACTCGATGACCCCGCCCTTGAGGTTGGGGAAGCGCTCGAACACACCGTCGAAGCAGATCGTCGTCAAGAACTCCTCCACCATGTGATGGACGTTGGGATAGTCCTTCGCCATTACGCCCTCGCCACTTCCGATGAAGTCGACCGCCGGGGGCCGCCCGTTGTTCATGTAGGCCGGCTTCACGTGGAAGGGTCCGATGTGCAGCATGAAGGGCACGTTCCGCTCTTCGAGGGTCCTCCAGAATGGATCGAGGTCCGGGTGGCCGGGCGACTTGTCGCCGGCAGGCCGAGGTGGCACGCCGACGGCTGCGCACCCGGCGTCGATGGCGTCGGCCGCAGCCTTAGCGGCGCGATCCGGATGGAAAAGGGGGACGACCGCCACGCCGAGCAGGCGGGGGTCTTCGGAGCACCAGTTCGCCATTGCCCTATTGTGCGCGAGAGCGCCCCCATAGAGGAGCTCGGGGTCACGGATTCCGGTGAATTGCAGGGCAGAGAAGGTGGAGAACACGAGCTGGCTGCTGACGCCGATGATGTCGAGCACACGGGACCGCTCCTTGGAGTTGAACGCGCCAAGGGCTTCGTACCCCTTCGGGCCGCCGAGCACGTTCGCCTCCAGCTCAGGGATGCGGTCGGCTGGCTGCGCGCCCCCTTCGGCCAAGGCGGCCCACTCGGCCAGCTTGCCGCCCAGCTTGTCGATCGGCATCCTCACGAAGGCTTCGCGCACTTCCGGGGTGGCGAACTCGTCCATCCAGTCAGGTGGCTCCATGATGTGGCTGTCGGCATCGTAGATAACGGTTCCAGCGGTCGGCATGCCTCATAGTATAGCATGACTACACAATGTCGCCAAGGGACGAATGGACTCTCGTCACTGACGGCCTCGACTACCCGGAGTCGCTGCGCTGGCATCAGGGCGCCCTGTGGTGTTCCGACTTCTACCAGCGTCGCGTCCTTCGGGTCGTGGGAGGTTCATGTGAGACCGTGCTGCCCGTCCTTGGACAGCCTTCTGGCCTCGGTTGGCTCCCCGATGGTCGCCTGCTGGTCGTGGACATGCACGGCAAGCGCGTCTTGCGCGTCGAGCGAGACCAACAGGTGCAGTTGCACGCCGACCTGTCGGACTTCTGCACCGGCCTGGCCAACGACCTCGTGGTCACGAGCGACGGAGACGCCTACGTCGGGCACCTCGGCTTCGACTTCTTCGGTGGCGAAAGGTTCCGTACCGCCGAACTATTGCACGTATCGCCGGACGGGTATGTCGAGGTGGCGGCTGACGGTCTGGCCGTGCCGAACGGCTGCATCGTCTCCCCCGACCGGACCGAGCTGGTGGTGGCCGAGACCTTCGCTGGGGGTCTGACCCGATTCGACCGAGATGAGGGCGGAAAGCTCTCTGGGCGTGCTCCTTGGGCGAAGCTGCCGGGTGCATCACCGGACGGCATCTGCTCCGCTGGAGACGGGGCGATCTGGGTGGCTGATCCGGTGGGATCGAGGGTGATGAAAGTCCAGCGGGGCGGGATCGTAGAGATGGAGATTGCGACGCCCGCCCCGGTGTACTCGTGCGCTCTCGGGGGCCACGAGGGGACCACGTTGTTCGCGGGAGTGGCGGACGGCCACGACCCGGCGGTGACGCCGCCTGGGACGGGATGCATCCTCTCAGTCGAACTGGATGGGTAACCATCAGGTTGGCCTTCTATATAGTTGAGATATATAATGGCGGACGTGGAGGATCTCAGTTTCTGGCACGTGTTCGAGGCGGTATCCGGGGTCGTCCCCGAGCGTGAATACCTGGTGGCTCCGACCGCACGCCGGACCTACCGGGAGGTCCGGGAGCGAGCCTTGCGCCTCGCCAGTTTCCTCTCCGATAGAGGCGTCGGCTGCCAAGTCCCCCGCGCCCGGCTTGCTTCTCACGAATCAGGCCAGGATCACGTGGGCATCTACATGGGCAACCGGGCCGAGTACGTCGAATCATTGTTCGGCATCGTGGCGGCCAGGGCGGCACCGGCGAACGTCAACCATCGTTACGTCGCAGCCGAGCTCGAGCAGCTGGTTAGGGAGTGCGGACTCACCGGGTTGGTCTACGAGGCCGAGTCGGCGCCCGCTGTAGCGGATGTCGCGGCCCGGGTCGGTTCTTTCAAAGTGTTGATCGAGGTCGGTGGCGAGGGGTCTCCGGCGGTCGCCGGAGCGTTTTCCTATGAGGAGATCGCCGGGTCCGGCGCCGTGCGGCCGTTGCCGGACACGCCTCTCGGCGAGGACCTGTGCGTTATTTGTACCGGAGGCACGACCGGGCTCCCGAAGGGGGTGCTCTGGAGGCAGTGCGATCTTCTGGCCCAGCTCATCGGCGACCGCCACCTGGTGACCGGCGCGGCGGTAGACCAGCTGTCGGATCTGGCCAACAACCTCGCGGATACCCCGGTCGTGGCATTGATCGCCTCACCACTAATGCACTTCGCGGGCGTGGGGACGGCGATGCTGCTGGCTTCAGCAGGCGCGACGATCGTCTTGGCCGACCCGCCCCGCGGGTTCAACGCCGCCAGTGCCCTGCTCGCCATCGAGTCCGAGCGGGTCCAGACGATGTCGATCGTTGGCGACGCTTTCGCCAAGCCCCTGCTGGCCGAGCTTGGCGGCAAGACCTACGACACGTCGTCGCTGAGGTTGATCCAGAGCGGCGGTTCGGTGCTGTCCGCACGAGTGAAGCGTGACTTGAAGGAAGCTCTCGGCGGGAAGGTGGTCGTCTCCGAGGGACTGGGATCCTCCGAAGCCGGTCTGCAAGCTCGCTCTTACTCCTCCGAGGACGCAGACGCCGGGGTGTTCATACCGGACTCGACGACGCGCATCGTCTCCGAAGACCGCTCGCGAGAGTTGCAGCCGACCGAGAACATCATCGGCTGGCTCGCCACCGCCGGCCGGGTTCCGCTCGGCTACCTCGGTCAGCTAGATCTCACTTCGCGGACGTTCCCGAGCATCGAAGGCCGGAGATACTCGATACCGGGCGACCTCGCGAGGTGGCGTCCTGACGGGAGAGTACAGCTCCTCGGCCGCGCCGCGACGACCATCAACTCGGGGGGCGAGAAGATCTACGCAGATGAGGTCGAGCACGCCCTGCGCCAGCACAGCGGCGTATCCGAGGTGGTTGTGGTCGGCCGCCCGTCGGAGCGTTGGGGGAGCGAGGTGGTCGCACTCGTGGTGCCCGGTGAGGCGTTCGACCTTGACGCCATGATGGCTTGCGCCGGCACTTTGCTGGCTCGCTACAAGCTTCCCAAGGACGTGATCGTGGTGGAAAGCATCGGCCGCACACCTGTCGGGAAGGTCGACTACTCGTGGGCGAGGTCGACCGCGGTCGCGAGTCGAGTTGTTGGGGCGTAGCCACATGAAGCTCGCCGTCACATTGGGGACCGCTTCGGGGCTCCCGTCCGTACAGTTAGCGCAGTCGCTGGAGCAGTGGGGTTACCACTCGCTTTGGACCGCAGAGGACTGGGGCAGCGACGCGGTCTCGCAGCTGGCCTGGGTGGGCTCGCATACCAGTTCCCTGATCCTGGGCACCTCTATCATGCAGCTGCCGGCGCGCTCGCCGGCGCTGACGGCCATGACGGCGGCGACGCTCAGCAATCTTTCGGGCGGTCGGTTCGTACTCGGGCTCGGGCCGTCGGGGCCTCAGGTCGTAGAGGGCTGGCACGGTGTTGCCTACGGGAAGCCCCTGACCAGGCTGCGGGAGTACGTCAGTATTGTCAGGTCGGCGCTGGCCCGAAGGGCTCCTCTTACAGCCGACGGCGAGTACTACCACCTTCCCTACGACGGGCCGGGCGCAAGTGGACTCGGCAAGGCGCTCCGATTGAACACCAAGCCCGAGCACGCCGTTCCCATCTACACCTCTGCGATGGGTCCGGCCGCGCTGGCGACAGGTGCTGAGATCGGAGACGGTGTGATAGCCACGTTGGTCGACGCCAACCGGCTCGCTGACGTCGAGGCGGCCCTGGACCGAGGATTTGCTGTCTCGGGACGGCGCCGGGAGGACTTCACGCTGGTGGCGCACGTGTCGGTCGTCAGAGGCGATGACGTCGCCGCTTGCTTCGACCGGATCAGACCCTTCTTCGCCAGGACCATCGGCGGGTACGGGGCCAGAGGACGCAACTTCTACCTTGACCAGGTCAGCCGGTCCGGGTGGGCCAGCGAAGCCGCCAAGGTACAGGAGCTCTACCTGGCCGGCCGGCGAGACGAAGCCGTCGCCGCTGTCCCGGACGAGATGCTGGATGCCTACAGCCTGGTTGGCCCGCCGGAACGGATCGCCGAGCGGGCCCGGCGTTACCAAGGCGTTGACATCCTCATGCTCGGCACCGCAGACGAGTACACCCTGCAAGCGATCGCCGGCCTCGCCGGCGGGGGAGCCTGAAAGCAGCATGCTCGAAGATCCGACCTTCTGGGATGCGTTCGATCGTGTCGCAGACGAGTTTCCGGCCCGGCCCTGCGTCATCACTCCGTCGCGAACGTCCAACTTTCGCGAGGTCAGGCGGCGTTCCTTGGCTGTAGCCCACTTTCTGAGGTCCCGCGGCCTTGGATGTCACACGCCGAGACAGTCGCTCTCGAACTGGGAGTCGGGGCAGGACCACCTGGCGCTGTATCTCGGCAACGGCGAGCCGTACATCGAGTCGATGCTGGCCGCTCTCGCGGCCCGGGCGGTGCCGGTTAATGTCAACTACCGTTACGTCGCCGCAGAGCTCGTGAGTTTGCTCAGCTCGACTGGTGTGAACGCGATCGTGTACGACGTCAGCTTCGCTGAGACCCTTGGCCAGACCTTGCTGTCGCTGCCGCCGATGAAGGCCCTGATACAGGTCGGCGGAACGGAACCGGCTCTGCTGGGGGCGGTCCTCTACAGTGAGATCCTGGACGTCGAAAGTCGATACGCCGGGACGGCGTTGCCTGAGTCGGAGCCCGACGACCTGCTCATGATCTGTACCGGCGGCACGACCGGACTTCCGAAAGGGGTCTTGTGGCGCCAAGGCGACCTGCTGGCCCAGATCGTCGGCGATCGGCACCTTGGTACCGGAAAGCCGCTTCAGACCATCGACGATCTGCTCGTCGGCGCCCGTGAGAGTGAGCTCCGTGCCCTCGTCGCTCCGCCGATGATGCACCTGACCGGTATCGGGCTCGCTCTCCTGCTGTGCATGTCAGGAGGCACTACCGTATTTCCCGACCCTCCGATGGGCCTCGATCCAGTGAAGTTCTGGGAAGCGGTCGAACGTGACAGGGTCGAGATAGCCGTGGTGGTCGGTGACGCTTACGGGCGTCCGCTCCTCGCCGAATTGAAGAGGAAGTCTTACGACACCTCATCGCTCAGAATCGTGATGAACGGTGCGGCCGCGATGTCGGCTGGCACCAAGCAAGCTCTTGGAGAAGCGCTCGGCGGGCACGTGCGGATCACCGACGCGATCGGATCGTCGGAATCGGGGGTGCTGGCGCGCGCTGTACGCGGAGGCGAGGCACGCCCCGGGGTGTTCCACCCAAGCCCCTCCACCGGCGTGGTCTCGGCGGAGGTGGATCGCTTCCTCGACCCCTCTGACGGCAGTGTTGGGTGGTTGGCTGGTTACGGCCGGCTACCGCTCGGCTATCTCGGTGATCAGGCCAAGACCGAAGCGACCTTTCCCACCATTGCGGGCCGACGGTGCACTGTCCCCGGTGACCGGGCCAAGTGGCTCGAGGACGGCACCATCCAGATGCTCGGGCGCGAGGCCACCACCATCAACACAGGTGGCGAGAAGGTGTTCTCCGACGAGGTGGAGCGTGCACTGGCGAGCCACCCCGATGTCCGCGAAGCCCTCGTGGTGGGCCGTCCTTCGGATCGTTGGGGCCAGGAAGTAGTGGCGCTGATCATCCTCGAGCCCGACCGGGCGTTCGACCGCGACTCTATCCTGGCCGAGGCGGAGCGGCACTTGGCCCGCTACAAGCTTCCGAAGGACTTCGTCACCGTGAGCGCCATCGAGCGCACCGCCGTCGGCAAACCTAACTATTCGTGGGCGCGCCAGGTCGCCGCGGCTGCGGGCCATGACCGCCCGCAGGCAATTCTGCGAACCTGTTAGGCAGCGACCCGGACGGGAAGGTGGTGGATCCCGTTGATGAAGTTCGAGCCCATCCGCTCGACGTCTCCGGTCACCTCGACAGACGAGAACCTCGACAACATATCGTCGAGCATTACCCGCATTTCCAGCTTCGCGAGGTGAGAACCGAGACAGATATGGGGTCCCACGCCGAAAGCGAGACGCGGGTTCGGATTGCGGGTCAGGTCGAGCGAGTGCGGATCGGCGAAAACGGCGGGATCCCGGTTCGCCGCGCTGTACCACATGACCACCTTGTCGCCTGCCCGGATGTGCTGCCCTTGCAGCTCGGTGTCCTGCGTCGCCGTGCGGCGGAAATGCATCACTGGCGATACGAAGCGGATCAGCTCGTCGACAGCCACCGGGAGCTGCTCCCGGTTCTCCCTGAGCCATCCCCATCTGCCTTGGTCGTGCAGAGCCTGAATCGACCCCGAGAGCCACCCAGAACCCGGGACCGCCCCGGTGGGGGCCTCCGCCGGCTGGACGGGTGCGATCATGCTCATGCGTCAACTCCCGTGAGTTTATATACTGACACTATACAATCGGTGGATGAATCCTGACGATGAGCCCTTGGTGGCGCTCTCGTGGGCCGCCAACGGGGTGGCGCTGGTCACGATCGAGCGCCCGAAATCCTTGAACGCTCTGACGATCCCGGCCGTCCGCCAACTGGCCGAGACGCTTCGAGCCGTGGGGGTCAACCCTTCGTGCCGGGTGGTGGTCGTGACCGGGGTGGGCAGCGCCTTCTGTGCGGGTGCCGACTTCGCTTTGTTCCAATCGTCTCGGGACAGAGGAGCCCAGCCGGGTGCTCCGGCAGCCGTCAGCGGGCGGCGCGGCGAGACGGGCGGGATGCTCGACGAGTTCCTCGGGGTGGTGAGAGCCATGCGGACCTGCCGTGCCCCGGTCATCGCGGCGGTCAACGGGGTCGCCGTCGGGGCGGGCATGGCGCTGGCGGTCGCGGCCGACGCCCGGGTGATGGCTCGATCGGCGACGTTTCGAGTCGGGACCGTGAAGGTCGGCTTGAGTGGTGGCGAGGCCGGGCTCAGCTGGCTGCTCCCGAGGTACATCGGCGTGTCGCGCGCCATGGAGATCCTGGTCACCGGGAGGCCACTCGGTGCCGAAGAGGCCTTCGAGATAGGGCTGGTGTCGGCCGTGGCGGAAGACGATGAGTGCGTGGCGGCGGCGCTCGCGCTCGCTGAGCAGATCTGCGCCAACAGCCC
>Ga0302324_100018722_pt1 | contig 13630 bp, 11 predicted proteins | sample Palsa_T0_1_FD_201949 | JGI IMG/M metagenome (GOLD analysis project Ga0302324, IMG submission 201949) | Peat permafrost microbial communities from Stordalen Mire near Abisko, Sweden - Palsa_T0_1 | ecosystem: Environmental > Terrestrial > Soil > Palsa > Peat permafrost | place: Sweden: Abisko...
GTCGACTTCTTCGAATGCCCGCGTATGGCGCACATGCACAACTTCGCCGGCACCCGAGAGCTGTTCTGGCAGCGCATCGAGACGTGGGCCGGCTGGGTACGAACAGCCCGGAACTCGCAGCCCTGACGCGTTACTCCCCGACTCGGAACTGGTAGGTGCCGGCGGTCACCGCTCTGTCGCCGTCGCCCTCGTCGTGGAGGGTCGTCCGCACTGCCGCCATTCCGTCGGACGCCACGACCGGTTCGGCCTCGGAGCGGAACGGGCCTACCTTCCCGCGCGCCAGGAACATCACGTGCGAGGAAACCGCCTGCACCTGATCGGTGCCCGTGGCCTCGGCCGCCAGGTCGAACGCAGCGGTCTCGAGCAGGACGAACTGCGGTCCGAGGTGCAGCGCCGCATCGGGAGAGGCGACTGCAGATGACAACACCGGCAGCACCCAATGCCCGTCGGGGCGACGTTCTGCCCCGAAGACCTGCCACAGCGGCGGCAGGTCCGGACCGTCCTCAATGACGATCGGCTCGACCGGCATCTTCCCGAGCCCCGAGGGGGGCGTGCCGATGCTCACCCCCTGGCCCTGCGTCAGCGCAAGGACCCGGTCCGGTTCGTCCGCGTCGACAATGCGCGAGCGGCTGTACGCCATCTGCCGGCCCTGCTTGAGGACCTCGGACAGCACCTCGAAACGTTGGACGTCGCGCCCCGGGTCGAGGACCTGGCAGGAGTGGATCACCGGGTTCGGCACCGCCTCCAGATCGCTCATGCCACCACCTTCGGGCGCAGCGATCCCCAGCACCGCGAGGAGAATGGCCCCGCTTGGGCTCCGCATGTCGCTCCGCAGCGTCACCGTGTTGTCGGTCGGGCCGAGGTCCATCTGCGACCAGGTGCGACCGATGTACCGGTAGCTCAACAAGCCGCCCCACCTCTGGCGCAGCTCGGCGGCGTAGGCCGCCGGATCCTCGCGCAAGTCCCGTATGTCTCTGGGCATCGGTCCTCAGTTCACCGCAACTGGTAGCTGATCGGGATGCTCTTCGGACCCTGCACGAAGTTGGCGCGGATCCAGGTCGGCTCGCCGTCCAGCTCAACGCGTTCCGCTCGTCCCAGGAGCTCCCTGAAGATGGCGCGGATCTCCATGCGGGCCAGGTGTGCACCGAGACAGAAGTGCCGCCCGAAGCCGAAGGCGAGTTGGCTCGCTGCGTTCTCCCGCCGGACGTCGAGGTGCGACGCATCGCTGAACACCGACTCGTCCCGGTTGGCCGACGCGAAGGAGAGCAGGAGATGGTCGCCCGGCTGGAACGCCACGCCGCCGACGGTGAACGGCTCCCGACAGGTCCGCATGAAGTGCTTCACCGGCGACACGTAGCGGATGAGCTCGTCGGCGGCCGAATGGATGAGCGTGGGGTCAGCCTGCAGGAGCGCCAGCTGCTCGGGATGATCGAGGAGGGCGAGCAGCCCGCCGCCGATCACGCTGGAGGTGGTGTCATGGCCGGCGGTCGCGATGATGACGTAGTGGCCGAGCGTGTCCATATCCGGCAGGGACCGGCCGTCGATCTCGGCGTTGGCGATGACCGAGGCCAAGTCGCCCGTGGGGTGCGCTCGCCGGTCCCCGGTCAGGGCGGTGAAGTAGTTCATGAAGTCGACGAGGACCCCGAATTGCGATTCGTCCTCCACCAAGCGGGCGATATCGGGGTCCTCGGCCCCGAAGAGCTCCTGGGTCAGCCTGAGCATGCGGGGGTAATCGTCCTCGGGCAATCCCAGGATCGTCAGGATGACGTGCAGGGGGAAATAGACGGCGACGTCGTTGGCGAAGTCGCAGCGGCCGCCCATGTCGGCCATCCGGTCGACGGATCCCGTCGCCAGGGTGTCGATCCGCTCCTGCAGGGTCTTGAGACTCGCCGGCTTGAACCAGTCGTTGACGATGTTGCGGTGGGCCTTGTGCTGATCCCCGTCCATCTGGATCAGCGTCTTGACGGGCACGTTCGTCGCCGCATCCACATGCGACGAAGGGGTGACAGTCGGATACGGAGCATTGGTGAAGACCTCGTGATTGCGTTCGACCTCCATGACGTCGGCGTGTGTCGTGATGGCCCAGAAGTCGGGGTACCCCTCGACGTGGACTTTCAGAATCGGGGACTCCTCGCGGATGCGCTGCGCCGCGGCATGCCAGGCCACCGGGTCGGCGTAGGCGGCGGGGTCGACGAAGATGGCGCCGAGGTCCTCGACGGCGATCGTGCTCATGGTGTCGAGCATACGAGAAGAGCATGGAAACTATCTAGAGGTTTCACGCCGGGTCCCGGACCCCTCCACTTGCCACGGCGGCGCTCCACCGCACACTCTTGAGCATGGACCTCGCCGACGACCTGCGTTCGCTCCTCACACTCGAGCGGGTCGACAAGGATCTCTTCCGCGGCAGGAACGCCAACTACGGGCCCCGCCGTACCCTCTTCGGGGGGCAGGTGGCGGCCCAGTGCCTGCTCGCCGCCGCGGCCACCGTCGAGCACGGACGGTTGCCGCACTCCTTCCACGGCTACTTCCTCCGCGCCGGGCGGAGCGACCTGCCCGTCATCCTCGAGGTGGACCGCGACCGGGACGGGCGGTCGTTCTCGGCCCGGCGCGTGGTCGCCATACAGGACGGCGAGGTCATCTTCTCCATGGTGACCTCGTTCCACGTCGAGGGCGAGGGCAGCCGCTTCGACGACGCGCCCCGGCGTGACGTGCCCGCACCGGAGGACACGGCGCACGGCGGGTGGAACACCCTCCTCGACGTGCGACCCGTGACGCCGACCGACTTCTTGAAGGGCGTGTTCACCGACTGCCTGTGGGTCCGCTCCGCCGTGTCCCTGGGCGACGATCCGCTGATGCATCGCGCCGGCTTGACCTATCTCTCCGACCTCGGCACCGGGTTCGGCCAGCAGGACAGGGCGCTGGTCGGCCGCGGCGGCCCGTCCATCGATCACTCCGTGTGGTTCCAGGAGGACATCCGGGCGGACGAATGGGTGCTGGTCGACCTGGTGCCGGTCAAGGCCCGCAGCGCCCGGGGCTGTTACCACGGCTCGCTGCGCGACCGCGACGGCCTCCTCGGCGCCACCATCTATCAGGAGCAGCTGCTGCTCCCCGGCTCGGCCGCCGACATGCTGGCCGCGGCTCTTCCCTCCGACGAGGACCAGCCGGTGGACGGTGATCCCGAGGAGGCGGCGGCTCGGCGGGGGGCGCACGAGGAGCACCCCGCCGGGAGCTGATCGGCGGACGGCCTTTGGCGCCACGCTGCCTCGCGGTGGCAGGGTGGCCTGGTCAGACACCGATAATAGAGGATACTCTTTAAGCCATGCCGATCGCCATCACCGAAGACCACCGGACCCTGGGGCAGACGGCCTCGGATTTCCTGGCCAAGCACGATTCCCGAGGGGCGGCCAGGCTCCTGCTCGAATCCGACACCGAGACCCTGCCCTCGTTCTGGGGGGACATCGCCGACCTGGGCTGGCTGGGCCTGCACATCCCCGAGCAGTACGGCGGCTCGGGCTTCGGGCTGCCCGAGTTGGTCGTGGTCGTCGAGGAACTGGGACGCGCCCTGACGCCCGGGCCCTTCGTGCCCACCGTGATCGCCAGCGCCGTCATTGACGCGGCCGGCTCCGACGAGCTGAGGGCACGACTGCTCCCCGGCCTGGCCGACGGATCCACGTTCGGTGGCGTCGCGCTCGAGTCCGACATCACGGTGCGCGACGGCCGGGCCGCCGGGACGGCGGCGGCGGTCCTGGGCGGTGGCCTCGCCCACATCCTCGTCCTTCCGGCCGGCGATGACGTCATCGTCGTCGACGCGTCGGCCGGCGGCGTGCAGGTGCAGGTGCCGCAGAACCTGGACCCGACGCGACGGGCCGCCCGGGTGACGCTGGACGGTGCTCCGGCCGAGATGATCGCCGGCGGACGGCGGGCGCTCGTCGACCTGGCCCGCCTCATTGTCGCGGCGGAGGCGACCGGCATCGCCACCGAGTGCACCGAACAGGCCGCCGCCTACGCCAAGGTGCGCATGCAGTTCGGCCGCCCCATCGCCACCTTCCAGGCCGTCAAGCACCACTGCGCCAACATGCTGGTCGCCTCCGAGCTGGCCACGGGCGCCGCGTGGGACGCGGCCCGGGCGGCCGACGAGGGCGCCGACCAGTTCACCTATGCCGCCGCCATCGCCGCCGCGCTGGCCCTCGCCGCCGGCGACGAGTGTGCGCAGCTCAACACCCAGGTGCACGGGGGCATCGGCATCACGTGGGAGCACGATGCGCACCTGTATCTCCGCCGGGCCACCGCCCTCGAGGCGTTCGTCGATGGCGAGGCGGCAGCCCGTGAGATCACCGACCTGGTCCGGGCCGGGACAGCGCGCACGCGCACCATCGACCTGCCACCCGAGGCCGAGCCGATGCGCGACGAGGTACGCGCCTTCGCGCAACGCGTGCAGGGGCTCGACGCCGCGGCGCAGCGCGACGCCATGATTGAGACGGGCTACGTCATGCCGCACTGGCCGAAGCCCTGGGGCCGCAACGCCGGGGCCGTCGAGCAACTCGTCATTGAACAGGAGTTCGCCGCGGCCGGCGTGCGGCGTCCGCAGTACTCCATCACGGGCTGGGTGATTCTGACGCTCATTCAGAACGCCACCGAGGACCAGGTCGAGCGCTGGGTCCTCCCCGCCCTGCGCCAGGACGTCATTTGGTGCCAGCTGTTCAGCGAACCCGAGGCCGGGAGCGACGCCGCCGGCGTCAAGACGCGGGGGACGCGGGTGGACGGCGGTTGGCTGGTGAACGGCCAGAAGGTCTGGACGAGCGGCGCGCACTACGCCAGCTTCGGGTTGGCCACCATCCGCACCGATCCTGACGCGCCCAAGCACCAAGGCATCACGACTGTGGTGATCGACATGCATGCTGAGGGCGTAGAGGTGCGCCCGCTGCGCATGACCACCGGGCAGTCGGAGTTCAACGAGGTCTTCTTCAACGACGTCTTCGTGCCCGACGACGACGTGGTCGGGCCGGTGAACGGCGGCTGGGCCGTGGCGCGGGCCACGCTCGGCAACGAAAGCGTCTCCATCGGCGGCGGCCAGGGCGGACAGACCACGCCGGCCGGCGCGGTGATCAGGCCGTTCGATGCCCATCCGGAACGCCTGCCGGGCGGGTCCGGACGGATCGGTCGCTACGTGGCGCAGACCGAGGCGGTCACGCTGCTCAACATGCGCACCGCCCACCGTGCGCTCATCGGTGGTGGGCCCGGCCCTGAGGGCAACGTCACCAAGCTGGTCCTGTCGGAACTCGGCCACGAGGCGTCGGCGATCACGGTCGCGGTGAGTGGACCCGGGGCCCTGTTCAGCGACGGCGCCGGTGCCGTGGTGTCGAGCTTGGTTCTCATGCACCGAGGCATGTCGATCGCCGGCGGCACGTCGGAGATCAAGCGCAACCAGATCGGTGAGCGCATTCTCGGGCTGCCGCGGGACCCGCTCATCAACTAAGACGCTCGCTGTACTCTCGGTTCGTGTCATCGCGGCTGGACAAATCATGGAAAGTTCTTGCCAGCCCTTCGACGAGCAGCGTGGACCGTTGCGTCGATATCTTCCTCAGACCCGGCGGTACCTTCGGCTTCGAAGAGTTCCGGCCTGATCCAGAGGACCGTGGCGCCTGGACGCCTGTCGCGTATTTCTCGGCTCAGGAGTACGACTCGGAGCAGAAGCTCTTGCCGCGGCCCGAGCACGTGTTCCCTGGCTCGGCGCCATCCTCGACGGAGGCCGTTAACCGTCACCCGACCGCGACTCGACGCGACCGCACGGCGCCGCCCTACGCCGGCCCGAAGGTGGTCTCCGGCGATCGCCAGTCCGTCGACACGAAGCGGTGTGCGATCAGCCAGCGCTCGCCGACGGGGACGAAGCGGTCCCGGTAGCGGCCCATGTGGTCCAGGCCGATCTCGGTGATGACGGTGAAGTAGCTGGCGACGAGCGCCTCGTCGGGCTGCACGGACTCGAACCGGATGTTGGTCACGTTGTGGCGCACGATCCGGCGTTTCGCCCCGGCGCCTCGCTGCTGCGCCGCTTGTTCCTGCGCCTGCGCCGCGGCGGGCGCTCCACCGAAGCGCGCCATGATGGCCGCGCGACCCTGGAGTGGTTCGGCACCGCGGATCTCGAGGACGCCGTCCTCGCAGAACGCCCCGGCGAAATCCTCCAAGAGATAGCGGTCTCCACTGTGGGTGTACTGCCCCAACGTGTCGCGGCACGCCTCACGGGCGGAGAGCTCCCACAGTTCCACGACGACGTCGACCTCTTTCTTCGGGTTGCGGTTGCGTCCATTGCGGACACGCCGATCCTACGCAGGCAACGGCGACCGAACCGGGTGCTGCAGGTGTACCCGACGCTCCCGTCCCCGGCCCGTAGAGTGCGCTCATGGCAGACGACCGCGGCGGTCCGGCCACCGGCCTCTTGAATCTGTTGATCGGTCCGCCCAAGCGGGCATCGCACGACGGATCGGGGAAGGACCGCATCACTCCGGTCCAAGGGTTGTCGGCCCTCTCGCTCGACGCTCTGACGTCAGTCGCCTATGGGCCCGAAGCCATCATTTTGGTGCTGGCCGTCGCCGGCGCAGGGGCGCTGCATCTGGTCCTGCCCATCACGATCGCCATCGTCGGCCTGTTGGCGATCTTGGTGTTCTCGTACCGCCAGGTGATCGATGCCTACCCGATGGGCGGCGGGGCCTACGCCGTTTCCCGGGCCAACTTCGGTGCCCACACGAGCCTCGTTGCCGCTGCCTCTCTGGTCGTGGACTACACGCTGACGGTGGCCGTCTCCATCGCGGCAGGCGTCGCCTCACTGCAGTCCGCCTTCCCGAGCCTGAACGGCGCCACCATCCCGCTCTGCCTCGGGATCCTTTTCTTCATCATGGTGCTCAACCTGCGCGGCCTCGGCGAGACAGCCCGGGCCTTCCTCCTCCCGACCCTGTTGTTCATCGTCGGCCTGCTGGCCATCATTGCCATCGGCCTCATCCACCCGCTCGGGCTCAACGAGGCGCAATTGGGTACGTCCCAGACGCCCACGGTGGGGCTCAAGGCGGTGACCTTCCTGCTGATCCTCAAGGCCTTCTCCGCCGGGTGCAGCGCACTGACCGGCGTGGAGGCCATCGCCAATGGCGTGCCGCTCTTCCGTGAGCCCCGCACCGTTCGTGCGAAGCGCACCGAGGTGCTGCTCGGCCTCATCCTCGGCGTCATGCTGCTGGGCCTGGCCGTCTTGGCCAAGCGCTGGCAGATCGGACCCCGCTCCGGACAGACCGTGCTGAGCCAGATCATGGCGATGTCGGTCGGGCGGGGCTGGGCTTACTACATCATCTCCATCACCATCACGGTCGTGCTGGCCCTGGCCGCCAACACCTCCTTCGGCGGGCTCCCCGTCCTGGCCAGCCTGGTGGCCCGCGACAATTACCTCCCGCACCTGTTCAGCATCCGGGGTGACCGGCAGACGTTCGGCAACGGCATTTTCGTGCTGACGATCCTGGCGGGCGCGCTCCTCGTGGCCGTCGATGGCAACACCAACGAGCTGATCCCCCTCTTCGCCATCGGGGTGTTCATCGGGTTCACGCTCTCCCAGGCCGGGCTGGTCGTGCACTGGTGGCGCGAGCGCCCGACCGGGTGGCGCCGCCGCGCCTGCATCAACGGCTTCGGCGCGTGCATCACCGCCATCGCCACCGTCGTCTTCTTGGTCTCGAAGTTCACCGAGGGCGCCTGGGTGGTCGTCATCGCCATCCCGGCCTTCATCGTGCTCTTCCTCCGCATTCACGCGTACTACGAGCGGGCGGCCAAGGATCTGCGCTTCGACGAGGACCCGGGGCGGCCCGAGCCGAAGCACACCATCGTGGTCGTCCCGGTCAATCGGATTTCGCGCCTCACCGAGCACGCGCTGAGCGAAGCCGAGTCACTCGGCCAGGAAGTGATTGCCGTGAGCGTCGTCCTCGAGGGCGGGGACGACGCCACCGCCTACGCCAAGCACCTCTTCGACGACTGGAACCGGTGGAACTGCGGCATACCGCTCCGCATCCTGCACACCGAGTACGCCTCTGTCGTCCAGCCCATCGTCGATTTCCTCGATCAGCTGCGGGCAGATCATCCCGACGATCAGCTGGTCGTCTTGATCCCCGTCATCCGGCCGGACAAATTGCGATACCGGATCCTCCACAACCAGATCGACCTCGTCCTCTCGGCGGCGCTGCGCGGACGGGACGACATCGTCGTGGCCCGGGTCACGGTACCCCTGGAGTCTCCGGATGACCAGCACAAGACCGGGCAGAAGGTCGAGCCCCAGCCCGACTCCCAGCCCGAGTCTGGAGCTGCGAAACCCTGACGTCCTGGCTCAGCGGCCCTTCCAGACGGGGTCCCGCTTCTCGATGAAGGCGGTCGCACCCTCCTTGGCGTCCTCGCTGCCGAACACCTTGGGCTGCCATTCAGCTGCGAGCACCTTGGCCCGTTCGAGGTCGGTCGACGCCGTGCGGACCATCTGCTTGGTCGCGTGCAGCGCCAGCGGGCCGTTCCGTGCGATCCGCTCGGCCAACGCCAGCGCGGCGTCGAGCACGTCGGCCGGTGGGACGACCTGGTTGATCAACCCGAGGGACAGCGCCCTCCCGGCGTCGATCGAATCGCCCGTCAGCGTCAGCTCGAGGGCCACCGCCAGGGGAATGCGCGTGCTGACGAACACGCCCCCGCCGGCAGCGAAGAGCCCCCTCTTGACTTCGGGTACCCCGAAGAGGGCCGCCTCCGAGGCCACGACGACATCGCAGCCGAGCAGGAGCTCGAACCCGCCGGCGACAGCGGTGGCGTTCGCTGCTCCGACGATGGGCACGCCGATCTCGCCATTGGTGAAGCGGACGAAACCGCGCATCGCATCGGGGTTTCCGCTCATGCCGCCCGAGCCGCCCTCGGCGAAACCACGCAGGTCCATGCCGGCACAGAAGGCCCGGTCGCCCGTCCCCGTGAGCACCACCGCACGGACCTCGGGATCCTTCTCGGCGTCCAGCATGGCGAGGCCGATGGCCGACAGCAGCTCGGGGTTCAACGCATTGCGTGCTTCCGGCCGGTTGAGGCGAAGCACCTGCACCGCTCCCCGCCCCTCTTTGACGAGAACCGGCTCGGCCGGCCCCTCCCTCGCAGTGTCCGTCATCAGGCCACGACCTTCCTCTTCCTAGACAGCGATCGCCCCGGTCGGGTAACCGAGTTCGCTCAGTATGGCCTCACCCGCCTGCGGGTTCGGCCAGGCCGTGATCGGCTGTCATGGTTTTAGTGCACTCAATAGGGACGACCAAGGAGAGCGGCGTTGGCCCGGCGGCTCTACCTCTTGAACGAGAAGATCACCGCGCCGCGGGCGACGGAACTGGACATGGTGGACGCGGTGCTCCCACCGGCGTCAAGACAACTTCAACGCCGCCGAGGACGAGGTGGAACGGCGGTGCTGGCGTTACGCCCACGAGGCCGAGAACCAGTTGACGTCGGCCAGGACATTCAGCCGAAGTGCCAGGAACAGCGAGCCGAGGAGCCGCCGCAATCTGAGTCAGCGTGACCGGTCGGCGCTCACGTGAGACGACGCCGGCGCGGCCGTGTGGAATGTCCCGGACGCCGAGGCGAGGGGTCCGCTCCACACTCCCACCGTGGCGGCAATGGCGCAGAGGATCCCGGCGGCGGCGACCCGTCCCTTGTGCAGCTGCATCCGTGCACTCTTCCTCCGAAATGTTGGGGGAAGACGAGGGGAGCATAAGAATCGGCAAAGAATCGTCAGACCGGCTCAGCGGCAGCGGCTCGCTGGCACATTCCTCGCCGGCGGCCTTGCGCTCCGCCACGATTTCGTGGTGCCGTTCGAGCATCTGCACGGCCTGGGCCGCCAGGTCGGCGGGCGTCCTCCCGACACTTGTCGACGACCTCGCCGGTCAGGATGTGCGTGTCTCCGATGTAGTTGAACTTAAGGATCTCGCTCGACTGCGACACCGTCGACCACCGACCCGGGACTTCCAGGCGGGCTGACGTCGTTCCGCCGGACCGGCTCAGCGCACGAGCCCGCCGAGCGCCTCGAGGTGGCGGCGCATGCGATGGCGCGCCAACTCGCGGTCACCAGCGTCAATGGCGGCGGCGATGCCCTCGTGTGTCCGGTGCGCCTCGGCCTTGATCTGGTTGCGCGTCTTCGGAGCCAGCCGCTCAATCTGGTGCAGGCGACTCAGGCGGATCAGCACCAGGGCGACCAGCTTCAGGACCCGGTTGTGCGCTGCGACGGCGACGGCGGCGTGCAGATCGCGCACGGCTTCGACCAGCTCGACGTCGGTCGCGCTCTCCTCCCTGAGAAGTGCGTCACGCATGTCCCCGGTTCCCTCGTGGTCGATGCGCTGCGCGGCCAGGTCGCTGATCGCCACCTCGACGCCGGTGCGCAGCTCGGCCAGATCGGCGAGCGTCACGCCGCGGCGGGCCAGGTAGATCGCGGCCGTATCCGTGACGGCGTTGGCGCTCGGGGCCATCACGAAGAGGCCGCCTCCGGGGCCGCGCCGCATGCGTGCGATGTGGTGATACTCCAACAGCCGGACCGCTTCCCGCAGCAGCGCCCGGCTCACCCCCTCGCGGGCGATCAGCTCGGGCTCGGTCCCGACCAGATCCCCCGGTTGGAGGTTTTCGGCCACGACGGTCTGCGTGATGTGGCGAGCCACGGCCTCGGCACCCTTGCCCTGGGGCGACTCCGCCAACACGACCGAGTCGGGGAGCAGCTGGCGGGTGGAGCGGCGGCGGCGGAAGAACTCCGCTTCGGCGTCGAGATGCTTCCGCATGCGATTGCGGGCCAGGCCGGCATCGCCCGCCATGATGGCCTCGGCGATCTTGGCATGGGCGTGTTCCGTCTCACGGCCGAGGGCCTTCCCGAAGTGTTGCCAGTCCGGTGAATACAGCTGGGCGACCCGGTTGAAGACGTCGACGAACAGCTCGAGCCCGGCATTGCGACTGATCTCGGCCACCAACATGTGCAAGCCACGAGGACCGCCACCCGGGTCGACGAAGCGCCGGAGTGCCGCCAGGTCGGCCTCGTCGGTCCGTTCGGCCGCCAGCTGACAGGCCAGCTCCTCCAGAATGATGCGGGCTTCGAAGATCTCGTCGAGGGTGGCGTCGACACGATGCAGGTAGAGCACGACGGCATCGCTCACCGCGCCGACGGTCGGCTCGGTGATCACGAGGCCGCCGCCGGGGCCACGACGGGTGCGCGCCACCTGCTGATGCTCCACCAGCCGCACCGCTTCGCGGAAGACGGCGCGGCTGACGTGATAGCGCTCGAGCAGGTCGGCCTCGGATCCCAGTACCTCGCCCACCGGCCAGCCCAGCGCCATGACGTCTTCGACAATGCGATCGGCCACCTTGGCGGCGCGCTTGGCATTGGACTCGGTGCCCGGACGCGGCATCTCACGCGAGGCCGTGGGCGTCGTCATGAGGCCAGACTATCCAGGGAATCTGGCAGCGCAGACGTTTTGACCTGCATCTTCATCAATAGAGTGGTCCCAAAGGTTTCGACCGTCGACCCCCCACCTAACATGAAAACATGATTTGCGAACAGGGCCTCCGGTGCTCTCGCAGCTGAGCCCCCCTCCCTCGGATCCCGCCGTCGCGCCCCCGGCGCGCCGGCCCGGTTCCGTGCGGCGCACGTCGACCGTGCTGATGTCCTGGCCCGGTGGCCTGGGCACCGATCTGCACCTGAAGGCACGGGCCCGCGACCTGCTGACACCGGTCGCAGGCGAACCCGTCATCGTCGATCGGGCCGATCTGTTCGCGGTGACCGGCCGCGAGCGCGACATCCAACGGATCGAAGCAGATCCGGCGCCGGCTGGTCTGCAGCGGTTGGTGGGCTGCCGTGCCGGCGGCAACCTCCGCAAGGCGATCGCCGCCGAACTACCCGATGAAGCGGCGAGCGGAGCACCGCTGCACCTGCTGCTCGACGACCTGGCCGGGTCCACGCTGATCTCGGGCTTCGTCTTCATCCGCTGGCTCGACCACCTCCCCGAAATGCGCGAGCGCCTGACCAAGGCGCCGGTCCATCAGCGGATGGAGGACATCTGCTCGGGATTCCAGTCCGGCTCGAGCGCCCTGCGCAGCGACGGTTCCATCGTCCACAACCAGAACACCGCCTACCCCGGGCCGCTCGCCGATCCGGCCGACCCCCTCAGCTGGCACGAGCTCGACGAGCCACCGGTCCCGGCCATGCGACGCGCCCGCCGCATCGACGTGTGGTTGGACGGGGACACCATCGGGATCGACGCCATGTTCCGCGACAGCGCCTGGGATCCCGACGGCCGCGAGCTGGTCGTGCACGAGTACCAGATGCTCGGTCAGGCTGATCGGGCATCAGGCGTGCTGCTGTCGGTCACGGCCGTCCCACGCGTCCTGCCCTATGCCGAGTGTCCCGGCGCGGCACCGAACGCGGCATGGATGGCCGGCACCGAGCTGCGGGCGATGCGCACGGAGGTTCTGGCGCGGCTGCGCGCCGCCGACTGCTGCACCCATCTCAACGACGGGCTGCGCTCCCTCGCCGAGGTACCCATCCTGGCCGCCTCCCTGTCAGGCTGAGAAGCGCCACCCGGAGGAACCACCATGCCCGAGACAGCGCCGGTGACCCGGGCGGGACGGCCCCGCCGCTTCGAGTCCGAGGACGAGCTCCGCATCCTGCTCGACGCCGCGCTCGTGGTCATGGAGCGCAATGGGTACGTCGACGCGGCGGTGGCGGACATCTTGCGCGAGGCCGACCTCTCGACCCGCTCTTTCTACCGGCACTTCCAATCGAAGGACCAGCTGCTGTGTGCGCTGTTCCGCCGGGAGGCCGATACCGCGGCGGCGCGCCTCCGGATCAACGTCGACGCGGCGCCCACACCCGGGGAGGCTTTGGACGCCTGGATCGACGAGATCCTCAGCTTCGGCCATGACCGGGTCAAGGCCGCCCGCGTCAGCGTTCTCGGCTCACCCGGCGCCATGAAGGCCGAGGGCTATGCGCAGGAGATGCGCCATGCCTCGGCGGTGCTGATCGCGCCGCTCGAGGAGCTCCTGCGTCTCGGTGTCGCCGACCGCTCGTTCCCCCTGGCCGATCCGGTCGCCGATGCACCTCTCATTCAGACGGTCGTCTGGGCCGCGGCGGGCCTGAATCCGGCCCGGGACAAGCCGTCCTCGCGCGCCGATGCGGCGCGCCAGGTGCGCTCGTTCTGCGAGCGGGCGCTGGGAGTGACGACAGCATCCGGGGGCTGATGACAAGCGGCGCCGGCGCGTGGCGGACGTCCGAGGTGGTCAGATCGTGGCCTGCTCCGTGAGCGACCACAGGGCCGGCTCGCCGTCCTCGACCTGCACCAGCCCGTCGATCTCCAGCACACGCAGGTGCGAGACGGCCTCACCCACGGCAGCTCGGCGCATGAAGCCGGCGATGTCGTCCCAGGGGCGGGACCACTTCATGTGCGAGGCCACGTCCCAGGCGGTGTGCGGTCCCTCCCGCAGAATGGCGATCACCTCGCCGAAGCGCTCCCGGTGGTGCTGGCGCAGCTCCTCCAGCCGGGCGTGCAGGTCGTCGAAACGGTACTCGTGGGCCGGCTGCACCTCGCTGACCAGGTACGGCTCGAGCTTGTCGAGCGAGGCCAGG
>Ga0302324_100018725_pt1 | contig 13629 bp, 12 predicted proteins | sample Palsa_T0_1_FD_201949 | JGI IMG/M metagenome (GOLD analysis project Ga0302324, IMG submission 201949) | Peat permafrost microbial communities from Stordalen Mire near Abisko, Sweden - Palsa_T0_1 | ecosystem: Environmental > Terrestrial > Soil > Palsa > Peat permafrost | place: Sweden: Abisko...
TTGAAAGATGGCCCACCAAGCGAAGAGACGATGCGTTTGTTGCGGAGCCAGCAGCGCTTTTGGGTGGTCGGGCAGGATGCCGCCACCGAGATGCCGGTAAATCTGCCGGGGCAATGGCGAATGGATGTCTTCCGCCCAACCGGCCCGGTGCTGATGCTTTGGGATGTGATTCCGGATAATTCGCCGGCTACTTCGTCGGACTCGACGGCACCGTCGCGTTGAGCACGCCGACGACTTGCGTGATCGTGCCGGCGGTGCTGGGCGTTTGGTTGTCGGTGGTGAAGAGACAGAAGGTGCCTTGAATGCTCACGCGGATCGTTGGCGCTTCGCCGGTGAATGCGATGCTGACATCCATCGGCTGTAGAACCTGATTGTTGGTGAGAAAAATGCCATACGGAGAATTTTGTTTTTCGATGCTGCCCGAACTGCTCGACCAGACCGATCCATCGATGTGCGCTGGATCGGTCGCATCGGGAAGGATCATTCGCAGGTCGTATGAATTGACGGTCTGCTCGGCATTGAGCGAAGACTGCGGCTGGTCGCTGTACAGCCGGGCGACGATCTTGCCATCGTCGGTCTTGCTCAGCCGCAACATCGCCGGGCCGAAGTTAACCGCGCGGTCGCCGATCATGAGCGCGGATTTGCTGGGCTGTGTGGTGTCGTCGGCGAGCGGTTTGGCGATGACAGGCGCTGGGCCGTGCGTGACGGTCGGCCCGTCATCGGTGGAAGATTGGTCGGCCGATGGGCTGCGCCCGCAGGCGGCCAGAACCGCCGAGCAGGCGAGAATTGCAAAAAGTCGCCGGAAATCCATTGAATCCGCCATCCTCCTGAAACCGGCAGGAAGCGAGTATATCATATATCATCGGATGTCTCCGGCAGAAACCGACATTCTCTGTGAAACCTGCGGCTACACGCTCAACGGCCTGCCCGATGCCGGCCGCTGCCCGGAATGCGGCGCGGAATACGATCTGCTGGCATCGCCGCCGTTTCGCCAACCCCCGGCCTGGGAAAGAGTTGCCGACGGACGCAGCGCATTCTCCCGATTCCTCGCAACCAGCGCCCACGTCATCTTCCGACCCACCGATTTTTACCGAAAACTCAATTCCCGCGGCGATGTGAAGCCGGCACTGTCATTTGCCAGAATCCATTGGGCGATCACCGCCATCCTGCTCGGATTCGGCGTCTGGGTGCATTCGCTCTGGTCCTACGGATACAGCGCGATCCACCTCCCGCGCCCCCACTGGCTCGATCCCACGATTCTCATCGCCGCTCCGATCCTGATCTACATCGCCATCGGCGTGACACAGGTAGTGGCGGCGCGCCTCACAGCTTTCGAGGCCATGAAAATGCACGGGCTGCGTTTGCCCTATCGAGTGGTCCTGCGAGCCCTCTATTACCACGCTGCCCATTGGATTCCCGTCGCGCTTCTTTTTCTGATCACCATCTGCGGGTATCGCATCCTCTACGCCAGCGGATACGTCGATCAATACATCAGCGGCCCGAAATATCTGATCGTCATCAGTGCTGAAGTCGTCTTCTCCGCCGGATTTCTCTTCATCACCTACTGGACCGCGATGAAAAACCTGATGTTTGCAAATCGATGAAGAGAATTGACCGCCAAGGCGCCAAGACGCCAAGGGAAGAAAATACGCCAAGAATTAAAATCTTGATTGGAATAATGCTCAATTCAATTTCAACCTCTTCTCTGCGTATTTTCCTACCTTGGCGTCTTGGCGTCTTGGCGGTCAATCAGCATTTGTATTCGATCGGCCGCGCCGCCGGGAATGGAATTCTTTCCCCATGACCGGCTTCTCCACCAGCCCCCGATTCGTCGAGCACCTCACCGGTCCCAATCATCCCGAGCGTCCGGATCGGATTCGGGCGATCGCCCTGGCGGTGCGGAATGCGGGGCTGATCGACTCGCCAAATCCATTCCCGGATTTCGTGCTCGATCTACAGCTTCAGCCGGTCGGCGGGGAAAAGCTGGTCGAGATCGAGCCGGATTTGGCGGAGGAAAAATGGATTCGACTGGTGCATACCGCGGAGCACATTGAAAAAATCCGACGAATCTGCGCCGGCGGCGGAGGTGTGTTGGATTCTGGCGACACCGTTGTTTGCCCCGTCAGTTTTGATATCGCCCGGCTTTCCTGCGGCGCGGTGCTGAAGTGTTGCGACGCGGTTGTGGATGGCCCAGTGCAGCGCGCCTTCGCCGCCGGTCGTCCGCCGGGACATCATGCCGAGCCGCAGGCGCCGATGGGATTTTGTCTCTTCAGCAACATCGCGATTGCGGCGAGATATCTGCAGGAACGCCACGGCATCGGAAAAATCGCCATCGTCGATTTCGACGTGCATCACGGCAACGGAACCCAGGCGGCCTTCGAGGATGATGAAACCGTCCTCTTCATCAGCCTCCACCAGCATCCGCGCACCTGTTATCCCGGCAGCGGACATGAATGGGAAACCGGCGTCGATCACGGCATCGGGGCAACGCTGAACATCCCCATGCTCCCCGGCGCGGGCGATGACGAATATCTCGCGGCATTCCATGGAAAAGTGTTGCCCAAGCTCGATGAATTTCGCCCGCAATTTCTGCTGATATCCGCCGGGTTCGATGCCCACCGCGAAGACCCGCTGGCGAAAATCGAATTGAGCGAAGAATGTTTCGAAACCATGACGCGGTTGCTCGTGCAATCGGCCAATGTCCACGGCGGCGGCCGCGTCGTCAGCTCGCTGGAAGGCGGATACAACCTGCGAGCGCTGGGCCGCGGTGTCGTGCGGCATCTGATTGGACTGCGAGCATAAAAAATGTTCATCGCGGATGCACATCTCGATCTTGCTGACAACGTGATGGCCGGCCGGCCCGTGGATCGGCCGGCGCGGGAGCAGAAACCGGATGAGTGGGGAATTCCAACCGTTGGCCTTCCGGATTTGCGAGAAGGCTCTGTCCGTCTCATCGGCGCGACGCTGTTCTGCATGCCGTCCATCGACGGCCGGCCCGGATATCACAATGCCGAGGAAGCTCATGTGATGGCGATGCGGCAGCTCGCGTGGTACCGCGCGCAGGAATCAGCCGGGAATTTGAAAATCGTTCGGGCAAAAAATGAATTGCGCGATGAGCCCGGCATCCAGGCGGTGCTGATTCTCGAGGGCGCCGATCCGCTGCGGGATGATCGCGACATGGAGATGCTGTTCGACGCCGGTGTGCGCGCGGTCGGACTTGCGTGGAAGCGCACCAGATTCGCCGGCGGCACCGGCGCGCCGGGACCGCTGACCGCCGAAGGCGTGGCGATGATGAAAACGCTCGATCGCCTCGGCGTAATCCACGACACCTCGCATCTCGCGGAAGAATCCTTCTGGGAATTATTGCGGCGATCCGACGGCCCCATGATTGCATCGCATTCCAATTGCCGCGCCATCGTGCCGACCGATCGGCAATTGTCGGATGAAATGATCCGCGCGATTGCCCAGCGAGGTGGTGTGATCGGTATTAATTTCTACGACAAATTTCTGCTTCCGCCAGCCGAATTCGGCAAACGACGGGCGACACTCGACGATGTGACGCGGCATGTTCGGCACATGTGCGATGTGATTGGTGATGCGCAGCACGTTGGCCTGGGCACGGATATGGATGGTGGGTTTGGGCAGGAGAATATTCCGGTCGAGATTCAGACGGCGGCGGATTTGCCGCGCGTTGCGGAGGCGCTGGGGCGCGCGGGATTTGGGCCGGCGGAGGTTGAGGGGCTTATGGGGTTGAATTGGAGGCGGTTTTTTCGGGAGAATCTGTGAGTTGGGGCGTACGTTTGGCTAGCCCGGTGAGGGTTGGATGATTCGAGCGGCGTTGGGATTTCTGGCGATTGGATTGCTGGCGCTGGTGGCGTCGAGCCCTTTCATCGCGCATGGATCGTCGCGGGATTTTCTGCGGAGCGTTTTTTGGATTTGCTGGTGGGGATTCATCGTGCTCATGGCGTTTGATTGGCGGCTTGGGCGATTGGATAAAAAGCGTCTGCTGCTCCATCTGGAAGGGAAGTGCGAATTCTGCGGATACGATCTGCGCGCCACGCCGCTGCGTTGTCCCGAATGTGGTTCCACGCCGACGCTGCGGCGGTCGGCGATTCACACTCGATTGTGGGAAGTGCCAAAGGAACGCGGGGTTTTATTTTATATCGGCGTTACGTTCATTGCGCTATTGCTGGTCGCTTCGAGGTGGTTGTGGTGATTTCATTCCAGAAAAAATATCTGCACAAATCCGGGACCATGAACGCCGGTGACCAAACTTCCCTCGATGTCGGCGGTTTTGGACGGGCCGGTGATCAACGTAATCTGCGGCGGCGGCTGGATCGCGGACATTTTTCGCGTGAGGTCAAGCAAATCGGCGACGAGATTCTTCGGCTCGACGATGGCTATATGAATCGGCGGGAAAAGCGACAGAGCCCGCCCATGTTTCGTATCGGGAAGAATCGCGAGGCTGGCGGTCTCGGCGACGGCGGCCCAGACATCGGTGATGCCGCAATCCAATTCATAGGCGACGTCGAGGGTAAGCTCGTCCCACGTCTTCAGGTCGATGTCGCGGGATTTGAGAGATTCCTTGAGGTCCAATTTTTCCAGCAGCGGAGAGATCGACATGCCAACAAGTTGGCAATTTTGGGATTTCAGAAACGCGGCTAGTTTTTCGGGGAGATTTTCATGGTTAACCAAATCAATGTGGAACTTCGCTTCGGCGGCGTTCTGGAGAAACAATGGGCGTAAATCAGCGCCAGTGTCGACAAGCCGCGCGATTGATTCATCAATCGCTGGTGGAATGGGAACGGTGGAAATCGGTTGATCGCGGCCCAGCGCTTTGCGGACGACAGCGATCAGATTGGGCTCGGTCGTGTCGCTCAATTGCGGTCCTTCCACAATTGATGAAATGTCTTTCGCGCCGGCGGCGGCATGTCACGCACCTGCGTCCAGCCGCTCGCCGCCATCGGAAGTTTCTGAATCCAGCCGGTCTTCTTGGCGCGGCGGCGAAGATCGAATTTCTGCAAACTCCCGATCAAACCGTACAAAAATGGGCTGCGCATTCCCCAGGCCCAAAGACGATAAAACATCCGCTCGAGTCGGCCATTGAGATGCTGCCTGACGATGTCGCGCCGCATGTTGATCAGATGTTTTGGAATATTGATTTTGACTGGACACGCCTCGTAACACGCGCCGCAAAGACTGCTGGCCTGTGGCAGGTCTTTGAAAGTTCCGAGCCCCTTGAAGAGCGGCGTGATGAGCGCGCCGATCGGGCCGGGATAGACGCTGCCATACGCATGCCCGCCGATCTTGCGATAAACCGGACAAGCATTCAGGCACGCGCCGCAGCGAATGCAGCGAAGCGTTTCCCGATATTCCTCATCCGCCAGAATTTCCGTCCGGCCGTTGTCGAGCAGCACGAGATGAAATTCCTCCGATCCGTCTTTTTCGCCGGATTGTCGCGGCGCGCCGAAGATGTTGGTGTAGATCGTCATCGGCTGGCCCGTTGCGCTGCGGGCGAGAAGTTTGAGCATCACCGCCAGATCATCGAGGCGCGGAATAATTTTTTCGATGCCGACCAAACTCACCAGCACGCGCGGCGTGGTGATGGATTGTCGCGCATTTCCCTCGTTTTCCACGACACAAACCTGCCCGGTCTGGGCGATCAGAAAATTCGCGCCGGTCATCCCCAAATCGGCATGGCGAAATTTGTCACGCAGAAACGCCCGGGCCTGCTTCGTGAGGCTTTCGGGATCGTCGTTGTAGGGTGTGTGGAAATATTCGCTGAAGAGCCGGGCGATGGAGGCGCGGTCCTTGTGCATGATCGGCGCGACGAGATGACTCGGTTTGTCGTGGCTGATTTGCACGATGAATTCGCCCAGATCGGTCTCGACGAGGTCCAGTCCGGCGGATTCGAGAAAATGCGCCAGCTCGATTTCCTCGCTCACCATCGACTTGCTCTTGATGATGCGTTTGCAGCCGGCTTTTTTGGCGATGTTGAGGATGATTCGCCGCGCGTCGTCGCCAGTGGAAGCGAAATGCACATGGCCGCCGTTGCGGCGGACGGAATCGACGAGTTGCTGGAGATAAAAATCGAGATTGTCCAGCGTATGTTGTTTGATCTGCCCGGCCAATTCCCGAAGCGCATCGGGATTGGGCAACTCGGCCATCCGTTGCTGTCGGCCGTCGTATTGCCGCTGCGTGTTGCTGGCGACCGCCAACATGAGCCGCTTGTCGCCGAGCGCTTTTTCGCTCAATTCATTGAAATTAAATTTTTCGGCGGTCTCGGGCATGAGAAAATTGTATCGGGATCAATGACATCCAACAGCATCTATGCCTCCCCGTATCCATTCGCCTTCGCCGGCCAGGTTAGCAAAAAAAGAAATGTCCCGATCCCCGCAACGAACAGCAGGCAGATGAAAACCGCATCCCATCCTTCATGCTGCGCCAAATATCCCAATCCCCAGCCCGAGAGGACGGTGCTGATGTAGCCGAAGAATCCGGTCAGGCCGACGGCGGTGGCGGCGGCGCGTTTGGTGGCGAGATTGGCGGCGGCGACGCCGATCAGGGCTTGCGGGCCATAGACAAAAAATCCGGCGCTGGCCAGCAGCAGTGTGCTTCGCAGCGTGTAGTGGGCGGGACTTTTCCAGAAGAAAAACAGGGACACGCCGCACAGGATCATGTAGAGCGCGCTCATGCGCGATGCTTTGCCGGCGAAGAAACGATCGGTGAGCCAGCCGCTGACCAGAATCCCCGCCAGGCCGGCGACTTCAAAACCCGCGACCATCCACGCCGCGTTGGTCAGTTCCAATCCCTTGTTTTCCTTCAGGATCGTCGGACCCCAGTCCAGCACGGCGTATCGGATGGTGTAAACAAAAAAATTCGCGATGGAAAAGAGCCAGATAAATCGATTGCCGAACACTCGATGCGCCAGCGTGATGCCAAATTTCTCATCCTCGGCGGCCGGCATCGCGGTGCCTTTTACCTCGGGCAATCCGACCGATTCCGGCGTGTCGCGCAGCCAGACGATCAGCAGCATCGCCATCACAATCGCCAGCGCCGCCGGCACAAAAAAGCAGAGCCGCCAGTCGTGCGGGGCGAGATATCCGCAGAGGATCAAAATCGCCGCGCCGCCGATGGTGTGGCTGGTGTTCCAGAGCGACATCTTGGTGGCCATTTCCTTCGGCTCGAACCAATGTGTGAGCAGCCGCGCGCAGGGCGGATATCCAAGTCCCTGGCACCAGCCGTTGATCATCCAGAAAATCCCAAGCCAGATGACGGCGGTGTTGAAGCCGAAAAATACGTTCATGATGGCCGAGGTGATCAGCCCCAGCGCCATCATCATCCGCGCGTTGGCGCGGTCGCCTAGGAATCCGTTGGCGAATTTAGAAACTCCGTAGAGCACGCCGTGAAGCGTGAGGAACAATCCCAGGCTCGATTTGGAAATGCCAAGTTGTTTTTCCATCACCGGCATGGCGACGGAAATATTCTTGCGAACGAAATAGAACATCGCATAACCAACCGTGGACCAGAACAGAATCTTCGGCTGGTATTTCGCATATCCCCGTTCGATTTTTTTGGGATCGGATTCGATGACCTCCAGCGCCGGCGCCGGCCGCAGGAATCGCGGAACCCGACTGACCGGCTCCCGCTGAAGGCTTGCGCTTGTGTCAAGGGACATCCAAATCTCCGTTCGCCGGGATCAGGATATGTCGAGGCGGGATTCGATGCGAATTTTGGGTGTTTTTTAGACGGGGTTCTGCATTTGCGCGGCTAGACTGCTCTGGTGTTCAGCATAAAGCCTGATCCTGTGACGCAGGGCGTCGGCGATGAAATACGGATTCCTTGCGGCCTGAATGTCCACTAAATCGACCGGCCGACCCACGACTCGTTCCAATTCCTGAAGCAAACCGAAATACTGATCGACAAGGCCGGATGAATCGCGCTTGTCGAAGAGGACCAAAAAATCCACGTCGCTGGTGGCTGGATCGAAATCGCCGCGCGCGACGGACCCGAATGCCTCCAGGCACATCACGCGGTATTTACGACAGAGCACTTCGATCTGATCAAGATGTTCTGCGAGAATCGGTAACATCGTTGGCTGATTATACCATGATGAATCAAACCGGGTTCTGCATTTCCGCGGATGAAATCTCAATGGGCGCGGGGGTGATTTCCATGTCCGTCATATCCTCCCCCTGCGAAACGGCGATCTTTTTCTGGCGCACCAGTTCCAGCAGGGCCAGGAAGATGCCGATCATTTCGCTGCGGCTTTTTCGGCCAAGGATCAGGGCTCGCAATGTCAGGCGGCCCTCGCGCTTGAGGCGGTCTTCGATATCGGCGGCGTGGAGGTCGATGGGAGTATCGTCGTAAGTCACCTCGTGGATGGATGGGCCACGAATTCCCACTTCGCGCATCAATCGGCTGAACGCCGCCAGAAGATCCCAGACCTGCACCTCTTCGAGATCCACCGGCGGCGGCTCATCGGCGGCGCCGGGTTGGGCGGCGGGGACGCGCGGGAAGCGATCTTCCTGTGTCCTTTGCCGTTGGGCCAGAAGGGCGGCGGAATCCTTGAGTTTCTTGTATTCCAGCAATTGCCGGACGAGTTCGTAGCGTGGGTCCGCCAATTCCGCCGCGGCTGTGGAATCCCCCTGGCTCACCGGCGGCTTGGGCAAAAGCATGGCGCTTTTGATCTCCATCAACGTCGCGGCCATCACCAGAAAATCGCCGGCGACATTGATATCCACCCCCTGATCCTCCCGCATTTGCCGGATCATCTGCACATATTGCATGTAGGTGTCGAGGATTCTGACGATGGGGATATCGTAAATATCCAGCTCATCCCGCTTGATGAGATACAGCAGGAGATCGAGGGGGCCGTTGTAAACTTCCAGTTCGACGCGGTATTCCACATCCATCCTTGGTTGTCGATTGATTGATTTTAGTGCCGGGCGATTCATAATCCAGTGAATCTATGTCCCAATCCATCGCGGAATTTGCCAAAAGTGTCATCCAGGCCGAGGCGGCGGCGGTGAAAGCGATGGAATCGGCCATCGGCCCGGCATTCGAAAAAGCTGTCCGATTGATGCTGGATTGCCCGGGATCGGTGCTGACCACGGGCATCGGCAAGGCGGGGCACGTGGCGCGGAAATTGTCCGCCACCCTCGCCAGCACCGGCACGCCCAGCCATTTTCTTTCACCCGCCGATGCCGTGCATGGCGATCTTGGTTCGATTCGCCGCGGGGATGTGGTGCTTATTCTTTCGGCCAGTGGGGAAAGCGATGAAATTTTGCGTCTGCTGAGCCTGATTAAAAAGCTGGATCATCCGGTGATCGCCATGACCGCGTCGGCGGCAAATGGATTGGGTAAACATGCGGATGTGGTGCTGGAGATGGGCAAAATCGAAGAGGCGTGCCCATTGGGACTTGCCCCAAGCGCTTCGACGACGGCCATGATGGCGTTGGGGGATGCGCTGGCGTTATCGGTGATGAAATTGCGGCAATTCACCGCCGAGGATTTCGCCATGTTCCACCCGGCAGGGCAGTTGGGACGGAAACTGATCCGGGTGAAAGAAGCGATGACCTTCCGGCGCGGCGAGAATTTGCCGATCGCATCGGATCAACTCACCATCGGGCAGGTGCTGCATGAGGTGAGCAACATCAAACGTCGCAGTGGGGCGGTGATTTTGATCGGGGCGGATGGAAAGTTGAGCGGGATTTTCTCCGATGGCGATCTGCGGCGATTGGTGACCGATGACGATGGCTCGGCCCTCTCGCGGCCGATTGGGCAAGTGATGACCCGATCCCCCAAGCGCGTGGATGAAAACGCCTTGGCCAGCGAAGCGATGGCGATCATGCGGCAATTTCGCATCGACGAGCTGCCGGTGGTCGATAGCAAGGACCAGCCGGTTGGGTTGATCGATGTGCAGGATTTGGTGGTTCTGAAGATGCTGGATGTCGATCCGGGCGGATGAACTTTTGGCAGCGTGCGTGATGTGGGTAATGGAAATGACAAACACATTTTGCCGCGACCCCCAGGCGAGCGCGCATTCGCTTTGCGACGAAGGATTTCTATCGGTGACGTTTTCCATGCCGATCGAGGGCGCGAACTCGAATAGGAGAAGGCGCTGGCGCTGCGAAAGCCACTGGCTGCTCCGACGACGTTCGCTGTGGCATTTTCCGTGGAAACGAGAATGCAGAGTTCCCGCCTCCGGCGGATGGATACCAAGGACTTTCGGCCACGGGCCGACCCTCAACCGTCCGTCACGCCCCGTTGTCCGACCTCCGCTTCGGATTTCGCATTTGCAAGGGAGGTCGGACATGCGGGGCTGTGAAGGACGGTTGAGGTCGAGCATGTGCTCGAAACTCCTTAGCATCTCGCCGACGCAGGCGGGAAACTTTTCTTTCATTTGCAAAAGGACGCGTCGAACGTCGGCAGGCCAGCCAATGGTCTTCGCAGCGCCAGCGCCTTCTCCTATTCGAGTTCGCGCCCTCGATCGGCATGGCAACGGTCAACGACAAAAATCTTTCGCCGGTAAAGCGATCGACGGAATTACACGTTCCTCACTTGAACCGGGTTAATTGAACGATGCCACGATATTCCTCCAGTCGCCCCGGTTCCTATCGCCATGCTTCATCTCTGCGCCGGATTGCGCCATTTGGGATCACATTGCTGGCGGTGGTGGGGGCGTTCATCATTTATCTTCGGTTCCAGCCGTCGCTGGCGTTTCATTCAAATCAATCCAACGAACCGGCGGCGATTCATCCGGCACAGCAAACCAACGGCGAAACGCTGGGGCCGGGCGAAACGCCGTGGCTGCAGCACCGCGATCCGCAGACGATGGAGTTGGAATACCGATTCCGGGCGGATTTTTACGATCCTCAGCCGGATGGAACGGTGAATGTGAAACATCCGGTCGTGGAATTCTTTTTGAAGGATGGCCAGATATTGCACATCGAAGGGCGAGACGGCCTAGTCCGCACAACGCCGGGGGCGGATCGCGGGCTGGTGTCGGGCGCGCCCGCCGACCCGCCGAGGTATGGCACGCTTCAGAAGGTGGTGCTGCAGCTTTATTCGTCGCAGCAGGCTCAGATTCTCAATCCCGATGCACCCACGATGACGGCCACGATGGAGAATGCCCAGTTCGACAACGATACCGACAGCATTTTCACGAAGGAATACACCGATGACTCCGGCCAGACGGTGCATGCGGAAGACGTGCCGGTGACGCTGCATTCCAAGGATTACGATTTTCTGGGTTCGGGGATGGTGTTGGATTGGAATGATCTGGATCATCGGCTGAAAAAGCTGACGATCGCGCATGGGAAAAAGCTGACGATCAACAACGTCGGGGCGTTTTCGGGAATGTCCACCGCAACCCCGCCCGCCCCGGCGGCACCGGCGGTGCCGGTGGCTCCGGCAAATCCGAATCCCGCACCGCCGCCGCCGGCTCAAGTGGTGGTGCAGCCCGCCGATCCGACTCCTGTTACTCCATCTCCGCCGCCAGCGCCGGCGAACGCGGGAACTCGGTATCTTGCTACATTCTTTACGAACGTCCGGGCATTTCAGGCGGGCAAGGAACTGGCACATGGGGATGAGCTTCACGTGGATTTCGCGCCCAAGGATTCGGATTCGACGGCTCCGCCGGCGCAGGCGGCCAGTGCATCCATCGCGCCGGCGCCGGATACCAGCGCACCCATTCCCACACCGACCACCGTGCCGTCGGTGGTGGATTCAGCGGTTCCGCCGCCGGTTCCGAGCCAGCAGCCGATCGAGGTGTATTGGGATGGTCAGATGCAGATGATTCCGGTTGATCCCGCTACAGCGAAGGAGCCATTGGCGACGGGACAGAGCATCGTCACGCTGATCGGCACGCCGGCCGAGTTGCATCAGCAGCCGGATCAGAATCAGCAATCTACCGACACCACCGGGTCGGCCGTCGTGTATCGCACGGCTGATTCCAGCACGGAGTTCGATGGCAGCGAGCAATATCCGCTGCTGCTCACGCAGACCCGCGCGGATGGTTCGCAATCGGATGTGCGATCGCCGAAGGTGACGTTCTCGCGCTTGCAGAAATTGGCGGTTTTGGATGGGCCGGGCGTCGCGCATCTGCCGGACCCGAACGATCCCAAATCCATTCTCACCGCCAAATGGGGGACGAGTTGCCTGGTGCATTTTTTCCCGGATGAGGGGGGACAGATGCGGGTTTCCGAGGCTGATCTTTCGGGAGATGTCACCATTGACCATCCGCGGCTGACACTTAGCTCCGATGATCTGGCATTGACGTTCAATCCCAACGCCTCATCCGATGTGCGCGAGATCGTGGCCACGGGAAATGCGAACTGCGTGGTGCGGGATGATCCGCAGCATTCGCGCGGAATCTCTGGCCAGCGGATCGATCTGATCACTGCTCCCGGACCGGATGGGAAATTGCAGCCCCGGCAGATCATTGCCGATGGATCGGCCCAGGCCATCGACGATCAGCAACATCTCTCGGGTGAACATTTGCAATTCTGGCTCAGGCCGGCGGCAAAGACGGATGCCACGAATGCCAACGCCAACGGGTCCTCCATGGGCGATGTCGATTTGGAAAAACTGATCGCCACCGATTCGGTCAGTCTCGTCGGCAATAACAATTCCTCCGCCAGTGGCGATTCATTGCAGGATGTCCGGGATGATTCGGGACATTCGGATATCACGCTCAAGGGCCACCCGGCCATCGTGAATGGAAAGGATTCCAGCATCGAAGGCCCGGAGATTCGCGTCTCATCGGCCGATCAGACATCTTCCATCCCCGGGGCCGGATCGCTCAGCAGCATTCATCAGGCAAGCCCGACCGATCCCAAGCCTCGGCCGATCAATCTGCACTGGACGCAGGGGGCCGATCTGGATGCCAGGGCGAATTTGATCAATCTCCTCGGCGATGTTCGGGCGGATTCCAAAGATGAGAATGGCACGTTGTATCAGGCCCAGTCGGATCGGATGAAGATCGACTTGTCCAATGCCCCGACAACGCAGCCGACCACGCGGGCCTCGGATCAGTTTGCCGGGGAATTTGATTTCATGCAGGGCAAGCAGATTCAGACGATCCACCTGCTGGACAACGCGATCCTGCAATCGACGCTGAAGGATGTGGATGGAAATACGCTGCAATTCATGCAGCTTTCGTCCGCTCTGATGGATTTCGATGCCATCGCCCACCGCCTGACTGCCCCGCAGAAGGGGAAGATGCATCTGGAACAGCACCGCGGCGCGACCGACCAACCGGCGGATGCATCGGCGATGGGGGGAACGGGCACGACATCCCTGGCCTGGGGCGATCATTTTGTTTACGACCAGAGCAAATCATCCGCCGACTTTTTCGGGAACGTGACAGTGGTGCATCAGGATGATGGCCCCAATCCCCGGCCGATCAGCTTGGAATCGGACAAAGTGCATGTGGATTTGACGCCGTCGGGCACCGGCAAGGGCAACGGGTCGGCCACGCAGCCGTCCACGCAAATCCAGCGTGTCACCGCCAGCGGATCGGTTCGCGTCATTAGCGCCCCGAAAATCATTTATTGCGATTCGGTCACGTACGATCCGATCAATCATCTGCTTATCTGCAACAACGGAGAATTGACCGATGACCAG